>ERZ772937.277-NODE-277-length-46268-cov-6.642157_pt1 | contig 46268 bp, 61 predicted proteins | sample MGYA00512113_ERZ772937 | MGnify/ENA primary metagenome ERZ772937 (study PRJEB29015, sample SAMEA2737649) | human gut metagenome | biome: human gut; feature: human-associated habitat; material: faeces | place: China | collected 2012 ... | reverse complement strand
CACTTTTTAAGCCGTAGATAAACAGGCTGGGACACTTCACATGAGCGAAAAATACATCGTCACCTGGGACATGTTGCAGATCCATGCACGTAAACTCGCAAGCCGACTGATGCCTTCTGAACAATGGAAAGGCATTATTGCCGTAAGCCGTGGCGGTCTGGTACCGGGTGCGTTACTGGCGCGTGAACTGGGTATTCGTCATGTCGATACCGTTTGTATTTCCAGCTACGATCACGACAACCAGCGCGAGCTTAAAGTGCTGAAACGCGCAGAAGGCGATGGCGAAGGCTTCATCGTTATTGATGACCTGGTGGATACCGGTGGTACTGCGGTTGCGATTCGTGAAATGTATCCAAAAGCGCACTTTGTCACCATCTTCGCAAAACCGGCTGGTCGTCCGCTGGTTGATGACTATGTTGTTGATATCCCGCAAGATACCTGGATTGAACAGCCGTGGGATATGGGCGTCGTATTCGTCCCGCCAATCTCCGGTCGCTAATCTTTTCAACGCCTGGCACTGCCGGGCGTTGTTCTTTTTAACTTCAGGCGGGTTACAATAGTTTCCAGTAAGTATTCTGGAGGCTGCATCCATGACACAGGCAAACCTGAGCGAAACCCTGTTCAAACCCCGCTTTAAACATCCTGAAACCTCGACGCTAGTCCGCCGCTTTAATCACGGCGCACAACCGCCTGTGCAGTCGGCCCTTGATGGTAAAACCATCCCTCACTGGTATCGCATGATTAACCGTCTGATGTGGATCTGGCGCGGCATTGACCCACGCGAAATCCTCGACGTCCAGGCACGTATTGTGATGAGCGATGCCGAACGTACCGACGATGATTTATACGATACGGTGATTGGCTACCGTGGCGGCAACTGGATTTATGAGTGGGCCACCCAGGCGATGGTGTGGCAACAAAAAGCCTGTGCGGAAGAAGATCCGCAACTCAGTGGTCGTCACTGGCTGCATGCGGCTACGTTGTACAACATTGCCGCCTATCCTCATCTGAAAGGAGATGACCTGGCCGAGCAAGCGCAGGCTTTGTCAAACCGCGCCTATGAAGAGGCCGCTCAGCGTCTGCCGGGCACGATGCGGCAGATGGAGTTTACCGTACCCGGCGGTGCGCCCATCACCGGCTTTTTGCATATGCCGAAAGGCGATGGCCCGTTCCCGACAGTATTAATGTGTGGTGGTCTGGATGCGATGCAGACGGACTATTACAGCCTGTATGAACGTTATTTTGCGCCGCGCGGCATTGCGATGCTGACTATTGATATGCCGTCGGTGGGCTTTTCTTCAAAATGGAAGCTCACCCAGGACTCCAGCCTGTTGCATCAGCACGTCTTAAAGGCGCTGCCTAACGTACCGTGGGTGGATCACACTCGCGTCGCGGCCTTTGGTTTCCGTTTCGGCGCTAACGTTGCCGTGCGTCTGGCATACCTTGAATCGCCGCGTCTGAAAGCGGTTGCCTGTCTTGGTCCGGTAGTTCATACCCTGTTGAGTGATTTTAAGTGCCAGCAACAGGTGCCGGAAATGTATCTTGACGTTCTGGCCAGTCGTTTGGGGATGCATGATGCTTCCGATGAAGCGTTGCGCGTGGAGCTGAATCGCTATTCATTAAAAGTGCAAGGATTGCTGGGACGTCGCTGCCCAACGCCAATGTTATCAGGCTACTGGAAGAACGATCCGTTCAGCCCGGAAGAGGACTCACGCTTAATCACCTCATCATCTGCTGACGGTAAATTATTAGAGATCCCATTTAACCCGGTGTATCGGAATTTTGACAAAGGTCTTCAGGAAATCACCGACTGGATCGAAAAACGCTTGTGTTAAAAATTTGCTAAATTTTGCCAATTTGGTAAAACAGTTGCATCACAACAGGAGATAGCAATGACGTTACCGAGTGGACACCCGAAGAGCAGATTGATCAAAAAATTTACCGCACTAGGCCCGTATATTCGTGAAGGTAAGTGCGAAGATAATCGATTCTTTTTCGATTGTCTGGCTGTATGCGTCAACGTGAAACCGGCACCGGAAGTGCGTGAATTCTGGGGCTGGTGGATGGAGCTGGAAGCGCAGGAATCCCGTTTTACCTACAGTTACCAGTTTGGTCTGTTCGATAAAGCAGGCGACTGGAAGAGTGTTCCGGTAAAAGACACTGAAGTGGTTGAACGACTGGAGCACACCCTGCGTGAGTTTCACGAGAAGCTGCGTGAACTGCTGACGACGCTGAATCTGAAGCTGGAACCGGCGGATGATTTTCGTGACGAGCCGGTGAAGTTAACGGCGTGAGTGAAATGTGCCGGATGCATCACATCCGGCAATATCCATTAAAACTGATAGGTCATGCCAACCGCGACAATATCATCATTATTAATATTCAATTTGTTATCGCTATCCAGTTGGTTGATTTTATAATCAACAAACGCTGACATATTTTTGTTGAAATAATACGTAGCACCGACGTCGATATAATTGACCAGATCTTCATCACCGATACCTTCAATATCTTTCCCTTTCGATAAGACATAACCCAGCGATGGACGCAGACCAAAGTCAAACTGGTATTGAGCGACCGCTTCAAAGTTCTGTGTCTTATTGGCAAAGCCGCCAGTTATTGGCGTCATTTTGCGTGTTTCAGAATAGAAAGTTGCCAGATAAATATTATTGGCATCGTATTTCAGACCTGTTGCCCATGCTTCTGCACGCTTGCCTGTGCCACGGCTTTGCAGGTTCTGCTCGTTGGTGCGATCTGAGTTGGTATAGGCCCCACTAATGGCGAAATCGCTGCCGCCAAAGTCATATGTCAATGACGTGCCGAAGCCATCGCCGTTTTGCTTTTTAACGTCGCGGTTTTCGTTTTTCCCTTGATATTGCAGGGTTAAGTTCAGGCCATCGATAACGCCGAAGAAGTCGGTGTTCCGATACGTCGCCAGACCGCTGGCGCGTTTGGTCATAAAGTTGTCGGTCTGCGCCGAGGAATCGCCACCAAATTCCGGGAACATATCGGTCCAGGCTTCCACGTCATACAACGCCCCCAGGTTACGACCATAATCGAAAGAACCCAAATCTTTATATTTCAACCCGGCAAAAGCGAGACGCGTTTTTTGCTGTGCAGTATCACTCTCTGCTTTATTACCGGCAAACTCTGCTTCCCAACGACCATAACCAGTCAGTTGATCGTTAATTTGTGTTTCGCCTTTAAAACCAAAACGGATATAACTCTGGTCGCCATCTTTACTGGCGTTATCACTCATATAATGCATGGCTTTAACTTTGCCATAGACATCCAGTTTATTACCGTCTTTATTATATATTTCTGCAGCCTGTACAGATGCAGATGCCACAATGCCCATCACCACTAATGCCAGAGTGCTCTTTTTCATTTTCATTCCTGATTTTAATTAACGCGCGAATATTCAGCGGGAGAGTCCCGTTGAAAACAGGAAAGTTTTTAACCTGAGATTGTTAAAGATATATTACAGATTAATAATATTCTTAAAATGTGGTAATTTATTAAATCTGTAATAAAAGCGTAAACAACTGCCGCTAGGCTTGCTGATCCCGCGCAACAAAACGCCATGCTTTGCTCGCAGATGGTTGGCAACCGACGACAGTCCTGCTAAAACGTTCGTTTGATATCATTTTTCCTAAAATTGAATGGCAGAGAATCATGAGTGACAGCCAGACGCTGGTGGTAAAACTCGGCACCAGTGTGCTAACAGGCGGATCGCGCCGTCTGAACCGTGCCCATATCGTTGAACTTGTTCGCCAGTGCGCGCAGTTACATGCCGCCGGGCATCGGATTGTTATTGTGACGTCGGGCGCGATCGCCGCCGGACGTGAGCACCTGGGTTACCCGGAACTGCCAGCGACCATCGCCTCGAAACAACTGCTGGCGGCGGTAGGGCAGAGTCGACTGATTCAACTGTGGGAACAGCTGTTTTCGATTTATGGCATTCACGTCGGGCAAATGCTGCTGACCCGTGCTGATATGGAAGACCGTGAACGCTTCCTGAACGCCCGCGACACCCTGCGAGCGTTGCTCGATAACAATATCGTTCCGGTAATCAATGAGAACGATGCTGTCGCTACGGCAGAGATTAAGGTCGGCGATAACGATAACCTTTCTGCGCTGGCGGCGATTCTTGCGGGTGCCGATAAACTGTTGCTGCTGACCGATCAAAAAGGTTTGTATACCGCTGACCCGCGCAGCAATCCGCAGGCAGAACTGATTAAAGATGTTTACGGCATTGATGACGCACTGCGCGCGATTGCCGGTGACAGCGTTTCAGGCCTCGGAACTGGCGGCATGAGTACCAAATTGCAGGCCGCTGACGTGGCTTGCCGTGCGGGTATCGACACCATTATTGCCGCGGGCAGCAAGCCGGGCGTTATTGGTGATGTGATGGAAGGCATTTCCGTCGGTACGCTGTTCCATGCCCAGGCGACTCCGCTTGAAAACCGTAAACGCTGGATTTTCGGTGCGCCGCCGGCGGGTGAAATCACGGTAGATGAAGGGGCAACTGCCGCCATTCTGGAACGCGGCAGCTCCCTGTTGCCGAAAGGCATTAAAAGCGTGACTGGCAATTTCTCGCGTGGTGAAGTCATCCGCATTTGCAACCTCGAAGGCCGCGATATCGCCCACGGCGTCAGTCGTTACAACAGCGATGCATTACGCCGTATTGCCGGACACCACTCGCAAGAAATTGATGCAATACTGGGATATGAATACGGCCCGGTTGCCGTTCACCGTGATGACATGATTACCCGTTAAGGAGCAGGCTGATGCTGGAACAAATGGGCATTGCCGCGAAGCAAGCCTCGTATAAATTAGCGCAACTCTCCAGCCGCGAAAAAAATCGCGTGCTGGAAAAAATCGCCGATGAACTGGAAGCACAAAGCGAAATCATCCTCAACGCTAACGCCCAGGATGTTGCTGACGCGCGAGCCAATGGCCTTAGCGAAGCGATGCTTGACCGTCTGGCACTGACGCCCGCACGGCTGAAAGGCATTGCCGACGATGTACGTCAGGTGTGCAACCTCGCCGATCCGGTGGGGCAGGTAATCGATGGCGGCGTACTGGACAGCGGCCTGCGTCTTGAGCGTCGTCGCGTACCGCTGGGGGTTATTGGCGTGATTTATGAAGCGCGCCCGAACGTGACGGTTGATGTCGCTTCGCTGTGCCTGAAAACCGGTAATGCGGTGATCCTGCGCGGTGGCAAAGAAACGTGTCGCACTAACGCTGCAACGGTGGCGGTGATTCAGGACGCCCTGAAATCCTGCGGCTTACCGGCGGGTGCCGTGCAGGCGATTGATAATCCTGACCGTGCGCTGGTCAGTGAAATGCTGCGTATGGATAAATACATCGACATGCTGATCCCGCGTGGTGGCGCTGGTTTGCATAAACTGTGCCGTGAACAGTCGACAATCCCGGTGATCACAGGTGGTATAGGCGTATGCCATATTTACGTTGATGAAAGTGTAGAGATCGCTGAAGCATTAAAAGTGATCGTCAACGCGAAAACTCAGCGTCCGAGCACATGTAATACGGTTGAAACGTTGCTGGTGAATAAAAACATCGCCGATAGCTTCCTGCCCGCATTAAGCAAACAAATGGCGGAAAGCGGCGTGACATTACACGCAGATGCAGCTGCACTGGCGCAGTTGCAGGCAGGCCCTGCGAAGGTGGTTGCTGTTAAAGCCGAAGAGTATGACGATGAGTTTCTGTCATTAGATTTGAACGTCAAAATCGTCAGCGATCTTGACGATGCCATCGCCCATATTCGTGAACACGGCACACAACACTCCGATGCGATCCTGACCCGCGATATGCGCAACGCCCAGCGTTTTGTTAACGAAGTGGATTCGTCCGCTGTTTACGTTAACGCCTCTACGCGTTTTACCGACGGCGGCCAGTTTGGTCTGGGTGCGGAAGTGGCGGTAAGCACACAAAAACTCCACGCGCGTGGCCCAATGGGGCTGGAAGCACTGACCACTTACAAGTGGATCGGCATTGGTGATTACACCATTCGTGCGTAAATAAAACCGGGTGATGCAAAAGTAGCCATTTGATTCACAAGGCCATTGACGCATCGCCCGGTTAGTTTTAACCTTGTCCACCGTGATTCACGTTCGTGAACATGTCCTTTCAGGGCCGATATAGCTCAGTTGGTAGAGCAGCGCATTCGTAATGCGAAGGTCGTAGGTTCGACTCCTATTATCGGCACCATTAAAATCAATAAGTTACACATCATTAGTACCTTCCTTATTTTTTGACTGGGACAAATTTGGGATCGATGGGTTCAGGATCGAGTCTATTTGCCGTGCGTGTTCGGTAAGGTGATTAGGTGCAAGGTGAGCATATCGACGAACCATTTCGATAGACTCCCAGCCTCCCATTTCCTGTAAAACTGACAACGGGACTCCGGCTTGAACCAGCCAACTTGCCCAGGTGTGTCTCAAGTCGTGAAATCTGAAATCATCAATACCAGCCCGTCTCAGCGCCGCTTTCCAGGCTGTGTTTGCGTCATACCGCATCTTCCTTACTGTTGGCGCTTTCGTTCCGTCTGGTTTGGTACAGCTTTCCTTGTACACAAATACCCAACGGTGATGATTCCCGATTTGTTTTTTCAATACGCGACATGCAGTATCATTCAGCGCAACGCCAATTGCGCGGTTTGATTTACTCTCTTCCGGGTTTATCCATGCCACCCGGCGCTGCATATCTATTTGTTGCCATTCAAGGTTGATGATGTTCGAGCGTCTTAAGCCTGTTGCCAGTGCAAATTCAACAACAGACTTTAATGGCTCCGGACATTCATCAATCAGCCTTTGTGCTTCATGGGGCTCCAGCCAGCGGATCCGTTTATTCTTTGGTTGAGGCACTTTAATAATTGGTGCCTTATCCAGCATTTTCCATTCACGCTCTGCGGCTCTTAGTAGGGCCTTTATAAATGAAAGATGCGTAGCCTTCGTTGCAACGGACGCTGGTTTTGGCGTGTATTCTGGAACAGGTTTCCCTTTTTTTCTGCATGCTTCTGCCCTGAGTTTCCAGTTTTCCTCATGACGCCGGTTCGTCATTTTCTGCATTGCTGAATAAATTTTTGATTCAGTAATGTCTCTTAGTTGCATTCCTGCGAAATGTTGAAGCCAGAATCCGATCCGGCTTTTGTCATCGTCCAGTGATTTTTTATGTGCTTTCTCTTCAAGCCACCTGACACACGCTTCCTCGAACGTTATATCAGGTATTTCACCAAGTTTGCTGACCCGCCATGCTTCAGCCTTTAGCTTGTCATGGAGTTCTGTCGCCTGCCTTTTGTCCTTTGTTCCAAGAGACTGTTTAAATCTTTTACCGTTCGGCAATGTGAAACTGGCGTACCATATTTCACCTCTGCGGAAGAGTGACATTTTCTTTCCTCTGTTATGCCATCACCCGCGCTCACCTGGACAGTATGCAGCGGAGACTGAAGCGCCGCAATGCAGGCTTGCCGTGTTGTGAGGTAAGGAGATTTTGGCTTGGTTGGATCTTTACGTGTTGCCTGTAGGCGGCCTGTTCGTATCCAGTTGGTGGCGGTTGGTCTGGATATCTTAAGAAACTGACAGGCCTCATCGAGTGTGAGGCTGTATGATTCCATGGTTACCTCTGCTTTTTGAACGCATGTCACGTAACTTCTTAATGTGTTCTGCCGTTTCGATCTCTTCTGCTATCCGATCTGCATCAGCTTTATTCACAGGTTCAAAGTCATGATTAAAGCGGAACATGCTGGCGATACATGTTCTGCCTTTTCGGATGTAGTGAACTTTGTTGTGGGTAGAACGCAGGATTTTGCAGGGAGTGCCGTGGTGGTCGACGTACCAGGTGTTAGGAAAAATGATTCTGAACATTTTTACACCTCAGTTGGACGATGTTGAAATTTGCTGCTTTGAGGCCATCACAGTCCCCATTGTTTGTTCTTAAGTTCGATCTCCTCCTGGCAACTTGCACAAGTCCGACAACCCTGAACAGCCAGGCGTCTTCGCTCATCTATCGGATCGCCACACTCACAACAATGAGTTGCGGATACAGTCTGGTAGTTCAGACGACGCATTTTTATTGCTGTATTGCGCTGTAATTCTTCGATTTCTGATGCTGAATCAATGATGTCTGCCATCTTCCATTAATCCCTGAATTGTTGGTTAATACGCTTGAGGATGAATGCGAACAATAAAAAAGGAGCCTGTAGCTCCCTGATGATTTTGCTTTTCATGTTCACCGTTCCTTAAAGACGCCGTTTAACATGCCGATCACCAGGCTTAAATGAGTCGGTGTGAATCCCATCAGCGTTACCGTTTCGCGGTGCTTCTTTAGTACGCTACGGCAAATGTCATTGACGTTTTTATCCGGAAACTGCTGTCTGGCTTTTTTGATTTCATAATTAGCCTGACGGGCAATGCTGCGAAGGGCGTTATTATGTTCTATTGTCATATTGGCCTCACACTTCGAATGCCAGTTGAGGGGTAAAGACGTCCCGTTCAGCGTTGTAATTAAGTGAACTGGCACTGTTGAATGATTCAATGCGTTCCACAAGAACTTGCGTACGGGTTTCTTTACTTGCGGGAGCATATGGCGAACCTACCCAGGATTTGTCGATGCCTATATTTCTTGCGACGTTCGTGCTGTCTGCAGACGAAAGCGGTACATGAGTAAAAATGTCTTTATTTAACATCCGTAACCCATGAATCTTGGTGATTGGGTAGCCGTACTGATCTACAACATGACGTATAAGATCGCGTAGTTTAGCCCGACACGCTCTCGGTCGTTTTGCATCGTATTCCCCCATCGAGCCGATGCAGACGCGGGGAAACTCATGGCACAGACGAATAAATCGCTCATCTGGTTCGTTCATGTGCCACACCGGAGCACCAATAAATTTACCGTGAGGCCATGCCGCAATCAGGGCGTCATTCTCTTCACTGGTTCCGCCGATAACATCCGGGATAACCGCGAATGAGAAACGAGGGTGATTACCCCAGCGTTCAACAAATCTGTAATATTCATTCCAGTCTATGGCCTTGTTTTTTGTCCAGAATGTGAATGCACCATTATCAAGAGCAAATGATTGGGTGACTTCGGAAGCCAGATCAATCTGAGCTGGATTAGCAAAACTGATGAATGCGTGTCTGCCTTTCCAGGCTTTCAACGCACAGGTATCGGGAGTTATTGGACCACCGTGAAAATGAATCATACACTCTCCCGTTTATTATTTATCTCCTCAGCCAGCCGCTGGGCTTTCAGCGGATTTCGGATAACAGAAAGGCCGGGAAATACCCAGCCTCGCTTTGTAACGGAGTAGACGAAAGTGATCGCGCCTACCCGGATATTATCGTGAGGATGCTTCATCGCCATTGCTCCCCAAATACAAAACCAATTTCAGCCAGTGCCACGTCCATTTTTTCGATGAACTCCGGCACCATCTCGTCAAAATTCGCCATGTACTTTTCATTCCGCTCAATCACGACATAATGCAGTCCTTCACGCTTCATCCGCGGGTCATAGTTGGCAAAGTACCAGGCATCTTTTCGTGTCACCCACATGCTGTACTGCACCTGGGCCATGTAAGCCGATTTTATGGCCTCGAAACCACCGAGCCGGAACTTCATGAAATCCCGGGAGGTAAACGGGCATTTCAGCTCAAGGCCATTGCCGTCACTGCATAAACCATCGGGAGAGCAGGCGGTGCGCATACTTTCGTCGCGATAGATGATCGGGGATTCAATAACATTTACGCCGGAAGTGAACTCAAACACGGTTCTGGCGTCGTTCTCGTACTGTTTTCCCCAGGCCAGCGCTTTAGCGTTAACTTCCGGAGCCACACCGGTGCAAACCTCAGCCAGCAGGGTGTGGAAGTAGGACATTTTCATGTCAGGCCACTTCTTTCCTGATCGGGGCTTTGCTATCACGTTGTGAACTTCTGAAGCGGTGATGACGCCGAGCCGTAATTTGTGCCATGCATCATCCCCCTGTTCGACAGCTCTCACGTCGATCCCGGTACGCTGCAGGATAATGTCCGGTGTCATGCTGCCACCTTCTGCTCAGTGGCTTTCTGTTTCAGGAATCCAAGAGCTTTCACTGCTTCGGCCTGTGTCAGTTCTGACGATGCGCGAATGTCGCGGCGAAATATCTGGGAACAGAGCGGCAATAAGTCGTCATCCCATGTTTTATCCAGGGCGATCAGCAGAGTGTTAATCTCCTGCATGGTTTCATCGTTAACCGGAGTGATGTCGCGTTCTGGCTGACGTTCTGCAGTGTATGCTGTATTTTCGACAATGCGCTCGGCTTCATCCTTGTCATAGATACCAGCAAATCCGAAGGCCAGACGGGCACACTGAATCATGGCTTTATGCCGTAACATCCGTTTGGGATGCGACTGCCACGGCCCCGTGATTTCTCTGCCTTCGCGGGTTTTGAATGGTTCGCGGCGGCATTCATCCATCCATTCGGTAACGCAGATCGGATGATTACGGTCCTTGCGGTAAATCCGGCATGTACAGGATTCATTGTCCTGCTCAAAGTCCATGCCATCAAACTGCTGGTTTTCATTGATGATGCGGGACCAGCCATCAACGCCCACCACCGGAACAATGCCGTTCTGCTTATCAGGGAAGGCGTAAATTTCTTTCGTCCACGGATTAAGGCCGTACTGGTTGGCGACGATCAACAATGCGATGAACTGCGCATCGCTGGCATCACCTTTAAATGCCGTCTGGCGAAGAGTGGTGATCAGTTCCTGTGGGTCGACAGAATCCATGCCGACACGTTCAGCCAGCTTCCCTGCCAGCGTTGCGAGTGCTGTACTCATCCGTTTTATACCTCTGAATCAATATCAAACTGGTGGTGAGCAATGGTTTCAACCATGTACCGGATGTGTTCTGCCATGCGCTCCTGAAACTCAACATCGTCATCAAACGCACGGGTAATGGCTTTTTTGCTGGCCCCGCAGCGTTGCAAATGATCGATACAGAGTGATTCAAACAGGTGCTGTGGAAGACCTTTTTCCATGTCGTCTGCCAGTTCTGCCTCTTTCTCTTCACGGGCGATCTGCTGGTAGTGACGTGCCCAGCTCTGAGCCTCAAGACGATCCTGAATGTAATAAGCGTTCATGGCTGAACTCCTGAAAATGGCTGTGAAAATATCGCCCGCGAAATGCCAGGCTGATTAGGAAAACAGGAAAGGGGGGTTAGTGATTCAGGCCGTTACCGCGTCCGTCGAGAAAAACTTCCACGAGCAAATCACGGGTATAAGTGCGCTCGATGCCGCGATGCAGATATAGCCGTCCGCGTAAATTAGCTGATGCAGTCCAGGTACCATCTTTGTGTTTGACCAGCATTCCTGGCATGACCGCACCTCGATTAACGGTCTGCGTTCCGTAATGTTGATGAACCATAAAAACTCCTGCCCGTAAGCTGGGCTGCTGAACATATAGAGACTTCTGCGCGTATTCAGGCGGTGGATGGCCGCCGGTTGTCATAACTAAGCCGCCTCGTTGAAGCGACTGAGGTATGAAATGTTGAGTTAATTTCAGCTGGTCACACCGACGTTCACGCGTCCGTTTCACCCCTCGCACTCCCCGAAGCCTGCTGAAATTCAAACTGCGGATCTAAGCGGTCATCGCAACGGTGAATCAGGTAGTTGCCGTATCGTTGTGTTGTTGCGATGAACTTATTTAAAACTACAGTTGTTTTATCGTCAACAACAAAAGTTGTTTTATTGGTTGTTTTAGATATAACTGGTTGTATTTAGGATGGATTTATTTTGTGACTTGAATCGCATAGCGATAACTGAAGCGAGGTTATGGTGGTTTTTTTAACGGTGTGTGTGATGAGGGGGGGGGCAAAAGAAAACCCGGCACGGTGACCGGGATTCTTACGCCGTTAGGTAAAGATATTATTGCGGTGGCTTAATATTACTACCTAGAGCAAAGATAGGAATTAGTTCTTTACTGAATGAGCACAATGCCCAGTTGATAATTTTTAATTGGTACTACCCATGCTTCCTATATGTCTGCGGCATGCTCCCAATAACCTTACCGAAGATGAACACCCGGTTCATCTCGTCTTTCTCGATCGGGTCCCACGGTGAGTAGCTTTTGTTATCAGAGATGACCAGCAGCTTATCCTTCATCATTTGCAGGCGCTTTACATGGGCTGTGTCGTCGTACAGAAACGCATAGATACCATCACCGTCGAAAGATTTAACTGTGATATCAACGAACAGCAGATCACCTGGTTCGATCGTTCCTGACATGCTGTCACCACGCACGTTAATGATGCGGATATTTTCCGCCTTCCTACCATCGAACATGTGACGAGCATCGTCAAACGAGTACTCAACCGAGCGTAGAACTTCTACAAACTCACGGTTGATGACTCCCGGCCCAGCACTGACTTCTATATCAAGAACGTCAATCTTGAAGTATTTGGAATGGCTGACAGTTGATTGTATTGGTTGCACTGTACTGTCTGACATATTTCCAACGCCAGAAGATAACCATTCTGCGCGCACACCCAAAGCGTTCGCGATCTCCACGATTTTAGTTGTTTGATTAGCTTTCCCTGTTTCGATTTTCTGAATAGCAGCCTGGCTAACCCCGACCAAATCCCCAAGCGCCTTTTGTGTAAGGCCTCGCGCTAATCTGGCTTCTTTAAGTCTTTCTGAGAGTGTTGTTTTCATAGTCCAAATGTACAACCAAGGTTTTATTCCATCAAACGAAAATGGTTGTTGACTAAAAACAACCATGGTTTTAATCTTGATTCAAATTAACCACGGAGGTTGTTATGAACCCAGCTATCAAAACAGCGATCAATATCGTTGGTTCACAAAAGAAACTGGGCGCTGCTTGCGAAGTTTCACAGCAGGCCATCTATAAGTGGCTTCACAACAAAGCAAAGGTATCCCCTGAACATGTCGGCAGCATTGTTACGGCTACTGGTGGAGTAGTGAAGGCATACCAGATTCGCCCGGATCTTCCGAAGTTGTTTCCACACACCGAAAAGAACGCAGCTTAAATTTCCATTTCACGCTCTTTAACAATAAGCAATCAACTTAACAGTCAATTCAAACTAAAGGAGTCAATTATGCAACCACTTACATACCAACAGACTAGCGGATTTAGCCCGACTGCGGTGATAAATCGTTCTCAAACAAAACAGGTGCCAGGCCACGAAAAGATCCGTGATGCCGTCCGCGCCTGGTCGGCTGTAGATAATCAGGATGTCGTTGCCACACTCATTGTGAATGAGTATCGGGAGCAGGGCGGCGGCACCATCGATTTCCCTGATGATGTCAGCCGTGCACGCCAGAAGCTGTTCCGCTTCCTCGATAACAAATTCGATTCTGAAAAATACCGAAATAACGTGCGTGAACTGACCCCGGCAATTCTGGCGGTACTACCGCTGGAATATCGCGGTTACCTGGTTGAGCAGGATAGCTTCATGGCTAGGTTGGCTGAAATGGAAAAGGAACTCAGTGAGGCAAAACAGGCTGTCATTCTCAACGCACCACGCCACCAGAAACTGAAGGAAATTAGTGAAGGTATTGTGTCGATGTTTCGTGTGGACCCAGATCTGGCTGGTCCATTGATGGCGATGGTTACTACCATGCTGGGGGCGATATGACAGGTTCAGAAATGGCGAAAGCCGGTCTGCTGGAACAGAACCGACTTTCAGGTGCAAACCGTAACACACTCATTGCGGGAGGAATTATGGCAAACACTGCTGAGATATTCAATTTTCCAGTGCCGGATGTGGCACAAAAGGAGCCGCGCGTGGCAGATCTCGATGATGGTTATACGCGCATTGCAAATGAGTTGCTGGAAGCTGTGATGCTGGCCGGATTAACACAGCACCAGCTTCTGGTCTTCCTGGCTGTCATGCGCAAAACATATGGCTTTAATAAAAAACTGGATTGGGTGAGCAACGAGCAACTTTCCGAGTTGACCGGGATATTGCCGCACAAGTGTTCTGCTGCAAAAAGTGTTCTGGTAAAGCGTGGGATTTTTATTCAGAGCGGGCGGAATATCGGCATTAATAATGTGGTCAGTGAATGGTCAACATTACCCGAATCAGGTAAGAAAAATAAAGTTTACCTGAAAGAGGTAAATTTACCTGAATCAGGTAAGAAAAGTTTACCCAAATCAGGTAAAGACGTTTACCCGAATCAGGTAAACACAAAAGACAAACTAACAAAAGACAATATAAAACCTTTTTCGTCCGAGAATTTTGGCGAATCCTCTGACCAGCCAGAAAACGATCTTCCTGTGGTGAAACCGGATGCTGCAATTCAGAGCGGCAGCAAGTGGGGGACAGCAGAAGACCTGACCGCCGCAGAGTGGATGTTTGACATGGTGAAGACCATCGCGCCATCAGCCAGAAAACCGAATTTTGCAGGGTGGGCTAACGATATCCGCCTGATGCGTGAACGTGACGGACGTAACCACCGCGACATGTGTGTACTGTTCCGCTGGGCATGCCAGGACAACTTCTGGTCCGGTAACGTGCTGAGTCCGGCCAAACTCCGCGACAAGTGGACCCAGCTCGAAATCAACCGTAACAAGCAACAGGCAGGCATGATAGCCAGCAAACCAAAACTCGACCTGACAAACACTGACTGGATTTACGGGGTGGATTTATGAAAAACATCGCCGCACAGATGGTTAACTTTGACCGTGAGCAGATGCGTCGGATCGCCAACAACATGCCGGAACAGTACGACGAAAAGCCACAGGTACAGCAGGTAGCGCAGATCATCAACGGTGTGTTCAGCCAGTTACTGGCAACTTTCCCGGCGAGCCTGGCTAACCGTGACCAGAATGAACTGAACGAAATCCGCCGCCAGTGGGTTCTGGCTTTCCGGGAAAACGGGATCACCACAATGGAACAGGTTAACGCTGGAATGCGCGTAGCCCGTCGGCAGAATCGACCATTCCTGCCATCACCCGGGCAGTTTGTCGCCTGGTGCCGGGAAGAAGCATCTGTTAACGCCGGGCTGCCAAACGTCAGCGAGCTGGTTGATATGGTTTACGAGTATTGCCGGAAGCGTGGCCTGTATCCGGATGCGGAGTCTTATCCGTGGAAATCGAACGCGCATTACTGGTTGGTTACCAACTTGTACCAGAACATGCGGGCCAATGCGCTGACTGACGCGGAATTACGGCGCAAGGCTGCCGATGAACTGACCTGTATGACAGCGCGAATTAACCGTGGTGAGGCTATACCTGAACCAGTAAAACAACTTCCTGTCATGGGCGGTAGACCTCTAAATCGTGCACAGGCTCTTGCGAAGATCGCAGAAATTAAAGCTAAGTTCGGACTGAAAGGAGCAAGTGTATGACGGACAAAGAGGCAATTATTCATTACATTGTGACAAATAGTACATTCAGTTGCTAAGACGTTGCTCATACATATGATATGCCTGTTAAGAGTGTTATGAAAAATGTAGTGGCGCTGTAGAGTGAACAGAACTTGATGTGCATAATCAACGGTAGGTATGCAGTGACATACTGGATGGTGGCACTGGAGGAAGAGGCTGGAATGGTATGCAATTGCACCAAAGGGAAATTTCAGGAATATGGACAATAAGTAATCATAAAGAGGCTGCGGGTGGCATACTGTAGACTACTTGTTTTTAGTGCAAGATGTAATATTAAACGGTAAAATGATATTAAAGTAGATACTGTAAGGAGTACTAAATGAAAAATTCCGATTTATTTACTCTTCTAACTAATGTTGAAGGTGTAATAAATGTTGAAGAAGAAAAGTTTAAGCTTGTTGATGATGATAATTATCATGCTTTTGGTGGATTCGATTTCTCATCGGATAAGGATGATGAACCTTTAAAAATTATATATGGCCTTTTTAAAAGACCAAATGCTTATTGTATTTCACTAAGCATAAGTTTTGTTTTTGAACAGTTGGAGAAAAAGCTTTCTAACGAAGAAATATTATCTTTAATTGATGAGCACAATAAATACGCCATTGGTATAAAATCTCATTCGTTGAGTCAAGGTGTAGATGATGAACTCAATATTTCATTGAGTACTGAGTTTTACCTTCCATCAATTGTAGATTTTTCCTCTCCCTTACTAAACCAATTGATCTATACAAATCTGAGATTTTTAGAAAATGCTCCAGTAAGTTTCAGTGAGCATATGAAAGCAAAAGGTATTAAACATGATTTTCTTCTAATGCGGGATTAAATCATTATGATAAGTTTCATGGGGGCATTTCAATTCATATTGACAGGTGCATTAACTCTTGGTGCCAGTAGAATATTGCACTATTATCAAGCGTCTGACGATATTGCTCAGTGGGTGTATCCTTCAGTTGCCGTCTTTTCTTTATGGTTTTCATCTTTTATTACAAAAAGAGAAAATAATAAGGAGTTGCAGGGAAAAATTAGATTAGAGAGGGATAAATGGAAGGGTATATGCTGCGAAATAAAACAAGCTAAAGATTACTGTATTGAAAAAATTATTCAACATGAATCATCGTCTTCTAAGCGCAATGAATTATTAATTCGTGATGAAATTAACAGAGCTCTAGTTGAACTGACAGCTAATGAAACGAAAATATTACGACTTGTTGCTAAAGAAGAAGCACTATTAGAAAAAAACAAAGAGCTAATTAGGGATTTGGAAATAAAGGAAGAGCACATTGATTATATTTTGGAGTCAAGAACTTCTTTAGAGCGGAAAGTATCGGAGTTTATTAATCAGTTACGGGGATTTCATCAGGAAATTAATAGGGAGCTTAAAGATACATCCTCTAAAAATAGCGCTATGTGGAAAAGCATAGATGCTTTGGCTGATAAGATTTATCAGGAAATAAAAGTATTTAATGATTATATTTCTGCTGCATTAATTGATGAGAGGTTGGTCAATAGACCTAAAAATAGAAAGACAAATAATCAAACACTAGATTTAAATTTCTCAGCACCTAAAGTGGAGTATGAAAAATCTCCAGACAATAAAAAGAAACAGGTAGTTTAATTTCTGTTGCAATACCCCCCCTTTTTTATATTTTATTGGTGGGGGTGTTGGTGTTTATTATAATTATCTTTGTGAAATATTTAGTAAACAAGTGTTTAGTGGTTCTTTTAATGTAATGCATTGAAGATGATATGTTTTTGCGTATTTTTGATGGGTTGTTAATTCACTTAACTTATTGTGATAAGTGAATTGGTAGACGTGAATGAGATTGTATCAATACTGTTTGCTGGTCCTAGATTTAAGTGCATCCAGTTAACAATATGTGTTTATTAATTCTAGCTCAAATTAGTGCATACATAAAAAAGAGGGCTTCGTTTTTATGTATGCTTAGAATGAATTTAGTCGAAGCTATATCATTTAACGGAAAATGTTTCTCTTTTAATTATATATGTTTTGGGGCGCCATTTTTCTGGTTTTTCCTGCCCTCTGTGATAGAAGTTAGTGAATACTCAGGTATTCATCACTGTGGCGAGTGAGAGCTACTGGATATCCACTGTTAGCAGCCCGAAAAGATTATAAACTGATATGGATATAAATTTTATTGCTTACCAAAATCCCCTATTAGATATTACTGACAGAGTATTTTATAAGGAGTGATGATTATATGGGGCTTTGACGGTTCAGACTGGAGTTGCAATGGTGGCGGGTATTTCTGCGATTGGCACATTGGTTGCAGCATAGGGGGCATTTGCCAAGAAGAAGTACTTAAAAAAACGCTACAGCTACAAAATAGACTTTACCTTTATTAGCCTTTAAAGGCTTGTGCTGAGAGAGCAAATACATCAGCTAAAGATAAGCGCAGATCTGAATGGAGCGTTAATGATGCAGCGGATATCATCAGGTGCCTAGTACGGGTGATGGAGATCATCAAGCAGGATAGCCAGCAGAAAGAAGGTAATCAGGCATTAATGTTGAAACAGTACTTTGTTAATCTGCTAATAATGGAACTGTACGAGGAAGTTCATAACGGTGATGCGGCTGATTCTGTTTTTAAAAGTACGGAACCTACACAAGTACTTGATAACTTATGGAGCAAATGGCAGGAGGCTATAGCTTTTTTTGATATTTGGAATTACCCAGTTGCGACTGAGGAAGACTTGGCAGACTAATTTTCAGCACATTTGATTTCCAATAATCAACCAGCCATAATCATGCCATTGGAGCCTGAACAACTCCGGTGACTTCTGCGCTAAACGGGGACGTTTATGCGCACATACAATCCAACCTATCTTCTCCATTCACAGATGCAGAAATGCACCTGCGTTTTTTTGCATCCAACGTTTGACCTCTGCGGAGGTGAAGCGTGAACCTCCCACAAGACGGTATCAAATTGCATCGCGGTAACTTCACCGCTATCGGTCAGCAGATCCAGTCTTATCTGGAGGACGGCAAATGCTTTCGCATGGTGCTTAAACCGTGGCGCGAAAGACGCAGTCTTTCCCAGAATGCACTCAGCCACATGTGGTACAGCGAAATCAGCGAGTACCTCATCAGCAGGGGGAAAACGTTCGCTACTGCAGTATGGGTAAAAGATGCACTCAAACACACATACCTCGGTTATGAAACCAAGGACTTGGTTGATGTCGTAACCGGCGAAATCACTACTATCCAGTCGTTACGCCATACCTCCGATCTTGATACCGGAGAGATGTATGTCTTCCTGTGTAAGGTTGAAGCCTGGGCGATGAATATTGGCTGCCACCTGACTATTCCGCAGAGCTGCGAGTTCCAGCTGCTGCGCGACAAGCAGGAGGCGTAATGGCTACACCGCTTATTCGGGTCATGAACGGACACATCTACAGAGTACCAAATCGTCGTAAGCGTAAACCGGAGCTGAAGCCTTCCGAAATACCAACACTGCTCGGATATACCGCCAGCCTGGTTGATAAAAAATGGTTGCGACTGGCAGCAAGGAGGAATCATGGCTGATTTGAGAAAAGCAGCGCGTAGTCGGGAATGCCAGGTAAGAATCCCTGGCGTATGTAATGGCAACCCTGAAACGTCTGTACTGGCACATATCCGGCTGACTGGATTGTGCGGCACCGGTACCAAACCGCCAGACCTGATTGCCACCATTGCATGTTCTGCCTGCCACGACGAAATCGACCGCCGCACACATTTTGTCGATGCTGCATATGCAAAAGAATGCGCGCTGGAAGGTATGGCGAGAACACAGGTTATCTGGCTGAAAGAGGGGGTTATTAAGGCGTGAATACCTACAGCATCACATTACCCTGGCCTCCGAGCAATAATCGCTATTACCGCCATAATCGCGGGCGCACGCACGTCAGCGCAGAGGGGCAGGCATACCGCGATAACGTCGCCCGAATCATTAAAAACGCAATGCTGGATATCGGCCTGGCTATGCCTGTGAAAATCCGCATTGAGTGCCACATGCCGGATCGCCGTCGCCGTGACCTGGATAATCTGCAAAAAGCCGCTTTTGACGCACTCACTAAAGCAGGTTTCTGGCTGGATGATGCTCAGGTCGTTGATTACCGTGTTGTGAAGATGCCTGTTACCAAAGGTGGGAGGCTGGAACTGACCATCACCGAAATGGGGAATGAATGATGTTTGAGTTTTATATGGCAGAACTTCTTCGCCACCGCTGGGGGCATCTGCGCTTATATCGTTTCCCCGGTTCTGTTTTGACCGATTACCGAATACTGAAGAATTACGCCAAAACCCTGACAGGAGCAGGAGTATGAAGCCAGAGATAACAATCAACTAATACTGTTTTATTGATTTTTGCTTGTAATTGGCGTTCTGGTCTGATTTTTGTGGAGTAAGTTGATGCGTGATATTCAGATGGTTCTTGAGCGTTGGGGAGCGTGGGCGGCTAATAATCATGAAGATGTGACCTGGTCGTCCATTGCCGCCGGTTTTAAGGGATTAATTCCTTCAAAAGTAAAATCTCGCCCGCAATGTTGTGACGATGACGCGATGATCATTTGCGGGTGCATGGCCCGTCTGAAAAAGAACAACAGCGATTTGCACGATTTATTAGTAGATTATTATGTAGTCGGTATGACATTCATGTCACTGGCAGGTAAGCATTGCTGCTCTGATGGTTATATCGGGAAAAGGTTACAGAAGGCTGAGGGTATAATTGAAGGGATGTTAATGGCATTAGATATCCGGTTAGAGATGGATATCGTTGTTAATAACTCTAATTAATATGCCAATTGTTTACTAAAAATTATTAAAAATGGGGCGTTGAGACGCCCCCAAAAATAAAGGGTAATATATAACAGAAGGTTTATATAGTTAGAAGCAAGGTTGTGCTCCTAAAGGAAGTGGCTTGAGGGAGCCACTTATATGTTGGGGAGGCAAAGCCTCCCGCAACATATCTTTTAGTAATCAAATTAGAACTGGTAAACCATACCTACAGCAACGATATCATCGGTAGCAACGCCAGATGCTTTCGTGAAATCGCTCTTATCAATCAGGTTGATTTTGTAATCAACAAAAGTGGACATATTTTTGTTGAAGTAATAGGTTGCACCTACATCAATATATTCAACCAGGTCCTGATCACCCCACGCACCCAAGTCTTTTCCTTTAGATTGCAGGTAAGCAACGGACGGACGCAGACCGAAGTCGAACTGATATTGTGCAACTACTTCGAAGTTTTGTGCTTTGTTGGCAATATGGTTATTACCAAAAACAGTCATGTTCTGGGTTTCAGAATAGGTGGTAGCCAGATAGATGTTGTTCGCATCATATTTCAGACCAGCTGCCCATACTTCAGCATTTTGACCAGATGCATTCAGGCTGTTGTTACCGTAGATAACCTGATTATTAGTGCGGTCAGATTTAGCATAGGTTGCACCTACACCGAATCCTTCATACTCATAAGTAGTGGAGAAACCGAAACCATCACCATTAGCTTCAGTTACGTCAGTGCGGTCATTTTTACCCTGATACTGAGCAGCAAAGTTCAGACCATCAACCAGACCAAAGAAGTCATTGTTACGATAAGTTGCAACACCTGTGGTGCGACCAGTCATGAATACATCTGTTTGGGTCCAGGTATCGCCACCGAATTCTGGCAGAACGTCGGTCCATGCACCAATATCGTATGCTACACCGTAGTTACGGCCATAATCGATGGAGCCGTAGTCACCGAATTTCAGGCCAGCGAAGGCAAGACGGGTTTTATCTTTGGAGGAACCTTGAGATTCAGCGCGGTTGCCTTTGAATTCATATTCCCACTGACCGAAACCAGTCAGTTGATCGTTGATTTGGGTTTCACCTTTGAAGCCAAGACGGGCATAAGTAGTATCACCATCATCTGCATCATTAGAGGAGAAGTAGTGCTTAGCATTAACTTTCCCGTACAGATCCAGCTTGTTACTGTCTTTATTATAAATTTCAGCTGCCTGAGCAGACATCGCCATCAGTACTGATGCAGCTACAGCAGAAATTGCCACTGTTAATTTTTTCATCGTGAGCCCTTTTTTTGAACTATTATTAAAAAATGATGTCACTGCGCGATAAATATTCATCTAATCAATGTGATTATTTCAAGATGTAAGTTTTGGTTTCTCATTTGATTTGTGAAGTAGATCTCTATTTTTATCTGAACTTTTTCTATCGAATCCTATTCATGGCTCTTGGCTGAATAAAAATAAATCTATTAGCCAATTTATATTAATGGCTGTTATTTATAAGTGCTCTATAATTTGAAGGTTCAATTTAAATCGGCTAAAAATAACGCTGGAAATTATTTGTTGGTTATTTGTTGAGATTTGCTTATGTATTTGTAGTGGTGTTTTCAATACTCGGTAGCATTCTCGCAAATATCATTTAGTGGTTTACGTACGTAAAAAATTGGTTATGCTGTTAAGAGTGGTTACTTCGTCACACAGCTTAAACCCGCCGTCGAGCGGGTTTTTCCATTTTTTGAGTCTCGATATTAGCTGATAACCCAATACCTGAGTTATTCACTGACTCCGAGTCTGTTACGTTTCGTAGTATTCCCTCAATTTACACCCGCTTTGTCTGCGAGGTGGGGTTATGAAATCCATGGATAAGTTAACAACGGGTGTCGCCTATGGCACCTCAGCAGGTAGTGCCGGGTACTGGTTTTTACAGCTGCTAGATAAAGTCACGCCCTCACAGTGGGCGGCAATTGGAGTGCTGGGTAGCCTGGTATTTGGCCTGCTGACGTACCTGACAAACCTTTATTTCAAGATTAAAGAAGATAAGCGCAAGGCTGCGAGAGGTGAATAATGCCTCCATCATTACGAAAAGCCGTTGCTGCTGCTATTGGTGGCGGAGCAATTGCTATAGCATCAGTGTTAATTACTGGCCCAAGTGGTAACGATGGTCTGGAAGGTGTCAGCTACATACCATACAAAGATATTGTTGGTGTATGGACTGTATGTCACGGGCATACAGGAAAAGACATCATGCTCGGTAAAACGTATACCAAAGCAGAATGCAAAGCCCTCCTGAATAAAGACCTTGCCACGGTCGCCAGACAAATTAACCCGTACATAAAAGTTGATATACCGGAAACAACGCGCGGCGCTCTTTACTCGTTCGTTTACAACGTGGGCGCTGGCAATTTCAGAACATCGACGCTTCTTCGCAAAATAAACCAGGGCGATATCAAAGGCGCATGTGATCAGCTACGTCGCTGGACATATGCTGGCGGTAAGCAATGGAAAGGTCTCATGACTCGTCGTGAGATTGAGCGTGAAATCTGTTTGTGGGGTCAGCAATGAACAGAGTAACCGCGATTATCTCCGCTCTGGTTATCTGCATCATCGTCTGCCTGTCATGGGCTGTTAATCATTACCGTGATAACGCCATTACCTACAAAGCCCAGCGCGACAAAAATGCCAGAGAACTGAAGCTGGCGAACGCGGCAATTACTGACATGCAGATGCGCCAGCGTGATGTTGCTGCACTGGATGAAAAATACACGAAGGAGTTAGCTAATGCGAAAGCTGAAAATGATGCTCTGCGTGATGATGTTGCCGCTGGTCGTCGTCGGTTGCACATCAAAGCAGTCTGTCAGTCAGTGCGTGAAGCCACCACCGCCTCCGGCGTGGATAATGCAGCCTCCCCCCGACTGGCAGACACCGCTGAACGGGATTATTTCACCCTCAGAGAGAGGCTGATCACTATGCAAAAACAACTGGAAGGAACCCAGAAGTATATTAATGAGCAGTGCAGATAGAGCTGCCCATATCGATGGGCAACTCATGCAATTATTGTGAGCAATACACACGCGCTTCCAGCGGAGTATAAATGCCTAAAGTAATAAAACCGAGCAATCCATTTACGAATGTTTGCTGGGTTTCTGTTTTAACAACATTTTCTGCGCCGCCACAAATTTTGGCTGCATCAACAGTTTTCTCCTGTCCAATTCCCGAAACGAAGAAATGATGGGTGATGGTTTCCTTTGGTGTTACTGCTGTCGGTTTGTTTCCAACAGTAAACGTCTGTTGAGCACATCCTGTAATAAGCATTGCCAGAGCGGCAGAAAACAACATTTTTTTCATCTTATTATCCTGCATTGTTAAAAACGGCAGAATCCTATGTGACAACAATTAAACGATAGTTAAATGGATTGATGAAAATTAAAACTATATAGGTGTACGGTCAGACTATTGGAGGTAGTCAGGATTTGAATGTCAGTCTGTTGTCGGCATTCTGGCAATGCAATTTGGATAAAGCGGGGATTAAAAAGATAGAGGCGAGCCGGTCAGGTAGAAATGAATCAGGCTCAAAGTGAAGCGGAAAAGGTCTGTGGCACAAGCTGATGCAGCCATAATTACAGCCTGATGATTTGTGGAATGAAACATGTTGAACCTCCTTAATTGATGTTATTCGAGTGATGAAGGCATTCTGTCCTTCTATAGTGTCCAGTAAATCAAACAGGAAACTTGTCCAACGTGTTGGACAAGCCTCTCCATTAGTGAGTTGTATTGATCACAACTCTACAAAGAATTCATTACTGGGTAGATGAAAATAGTTTCACGATGAATGGAGGAGGCTATGTCGGTGGCTTCTTCATTGGAGTACATATGCCATCACGAATCCCAAAAGCCTGCCGTGTTCGTGGCTGCCGCCATACCACCACAGACCCGTCAGGCTACTGCGAAAGCCACAAAAGCGAAGGCTGGAGGCAATACAAGCCAGGCCAGTCCCGTCATCAGCGCGGCTACGGTTCGAAATGGGATGCTATCCGTGAACGTGTACTGAAGCGTGACAAAGGCCTGTGTCAGTTATGTCTGCGTGGTGGTGTGGTACGTGAGGCGAAAACCGTTGACCACATCATCCCTAAAGCGCATGGCGGCACTGATGCCGACTGTAATCTGCAGAGTCTGTGCTGGCCGTGTCATAAGGCGAAGACGGCCCGTGAACGGTTGAAGTGATAATGATTCTCAACTGCCTGAGGGGAGGGGCGGGTCAAATCCCTGCGGCCTGACGTCTTCCGGACTGCCCGCCCCATCGTTTTTTTATACCCGCGAAAAATGAAATTTAACCAGGAGTGCCGCATATGGCTGGAACGGCGGGGCGTTCCGGGCGTCGCCCCAAGCCAACGGCGCGCAAGGCGCTGGCCGGAAACCCCGGCAAGCGAGCCCTGAATAAAGATGAACCTGTTTTTACGCCCATCAAAGGTGTTGAGCCACCGGAGTGGTTCGCTGAAGAAGATCTCCCTCTCGCTACGATCATGTGGCAACTGACAACCAAAGAACTCTGCGGTCAGGGCCTGCTGTGCGTGACTGACCTCGCAGTGCTTGAGCGGTGGTGCGTGGCCTACGAGTTCTGGCGACGTGCCGTGAAAAATATTGCCAGACAGGGCAATACCATCACCGGTGCAATGGGCGGTATGGTCAAAAATCCGGAGCTGACCGCCAAAAAAGAACAGGAGTCCGAGATGAGCAGTACGGGGGCAATGCTCGGACTCGACCCCAGCAGCCGCCAGCGTCTGATTGGCCTGGCGGGGAAGAAGAAAGCCACTAACCCGTTTCTGAAAATCATCGAATCATGAGCCGGAAATCTTACCCCAACGTAAATGCTGCCAATCAGTATGCCCGGGATGTCGTTCGCGGAAAGATTGTGGCCTGCCAGTTTGTGATTCAGGCCTGCCAGCGCCATCTTGATGACCTGATGGCGGAAAAAAGTAAGTCGTTTCGTTACCGCTTCGACAAGGACCTGGCTGAACGGGCCGCGAAATTTATTCAGCTGTTGCCGCACACCAAGGGTGAGTGGGCATTCAAGAGGATGCCCATCACGCTGGAGCCGTGGCAGCTATTTGTGATCTGCTGTGCGTTTGGCTGGGTCAATAAAGGCACCCGGTTGCGCCGCTTCCGGGAGGTGTATACCGAAATCCCCCGTAAGAACGGCAAATCGGCAATCTCTGCCGGTGTTGCCCTGTATTGTTTTGTCTGTGATAACGAGTTTGGCGCGGAAGTGTATTCCGGTGCCACGACAGAGAAACAGGCGTGGGAAGTCTTTCGCCCGGCGCGACTGATGTGTAAACGCACACCCATGCTGACGGAAGCGTTCGGGATTGAGGTTAACGCCTCAAACATGAATCGTCCGGAGGATGGCGCGCGGTTTGAACCGCTGATCGGTAACCCCGGTGATGGTTCATCACCCCACTGTGCGGTGGTGGATGAATATCACGAGCACGCCACCGATGCGCTTTACACCACGATGCTTACCGGGATGGGGGCGCGACGTCAGCCACTGATGTGGGCCATTACTACTGCCGGGTACAACATTGAGGGGCCGTGCTACGACAAGCGACGGGAAGTTATCGAGATGCTCAACGGTTCGGTACCCAACGATGAACTGTTCGGGATCATCTATACCGTTGACGAAGGTGACGACTGGACCAACCCGCAGGTGCTGGAAAAAGCCAATCCAAATATTGGCGTGTCGGTTTATCGCGAATTTTTGTTAAGTCAGCAGCAGCGTGCGAAAAATAACGCCCGTCTGGCAAACGTCTTTAAAACAAAACACCTCAATATCTGGGTGTCGGCGCGTTCGGCGTATTTCAACCTGGTGAGCTGGCAGAGCTGCGAGGATAAATCACTGACTCTTGAGCAGTTCGAGGGGCAGCCGTGCATTCTGGCCTTTGACCTGGCGCGTAAACTGGATATGAACAGCATGGCGCGACTTTATACCCGCGAGATTGACGGTAAAACGCATTACTACAGTGTGGCCCCGCGTTTCTGGGTACCGTATGACACGGTGTACAGCGTCGAGAAAAATGAAGATCGCCGGACAGCCGAACGCTTTCAGAAATGGGTGGAAATGGGCGTTCTGACCGTTACCGATGGTGCAGAGGTGGATTATCGCTACATCCTCGAAGAGGCCAAAGCGGCGAACAAAATCAGCCCGGTCAGTGAGTCACCCATCGACCCTTTCGGAGCGACCGGGCTGTCACATGACCTTGCTGATGAAGACCTGAATCCCGTTACTATCGTCCAGAACTTCGCCAATATGTCCGACCCGATGAAAGAGCTGGAGGCAGCGATTGAATCGGGACGCTTTCATCATGACGGCAATCCCATCATGACCTGGTGTATCGGCAATGTGGTCGGCAAAAACATGCCAGGTAACGATGATTTAGTGAAGCCCGTCAAAGAGCAGGCGGAAAACAAAATCGATGGTGCAGTTGCGCTGATTATGGCGGTTGGCAGAGCCATGCTGTACGAGAAAGAAGACACGCTGTCTGACCACATTGAGTCCTATGGGATCCGCTCGCTTTAACTGAGGTAATTATGATCATGCTGATTCTCGCGCCTCTGGTGGGCGTGCTGGGGGCGCTTTTGCTGGCGTATGGTGCCTGGCTGATTTATCCCCCGGCGGGGTTTGTTGTTGCCGGGGCGTTGTGCCTGTTCTGGTCGTGGCTGGTGGCGCGATATCTCGACCGTACACAGTCGTCTGTCGGCGGAGGTAAATAGTGTTCTTTTCTGGATTATTTCAACGAAAAAGTGACGCACCGGTGACCACGCCAGCAGAGCTGGCGGATGCCATCGGGTTGTCCTACGACACCTATACCGGAAAGCAGATCAGCAGTCAGCGGGCCATGCGACTGACGGCGGTTTTTTCCTGCGTCAGAGTGCTGGCAGAGTCGGTCGGGATGTTGCCCTGCAATCTGTATCACCTGAACGGCAGCCTGAAGCAGAGAGCCACCGGCGAACGTCTGCATAAACTGATCTCCACGCATCCCAATGGCTATATGACGCCGCAGGAGTTCTGGGATCTGGTGGTCACCTGTCTGTGCCTGAGGGGAAACTTTTACGCCTACAAAGTGAAAGCATTTGGCGAAGTGGCTGAACTGCTGCCCGTCGATCCCGGCTGTGTGGTACCGAAGCTTAACAGTAGCTGGGAGCCGGTCTATCAGGTCACATTCCCGGACGGCTCCACGGATGTGCTGAGCCAGGAAGATATCTGGCATGTGCGCACGCTGACGCTGGACGGACTGGTGGGGCTGAATCCCATCGCCTATGCCCGCGAGGCAATATCGCTGGCGGCAGCGACCGAAGAGCACGGGGCCAGACTGTTCAGCAATGGTGCGGTGACGTCGGGTGTGTTGCGTACAGAGCAGACGTTGTCGGATCAGGCTTACGAGCGCCTGAAGAAAGATTTTGAGGAGCGTCACACCGGGCTTGGTAATGCTCACCGCCCGATGATCCTTGAGATGGGGCTGGACTGGAAGTCGATGGCGCTGAACGCCGAGGACAGCCAGTTCCTGGAAACCCGCAAGTTTCAGCTTGAAGAAATCTGTCGTCTGTTCCGTGTGCCATTGCACATGGTGCAGAACACCGATCGCGCCACCTTCAACAATATCGAAGAACTGGGGCTGGGATTTATCAACTATTCACTGGTGCCGTATCTGACCCGCATTGAGCAGCGGATCAACACCGGACTGGTACGAAAAAGTAAGCAGGGCATTTATTACGCCAAATTTAACGCCGGGGCGTTACTGCGCGGGGATATGAAGTCCCGTTTTGAAGCCTATGCCACCGGGATCAACTGGGGAATTTACTCTCCCAATGACTGCCGCGACCTGGAAGATATGAATCCGCGTCCCGGTGGTGATGTCTATCTCACACCGATGAATATGACCACGAAACCCTCCGATGGCAGTAAAGCCGGTAAGCAGAAGGATAACGCCAATGCAGACGAAACAACGTCTTGATGTACCGCTGAGTCTGAAATCTGTCAGTGACTCCGGTGAGTTTGAAGGGTATGGCTCCGTCTTTGGTGTAAAGGACAGCCACGATGATGTGGTGATGTCCGGGGCATTTGCTGCTTCCCTGCGGGCGTGGAGTGACAGAAAAGCGTTACCTGCGCTGCTCTGGCAGCACCGCATGGATGAACCCATCGGTGTTTATACCGAAATGAAGGAAGACGATGTCGGGCTTTACGTCAGGGGACGGTTGCTCATTGATGATGATCCCCTCGCAAAACGCGCACATGCACACATGAAGGCCGGTTCGTTAACCGGCCTTTCTATTGGGTACGTCCTGAAAGACTGGGAATACGACCGGAGTAAAGAAGCCTTTCTGTTGAAAGAAATCGACCTCTGGGAAGTCAGTCTGGTGACGTTCCCGTCTAACGACGAGGCGCGGATCAGCGACGTCAAGAACGCGCTGGCCCGCGGTGAAATCCCCGAACAGAAAAAAATCGAAAGAGTCCTGCGTGATGTCGGACTCTCCCGTACCCAGGCCAAAGCATTCATGGCCGGGGGCTATGGCGCACTGTCCCTGCGCGACGCTGAGGATGTGGGCTCTGCACTGAATGCACTGAAAAATCTGAACTTCTAATCAGGAGAAATACGATGGCGGTTGATATTAAAGATGTGGAACAGATCGCGCAGGAGCTGCAGCAGAAGTTTGACGACTTCAAAGTAAAGAACGACAAGCGCGTGGATGCGATTGAGCAGGAAAAAGGCAAGCTTGCCGGGCAGGTGGAAACCCTGAACGGGAAACTCAGCGAGCTGGAAAATCTCAAAAGCGACCTTGAAAAAGAGCTGCTTGAGCTGAAACGTCCGGCTGGTGGAGCGCAAAATAAACTGGCCACCGAGCATAAAGAGGCGTTTGTGGGCTTCCTGCGTAAAGGCCGTGAAGACGGTCTGCGCGATCTGGAGCGTAAGGCATTGCAGGTGGGTACCGATGAAGACGGTGGCTACGCCGTGCCGGAAGAACTGGATCGCAACATTCTTAACCTGCTGAAAGATGAAGTGGTGATGCGTCAGGAAGCCACGGTGATCACCGTTGGCGGTTCCGACTACAAAAAACTGGTGAATCTGGGCGGTACGGCTTCCGGATGGGTGGGGGAAACGGATACGCGATCCCAGACTGCCACCTCCAGACTGGAGCTGATTGAACCTCTCATGGGGGAAATCTACGGCAACCCGCAGGCTACCCAGAAAATGCTGGACGATGCCTTCTTCAACGTAGAGGCCTGGATCAACAGCGAGCTGGCAACCGAATTTGCCGAACAGGAAGAAATTGCCTTTACCTCAGGCGATGGCACCAAGAAGCCGAAAGGGTTCCTGGCGTATGAATCCACTGATGAAACCGACAAGGTCCGGGCGTTCGGCAAACTTCAGCATATTGTATCCGGTGAAGCGACGACGGTGACCGCAGACGCCATTATCAAACTGATTTACACGCTACGTAAGGCACACCGCACTGGCGCGAAGTTCATGATGAACAACAACAGCCTGTTTGCCATCCGTCTGCTGAAAGACAGCGAGGGTAACTATCTGTGGCGTCCGGGGCTGGAACTGGGGCAGCCGTCCTCTCTGGCGGGTTACGGTATCGCTGAAAACGAACAGATGCCGGATATCGCCGCTGATGCGAAAGCCATTGCATTTGGTAACTTCAAACGGGGTTACACCATCGTTGACCGTATCGGCACCCGCATTCTGCGTGATCCGTACACCAATAAACCGTTTGTCGGTTTTTATACCACCAAGCGCACCGGCGGGATGCTGGTCGATTCGCAGGCCATCAAACTGCTGAAGATTGCAGCGGCGTAATCATTCAGGGGCGCGGAACCGCGCCCCCTGTTCTGACGGGTGAAGAATCATGATCCTGAAACAAGATCTGAAATGGTCACCGGACGGTATGCGTGTTGAGGTCATTCGGGCCGGTGAGTATGACGACGGGGCGCTTCCTGCCCGGGTGCAGGAGATTGCACTTCAGGCCGGGTTAGCAGAGCGCGGAACCAGTGCAAAAAGCAGTAAAGCGGCAAAAGAGAAAAAAGCCACGACCAGTAAAGAGGGCTGAGTATGCTTCTGACAATGGAAGAGATTAAAGCCCAACTCCGGCTGGATGAGGATTTCGATGCTGATGACCGCCATCTGCAACTGCTGGCCTGTGCGGCGCAAAAGCGGACGGAAACGTATCTGAACCGGAAGCTCTATGCACCGGATGAAACCATTCCGGACAGCGATCCGGACGGGCTGCACCTGCCGGATGATATTCGTCTGGGGATGCTGATGCTTATCAGCCATTTTTACGAAAACCGCTCTTCGGTTACGGAAGTGGAGAAACTCGACATGCCGCAGAGTTTTAGCTGGCTTGTCGGCCCGTACAGGTACTTTCCGCAATGAAAATTCGTCAGGCGCAGACCAGCGCAACCTACATTCTGCCGGACCCCGGCGAACTGAATAAACGCGTCCTGATCCGCCAGCGGGTGGATATGCCCGCGGATAACTTTGGCGTGGAGCCTCAATATCCGGTTGCGTTCCGGGCATGGGCGAAGGTTGTCCAGACCAGTGCCACTACCTGGCAGGAAACCGCGCAGACCGGAGACGCCATCACCCATTACATCACCATTCGCTACCGCCGGGGGATCACCGCTGATTATGAGGTGGTCTGCGGTGACAGTGTGTACCGGGTGAAACGTCAGCGTGATCTGAACGGGGCGCGGCGCTTTCTGCTGCTGGAGTGTACGGAGCTGGGCGAATTTACGCAGAGTCACGGAGGCAACAATGGCGACTTCCTTTTTGCACGTTGATTTTCAGCAGCCCGCGGAGATGCGCTTTAACCGCGCCCGTGTCCGGCGGGCGTTTGTCACGATTGGTCAGCGTCATATGCGTGATGCCCGTCGGCTGGTGATGCGCCGTGCGCGGTCGGCACCGGGTGAAAACCCCGGTTATCAGACCGGACGCCTGGCTCGTTCGATTGGTTACATGGTACCCAGAGCCAGTAAACATCGTCCTGGTTTTATGGCACGTATAGCCCCTAACCAGCGTAATGGAGAGGGAAACCGCCGTATCACCGGTGATTTTTATCCGGCTTTTTTGTTCTATGGCGTGAGGCGAGGGGCAAAGCGTCGTCGCAGCCATCATCGTGGTGCATCCGGTGGCAGCGGCTGGCGACTGGCTCCACGTAATAACTTCATGGTGGAAACGCTTGAAAAGAACCGCAGCTGGACACGCTATTTTCTGGCGCGGGAATTGCGTAAATCACTGAAGCCGGAGCGACGACACAGATGAAACTGACGCCTGTTATTGCTGCACTGCGTGCCCGCTGTCCGTATTTTGAAAACCGGGTTGCAGGCGCGGCCCAGTTCAAAAATCTGCCGGAGGTCGGAAAGCTGAAACTCCCGGCGGCATATGTTGTACCGGGTGATGATTCTCCGGGAGAAAACAAAAGCCAGACCGACTACTGGCAGGAGCTGAAAGAGGGTTTCTCCGTGGTTGTCATACTGAGTAACGGGCGTGATGAGCGCGGTCAGTTTACCTCGTATGATGTGGTGGACGATGTCCGGCAGATGCTCTTTAAGGCCCTGCTGGGCTGGAACCCGGAAGCGTGCGGTAACCCGATTACCTATGACGGCGGCACGCTGCTGGATCTGAATCGTCATGAGCTGATTTATCAGTTCGATTTTTCGGTCATCAGCGAGCTGACCGAAGACGATACCCGCCAGCAGGATGACCTGAACAGTCTGGATGAACTGCGAACGCTGGCGATTGATGTTGATTATCTCGATCCCGGTAACGGGCCTGACGGCGATATCGAACATCACACCGAAATAACCCTTCCTTCCTGAGAATCTTCATGTTTGTGAAACCTGTTAAAGGGCGGTCAGTGCCTGACCCTGCCCGCGGTGACCTTTTGCCCACCGAAGGGCGAAATGTTGACGAGAACAACTACTGGCTGCGCCGTGAAGCAGCGGGTGATATCCGGCGCGTGAATAAAAAGGTGAACACCGATGACGATAAGCTTTAACACCATTCCGTCGAATACGCTGGTTCCGCTGTTTTATGCGGAAATGGATAACCAGGCGGCGAATACTGCACAGGACAGCGGAGCATCGCTGCTGATTGGTCATGCCAATAACGGTGCAGAGATTGTTGCCAACAGTCTGGTGCTGATGCCGTCGGCAGACTATGCACGCCAGATTTGTGGTGCGGGAAGTCAGCTGGCGCGTATGGTCGAGGCTTATCGCCAGACCGACCCGTTTGGTGAGCTGTATGTGATTGCCGTTCCGGAAGCCACAGGCGCGGCGGCAACGGTTACGCTGACGGTGACCGGGGAAGCAACCGAAAGCGGCACGGTGAATGTCTATGTGGGACGTACCCGCGTGCAGGCTCCGGTGACCAACGGCGATAACGTCACGACGATTGCCAGCAGTATCAAAGATGCCATCAATGCCGTTCCGACTCTGCCGTTTACAGCTTCATCTTCGGCTGGTGTTGTCACGCTGACCGCGCGTCATAAGGGGCTTTGCGGGAATGAAATTCCTGTCAGCCTCAATTACTACGGCTTCGGTGGGGGCGAAGTGCTGCCAGCGGGCGTACAGATTGCCGTGGCGACGGGGACCGCCGGAACGGGCGCTCCGGTTCTCACCGGCGCGGTGGCTGCAATGGCGGATGAGCCGTTTGATTATATCGGTCTGCCGTTCAACGACACGGCCTCCGTTAACACGCTGGTGACCGAGATGAACGATACCAGCGGTCGCTGGAGCTATGCGCGTCAGTTGTATGGTCATGTGTATACGGCAAAGACCGGCACACTGTCAGAACTGGTGAACGCAGGTGACCAGTTTAACCAGCAGCACATCACCCTGGCGGGGTACGAAAAAGAGACCCAGACGCCTGCCGACGAGCTGGCGGCAAGCCGTACCGCCCGCGCAGCGGTGTTTATCCGCAACGATCCGGCACGTCCCACGCAGACCGGTGAGCTGGTAGGTATGTTGCCTGCGCCGAAGGGGAAACGGTTCACGATGACCGAGCAGCAGACCCTGCTGTCTCATGGCGTGGCAACGGCGTATGTCGAAAGCGGGGTGCTGCGCATTCAGCGTGATGTCACCACGTACAGGAAAAATGCTTACGGTGTTGCGGATAACAGCTACCTCGACAGCGAGACGCTGCATACCAGCGCGTATGTACTGCGCAAACTGAAATCCGTCATTACCAGTAAGTACGGGCGTCACAAGCTTGCCAGCGACGGTACCCGCTTTGGTCCCGGTCAGGCGATTGTCACCCCGGCGGTAATCAAAGGGGAACTGCTGGCAACCTACCGTCAGCTTGAGCGTGCGGGGATCGTGGAAAACTACGAACTGTTTAAGCAGTACCTGGTTGTGGAGCGTGATGCCAGCGATCCGAACCGCCTGAACACGCTGTTCCCGCCTGACTATGTTAACCAGTTGCGTGTTTTTGCCGTGGTTAACCAGTTCCGTCTTCAGTATTCAGAGGAGTCTGCATAATGGCCCGTATCGGGGGAACCTGTTATTTCAAAATTGACGGTCAGCAGCTATCGCTGACCGGCGGCATTGAGGTGCCCATGAACAGGACGGTCAATGATGACATCATCGGCCTGGACGGTTCAGTGGACCGCAAGGAAACTCACCGTGCGCCTTATGTCAAAGGGACCTTCAAGGTGCCGAAGAATTTTCCGGTGAACAAAATCACCTCGTCTGATGAGATGACCATCACTGCCGAGCTGGCGAACGGTCAGGTCTATGTATTGTCGTCCGCCTGGCTGCACGGAGAAGCGAACCATAATGCCGAAGAAGGGACGGTTGATCTTGAGTTCCACGGTGAAGAAGGGGATTACCAGTAATGAAAGAGCTTGAGTTAAAGAAACCGATTATCGCTCATGGTGAGACACTCTCCGTACTGGAGTTTGATGAACCCACCGGGAAGGATGTTCGCGAGCTGGGGTATCCCTACCAGATGAATCAGGATGAGTCCGTCAGACTTCTGGCGCATGTGGTGTCGAAATACATTGTGCGGCTGGCGAAAGTGCCGCAAAGCTCTGTCGACCAGATGTCTCCGGCAGACCTGAATGCAGCGGCGTGGCTTGTGGCTGGTTTTTTCCTCCAGGCCTGACGGCTGAATACCTCACTGATCGCTTCTTTGACTGCGCCAGCTACTGGCGCATTAATCCCTTCGAATTGCTGAATATGCCGATCAGTGAAATTCCCTTGCTGGTCAGTCAGGCAAACAGGATAGAGCAGGAGAAACGCACACATGGCTGAATTTGAGCTTAAGGCGTTGATCACCGGTGTCGACAGGCTTTCTCCCGCGCTGTCGAAAATGCAAAAGAAAATCCGGGGATTTAAACGCCAGGCGGAAGAGGCGTCACAGGGTGGGCTGGCGCTTGGTGGCGGACTGGCAGCGGGGCTGACGCTTTCCCTGAAATCTTATGCCGATCAGGAAAACGCCGCTACCGGGCTGAAAGTCGCCATGATGGATGCGAACGGCGAGGTTGGAAAGAGCTTTCAGGACATCAATAAACTGGCTATTGGCCTGGGTAACCAGCTACCCGGTACAACGGCTGATTTCCAGAACATGATGCAGATGCTGGTGCGTCAGGGGATCCCGGCAGAAAACATTCTGGGTGGTGTGGGTAAAGCGACAGCTTATCTTGCGGTACAACTGAAAAAAACACCGGAAGCGGCTGCCGAGTTTGCCGCAAAGATGCAGGATGCTACCGGAACGGCCTCAGAAGACATGATGGGGCTGTTCGACACAATTCAGAAGGCGTTTTATCTGGGCGTTGACGACACCAACATGCTGTCATTCTTCACTAAAACCAGCTCTGTTCTGAAGATGGTGAATAAGGACGGTCTTCAGGCTGCACAGAGTCTTGCCCCCATCAGTGTCATGATGGATCAGATGGGGATGAACGGGGAGTCGGCAGGTAATGCCCTGCGAAAAGTTATCCAGTCCGGATTAAGCGTTAAGAAAATCAGGGACGTCAATAAAATCATGGCCCGCCAGAAACTCGGGGTACAGCTCGATTTTACTGATGGCAAAGGGAGTTTTGGCGGTCTTGATAACATGTTCAGGCAACTGGCAAAGCTGCGAAAACTGACCGACGTTAAGCGAACCGGTGTACTTAAGGCAATATTTGGTGATGATGCCGAAACCCTTCAGGTGGTCAATGCTCTGATCGATAAAGGAAAGGATGGCTACGATCAGATCCAGCAGAAGATGAATAAACAGGCCAGCCTGAATAAACGTGTTCAGGCCCAGCTTGGTACGCTGTCCAACCTGTGGGAGGCAATGACGGGGACCGCAACTAACGGTCTTGCAGCTATTGGCGGCGCATTTTCTGGTGACGCTAAAAATATCACGCAATGGCTGGGGGAGTTGGGGGAAAAATTCACGAAGTTTGCGGATGAAAATCCCCGGGTTATTCGCGGCGTCGTCGGGCTTGCTGCCGGTCTTGCGATTCTGAAACTGGGATTGATGGGCGTTGGCGGTGCCATCAGTATTGTCAGCAGGATCATGTCGATGACGCCGATTGGCATGATTGCGACGGCGATAGCCCTGGCTGCGGGATTAATTATCACTAACTGGGATGTTGTCGGACCTTATTTTAAGAAACTCTGGGAAACCATTGGTCCTTATTTTGAGGCTGGCTGGGAACTCCTTAAGAAAGTTTTTGCCTGGTCGCCGCTGGGGATGGTGATCAATAACTGGGGGCCGGTTGTTAAGTGGTTTCAGGATATGTGGGACAAGCTGAAGCCAATTATTGAGTGGTTTACCGACAGTTCCGGTGACACGGTCGATGCCATTAACTCTGCGCAGTGGGGCGCGGGTGCTTATGATGCTTATGGGACGGGAATACCGGCGCGGGGATACACACCTTATCCGGCGGTAGATCCGGCTCAGTCAAACAACGCCTCCGGTGCCACAGGCCCGAATCCCTTCATGATTAACAAAGCTTCTGCGCCAAAAGTTGATGGTGAGATCAAGGTCTCTTTTATGAATTCGCCTCCGGGTATGCGGGTTATGGAAACGCGATCCAGCGGTTTTGATGTCAGCCATGATGTTGGCTATACGCGCTTTGGCAGGTAATGAAAAATTAATCTGTTAATGAGTCCCACTCCGGTGGGATTTTTTATGTACGGAGTTTATATGACGTGGAAAGACAGACTTCAGGACGCGTCATTTCGCGGTGTGCCGTTTAAGGTTGAAGAAGAAAGTGCGGGAACCGGTCGTCGTGTGGAAACGCACGAATACCCGAACCGCGACAAACCCTATACCGAAGACCTGGGGAAAATCACTTTCCGCCCGTCCATCACAGCTTATGTGGTGGGAGATGACTGCTTTGACCAGCGCGATCGCCTGATTGACGCGCTGAATAAACCCGGTCCCGGCACGCTTGTCCATCCGACTTACGGTGAGCTGAAAGTCTGTGTTGACGGGGAAGTTCGGGTCAGCACATCGAAGAGTGAAGGGCGTATTGTCCGCTTTGACCTGAAGTTTGTCGAAGCGGGAGAACTCTCTTACCCCACTTCAGGTGCGGCGACGGCGCAGACGCTGATGTCATCCTGTTCTGCACTGGATGACTGCATCAGTGACAGCTTCAGTGGTTTCAGTATCGATGGCGTGGCAGATTTTGTGCAGAACGACGTCGTCGGTAATGCCAGCACAATGCTTGGGTATGTTTCTGATGCGATGAAAGTGGTGGATTCTGCCGTATCGGATGCCGCCAGGCTGTTGCAGGGGGATATCTCGGTACTTCTGCCGCCACCATCGTCAGGCAAAAATTTCGTTGAGCAGGTGCAGAAAATGTGGCGTACCGGGAAACGCCTTTATGGTAACGCCAGCGACCTGGTCACCATGATCAAAACGCTTTCCGGTGTCAGCCTCGGCAGCGATCTGCAACCGCGCGGCGTCTGGAAAACGGACAGTAAAACCACCGCCACGGCGACGCATCAGCGTAACGAGGTTGCCAGTACCCTTCGTACGACCGCAATCAGCGAAGCGGCGTATGCCGTCACCCGATTGCCTGCGCCAACAACTTCCGCGGTGATGCAGAATGCCGCAGTGGGGCAGTCAACAACACCTGCGCAGAGCACTGGCTGGCCTTCCGTCACGCATCCGGCACTGAACAATGCACCGGCGGTGAAAAACACGGTTGACCTGCCAACGTGGGAAGAACTGACTGACATTCGCGACACACTGAATACGGCAATTGATAAGGAGTTGTCCCGTACAACCAGTGATGCGCTGTTTCTGGCACTGCGCCGGGTGAAAGCAGATCTGAATGCGGATATCAACACGCGCCTTGAACAGTCTGCACGGATCATTCAGCGCACACCGGATGAGGTTTTACCCGCGCTGGTGCTGGCGGCGACCTGGTTTGATAACGCGGCGCGTGATGCGGACATTATCCGGCGTAATGCCATTACGCATCCCGGCTTTGTGCCGGTGATCCCTCTGAAGGTGCCAGTGCAATGAACGACAATGTCACGCTACGGGTAAATGGCCGGGAGTGGAATGGCTGGACATCGGTGCGCATCGGTGCCGGTGTTGAACGACTGGCGCGGGATTTCAGTGTGGAGATCACCCGCCAGTGGCCGGGTGATGAGGGTATCACCACGCTTCAGCCGCGCATTAAAAACGGTTCAAAAGTGGAGGTGCTGATTGGTGATGAGCTGGTGATCACCGGCTGGGTGGAGGCGACGCCCGTTCGTTACGATGCCCGTTCGGTCAGCACCGGTATTGCCGGACGCAGTCTGACCGCTGACCTGATTGATTGTGCAGCTGAACCGACACAGTTTAACGGACGATCACTGGTACAGATTGCGCAGGCGCTTGCTGCGCCCTTCGGCATTGAGGTGGTGAACAGCGGTGCGCCGTCGGGTGTTATTCCTGATGTCCAGCCTGATCACGGTGAAACGGTGATCGAGGTGATTAACAAAATACTCGGTCAGCAGCAGGCGCTGGCTTATGACGACCCGCACGGCAGGCTGGTGATTGGCGGTATTGGCTCAACGCGGGCACATACCGCGCTGGTACTCGGGGAAAACATCCTTTCCTGCGATACGGAGAAGAGTATCCGGGAGCGGTTTTCTGTTTACCAGGTGGCGGGGCAGCGTGCCGGAAACGACGATGATTTCGGTGAGGCCACCACAACTGCGCTGCGGGCCCGCACAGAGGACGCATTTATTGCCCGTTACCGTCCGATGTATATCAGGCAGACAGGGCAGGCTACGGGGGCAGGCTGTATTGCGCGTGCTGACTTTGAAGCCCGACAACGGGCGGCGCGGACGGATGAAACCACCTATGTGGTGCAGGGCTGGCGACAGGGTAACGGTACGCTGTGGCAGCCCAACCAGCGGGTGATTGTCTTCGATCCGGTCTGTGGTTTCGACAATACCGAACTGCTTGTCTCGGAAGTCACGTTTACTCAGGACCAGAATGGCACCCTGACGGAAATCCGTGTCGGCCCACCTGATGCTTATCTGCCTGAACCCGAAGCCCCCGGCGCGCGGAAAAAGAAAAAAGCCAGAGTACAGGAGGACCCGTTCTGATGAGGACGATTGAAGCCATGCAGCGACAACTTCTCGGCCTGATTGGGCGGGCAGTGGTGAAAAGCATCAGTGCCGCCACGAAATGTCAGACCGTGGATGTGTCCCTGATTGCCGGTGAACCCAAAGCCGGGGTTGAACATCTTGAACCCTACGGTTTTACCGCAAGGGCAAACAGCGGTGCGGAAGCGGTGGTGTTGTTTCCGGATGGCGACCGTTCTCATGCGGTGGTTGTTACGGTGTCGGACCGGCGCTACCGCCTGAAAGGGCTGCAGACGGGTGAGGTGGCTGTCTATGACGATCAGGGGCAGTCTGTGACGCTGACCCGGGAGGGGATCGTGGTGGACGGTGCAGGTAAAACGATCACGTTTCGCAATGCGCCCAGAGCACGTTTTGAAATGGACCTGGAAGTGACCGGACAGGTGAAAGACCTGTGCGACTCCGGCGGTACCACCATGTCAGCGATGCGGCTTGCCTATAACGGGCATCGTCACAGAGAGAACGGTCATGGCAGTAACACCGACAAACCTGATAAAGCGATGGAGGCATGATGGAACTGTGGCTGACGGTGAACGGTAAACGCACCTGCGCCAGCGCACCGCTGGATCCGCTGACCCGCGCCGTGGTGATTTCCCTGTTTACCTGGCGGCGGGCGGAGCCTGATGACAACGCCGACGTCCCGATGGGATGGTGGGGGGATACCTGGCCTGCGGTACAGAATGACTGTTACGGCTCCCGACTGTGGCTGCTTCAGCGCAGCAAACTGACCAATCAGCTGGTGCAGACGGTAAGGGGGTATATCCGCGAATGCCTGCAATGGATGATTGATGACGGCGTGGTGTCCCGTATTGATCTGGATATCCGCCGCACCGGGATTAATGAACTGGGTAACAGTATCACTCTGTGGCGTCGTGACGGACCGGTAATGATTTCTTTTGATGATCTGTGGAGTGCGATAACGCATGGCGGACAGTGAATTTCAGCGCCCGACGCTGGCAGAAAATATCAGTATGCTCCGTAACGATTTATTCGCCAGGCTGGACGTCAGCGACACGCTCCGGCGCATGGATGAAGACGTGCGGGCAAAGGTGTATGCGGCGGCGCTGCATACGGTTTACGGTTACATCGATTATCTGGCAATGAACATGCTGCCTGACCTGTGCGATGAGTTCTGGCTGGCGCGACATGCTGCGATGAAACGGTGTCCGCGCAAGGGGGCCACGGCTGCCAGCGGGTATATGCGCTGGGAAGGTGTCAGCGATGGCCTGAAGGTGACCGCCGGGAGTGTTATTCAGCGCGATGACCTGGTTCAGTACACGGCAACTGCCGATGCAACCAGCTCCGGTGGTGTCCTGCGCGTGCCGATCGCCTGCTCAAGTGCAGGTGCGGTCGGTAACGCTGACGACGGTACGGCATTAATCCTGGTCACGCCGGTGAATGGTCTGCCGTCTTCCGGTGTGGCTGACACCCTGACAGGCGGATTTGATACTGAAGAGCTGGAAACGTGGCGCGCCCGCGTCATTGAGCGGTATTACTGGACGCCTCAGGGCGGGGCTGACGGGGACTATGTCGTCTGGGCTAAAGAAGTGCCCGGCATTACCCGCGCATGGACATACCGTCACTGGATGGGAACGGGAACTGTCGGTGTGATGATTGCCAGCAGTGACCTGATTAATCCCATTCCGGAAGAATCAACGGAAACGGCAGCAAGACAACATATCGTGCCACTGGCCCCGGTGGCAGGCTCTGATTTGTATGTATTCAGGCCGGTGGCACATACGGTGGATTTTCATATCCGCGTGACGCCGGACACACCAGAAATACGAGCCGCCATCACCGCGGAGTTGCGTTCGTTTCTTCTGCGTGATGGTTATCCGCAGGGAGAACTGAAGGTATCGCGTATCAGTGAGGCGATTTCCGGTGCGAACGGGGAATATAGCCATCAGTTGCTTGCACCGGCAGACAATATCTCCATTGCGAAAAATGAACTGGCGGTTCTGGGGACGATTTCATGGACGTGACAAACGATGATTACATCCGTCTGTTGTCGGCACTGTTGCCACCCGGTCCGGCGTGGTCAGCCAGCGATCCGGCGATTGCCGGTGCGGCACCGTCATTAACCCGCGTTCATCAGCGTGCGGATGCCCTGATGCGGGAGCTGGATCCGCGCACCACCACTGAACTGATAAACCGCTGGGAGCGTCTGTGCGGTCTGCCGGATGAATGTATTCCGGCGGGAACGCAGCCCCTTCGCCAGCGTCAGCAACGGCTGGATGCGAAGGTTAACCTGGCGGGCGGCATCTACGAGGATTTTTATCTTGCACAGCTTGCTGCCCTGGGCAGGCCAGATGCCACCATCACGAGATACGACAAAAGCACCTTCACCGGCTCATCGGCCTGTACTGACGCGGTGAATGCGCCGGAATGGCGGTATTACTGGCAGGTCAACATGCCAACCACCACCAACACCACCTGGATGACATGTGGCGATCCCTGTGATTCCGCACTGCGTATCTGGGGTGACACCGTTGTCGAGTGTGTGCTTAACAAACTCTGCCCGTCGCATACCTACGTAATTTTTAAATATCCGGAGTAATCCATGCATCGTATAGACACGAAAACCGCGCAGAAGGATAAGTTCGGCGCGGGTAAGAACGGTTTTACCCGTGGTAACCCCCAGACTGGCACGCCTGCCACCGATCTGGATGATGACTACTTTGATATGTTGCAGGAAGAACTCTGCAGCGTGGTGGAGGCATCCGGTGCCAGCCTGGAGAAGGGGCGGCACGACCAGTTGCTTACCGCGCTTCGTGCGCTGCTGTTAAGCCGCAAGAATCCGTTTGGCGATATCAAATCGGATGGCACGGTGAAAACGGCTCTCGAAAACCTTGGTTTGGGAGAAGCGGCAAAACGGGATGTGGGGACAGGGGAAAATCAGATACCGGACATGGCCTCTTTTGCCAATGGTGATGGATGGATGAAATTACCCAACGGGAAAATCCTGCAATATGGTCGTGGTGCGGTTACGCCGACATTATCGACGCAAACAATGAGAATTACATTCAGCATCCCTTTTCCTAAAAAAGTGGACTGCGCCATGCTTACTCATTCTGGTGATGGTGGTGCGCCTTTAGGTGCTGGGCGGGGATTCGTGATGACCGCAGAAGGCCCAACATTAACCGGTTTTAATTCCGCTTACAGAACTGCATCAACCAGTTCCACAGTATCGATGAATTACAGTTGGTGGGCTGTTGGTGAGTAATTTTATTCAGGGTGATTTATATGAACGAATATGTTTATAGCGCAAGGCATAATGCTTTTTTCCCTGTGGATATGATTGATAAATATAAATCAGAGGGATGGGATTTATCAGACGCTAAGGAAGTAAATCAAAATATTATCAGTGAGTTTATGGCTGAACCGCCACAAGGAAAAATCCGTATTGCCGGAGATGATGGGCTGCCTGCGTGGGCAGATATTCCTCCACCCACGCATGAAGAACTTATTGAAATTACTGAATCAGAAAGACAGCTACTAATTAACCAGGCCAACGAATACATGAACAGTAAGCAATGGCCCGGTAAAGCCGCTATTGGTCGTCTGAAAGATGATGAACTGGCGCAATATAATTTGTGGCTGGATTATCTGGACGCACTGGAACTGGTTGATACCTCCAGTGCGCCAGATATTGAATGGCCTACGCCTCCGGCAGTTCAGGCCAGATGACATCCGGCGCGGTGCTGGTATCTGTTGCCGTCACCGCGTCAATGTAATCCAGCACGGCGTTAAGTCTGGTTGTTTCTGCCTGCGTCAGTTTACGTGCGGCCTGCAATTTCAGCTGAATCAGACTGATGGAAGCCATTGCTGCATCAATCAGTGACTGGCGCTGTGCTTCTGCCGCTTCTACTGCGGCGCTATGCTGTGCCTCAGTATCGGTCACCCATTTCTCACCATCCCATTTATCGTATGGCGTTAACGGGGCGATAGTGGTTGTATTTTCAGGGTAATCACCCGGAGCTGTGATTTCTTTTGATTCTCCTGTTTCGGTGCTAAAGACAATTTCACCGCGATGGTCTGGTACATATTCCCATGAGTTAAAATCTGCAGAACGGCAGATTGCATAACCAGCTTTGTAGGTGCCAGGAGCATCTAAACAGGAATATGCAGGGATACCGACACCCACAGCAAGATATTCAGTTGATGCAGAAATATACTCCCGTGTTTCACCATCGTAGTTAAACACAGTAATATCACCGGCTTCCGTGGCAATAAGCTCACTGTTTAATTTTGCCTGCGTCATTATGCGGCCCTCACGATGTAGTTAAATGCGACGTTGCGAGGACGAGATTCATTCCCACCACTTTCTAATGATGTTAATCCTGATGCTGAGCCAGACCAACCACCTGCTGGCCGAGTCTGATATCCTTCATTTGAACCATAATATTTCTTCGCATATACGGATGTTGTTCCAGGGACACCAACCGCTCTCCCCCCCATAGACCCAAGATCATCGTGAGAATGCGACAAGTTTTGACTACTTTGGAGCGAAAGTAATCCTCGACCGCTATCAACGCCCCTCCCATCATCCCAGCCACGAATAAACTCACCACGTAAATCAGGCAATTTATTTGTCGGGTAAGCCTTTGCCAGTTCCGGGTATTCTTCAGCAGAAAAAGCTGCTCCGTTGCATTTTAGCCAGCCTGTTGGCGGAGTGGCTGAGGGCCACGGAACAGGCACACCAACGGGTAATGCCGAACCTTCTCCCAAACCAAGGTATGCGAGAAGACCAGCTACATCCTTTCCACTCAAATTAGTCAGCGTATTGTCCAGCGGTTGTTTACCTGCCAGTGCATTAAGCATTGTCGTGGCAAAGTTCGGGTCATTCCCCAGCGCCGCCGCCAGTTCGTTCAGTGTATCCAGTGCCGCAGGTGCAGAACCCACCATTGCCGCAATCGCCGATTTCACAAAAGCCGTAGTGGCAATCTGTGTATTGTTAACCGACTGTGCGGCAGTGGGGGCTGTTGGCGTTCCGGTGAGTGCCGGACTTGACAGCGGCGCTTTCAGTGCCAGCGCATTGTTAATGGTGGTACTGAATTTCGGGTCATTATTAATGGCAGCGGCAATTTCTTTCAGCGTATCCAGTGTGGCTGGCGCACCATTAATAAGGGCCATCAGTGCCGCCTGAACAAACGCGGTGGTCGCAATCTGCGTGGTGTTATTCCCCTCCGCTGGCGTTGGCGCTTTGGGTGTTCCGGTCAATGTCGGGCTTTCTTTGGGTGCATACTGTGAATGCGGGTCCGGTGCGGCAAGATGTTTTGCCATCTTATCATCCACGAACACCTTCAGCTCCAGTACCTTGTCATCCACATACTTGCGGGTTGCCAGCACGACGGCAGGGTCGATTTTCAGGGTGATATTGTCCGTGCTGCTGGTAATCAACACCATGCGCACGGTCTGGGTGCGCCCGCTGCCTTCAGCCAGTTGCGGCTTATAGCTTTCCGGGCAGTTGCCTACGGCAATCAATGCCCCGGACTCATCAAACAGACCCACTTCACGTATCCACCAACCACCCTCATTTTCAGGGATCACCTGTTCAGCAATAATCTGGCTGCTGTTCTGCGGGTCGATATAGAGCATATTCAGCGCAGCCCGGCGTTTCTCATTTACCAGTGCAGTCTGCTTTGCGTCCGGCGTCGGCAATGCTCCGCCGCCATCGCCCACCGCCATATGGGTAATTTTTAGCGGCACACCGAGCGCGGCGGCGCTGGCAAGTTTCGCCGCGCCAATATCCGTCAGCAGGGTATAAAATTTTGTGCTCATGGATTCACTCTCATTGTGTCAATAACATGGACCGCCCCGCCTTCATGCGCGGTGCCGCCGGAAATAATTGTTTCGTTGATATACGGATAGATCGTGATTTCTTCGCCAAGATAGCTGGCGGCCCCCACCCAATGCGGACCGCTGGTCTGCAGATTGATGGACATGCCGATCATGTGACGGCTACATGGTTTGGCATCGCTTATCAGCCGCTCAAGTTCCAGATAGGTATCTTCAGTGATGCCCTGGTCCTGCACGCCGATATCCAGGCGAAACGTGCCCGGTGCCTCTCCGGTCTGCCACCACTCAATAATGCGGATCAGAAAGCCGAACGGCTCCACCACCCGCCGCACGGCACTGGTGGTTCCTTTATGCTGATGAATATAAAAAGCATCCTTCACCACCTGACGTTTGACGCTTTCTGTCCAGCCCTCGTCCCAGCGATCCACAGAGAACGCCCAAGCGAGATAAGGCAGGAAACTGACCGGACAGGTTGCCGGATTCCACAAGTCACGCAGCGGCACCTGCAGATCAGAAATCCCGCTGCAGGTTTGCGCCAGTCGGCGCTCCAGTGGCGTTGAACCCGGTGGCAGCAGACTATTCATCCGTACCCCCGTTGGTCACTCTCCACTGCGTACATGATGCCGCCTGCGTTTTGTTCAGGACCACATCCGCCAGCGGGGAAGCCAGTTCCACACGCTGAACACCCTCAACATGCAGCGCGGCAAAAATGGCGCTACGGCGAATATCCCGACCAAGCCGCGTCTGACTGGCGATGTACCTCTGCAGGCTGGCTTTTGCCGCTGCCATTACCGGCTCTGCTTCCGGCCCCGGATAGAGAAAAATGGTGGCTTCCACGCGGTACGGGATGATTTCCGCGCTGCGAACCGTCAGACGGTCAGCCACCGGGCGGACGTTCTCACTGTTCAGGGCTTTCTCCACCACATCCAGCAGGTCTTTTTCTGCTGTTCCGTCGCCTTCACGGCTTAGGACCGTAAGCACCACCTCTGCAGGTGCCGGACTGGTTGCACTGGCATCCGCCACCCGACCGTCGGCGCTTCGTGCATGAAACTCATAAGCGGCAGTTGGCCCAGCAACAGAAAGCCCTTCAAAGGCTGCAGGCACACGCAGGCGTAACGCTTCATCACTTTCCATCACAGCCGCAACGGGCGGTACAGCGTCATCATCAGCAGGTGTCACCGTCAGGCGTTTCACGTTGTAGTTAGCAGCGAGATGGTCAAGATCGCCGCCCATCGCGTAAGCCACCATCACAGCCTGCGCGGCTTCGTTAATGCGCTGGCGCAGAAGCAACTCACGGTAAGCGTTCTCCTGCAGCAATTTGGTGACGGGTTCAGATTCCAGTTCCAGCGTACGCATCACTGCTTCCTGCTCATCTTTCGGATGAAGCGCCACAAATTCTGCCTTGCGTTCGGCAAGCAGCGTCTCAAAGTCCGGCACATCCACAATCTGCGGCGCAGGTAACTGCGAAAGGTCAATCACTGCCATTCTCTGCTCCTGTTGATACGGAAAGGGAAACAGGCACACCGTTATTCCGCCGCCCGGTCAGCTCCACCACCATTGAACCGTCAAAATTGCTGTTGATGGTGATGGAATCCAGCGTCAGCCGTGGCTCCCAGCGACTCAGCGCCACATA
>ERZ772937.250-NODE-250-length-49187-cov-11.218310_pt1 | contig 49187 bp, 47 predicted proteins | sample MGYA00512113_ERZ772937 | MGnify/ENA primary metagenome ERZ772937 (study PRJEB29015, sample SAMEA2737649) | human gut metagenome | biome: human gut; feature: human-associated habitat; material: faeces | place: China | collected 2012 ... | reverse complement strand
CATCCATAAGACCGACCTGTACATGGCTTACCGCACCTTCTCGCTGTTCTGCCAGAACGCGGAATAAAGATTTAGCCCCGGATCGCCCGCAGCCGCGCGCATTCCGGGGCTTTTTTTGAAAAAACTTGACCTTCAAGTGTCTTTAAGGTGTAATGTGAGTGCGGAGGTGAAGCAAATGAACATCAAACAGGCTTCGAAACAGAGCGGGGTGTCTGCCCCCAATATCCGCTTCTATGAAAAAGAAGGACTTCTGAATCCCGCCCGGCTGCCTGGCAACGACTACCGTGATTACACGGAACAGGACATCCGCACTCTCCGGTTCATCCGGATGCTGCGGATGCTGGATGTGCCGCTTCCGGTCATCCGATCCGTGCTTGCAGGCGATGCATCGCTGGGGAGTGTCCTGCGGGAGCAAAAGACCGCACTGGAACAGCGCGCAAAGCAGCTGGAAGGGGCGGCGCGTTTTTGTGCAGAACTGGCCCGGCAGGACCCGTCTGTGGCATCACTGGATGTGGACGCCTGCCTGTCCCGGATGGAGGACCCTGCGCAGCCGCAGAACTTTTTCTGCGGCTGGGTGCAGGATTACCGCACGCTGGCGCAGGTGCAGCATCAGAAACACTTTTTCTTTATCCCGCAGGGCAGCATCAACACGCCGCAGGAGTTTGCCGCGGCCTTGCAGGCGTATGCAGAGGAACACGGGATGCAGCTCAGCCTGACAAAAGAAGGAATGTACCCGGAATTTTCGCTGGATGGGATCCTATACAAAGCCTACCGCAACCCGGGCAAGTACCGCGATGAGATCTGCTGTGATGCTGCATCTCCGGAACAGCTGAACACCGGGCTGCCGTCCCGGCGGGAGCGACAGCTGCAGGTCCTGCGCATCCTTCTGCCCGCAGCGTTCACCTTTGCCGCCATTCTGGCGGCAGGCTGGGTGGCGACCGGCGGAGCGGACTGGCTCTGGCTGGCAGCACTGGCAGCGGCAGGGGTCCTGCTGGGCCGCGGCTTTGAACACCGGCTGTAACTGGGCCAGTCTGCTCAGCTTAGCGGCAGAGCCTCGGCAACGGTCAAAAAGGTGTAGCCGTTGTCTGCATACCACCGGATAATGTCCGGCAGTGCTTCGGCGGTGGTGTGTGTGGAGGAAGAATCGTGCATCAGAACGATGCAGTTCGTCTGCTGCCCGGTCTCGTGCACCACATTGCGGTAAATGGTGCCCGCGCTTGGGTGCCCGCCCACGGCATCCTCGGCGCACACGTTCCAGTCCACCCAATGCCAGCCTTTCTGCTCTACTTCGGCTTTCAGCTGCTTCATCAGGCCTTTGCCGCCGTAGCGCCGACTGACGGTGTTGGTGCTGCCGCCCGGAAACCGTAGATACCGGATGCTCTCGGCATCCACATAGGGCGCAATGCGCTCCTTTAAAAGGGCAATGTCCTCCCAATAAGCGTCGCTGCTGCGGTAGATATCGCTGTACTCGTGGGAAGCAGAGTGCAGCGCGATCTGGTGCCCGGCGCTGACCGCTTCGGTGAGCAGGGGCAGATACTTCTCGTTGTAACCGGTAGCCACCACAAAAAATGTGGCGTGCACTCCGGCCGCGTTCAGCGCGCTGAGCACATCCGGTGTGGTCTTGCTGGGGCCGTCGTCAAAGGTCAGGCAGACCCACTTTTCCGGCAGCGGCTGGGCAGCAGGCTCCTGCTGCTCTTGTGCCAGAGCCGAAACGGCGGGGGAGAGCATCGAAGTGTCCGGTGCCGGGGTAAGATCCTGCGCCTGACATCCGGTGACGACCGGCGGCGCAGCAGATACAAACCCCATAACGAGGGCGAACAGCATCACGGCCGCAACTCTGGCCCGCCTGCGCCGTGCGAGATATTCTGCAAGCTTCAAGAGCAAAACCTCCTTTGTCTGTTTGGTTTGCTCTTATCAGAATATGAACGACGGCGGATTCTATGAAAAAATCAGCCCACTCTCTGCCGTTTATCCAGCCGCATCTTGTCAGCAATCATTGCGATGAACTCCGAGTTCGTTGGTTTTCCCCGCAGGTTATGGATGGTATAACCGAAGTAGCTGTTGAGGGTGTCCACATCGCCCCGGTCCCAAGCCACCTCGATGGCGTGGCGGATGGCGCGCTCCACCCGGCTGGCGGTGGTGCCGTTTTTCTTGGCGATTTCCGGGTACAGACGCTTGGTCACAGCGTTGATATACTCCGGCTCGTTCATGGTGAGCAGGATGGCATCCCGCAGGAACTGGTAGCCCTTGATATGGGCAGGGACGCCGATCTGATGCAGGATCTCGGTAACGGTCAGCTCATCGCTGTCCACACTGGTGTGCAGGATGTGCTTTTCCGGGCCAAGTGCCGCCTTGAGCACCCGTGCGGCAAGCACGGTCTCATCAAAGGGCTTTACAAAGTAGTAGGCAAAGCCTTCGTCCAGCAGCTCCTGAACCATCTCTTCGCTCTGGAAGGCACCGGTCACGAAGAAGGAGGTGTGCCGCTCACCGGCGGCATTATAGCGCTGCTTTACCGCAAGGGCATCCAGACCGGGCATAAAGGCATCCAGCAGAACCACCTGCGGGCGCACGGTGAGCATTTTCTGCAGGACCTTGTTGCCGTCCTTTTCCACAACGGTCACGTCCACGCCCTTCTGCTCCAGCGCTTCGCGGCAGGCGGCAGTGAACGGGGCACCAGTATCCGACATCAAAAATCTAACTTTGTCCATGGTTGTTTCCTCCAATGTGTGCAGTTCCCTTAACACCATGGATTTTACCATAATTTTCCAGAACTTTCAACGGTTTATATTGGTAAATTTTGGCAAAGAAAATCGAAATGCGCAAATTTTTTTGCAGATCAGCTTTATGGCTGCGCAGCATCGTCTGTCTTTTCAACAGCGCGGGCCTGCTTGAGCATGGTCTGAGCAAAAATGCCGTAGCCCCGCGTGGGGTCGTTTACCAGCACATGGGTCACTGCACCCACCAGTCTGCCGTTCTGCAGGATGGGACTGCCGCTCATGCCCTGCACGATGCCGCCGGTTTTGGCAAGCAGCTGCCGGTCGGTCACGCGCAGGATCATGTTGCGGTGGGGGTCTGCGTCGTTTACCTTTTCAATGCGGATGCGGTATGCCTTGGGCACCTCGCCGTCCACGGTCGTCCAGATCTCGGCATCGCCCGGCACAACCTCCTGCGCAAAAGCCATCTCCAGCTCCGGGCCGGAAAATGCAGCCCGTGTTCTGCCATAGACCCCGGTCTTGCTGTTGATGCAGATGCTGCCAAGCGCATGGGTGCTCAGAAAGCGGCCCTTCAGCTCACCGGGGCTGCCCACGGTGCCGCTGGTACACCCCACGATCTGGCAGGGGACGATCTCGCCGCTGCGCAGGGCCACGCTCTCACCGGTGTCGCTGTCGCTGATGGGGTGGCCAAGCCCGGCAAACACCCCGGCGGCATTGTCCACAAAGGTCATGGTGCCTACCCCGGCGGAAGAATCCCGCACCCACATCCCGGCGCGCCACTGCCCGGCGGTGCTGTCCCACACGGGGGTCAGCCGGGTCTGGAATTGCTCACCATTGCGGATATAGACCACCTGCACCGGTGCGCCTGCGGCCGTTTCCAGAGCATCGTGCACGGCATCGTTCGTCTCGGTCAGGGTGTCGTCCATGCGCACCACCCGGTCGCCCAGCCGCAGCCCGGCCTTCTTGGCGGGGTTCGCGGTGCCGTCCGGGGTGTTCAGGTCGGAAAAGCCCACAATGAGCGCGCCCTCGGAGAACATCTTAACGCCGAAAGGCGTACCGCACACGGTTACCACCGGACGTGTTTCCACCAGAGCGCGCACAGTCTTGACGGGCAGCCACCCGCCAATGGACAAAGTGGCCTGATAGCTGCCCGCAGCCTGCGTGCTGGCCGCGTTGCGGGAGCCAGCGGTGCGCAGCGGCTGCACATAGGCAAAACGGGGCAGGGTAAGGGTCTGGCCGGGTTCCAGCAAAATTTCAGCAGGCAGACTGTGCCACAGCCAGCCCAGCACCGCCAGCGCGGCCACCAGAAGATAAGCTGCCGCAATGCTGCCAGCGCGGCGTAGTTTTGATCTGCGCATCGGCAAAAAGCCCCTTTCCGCCATGGAAAATGATACGATCGTCCGGCGATAGTATGCGCTGTGAAGGGCGGAAATATCAGTGCAGTGATTGACTTTTGCCGCCGGAACTGATACTATATTAAGGCGGTTTGGCCGCAGCTGCAGAATAGAAGAATACGCGGGTATGGTGGAATTGGCAGACGCGCAGGATTTAGGTTCCTGTGCCGCAAGGCGTGTGGGTTCGACCCCCACTACCCGCATAAGAGAAAAAGCACGTTGGTTCGTTCAGAACTGGCGTGCTTTTTCTTATCATGGTAACACTTTTGGTAACACTATTAAATTTTCAGACTGCTCTCACCACCGCGTTGTACAGCATTTCCAGAAACTGCACCGCGCTGGGCGCACCGGTCAGCGGGTAGCCTGCCAGCTGCTGCACATACTCCGGGTTTGTGAGCCATGCACCTTTAGCTGCCCGGCGGACAGCGCTTTGAATCGCTTTTGGCTCACATCTTCTGCGGTCGGCGATAGGGGTATAGATATCTTTCTCCACGGCCTGCAGGCGGTCTTCCTGCTCACAGACCAGCTCAAGACACTGGCACAGGATACTGTAGGCGCTCAGATTACGTGTAATGCCCATCGGGCGCAGCAAATCATTGACCTGAGTGGACAATTCGGAAACGATCATAGTTGACACATCCTTTCTATGCGTCAACTCTAACCGAAAAATACTTAAAATTTACCAATTACGTCGATATACGTCGTAAAGCGTCGAAACACGCCAAACAAAAACAGCCCCGAGGAACCGTCAGGCTCACCGGGGCTGTTGCTATACTATGATTTTGTTGGCGTTAACATTTTCGTGATGCCACGAAAACATCACATATAGGTCTTTTGACTGCGCACCTGAGCTTCGATCATCGGCTTCAGGTAGCTGTCGAGGTCGCCGAAGGTCTCCTTGATGAACGTGATGGTCTCCTGCGTCAGGGCTTTCTTCGCTGCAGCCAGTGCGCGGTTGTAGGCAATGCGCTGCGCAGCCTCGTCGAACTTGTCCTGTTCCTTCAGGGCATCAACGTAGGTCTGGTTGACGTACTGGACGGCGTTGAACACCGCGTTGGCGGCATTCTGGAGACAGGTCTGCGCAAACTTGTTGTTGATGTAACCGTTTGCAATGCTGACACCTTTGTTCAGGCCCCAGCCGAAAATGACGGTCATTGCGGGGATGCAGGCAGTGAGTGCGACTTTCAGAAATTCATTCATAAGAGCTTATCCTTTCTGCTCGGTTTCCGAGCGCTGCTTTAAAATGTCCACGGCCTTGGTGATTGCTGCCGGGATGGGCAGTCCCATCAAGCCCGCGTTTTCGATGATGGAAATGGTCTCGTTGCAGATAAAGCCGATCACAACGGCATCCCGCACAAAGGTGGAACCCATCACGGCATCCAGCCTGCAGGCCACCAGCACGATCAGCAGCGTTTCGCCCTTTCGGCACAGGCCCTTCCAGCCTGCGCGGCTTTCCAGCGTGCCGCTTTTGGTCTTGGGGCTTGCATGGAACACTCCTGCCACGATCAGGCCGGTGATGTAGTCGATGGCCATAAAGATGATGAGCGTCTGCAGCGCTGCGTCCCACCCGCCAAACAGGCTGGCAAACGCAGCGCCCAACGCGCCCACCGCCATGCAGAAATAATCTTTCACGTTCTCACACCTCCATCACGGGGATGCCGTAGTCCTCGGCGCACTGGTGCTCAATGCGGCAGCCGCGCGCATTCTGCCAGCCCGGAGCAAAGATTGCCACATCGGCCTTTGCAAGAAACTCAATGCTCCTGGCCAGATAGTCCAGCGGCTTTGCGGCGGGGCCGAAATCATCAAAGAAGGTCTCCAGTACATCGACCTTGCCAAACTTCTGCCGGGCAATCTCGATCACTCTGCGGCGCTCTGCATTGATTTCATCGGAAGAGCGACCACCCATCGGCTGGCTGATAAAGATGACCTTGTTCATTTTTCTGCCCCTTTCACCGCGCCCAGACCGGCACGCTTGATAATAGCAGCGTAGTCCTTGTATGCGTGGCTCATGTCAACATTGGTGCTCACCCCCGGCATCCTTGCCGTGCTGGTGTACTGCCACATGCCAAAGGGCCAGCCGGGAGCAGGCTTCTTCGTGCGGTATGCTGCCAGCCACACGTCGTATGGTTTCAGCGCCGCGCCGCCCATGTAGAGGAAGGTACTGCCGAACCACAGGCCGGTGTACAGCAGAGCGTACACGCCCCAGCTTTCCACCGTGCTCAGCATGTAAGCTATCAGGTCGGTCAGCGCAGCCTTGCCCAGCGGCTTCTGCACCTCGTCCTCGATGTCCACCGCCACCGGAAGCTCAAAGCTCCGGCCGGTGAGCAGTTTCTTGAAGTAGGCCAGCTCCTTGTCGGCCTGCTCCCGGTTGACCGCTTTAAAGTAGCCATACACGCCGCAGGGGATGCCCAGCCGCTTGCATTCTGCGTAGTTGCGGGCAAACTGCGGGTCAGTGTAGGGCGCACTGGGCTTGCCCTTTGCACTGTTGCCCATGGCACGAATCATCACGCCGTCTACCTTGCCGCTTTCCTTGACCTTTGCCCAGTCGATGACGCCCTGATGGCGGCTCACGTCCATGATGGTCTTTTCCATCGCTTACTCCTTTACTTCTCCAGCTCTGCCTTGATGGCTTCCAGATCGTCCGTGGTCAGGGACGGGTAGTCGGCGGCGATGTCTTCAAAGACTTCACCGGCGGCAATGCGGATTTTGAAAGCGCGGGTCATAATGCGAAGTTTGAGTGCGTTCAGGGTTTTCATAAAAATCAGCCTCCAATAAAATCAGCCATCATCAAAATAATATCGTCGTTTGCGGTTTCCAGCGCGTCCACGCGCTCCGGCAGCTTCTCCAGGGCTTCGGCCTTCTTGCGCGCTTTTTCCTGCGCGGCCAGCTCTTCGGCGGTGTAGCGGATGTACTTCTGGATGGGCACCTGCTCCACCCATTCTTCCTGTGCCTGTACGCCGGGACGGTCAATGATTTTCTGTACATCCCTGCCGCCGTTCGGATACTCGGTCACGGTCTCCCAGTGCCACTGCTCTTCCACGCCCTCTACGGCGGGGTGGGTGACTTCTTCGGTGCTGGTGGTCAGGTAGCCAAGGGTCAGGTCGGGGTTTTCCACGACCGCGCCGGTCTCGTCAAGGATCTTCATTGTGTCACCTCCATGGGGGTCACATATTTGCCGATTCGCGAGTAAGATACTTTTCCGTCAGGACTTTCAGCCGACAGCATCCACTGTCCGCCGGTCTTGCCGGAGTCACTGCGGTCTACTTTTACGCACCCATTTTCGTCCAGCTGCATCGGGGGCACAAAGCTACCGTCGCTGCGCCGCAGGTGGAGTCTGATTTTGCAGGTTTTCCACTCTTCCGGGATGGCAAAGTGCAGACTGGTCGGGTGCCCCTCACTGCCAAACTGCAATGTTGCCACAGTGTCAAATGTCACAGGGATCATCGTTCAAAGCCTCCTTTCTCAGGCCACGCGCCGCCAGATGTGCACATAGTAGGCGGCGGGCTGAACGGTGGTGCTGCGTCCGTAAATAGCATTCGAGCGGGAAGCATTAAAAGAAATATCATATGCCGACCCTTCATATCCAGCAAATCCACAATAAGGAGAGCTAGCCTCTATAACTGCCAAAGCACCTATTGACGATATGGCGTTTTTATTACCGCGAAATGGTGATGTAATACCGTCATTTGAGGTTTCGATTAAACTGCCCATGATGTTCGGCAGACCGGCCTCAACAGTAGTGCCTGCCGCGTGGCCGCTGCCAGCACCCATCAGCACGCGGTTAAACGCAATCTCCTGCCATGTACCGCCGAACAGTGCGGCGGGACTGGTTCTACTGACTGTTTGAAAAATACTGCCCACGGGGTAAGGGTCCGGGGCAGTGCCGCCTGCCAGATGCAGTGTGCCGTCCGCATCTGCCGTGAAGTCGCCACTCAGCTTGACACCGCCCAGTGTGGTTGCGGTGGCGGCGGGGAGGGTGTAGCGCACGGTGTCGCCGCTGCCAAAGGTCAGCACCAGTTCTCCGTTTTGCGGCTCTGCGCTCTTCAGGTAGTCACTGCTCCCCTTTTCCACCGCACCCACATCCTCCGCAGCCAACGGGGTATTCTTTCCGGTGCCGCCATGTGCTGCGGGCAGGATGCCGGTCATGTTTTCCAGTGTCGTGGTGTCCTTGGTCTGCATGGTCTTCGTGCTTTCGTCGCCGAAGGTCAGCGTCAGGGTGCGGTCTGTCAGCGAAATGCTCTTCACGTAGCCCGCGCTGTTCGCTCCCACCGCACCAAGATCCTCCGCCGTCAGGGTCACAACGCCACCCTTGCCGTTCACGCTGCGCACTGCGCCGTCTGAGGGTGCGGTCAGCTCTGCCCGGGCAGCCGCCCTTTCTGCGCGGCTCGCGCTGCCTTCCGCCGCACTCTGCGCCGCTCCGGCCTCGGACGCCGCTGTTGCAGCCTCTATCCTTGCCGTTTCCGCCTTGTTCGCATCCTGCTTTGCCGCCGCTGCCGCATTTCGGGCTTCCTTCGCACCGCTCTGTGCAGCATTTGAATAGCCCACCACCTGCGCCACAAAGGCCTCGTACTGCGTCGGGCTGATCTCCGCGTCGCCGTCGGTGGCCAGTGTCTCGTAGCAGTCGTATTTTGCCGGCCGCGTCAGTGCCCGGAATCCGTCCTCTCCCAGCGCCAGCAGCATCCATTGCCCGCAGGGCGAAGCTGTAAACTCCTTGCCCACCGCACAGCTGTTGTTTTCGTCCAGCAAAATCGGTGATGGCATCGTGCCGTCCTGCCGCTGGATGTGCAGCGTCACACTCTTGCCCTGCCAGCTCTCCGGCAGTTGAAACTCCAGCCGCTCCACGTTCGCGCTGCTCTGTCCTCCCAGATGTAGCACCCGCATTTCCGGGGTAAACTCCACCCCGCCGAAATGCTTTTCGATGATCTTGATCTGCATGGTTTCCTCCTTTCGCTTTTCTCCAGTTTACCGCAGCCGTGAGTCCAAAAATACTGCGGACTTTTTGCAAAGTCCTCCGTTTCAGCGGTCTCGCGCAGCGAGTACGGGTTGCAGCCTTGAATGAATACGCCGCCACGAAGGCGCACCCCGAAAAGTATCCCCGTTATGCATCCTTCCATGACGCCATGAATGAGGTGCTCACCGATGCTTGAGGGTGCTTTCCAATTCCGCACCGGTACGCATTCTGATTTGTTTGATTAACAGCACAACACCCCGGTGTGAGATCCATCACGCCGGGGTGTTGTGCTGTGTTTTTTATTTCAGCGCTGCATATGGGTCGGCCGTCACATCCTCCTTTTCCGCCGCCTTTTCTGCATTGCGCGTCCATGTATCAAAGGTCTTTTCTGTATAAAGTGCATTTCCTTCTGCATCAGTCAGACCCAGCAGCATCTCTTCCATCTGCTGTTTATCCGTATCGCTGCCCGCTAGATACTCCGGTTTGCACACCTCCGTGATTTTGCTTTTCAGGTTTTTTGCGTCCTTGCCCGCAGTCATCAGACGGTTTAGTTCCTGCTGCACATCCTGCGCCCTACCGCTGTCCAGCGCCTCCACAAGATCGTCCGTCACGCTGCCACCATCGCCTTTCAGCTGTTCATCGGCCATCGCGTTTACCGCACCCGTCACACAGTCGATCACTGCTTCTCTCTTTGGCGCGTCCTCCTTCACGTTCCTGCGGATACCCATCACCTCATAGATCTGCTCAATGGTCTGGGTCTCCAGCTGATATCTCTGCACTTCATCGCCGTTTACCTGCGCTTCAGCCGCCTTCTGGATGTTCGGGTCGTACTTCTTCAGCCGCGTTTTCAGTTGTTTATAGATTTCGCCGTCTTTTCCCATTTCGGCCAGCTTCTCCGTTGCTGCCCGGGCTTCATCCACGTCTTTGTTCCGGTAGGCATTGTACAGCCGGTCATACTGGCCGGTGGCGCTTTGCGGCACCGAGTTAAAGCTGAACTTTCCGCCGTGAGTAATATTTTCGATATCGTTCACATACCCCTGCACCGCTTCCACGATCTTCCGGCCATTGCCATAAGGCACACCCGCCACCTCAAAGCTGTCTTCCAGCAGATTCATGAACCGCTTTATCAACTTCTCGTGGTGCTGCTGCAGCTTTTCTTCGTCCATGTCGCTGGTGTCTTTCCGGAATTCCGCAAAAAATTTTTGAGCATCTCCGGCCAGATCATTCACCACACTGATGCTTGCTGCACTCAGCACATCGTAGTCCTTGCCGTTCATTGCATTGTCGATCAGGCTGTAGATCTCGCTGCCATACAAAAAGTTTCCCGCAAAACTTTCCGTGAAAAGGCTTCTGAATCGATTCCACATGCTCTTTACGGTCACATCGCCGTTCTCGTCCTGCTCACGATCCCACCGATGTAAAAGGAAATCCGCGCCGATCTTCATCACCGCAAACACCGCCGTCTGCGCTACCTGACTCACCGCAGCCCGACGCAGCTGTTTTCCGGCTCTCTGCTTTTCCGCTTTATTCTCCGCGCTCTGGTTCTGCTGATACCGTTCTACCTGTGCCTTGTAGTCGCCCACGGCATCCGCCAGAATGCCGTAATTCTGGAAGCGCTGGGTGGTGAACATGGTCAGCTGTTTCAGCAGTTCGTTGGGGTTGCGCTGGATTCCCGCCCGCTGCATCACAGTGTAGTTGGGTTGGGTCTGCTCGATCACCTTCTGATAGGTGCGGTTCACCGCTTCCCAGTAGGCCGGGCTTCCGATCACCTCCGCGCCCTCAAATTCCGCCGTGTGGTTCTGCACATACCGCTTGCTGCCTTCCCACAGTGCCGCCACGGTCACTTCGTCCATGCCGTTGATCCAGCCGGTCAGCCAGTTCGGCAGCTTGTCCATGCCCTTTTCGGCAAGCGTTTTCTGCTTGCCGATGCTGGCGAGTTCTCCGTTCTGGCTGCCGCGCTTGCGCCAGTCCAGCAGCACGTCTCCATGCTCTTTGATCTCCGCTTCCAGCGCCGCCCGCTGTTTCGGCGAGGCATTCTTCACAAAGGGCACCACCGCCGCCATAGTGTCGCCGCCCAGCACCGCCGCTGCTGTCGGCAGGCTGGCCGCCTGTGCAATGGCAACGCCCGGGTTCAGGGTCAGCACCGCACCGGCATAGTTGCCTCTCAGGTTTCCCAGAACTTTGTTGAAGGTGCTGGGGCGTTTGCGCTGGGTGGTCTGCAGGTCAGTCAGCAGATCATCGATGTAGCTAACTGCATCCTTGCCCCACTGCTGCTTGATCAGGCCGTTCTTCAGGTTGGTCAGTCCATCCTCGGTCTCCACGCCGCTGTTCAGGATCTTCTGTACGTCCCGGATGGGCGCGGCCAGACCCGCATAGGCCGCCGTGTCCCGCAGACTGCGCTGCACTACGTTTGAGCACTCTTCCAGCAGAATAGGCTGGCTGCTCTTCACGCGGTTTTTCAAAAAGCCTCTGCCCTCAATGGTTGCGTCCAGATTCAGTCCCTCGATCTGGGTCGCCAGTGCGCTTTTGTCCACCGCAATGGGGTAATAGTTCTTTTCCGTTGCCCGCTGATAGCCCACCAGCTGCAGGCTCGTTTCGTTGATGAGCTTTGCGGTGTAGTTGCCGAAGAATTCCTTCATGATCCGGCACCATGCCCGGTCGTAGTCGGTCATTGCTGCTTCCACTGTCTGCAAAATGCTATCTGCCGTCGGCGTCCCGCCTGCATTCTTCAGCATTCCCAGATGCACGGCCTGTCCTTTCTGGTATGCCTGCTCAATGTCTCCCTTGCTGTAGTATTTTGCGTTGGGGATCACAAATCCGCCGGTCATCAGGTGCTCGATGCTGTCCTTGTTGTGCAGATGCATGTACAGGCTGCACAGCTGCGCATGAGTCAGCGGTACTTCGTTGTTCTTCGTGTCCCTCAGTCCAATATCCACCGTATCCGCGCCCGACCCGGAAAACTTTTCCATTTCTTTTACGTGTTCTTTCCCGGTCACCTCGGCAAACATTTTTTCGCCCTCAATGGTGATCTTGGTCTGCTGGTACTGGCCATCGTTCAGCATCTTCGCCATTTTCTCCATTTGGCCGTCCTTCGCGTAGCCGCCCAGCATCCGGAACACCCGCTCGCCGCCCAGCATGTCCAGCTGATACTTGGTCATAAAATTGTGCACGCCGTCCAGCACACCGCCGGGGTGGTTACCCTTGCTCTGCCGCACTTCCTCCGCTGCAGCTCCTGCGATCTTGTCCACTTCTTCCGCCTTGGCAAGGCTCACCGTCTTGTTTGCGTTTCGGATCACGTGCAGCGTCGAACTTGTGATTGCCTTCAGCATCCGCATCTAATCCACCGTCATGGGCAGATAGGTGCGGTTTTCCGTCTCCCGGATGCGCTTCTGGATGCGTTCTTGCAGCGCCCGCGCCTTTTCGCTGTCCGGCAGTTCCTTGGCCTCGGCCAGTTGCTGTTCCAGATGCGCCAGCCTCTCGCGCTTTGCCGCTGTCAGGTCGTCACGCAGCGTCTGGATCAACTCCGGCACCTTGGTCTGCTTCCACTCTTCCGTCATGGCAGTAGGGCTTCCCTCTTTGCCCATCTGTGCAGTGATGCTGTCCTGCAGCGCCGTCAGGCGGTTCACCGCCCTGTCGTTCAGGATCACCGCATCTGCCATCTTTGCCACATCCGCCGCGGCGCTGATCAGGCTCTGCGGCACATGCTTGTCTTTGCTTGGCCGCAGCAGCATCTGGTTCAGCTGCGCCGCATTCTGCCGGATGCCGCGTTTCAGCTCGTCCATCTTCCGTGCATCCCGCGCCCGCTGCACCCGTTTTTCTGCCACAGCCTTTGCGGCGGCGATATCCTCGTCCCGCTGCTGGCGTGCCGTCTCAATGGCAATTGCATTCCTCTGTGCCTGTTTCTGTTCAAAGGCTGCCCGCTTGCGTTCGTTGTCTGCCTCCCATTCCATGATCTCATTCTCCTGCACGATCAGGCTGTATTCTGCCTTATCCGCACGCCGCTGCTCCTGCTTCAGCTGCCACGCCAGCTCGTTTTTCTCGCTGCGCAGTTTCTGCATTTCCAGCTTTGCCTCGTCCAGCATCTCCTGCCGCTCGGCTTTCATGCGTTTTACTTCCTGCTTCATCTCCCGCTCATAGCTTTCCCGCAGGAATGTCAACTTCTCGTTCAGGTCGCCCATGTTTGTAATGTCCGCGCCCAGTGTTTCAAGGTTCTCATCCAGCAGCTTTTCTGCTTTCGCGTTCTGCCGCTGCAATTCCGTCATCTGCTGCAACTCAGTGCTCCGGTTTGCGGCGCGCCGGTTCTCCGCCAGCCTGCGTCCAAACTCCCGCTGCTGTACTTTCTGCACGCCCTTCAGACCCTTTTCCACCTCGGCAGCCCGCTCCTCGCTGCCTGCGGCCGCTTTCGCCATCTGCAGGCTGTGCTGCTGGATCCCCTCGAAAATGGCCTGCGCATCGGTCATCTCCGGCGTGTTCAGGATGTCTCCGATCATCCGGCCTGCCAGCTCCACCTTCACGTCCTCATATTCCGCATCGTCCGCAAACCGGCTCATTGTCACAGGCTTGATGGCATCGTGCAGGTTCATCAGTACACTCAGCCACTCCGTGCTTTCCATGCTCCCGGCACCATCCACGCCCGCCTGCTGTGCGGCGGCTTTCCACAGCGCCTTTGCACCGTCACTGATACCACCCACCGCCCGGTAATCGTTGATCACGCTTTCATACTGTTCCGCCGGGTTTCCATCCTGCACGCCGTCCGCCTGCCGCAGGCACACGCCGTGCTTTCTCGCCTCGGCTACAGCTTCACTCCAGCTGCCGTAGGCCTTCACCAGCTCTGCCTTTGCCTGCCCCGTCTTGTTCACGGTGTATTTCAGCTTGTGCAGTTCCGGGTATTCGTCCCACAGTTCGCTATTGCGGTAGGTCGCCCCGTCCAGCACCTCGCCCGCCAGCGTCTCGGCCAGCGCTTCCGCCTTGTTCATGTCCGCACCGTCGGCTTTCAGGTACTCCACCAGTACCTCAGTCTCCCGCGCAAGTTTCGCCCTGTCCACCTTGCTGCCGTTTGCCTTTGCCCAGCGGCTTGCCAGCCCTTCAATGGCCGTCCGGCTCACCTTCACGCCCCGTGTCAGCCCAAAGAACTGGCTCAGGGTGTCCAGCGCTGCAGCCTTGTCCGCAATGGTGCGGCTGGCCGTCTGCTGATCATTCCGTTTTGCATCCCGGTCGGCCTGCTCTGCCAGCTGATAGCGGAACTTTGCAAGGTCGCTTTCTTGTACCAGTTCACCGGTCTGGTAATATTCCCGGATCTCCCGCACTACGCGGTCAGCATCCACACGTCCGCTGTATTCCTTGCCGGCTGCCACCCGACCGTCTGCTGTGGAGATGTCCAGTGTGAACTGCCGTTTCTCGCCGCCCAGCTCCTGCACCATTCGCCAGATCTGTTCCAGCTGCTGCGTGGTGGGTGCTGTGTCTGCCGAGAGATCCACTCCCGGTGCTTCAGCCATCACGCGCACATTGCCGTCCAGCAGAAATTCGTTCAGCGCTTCCGTTCCATTTTTCACCTCTGCCGAACCGAACACGCTCATGATCTCCCGGTGATCGGTATCTCGGGTTCGGTCATTCTGGGCAAAGTCCAGCATCTGGCCGTCCGGCAGAATGTACCCGGCTCGTCTGAAGTCCTCTGTCGTGCCAAACCGTTCTTTTGCCAGTACGCGGCGGTATTCTGCCTTTCCGCCGTGGGCTTCGGCCTTGGCATCATATACCGCCTGTTCTGCTTTGCCTTTTTCTGCGTTCTGCTGCTGCATCCGGGCACCGGCCTCTTTGATCCGGCCGTTCAGCACAGCGCTCTGGTCTTCCAGCTGCGCCATACGGGCATTGTAGTCTTTGCGCTTTGCAAGATAATTCTGGTATTCTTCGCTGTCCCGGTAGGCTTTTGCTTCTGCAGAAAAACTCCCCAGTGCCTTCTTCTTCGCCTCGATCTCTTTCACGGCGTTGCTTCCCAGCCAGGCACTGCGTTCTTCCTTCAGCTCCCGCCGCTGCTCGTCCAGCCGCTGCTGTTCGTCGCGCAGCTTCGTCAGCTCGTCTGCCTCGCTCAACTGATACCGTATGTTTTTCTTCAGCGTCCCGTCATTTTCCTTGTTTTCAGCGGCTTCCTGTGCTATACTTTCTTTAGAGCCATCCGGCAATCTACTCCTTGAATCTTCGGATTCTACGTGGGTACCACCGGATGGTTCTATTTTTGTTTTCGCGATATTTACCAGCTCTGTAAACTTCACTCCGCTGAGCTTGACATCCTGATTGCCATATGTTATCCTACCTATGGAACCACTGAGCTGTAGTTCGCTAGGTATTTTGAAGCCTAGTGTCCGGAACAGCTCGGTGGTTCTTTCTTTCTTTTCATCAACATACAGCACGTCGCTCTTGCGCACAAACTCCACCGGATTCACATCCTTGGTGTACGCACTGGTCACCTTCTGCATATCGCTGATAACGATGTGATTCTCTACCGGTCTCAGATCCAGCACACACAGCACCGGTCTGCCGTCCTGCGCTTTCACATCGCCGAACATCACGAGCCGTGTGTTCTGTTTCGTTCTGCCCTTGTTCTGGCTGGTCAGGATCATCACTGGGTCATCCAGAATTTCCGGGATGCGTTTGATTTCTTCCAGTGTCATCTCCGGATGCTCTTTCAAAATTGTGTTGATCTTGTCCGCTTTCATGTAGATATCATTTTCCCGCGCACCCAGACTTTGCAGAGCATCACCGGTTCGTCCAAGAATAAAGGTTCTGTTACTGTTTCTTCCATCTTTATCCCACTGGTCAACATCATCAGCATATTCCGGGTTGATCTCATACCGTTTTTCCTTTGCCGCGCCCTTGTTTTCAAGGGCTGCGGCGTTTTCTTTTGCCGCCCGCAGGTTGTCCATGGCCTTTTCTGCGTGAGCGAAATACTCGTCCTGCAGCACCCGCTTTTCCGCTTCGGCCAGCCGCTGCGCCTTCAGGGCTGCTTTGTTCTCCGGGTCTTTTGCCAGCACTTCTTTTGCACGGCTGATGATGTCCGTCAGCATTTCCTTTACTTTGGTCATCACCTTGCGGATGGTTCCGGCTTTGCCTGCGTTCTTTTCAGCCTGCCCGCGCTGGAACTCCACCCAGCGCTTAAAGCTTGCTTCGTCGCTGAAGATGCCGCGCCATGCGTCCGCCACAAGCTCTTCCGCAGCTTCCTCGTAGCTCAGTCCCTGCTGTGCATAGTCCGTAAGCTTTCCCCGGATCATCTCATCAATGCCTTCAAAGCCCTCGCTCTTCGCCAGATATTCCAGCGCATGCTGCTGCAGTGCCTGTGCGCCTTCCGCATCCAGCGAGTTGTACCAGTGGTAGTCCTCGTGCAGGATCGTGCCGAACGCGTCCTCTGCCCGGTCGCTGAAGAAAATGCGTCCCGTCTCGGTGTCCACATAGGCTTTCACGCGGTCATTGCCCTGCAGCACAGCTTTCATCACGGCGTCCGTGCTGGTCGCTTTCGCGTTCAGCTCGATCAGCTGGGTGCCCACTTCATTTGCCGTGCGCATCGTGCCTTTATAGAGCACCCGTCCGCTGCCGCTGATGCTTTCTTTGGTCAGACTGCCGCCAAGGCTGCCCAGCTGCGCCTTTCCGGCTTCCAGTTCGCCGTGTCCCTGCAGCCATGCCAGATTCAGTGCCTGCCTGCCGCCGTCCTGTGCCAACACATAGTCCGTGTTCACAGCAAGGCCGCGCATGCCCTGCGCCAGCTCCATGGCCTTGTCAAAGGTGGTCACATCTTCCATCTGCCCCAGCCGGTACAGGCTGCTGGCTGCAGCTGCATACCGTTCGGCATCTCCGATCTCTGCCGGCATGTTCCTGCTGATGGTCTCGCTTGCGCCGTCCGATATTTTCCAGCGGGTCAGCTCCTGCTGCACCTCCCGCTGTTTCGCGTTCAGGCTCTGCTGCGTCAGGCCATAGGTCTCCCGCATCCCGCCGGGCTGTTCCGCTTTCCGGCTTTCCACACTTTCCCCGGTGTTCTCCGCGACAGTTTGCTCCACCGCCGGGCTTTCAGTCTGTACCTGCTGTACTGTCCCATCACCGGCATCGGTCTGCGCTTTGTTCAAAGCCTCTCTTTCGGTGAATGCCGTCTGCGTGTCCTCTTTCGCTACCGGCTCCTGTTCTGCAATAGCCGCATCTTCACTCGCCGTCGTCATGCTTTGTGTGGGCTGCTGCTGTGCTGCCATTTCCCGCAGTACCTGCCCGGTCTTTGCGACCGTCTCCGGAAGCTGGACTCCGTATTCCTCTGCAAACGCTGCGCGCTTTGCTTCATTTTCTGCGTTTGGGGTAAACAGGTTGATGGTCTTGCCGGTCAGGCTTCCGTCTGCCATGGCCGAGGCCAGCTGCTGCACCGCCGGGCTCTCTCTGCGCACAATGGGGGTTGTGTTCTGCACACCGACCGCGTTATCCGCCCCGGCTTTTTCGTTATCGGAAAGGCTGGTTTTGTTATCGAAAAGGCCGGTTTTGTTATTGCCTGCCACTTCCCGTTCCGTCCCCATGGCTTCCTCCTTGAGGGAGCTGCCGCCCGCAGGCGGCTGAAGGAGTTCGCTTCCCGGTTCCTGTGCCCGCAGCTCATCCCGCGCAGCCTTCTGCACGGCATCTTCGGCGGCAGCCGTGTGCCCGCCCGCCGCCGCATTCAGCGCCGCGCTCATCTTTCCAAGCCCTGTGCCCACAGCACCGCCCAAAGCACCCGACGCGCCTCCGGCCAGGCCGCTTTCCACTGCATTCAGGAAGGTCTCCGCCGTAAACATGCTCTCCGCTGCTTCACTGTCGCCCAGTGCAGCGTCAATGGCTTTGTCCGCGTAGGTCTCCACAAAAGCCTGCATGGCGTTGTCCACACCGCCCGAGATCGTATTCGCAATCGCCGGGTACTGCTGCGCAAGCCGGCCATCCGCTGCCACGCTGCGCACCACGTCGGCCAGCTTTCCCGCCAGTGTGTCCTTGGCATAGTCGCTGCCCATGGTTCTGGCAAGGTCAGCCGCGCCCACGCTGTTGATTGCCCAGCCTGCGCCAAACTTTGCAAGGCCTCCGGCCAGCGTCTTGCCCGCGCTCTCGCCTTTCTCAATGCTCTGCCCCATGGCTTCCGCGCCGCCCTGGGCGCTCAGCACCGGCAGCACCAGCGCTGGGTTGATGCCCGCTACTGCAAGGTTTTCGCCTGCGCTGCTTACAATGCCCAGCGCCTGCTTCTCAATGGGGCTAAGTCCCGCCTGCGCCGCGGCGGTCAGATCCTGTCCGCGCTTGTACAGCTGATAACCAAGGCTCTTCTCCGGGTCAACGCTATCTTTTACTTCCGTACCTGCAATACGCGCACGCATATTGTCGATCTCCTGCCGGGTGTATCCCTTTGCCATCAGCTCTGCATCCGTGTATGCATTTGAGTCGCTCCCGCTCTGGCTGCTGCCCGCCAGCGGCATGGAGTGATCCTGCTCGGCATACCGGGTCTTCCCGCCGGTCATCAGGTTCAGCAGTGTCTTTTGCCGGTCATCGTCCTGCACGCTTTGTTGCAATTGCTTCCAGTTCCCGCTGGTCGCCGCCGCGTTCTTTACGCTCTGTACGCCGGTCTCTCCCGCCAGAAATACCGATGACGCCGCCGTGTCGCCGATGCCTCTAATGGTATTTGCCGTTCGGCGTGCCGCACGCTGCCAGCCAGGCAGAGCATCGAAATCTTCGATGTACTGCCGCGCCTCGCTGATCTCCTTGCGGCTGTAGCCCTTTTCAAGCAGCTCCGCGTCAGTGTAGCCCCGTCCGCCAGCGCTCTTCTCCGGCACGGCTGTGCTGGCTGCCGCGCCGCTCACGCTCCGGGGCTGCATGGCGTTGTTTCGCTCTGCATAGCTCTGCCCGCCCATGCCGGCGCGCATCAGGCTCACCAGCTTCCGGTGGCGCGGGTCTGCGTCCATCCACTGGTTCAGCCGGTCAAAATCACTGAAGTCGTCCGTCGCTTTCAGGTCTTCCGTGTACTGCTTCACCTTCTGCGCAGTCTGTGCATACCGCCCTTCTTCTCCCCGGGCAATGCCTGCAATGCGCTGCTGCTCTGTCGGCTTCACCGTTCCCGTCACCCGCGCCGCCGGGGCAGAGGCCTTTTCCGCCGTCCGGTTTTCCGGCTGCGCCTTTGTCAGCCACTCCGGCTGCGCCGTGCCGCCCCGCATCGGGGTCGTCTGCGCTGCGCTCTGCCCGGTCACGATGCCGTTTTTTCCCGGGTACGCCTGCGCGCTCTGCTTCGTCTGCGGCACCGCCAGCTGCAATTTCGGGTTTGTGCTTCCGGTGCTGCCCATCATCTGTGCCAGCACCTGCCCGCTCAGGTTTCCTGTACCCGACAGCCGCGTGCCTGCCCCCGCGCTACGGTTTTCCCACGCTTCCGTGGTCTTTTTGGTTTCGGTGCCTCTGCGCAAGGCTGCAATGTCATCTGCCGTCCAGCCCCGCGCATTGGAAACCGTCTGTGCGGCAGAACGGGGTGCAGCCGTCTGTGCGGTGGCAGCTGTGTGCGTTGCCGTCCGCTTGTTCTGCCCATTGCGCAGCTTTTCAATGTCCTGTGCGTTCCATCCCATAGTTTCACCTCGTCACTTTGTTCCGCGCCACTCATAGTCGATCTGGTTCATGATGCTCGAGATCAGGTCATTGCTCAGGCCGGTCTCGTTTGCCAGTTTGCTGGCGATCTGGCTCTGGCTGTACCCGCCGTTCGCCCACTGCCGCGCATGGTACATGCCCTGCTCATACGCCGTGCCGTTCGACCTGCCCGGGTTTCCTGTGCCGGAAAGCCGTGGGATACGTCCCGCGTCCGCCAGCGTCTCGGTATAGTAATCATAGCCCTGATCTGTCGGCTTCATCGTGTTGTACTTATTCAGCATCGTGTTCAGCTGTGGCTGTGTGTACGCTGCCGCTTTTCTCGTTCCGCTGCTTCTGCTGCTTCTGCTGCTTCCGCCGCTCTTCGAGCTGCCTCTCCCCGTGCCGGTGGTCCTGTACCGGTTCTGCAGCGCCAGCTGCCCGGCCAGATAGTTCAGATTGCTCTGATTCTGCCGGTTTGCAACAGTGCTGTAATAGTCGATACTGTCAGTGCCGAGCCCTGCCGCCGTCAGATAGTTCCTTGCCGCCGTGTCATAACCGCTGCCCGCCAGTCCTGCGGCAGTGGTCAGATAGGTCAGCTTGTCCTGATCTGCCTGCGAAAGCCCCTGCCAGCTGTCCAGCATCGTATCCGTCAGGCCGTATTTCGTCAGCACCTGTTTTGCCGCATCATCAAAGCCCTCCTGTTTGTATGCAGCTGCCTGCTGCAGCGCCGCCATCTGGTCGCTCAGCTCCGTGCGGCTCAGGTTGTCGCTGTACTGCCGCTCCGCAAAGGCGTTTTCCCAGTCCTGCTGCCGGTAGCCTTTATAAGCATCATAGCCCTGCATCACAGCGTTGCCCACCATCTGCACAGCGTTCCAAACGTTGCTCAGCAGGTCGTTCTTCTCCGTCCTCGCCTGCTCCGTGCGCCCGTACTGGTAGTTGCGCCAATCCTGTGCATTGGCCACACTGCCGTCGTATTCGCCCCGCTCCAGTTGATCCTGCCCCAGCAGGCTGTCCAGCTGGCTGCTCTGGCCTGCCAGCTCCTGCTGCCACTGGGTCAGCGCATCTGCTCTGGCCTTTGCAAGAGCGCCGGGCGCGCCGGCCTGTGCCCTGCTGGCCGCGCTCTGGTCTGCGGCGCTCTGCGCCCAGCTTGCGCCGTACCCGCCCGAAAGCTGGTTTGCCGTCTGCGCAGCGGCGTCCGCACCTGCGCCCGCATTGCCGAACAACCGGCTCAGCGCGCCCCGGTAATCGACGTTCGAGCCGTCAAAGCCCGTGCCCGCCGTGTTCTGCCGGTTCATGTTTTCCAGCGCGTTCTGGATGCTCTCGTCATACCGGTTCTCATAAGCGCCCGGCATGGCATTTTCTGCCTCCGTCTGCTTCTTCTGCTGTTCGTTCAGTCTCGAAAAAACTCCCATTGTCTTTCTCCTTCCTTTAAGAAAAGCCCGCCCTTCGGGAGAGCTTCGTTTTCGCGCTGCCGAAGGCAGACGGAAACGGTGAGAGGGTCATGCTTCTCTCTCAAAGCATCCGTCTTGCCCTGCTAAGCGTTACAGGAAAAACGGCAGGATCATCGCTGCAAAGCTCAAAACGCCGCCCAGAATGTCCAGGCCGTTCCGGGTGCTCTGCTGCTGTTCGCTGTAAGCGTTGTTATACTCGTTCTGCCGGTAGCTCAGCCCGTCCTGCCACTGGCTGTAGTCCTTCTGGTACTTCGTATAGTCGTTCTGTTCTGCACTCTGCAGCCCGCTCAGCTGTTCCTGCAGCCCGCTCTTTTTCGTGTTATACTCCGCCCGGTTCTGCGCCGTCAGTCCGTCCAGTACGCTGTTCAGATCGTCCATGGTCGCTGCATAGGCCTTCTGTCCCGCCTGCGTGCCGTAGCTTGAGCCGTAGCCGCCTGTCATGGCACTGGCATTGGCCTGTGCATTCTGGTTTGCCAGCTTCGCCTTCTGGGCGTACTGGCTCTTGTACTGCTGGTAAGCGGTATCCGCCGCCGGGTCATAGTCATACTCGCCCAGATCGTTCAGCTTGCTCATCACATCATTGATCTGTCCCTGATACTTGCTCTGGTAGTCCGCGGGTTTTGTCTGCTCGTAGCGTTCCAGCTCGCCCCGCGCGTCCGTCAGTCTGCTCATCTCGTTCCACCTCCCATGTTCTTCAAAAACTCCTCATTCATGTTCTCGCTGCCAAGATTCGTCAGTACATAGTTCAGCTGCTCCTGCAGCTGATACAGATAATTGTTCAGCGCCGCCGCATCCTCCTGCGGCATGTTTGCGCTGAACTTCGGCAGGCCGATGCCCGCCAGCCCCGCTAAACTCGCCATTTCTTCTCCTTCCTTTAAGAAAAGCTCGCCCTTCGAGGAACGACTTCCCCCGGCCGGGGGAAGATGTCACGTCAGTGACAAAAAGGGGAGTCTCCGTTGCAGCGCCGCGTCAGCGGACTGCAACGGTGAGAGGGCCATGCCGCCGCCCTCGGGCATCCTCATTGCGCAGCGGAAGGAGTTTTATTTCCTCGGCACCGCGCCGTTCACCCTTGCCCCGGCTGCATCCGCCGCCGTAAAGGCCATGCTCCGCAGCGTCATCTGCCCGGTTCCTGAAAACTTCAGCCGCATCAGATCATGCCGCCGGGGCACAAAAGGCAGGTTCACCCGCTGGTGCTCCTGCGTCACAGCGCAGCTGCCCACCGTCTCCCATGCCCCGCCGTCGTAGCTCACCGCCACCGTCACCACCGTGTGCGCCAGCGCGTCCAGCCGCAGCGTCACCCGGCTGATGTACTTGTCGTCCGGCACGCTCATGCCGATGTCGCCCGTCACCGCTTCAAACCGCAGATTCGCTTCTTCTTCGCCTTCCGTTTCCCGGTCAGAGCCTGCCGCCCATAAGGCGCTGCCGTCCCACAGGTACAGCTGCTGCCCGGTGCTCACCATTTCGGTGCCCGCTGGGCTTTCCTCGTGCCACAGCCCCTTCTCTGTGTCGTACACCAGCAGCCGCCCGCTGCCGTCTCCGTCCGCTCTCCGGTGCAGGTAAAGGTAGTACCGTGCATCCAGCTGCCCGCCCATCGCCCAGTCCGCCGCCGTCAGCTTTCCGGTGTCCAGTGCGCCGCTCACCTTTGCAGGCAGGCTGCCGCTCCACGCCATCACTCCGTCCGGTGAAAGATAATACAGTGTCTCCGCGATCACGCACAGGCTGCCCGCCGCCTTCGCCGCCACGCCCCGGCACCGCACACTGCTCATCTGGTAGTCGCTGGGTTTCGAGCCGTACAGCTTGTGGATGCAGTTCTCTTTGAAAAACAGGATGTAACTCAGGCAGCTTGCCGCGCCGGTAAATGCCCCGTCGCTGCCCACACTCACCGCATAGCTGTCCGAAGCAATGCCCCGGTAGCTGTACCAGTTGGTGGGGTCGCCCAGGGCGCAGGCATAGATGCTGTTTTCCTTCCGGCTGCATCCCCACACCCGGTTGCCCTGCTCGGTCACAAAGTCAAGGTCGGGCACCCGGCGCTCTGCCTTCACCGGTGCATCCGCTGCTTCGTTCTCGGTCACCTTCCCGTCCAGACTCTGCCACGCAGTGCCACTGCGCAGCACTGTCCAGCTGCCGTAATACCGGTCAGACTTCTTCGGCAGCGCCAGCGCCGTGATAATGTCGTCCCCGTCCAGCGTGCTGATGCTGATCTCGCCGTTCAGTCCCTTTGCCAGCGCATCGCATACGCGCTGCGGCACGCCGCTCAGGGTCACCGTGTCGTTTTCCTTCATGGCAGCACCCAGCCCCGGGCAGTGGATGCGCAGCGATTGCAGCATGATCTCCTGCCACTTTTTGTTTTTGGTGCTGTACTTCAGCAGCACGCTGTCCATGCCGTAGGGTGTCTCCGGGTCGCCTTTCAGGAACAGCTGCCCGTCCTCCGGCGCTTCCGGTTCGGCCTCTCCCACGCTGCCCGGGGTGTAGGTCTTGCCCTCCGTATCGCAGGGGGTCACCGTCATTCCCGCTTCCCCGATCTCCCACACCGCGCCCAGCTCGCTCAGCTCTCCCGTCTCGGTGTCAAAGGCTTTCTTGTCCGGCCAGATCAGCACCTTCGTGCCCATGCCGGTCAGGGCTTTGCGGTCATTGGTCAGGGCATGTTCCAGCACCACCGCCCCTTCCCGGGTCTCGCTATCATCCGGGGTGTATTCCAGCGTCGTGCCCCGGCACACCAGCAGACCGTTCAGGTGGTACATACCGTTCACGTCCTTCACTTCCCGGGTCTTTCTGCGCGGTGCACGGGTCTGGAGCGCCGGGTATCCCCGGCTCGAAAAATTCAGTGCCCGGCTTTCTTCCGCTTCGCTGCACCCATAGGTCTCGTTGATTCCGCCGAATGCCCGCAGCATCTGCCTGCCGTTTTGCAAAATGTTCAGATTTCTTGCATCCACCTCAGTACCTCCACTGTGCACCGCCCGCCGGGGGATACCTCCGGCGCATCCATGCGGCAAACTCCTGCACGTAGTCGCTGTACAGCTGCATCTCGTTGGCCGCTCTTGCTACCTCACCCAGTGCCAGATCCACCTGTGCACACAGCCAGTGCACATACAGCGGGCTGAATTCCTCCGGTGCCAGCAGCTCTGCCTCGTACCCCAGCCCGTTGTTCCACCGGATGTCCGCCCCCACGGCATCAAAGTCGGCTGTGGCGCTTCGTTTTACCACGCTGCCCCGCAGCCGGCTGTCGCACTGCCGCAGCCAGTTCTGCTTCATAGTGTCCGAAAATTCGTTATTCGGCCGCATCTCGTCAGCCTGTTCAATCGCACTGCCTGCTGTCATTTCATCATCTCCTTAACAAAAGCACCCGGCACAGCCATGTGCCGCTGTACCGGGTGCTTTTTTCATTTAAGAAAGGCTCCCTCCCTGAGGGAGCTGTCTCGCCGCGCCGCCGTCATGCAGACGGCGAGACGGAAGGCGTTACACCCTCTGCACCGGCTGCGCCGCCGCTGCCTCCGCTGCCGTGATCTTCTCCATGGCGGCGTTCTCCATCTCCTCGCTGTGCTGCAGCACCTCGGCTACAGCCTTCGGCACCTCCACGGGTACACCGCGCTGCACAAGGTAGGTTTCGCCGTTCACGCCCACGAACACCGGCTCGCTGTAGCGGTGGCTGTCCTTGAACAGCCGGATCACCACGGTGTCCTGTTCCTCTGTGCCTTCCTCCGGCGCTGCTGCGGTCTTTGCTTCTTCGGTCTGTGCTGCCTGTGCAGCTTCCTGCTTCTTTACTGCCATCTCTGATCTCCTTTCTCAGTTCGCCAGTGCCTTCTCGCTGTAGCGTGCCGAGCAGCTCTCAATGCGTACCATGTACTGGTCGTTCAGGCGCTCAGCGGTCTTGGTGGCCTTCCAGCCCACAGAGGCGCGCTGGTTCAGCGGGTCGTCGCCGTAGCCCAGCTGCTTCACGATGTGCTGCATGCCGCCGCCCTCCAGCTCGGTGGTCGCGTAGGCGTGGGCACCCAGCACCAGCGTGCTGAACACCGCCAGACCCGTGGGGCAGCCGGTGCCCTTCCAGATCTTCGCCTCGCTGGAAACCACAAAGCGCACGTTGTTGATCTTGCCGATCTCGCCGTTGAAGATCTCCTCCGGTGCGGCGTACTGGTGGGCGTCGATCCACGCCGGGTCGCGGCGGATGTCGTAGCTGGTGTAGGGGTGCACAATGGCCACATAGCTGTCGCCGATGGGGTCAGCGTTCTGCGCCTGCAGCAGCGCCACCGCCTGATTGATCACGTCCACGGTCAGCTGCGCGGTCTTGTCCAGCGTCGCACGGCTTGTCACAGCAGTCTCCGCACCGTCTGCCACCTTCGGGGCATAGATCACGTTGGTGCCGCTGTTCAGGATATCGCGCACGATGGTGTCCATGGTGCGGCCGCCCTGGCTTGCCAGCAGGTTCGTGGCCTGCACCACATTGTTGTCGATGGCGGTCAGATCCAGCATGTCGGTCAGGGCTACCCAGCCGCCGTACTGGTGCACATCGGCGGTCACGGTGGTCACGGTCAGGGTCTGGCCTGCCGGGGTCACGCCTTCGGTCAGGGGCTCGGTGGCCTTCGGCAGCGCCGTGTACCGGCGGAACTCAATGGTCTTGCCGTTGTTCGCCGGGATGGGGTACGAGTCGCCGAACTGGTCATGCACCAGTGCAGGCTCTGCCAGATCCAGCAGGGTCTTCTCGTAGTAGGTCTTCATCTCGGCGGTCATGCCGCTGGCCGCAGTGGTGTTCTGCAGCTGTGCGCTTGCATCTGCAAACATCTGCAGATCCAGCTTTTTCTTGCTCATTTGTTTGTCCTCCTTCAAAAAAGTGTTTTTTATCTCTCACACGCTCTGTGCGGGAAATCTTCTCATCTTCTCCTCCGCCTGCCCGCGCCGCGTAAAAGGTTCCCTCCCTGAGGGAGCTGTCGACGCAGCCGACAGAAGGAGTTTCACAGCACGATCCTCTCCCCGTGCCTCGCTCTTTTCGCCAGCTCCAGCCGCTGCGCCTTGGTCATGTGGGCAACGTCCACCTTCGTCTCCGCTGCGCCACCGGGGTGGGTGCCGTTTTCAGCCGGTCTCTGGCCGCGCTGCCGGATACGTGCTTCCACACCCTGCTCCACCTGCTTTGCGGTCAGCGCCGTCTGGTTTTCCATCAGCTGGTCAAAGTAGGCTGCGCGGTATGCCGCTTCCAGCCCCACGCCCCGCAGGATCATGTCCTTCACCGCCGGGTTGTTCATCACCTCATCCAGCTCAAAGGCCGGGTATTTCTGCTGCAGCTTCTGCGCTTCCGCCTCCCACTGGGCGCGCACCGCAGCGGCGCGCTGCTGGTGCTCTGCCGCCTGCCGCAGCTGTTCGGCGCGCTGTTTCTCGGCTGCCGCACGCTGCAGCTCGCCTTCCATCCTGTCCATTTCCCGGGCAGTTTTCACGCTGACGCCTTTTTCCTGCGCCAGTGTCTCGTAGTATTCGTCGTTCTTCACTCTGCCGTTCTTCACCGCTTCGGTCAGTGCGGCAAGACTGTCCGGGCTGGCAGTGTCCACACCGTAGGCTTCGCCCAGCGCATCCATCAGCGCCTTCACCTGCGGAGAGTTCTGGATGCTCTGCACCGTCGCCTGCGACGCCCGTTGCAAAGCCTCCTCAAACTCGGCTGCATATTCGCCCTGCATCAGCTTGCCAAACGCCCGGCGCTTTTCCGCCGCCGTCAGCTCTTTCTTTTCCTCGCTCTGGTTCTGCTCTTCCCCTTCGCTCTGTCTTTCGCCTGTGCTTCCTTGATTCCTGGTTTCCTCTTCGGTGGAGCTCCGCGACGCGTCGCCGTCGGCGGACGGAAGCGGTGAGAGGGTTTCTTCACCGGGTTTCGGGCTTTGCGGGTTCGCCTTCGTCGTGCTGCCCGGTCTGCTGCGCCTTGCCATGCGCTCCTGTGCCGGTCGCAGTGCCGGTGCCTGTACTGCCGGGGCTGCTTCGCCCTCTGCACCGCCCTCGCCACCAGAAGCAGCACCATCAGCAAACAGCTGCAGATCCACGTTGTCCGTGTCATTTGCGTGCAGGTTCACGAACCGCACGTTCTCCGGGTACTGCTTCGCCAGCAGCATCAGCCCGTCCGTCACCAGCTCAAACTTTGCCATGTTGTCGAAGCTCTGTTCCGCCTGTACGGTCAGGGTGTTGCAGTCGTCCTGGCTCCGGGTCACGGTACCGCCGTCCACGCTGTATGCCAGCGTCTGCATCAGGGCAGATACCGCCGCGCATACAATGTCACTGCCTTTTTCGGCATATCCTGCGTGCCCCGATGCCTGCAGGATCATGTTCTTCTCTTTCTCGTCATAAATAATTGTGATCATCTTTGTTTTCCCTTCCTTGATTTCTGGCTCCCCCTTTGGGGGAGCTATCGAACCGCACCGCCGTCAGGCGGACGGTGAGATTGAGAGGGTTTGCCGCTGCCCTCGCGCGCCCTCATTCCTTGTTCGGGTTGTTCACATCCATTGCGCGCTTCGCCGCCTGCGTCGCCATGCTGTTGCTGCCGCTCTGGCCTACCACGCCACCCAGACCGTTCAGGGTGCTCTTCACGTTGTCAGCGGATCCGCCCGCTGCCTGTCCTCCGGCCGCTGCCTGTGCTGCTGCTCCCGCTGCTGCGGATACGTTGGTGCCGTTCTGCTGGTCGATGATGGCCGCCATTTTCTGCATCTGCTGCGCCATCTGCTGCAGCTGCTGGTACAGCGTGCCGTTCTGGCTCACCCGCTGGCGCACCTTCTCGATGCCCTCAAAGTCCATCATGTCCAGCACCGCCAGCGCCGCGTCCGCGTTGGCCGGGTTGAACAGCCCCATCTGGTAGCACTCTTTTGCCGTCTCGTTCTGGGAAAGACGGCTGAAGGTGCTCTTCTTTGCCGCTGTCACCGTGATGTCAAACACCGGCTCCCGGTCGCCCAGCTGTACGCCGCCCACCATGCCGCCGGGCTTGGGCTGCAGCTGCGCATTGCTGAAGGGTACATACTCCGTACCCCCGCCTTCTCCTGTGATGCGGTAGATCCGCTCTTCGTCGTAAAACTGCCGCATCAGCTCAATGACAAGATAGCACTCTTTTGTAAACGCACGGTACGCGCTCTTCAGCATGTCGCGGGAGAGCTTCGACCCCGCTTCCTGCAACGCCGCAATGGCGCTGGCCGCTGTCAGGCCGCTGGTGGTTCCGCCCTGACTCACGTCCCGGTTGCCGCTGATCTCCTTCAGCTCACTCACCCGGTCGTCCCGGTAGGTGATCAGGTTGCCCGCCAGCCCCGCCACCTGCAAAGGCCGGAAGCTGTCGTCGTTCAGCCTCCCCGCCACATGCACGATGTCCTTTGAAAAATCCGCCAGCTCCTCTTCGTTCACGCCCGCCGTGTCACTCAGCACATACCGCGCCTTCGCGGCCAGCTTCACGTTTTCGTCCATGGCGTGGTTCATCTCGTCAATGGCGGTCTGGGTGTCCTTCATCACGTCGATGTACCCGAAGCCCGCCGGGCTGTCCTCTTCCCGGAACAGCGGGTCGAACACAAGGGGGTACTGTCCGTGGTCGTAGAGTCCCCGGTCGGCAAGGCTCGGGTCGTTCTCACTGGCGTACAGCACCACACCGTTGCAGTATTTGCAGTAGTGCAGCACAGTCTGCCCGCCGGGCAGCGCCTTTTTGTAGTACCAGTCCACCACCACGCTCTTGTCCGAGGTGTCGATGCTGTCGTCGTGGATGTACTTCGCCGTGTCCAGGCTACCGCCTGTGTGTCCCGCCATCTGGGGGTAGATGCTTTCCAGCCGGTCGTTGTTCTCAAGGCTCAGGCTGAACAGGTTCGGCGAGTCCTGCACGTCCTCCACGCCCGGCTCCCAGTACAGCATCAGCAGGTTCATGCTTTTGATGCTGATGTCGCCGAGGCCTCCCCGCAGCGCCGGATCCCAGAACACGCCCTTCACGCCGGTTCCGGTCTTGAGCTTGCGCCACCATGTGTCGCTGTATACCGTCTCATAATCGCACTGCTCCAGCACTGTGGGCAGGATCTTTGAGAGCGCCCGTGCGGTCTCTTCGTCGTCCTGTGCCCGCGGCAGCACGTTGGGCTCCGGGTAGTTGTCCATGGCATCCGCGTGCTTGTTGGCAATGCTGTTGAACAGCCATCCGCTGGAAGGCTTTGGCTTGCCCTGCATCATCTTGTTTTCGTAGTTCTTCCAGTGCCCCATCCGGAACCACAGCTCGTTATCCACGATCCGTTTGTCAAGCTGCGCTTTGCCAGCCTTGTACTTGTGCAAAATGTCGTTTGCTTTCCGTACTTCCTCTTCCCCGATCACCTGCGCCATCGGCAGGCCGGTCTCCGCGCCGTCCTCCAAGGCTCCCTCTATGAGGGAGCTTCCGCCCGCAGGCGGCTGAAGGAGTTCGTTTTCTTTTGCCTGCTGTGCTATCCTCTGCAAAAGCTCTTCACCGTCCATTCCACCGCTCCTTTCCTGTCATTTCCTCTGAAAAAACTCGCCCTTCGGGAGAGCTCCGTTGCGGCTCCGCGCCAGCAGACTGCAACGGTGAGAGGGTCAGATTCTCATCACCCTCGTCCGGCTCTTTCTCTTGTCCAGATCCAGCGGGTCGTCCTTCATCGGCTCTTCCCGGTGTGCCTGCCTCGGGCTGATGGGGTTTGCCATCAGCACATACCGGCACTCGTCGTAAATGTGATCCTCCTGCGTGGTGTCAATATCCTCCACGTTGCTCTCGTCATACACAAGATTCGGGATGGTGCGGATGAAATGGCGGCAGGTGTCAAACACCTGAAACATCGGCCGCCCCTCGCCGTCAAAGGCCAGCCGGTAGTGGAACTGCATCTTGCCCGCCAGCCGCGTGTGGTCGCCCGGCGTCCAGAAAATGTAATTCGGGTGCTTTTCCTGCATCTGCGCGATGCTCTCGCCCTGGCTTTCGTTGAAGATGGCCGGGTCTGCCACGCCTGTGATCTGCCGTCCCCGCAGCATCGGGTCGTTCTGTTCCGCCTCCCGGATGCGCCGTGCCTGCTCTACCGGGTCGATCTTCAAGCCCTCGTTGGGCGTGCCCGTGCAGCCGTACAGCTCCTTGATGCGGTAGATGCGTCCCTCCTCGTCCGCTGCATACCACCCCACCGAAAACGGCTTCGCATAGCCGAAGTCGTACCCTCTCCAGATCCGCCAGTGCGCCGGGATGCGGAAGGGCTTGATCACATGCGTCCACCGATGATCCTCGTAGTGGCTCGGATCGTTGCGCCACTCGGTAAACACCTGCCCCGAAAAGCTGTCCCAGCTGCCGTACAGCAGCGCCTGCTTTTCGGCTTCCGGCAGGCTTGCCAGATTGCCCAGATACCCCGGGTCGTTTTCCAGCAGCGCCGGGTTGTCGAACACCGTAGACGGGATAAAGATCCTCGTTCTCCGCATCTTCTCCACGCTGCCGTCCGGCTTTTTCACATCCACCAGCTGCACCATCCGGGTGCCGGGCGGGGCAGGGGTAATGAACCGTGCCTTCACCCAGCCGTGCCCGATGCCGCCGGGGTTTGCCGTCGCCCGCATGTACACCTGCGTGCCTGCGCCGCTGGGTCGGTTGCGACTCATCAGGTAGCTGTATTCGTCCCACGTAAAGTGGGTCAGCTCGTCCACCCCGATAAAATCGAACTGCTTGCCCTGATAGTTGTATTTATCCTGCGTGCGGAACATTGACCCGAAATAGATCTTTGCCCCGCTGGGGAACGTCCAGCAGTGGGCGCTGCCGTTGTACTTTGCCGCCGGGAATACCGGCTTGTAGTACCGCATGGTCTTGTCGATCAGCTCCGAAAGCTGCGGGTAGGTCTTTCGCACGATCAGCCCGCGGTAGTTCGGCCTGTCCACCTGCCGCAGCGCTTCGATCACCAGTGCATCGCTCTTGCCGCCGCCTGCCGCCCCGCCGTACAGCGCTTCGTCCTCGCTGCGGCGCATAAACGCTGCCTGCCGCGGCTGCGGCCGCCAGAGGATCGTTCTTCCCTCATACGCTGCTGCCATCCAGCACCACCTCACTGCCCGTTTCTTCTGCCCTCGCTTCCATCAGCACCGCCGGGGTGCTCTGGCCGCTGTCGGCCTGCTCCTTCGGTGCCAGCGCTGCCGCGTTCGCCGCTGCCGTCAAAAGCACCGCTGCCACGTTGGCCGCGTCCCTGTCGCTCATGGCCTTCTCTTCGTACCGCTGCAGCTGCTTCTCCAGCTCGCTGCGCTCTTCGTCCGAAAGCTGCCGGTCGTATGTCCCGGGCGCCGAGCGTACCACAAGCCCGGTCTCCGCCGCATCCTGCAGGTTTTCTTCCTCGCTCTTCAGCAGCTCGCCGATCTCGTACTTCCGCGCCCTGGCGTCCTCGTCCAGCCGCTTCTCCAGCTTTGCCCGGATCTCTGCCGCCCGCTGGTTTTCTGCTACCCGCCGCTGCAAATAGCCCACCTGTGCCTTTGCGCCCAGCGCCGCTCTGGCCGCGATCTCCCGCGCCGCTTCCGCCCGCGCTGCTGCAAAAACGCCGTCCGGCTTTTTGGCTTCTTCCGCCATCCAGCTGCGGATGGTGCTCTCCGGCACGCCGTATTTCCGCGCCACCGCACAGATGGAGTTGGAGCCGATCATGGCCATCACCACTTCGGCACGCACCGCCGCCGGGTATTTTCTGCCCCTGCCCTGTTTCCCGGGCACTGTGTTTTTGCAGTATCTGCGCGCCATTTCCGCTCCTCCTTTCGTGGTTCTGATGCTATTTTACAGCCCGTTTGAGTCCAAAAAAACTGCGTACTTTTTCAGCTATTCAAAGTGCCCAGCCATTTCTTCCGCGCAGTTCACATCGGATGCTGAAAGGCTTCCCCTATGCCAAAGCCTTCCTCCCAGAGGGAGGTGGCATTGCGCCAGCAATGACGGAAGGAGTTCGTCTCTCAGATCAGCCCCGCCCGCGCCGCATACATCCCCACCGTGCTCAGCACTTCCAGCTCCTTGCGGTAGTAGGTCGTCCGCCCGATGTAAAGCTGCCCCACCGTCTCCCACTCGCTCAGCCCGTCAATGTACCGCAGCTGCAACAGCTTTGCGCAGTCCGGATCTGCTTTCTCGTAGTAGTCCATCGCCCGCCGGATCACCGTGCCCCACGCCCGCACCCACTCTGCCGCCGTGTTCTTTTCCTCTGCCCGCTCCATGCCGTACCGCCGCAGCGCCTTGCGCACGTCCTTTTTCTGCTGCTTCGTCACCCGCTCGCCGCCTTCCACACGCACCCGCCGCAAATTCCGGCCGAGTTTTTTCGTTTTTATCGCGCTCGCGTAGAAATACGCGCAAAAATTTTATTTTATCTGTCATGTGCGAACTTTCGCACTCCCCCGCCTGCGCAGGATCAGATACGCCTGCGCTTCGGTGGCCTCCCATCCGTCTGGCCGCGGCCTGTCCGCTTCGTACAGCTGTCCGGGGTCATAGATCATCACCTGTACCACCTCAAAACCCGGATAGTGCTGCTCCCACCAGTAGGCATTCTCTGCGCATTCGGTGCAGCCCTTGCGCAGCTGGCGGCGGCTCCACTTCGTGTCGCTGGGTGCCAGTTCTTCCGGCTGGCTCAGATTGCGTGTTTCAATGCAGGCCCGCTCTTTGTGGCCGTATATGTAGCCTATGGTCCCGTTCTTGCCCTGCCCGTCCACGCCCAGCAGCTTCTTCATGTCCATGCGGTCGGCGTTCATGGTGCCCAAAGGCTCGTACTCGCCTGTTCCCGGCACGCGCCGCCGCCACAGATCTTCCAGCATTTCGCGCCATTCCCGCCGGTCGGCAGCTCCCATCCCCACACATTCGGCAAAGCCGTGCATGTGCAGCCGTCCAGCTTCGCCTTTGCGCACCGCCCATAGCATCAGCCGTATTTTGTCCCGGTTCACACCAAAACGCTTTACCGTGGCACCGATCACCCGCCGCTTGTAGTTCTCCACATCCCGCCTGCAGGCTGCCAAGTCCTCCGGCAGATAGAACTCTTCGTATGTTCCGGTCAGGAAAAAGCCGTCCCGGCCAAAGTTCGCAATGGCCTTGCGCTGCTTGCGGCGTAAGCTGGCGTGCTTGTTCCGCTCTTTCTGGCCCCGGTCGCTCTCCTTGTGCTTCTTGCCGCGCCTGCGATGCTCCTGATCTGTCACTGCATAAATGCCAACGGCCATGTACTCGCTGCCGCACCGGTATTTCTTTTCCCGAATGTAGCTTTTCTTCATCTGGCCGTCCTCCTGCATCGGTATGCTGCCGGTGTTTGTTTTCTCTTCTGTGCCCATCACCGTCACAGAAATAACGGGTATACTAGCTCCCCAAAGCGCCCACCCCGGACGCTGTAAAAAGCGGTTCATCCTGCTATAAAATAAATGGTATAAAGGCTCCCGCCTGCCGCCGGTACGCTCCGGCAGCACCCGGCAGACTTTATCCTGCTGCGCTGTCGCCAAAGCCCCCGGCATCCTTTTGCCAGGGGCTTCCTCTGTTATTTTTTTTCGTCTGCGCTGTCCTTTGTGCGCCATCCAGCCTTCCTTTACGTAGTCGCTCCGGTTCACTCTGTCCCGGGATACCATGTCCTTTGTGTAGGCTTTTTCTGCTTTCACCGCAGCCTCCCATGCCTTGTACTTTTTGCACGTCCCATGGCACGCCGGGCGCCTTCCCGGACAGTCTGGTTTGCAGCACCATGTGATCATGCCGGTGCCTCCGGTTTTCCTTCTGCAGCCCAGTAGCCGTAGCTCAGCTCTTTTTTGCCTGCTTTCCGGGCCGCAGCGTTGTAAAGGCACAGCTCATGCACAGCACGCTGCAGCTCGTCCGGCTTCTCAATTCCCGTGATCGGCGGCCTGCTCTTTTTCGGCACGCTGCTTCTGGCTCCCGGCGCATTGCACAGCACGCCCCGCCGTATCCTCTTCCGTGTCAGGCCGTAAATGCCCTGCGGCCTGCAGTGCCCGGCATAAAAAACATTCGTCACGGTCTGTGTGTTCTTAAACAGACCCTTTTCTACCAGCTCTGCGGCCGTGCCTTCGTGCAGCAGGTTTCCGTCCGCGTCAAACATGCTGTAAAACCATACCTCCCGCATCTGGGTGCCGGTCCTGTGGTTCGGTTCCGCTTTCGGTTTTGACTGCTTTTCTTCCCGTTCCAGCCGCCACTTTTTCGGCTTTGCCTTTTTCTTCTTCTGGTGGGCATAGCCTGTGCATACGCTTTCAGCGCGGTTGTAGTATCCCTGTTCCATCAGCTCCTGCGGTGTGCCTTTTGCACGCAGTGCTCCGGTCTTTGCATCGTACAAACTGTAAACGTATTGCTTTGTCACCGGCGCACCTCCCGCTGTGCATACCGGTACTTTGCCGTCTGCCATGCTTCCTGCCTCCGCTTCAGCGGGTTCACAACGTCTTTCATGATCACCTCGTGTACTTCGCGTACCTGCACGCCATACCTTGCCGCCAGTTTCTTTTCGACCCGCTTGCGGGTCATTCTGTATTTGTCCTTGCTCACACTCTTCCTCCATACAGTTCAAACTCCGCACCGTCTTCGGTGATCAGCACCCCGCCGTCCAGCGCTTTTGCCAGCTGCTGCAGCCTCTGGGCGCTCAGCTTTTCCAGCCCGCCGGGCTTGCACCATCGCCGCACATCAAGCGGCCTTGTGGCCAGCATCAATGCCAGCGTGCTTTCATTTTCGCCACGGTAGATCATGGCTTCCTTCAGCGTCATCTTAAACGTCTCCTCTCCCAGCTTTCCGGCGCAGCTGCCTGCTGCAGAACTGCCTCGATTTTCTTTTTGATCTCACCCGGTGCCAGCACTGCCGTGCCTGCAGGCGCGGCGCAGCGGCCAATGGCTCCGGCCATGTTCCGCCGGAAGAAAGCATCTTTCTGTTCCTCATAGTCCCGGTCTGCCTGTTTTGCCCGCTCTTCGTCCGGGATGTCTTCCACAATAATGTCGTCGGTCTGCAAAGCGTCGCAGGCACATCTGCGCAGGTGTTCCATGGTAACATCCAGCCCGTCCGCACGGCCCTCTTCATTCACCTGCCGGTAATTGGCAAGAGTCTCCTGCTTCAATCGGTTCAGCCGCCCGGCACCATATCCCAACAGCTCCATGCAGGCCTTTGCGTATAAGGTCCATACCATGCTGGCGGCCACATCGCCCGCCATGCGCAGCTGCTGCTCTCGCCGGGTACGCGGTGCACGCAGCACCGGCACCCGGAACTCCGGCTCCACGCCCTCCGGCATCCAGTTGTCCCGCATCGCTCTGCTCTGGTCGGTGCTGGGCATTCCTTTTCCGTTCGCCTGCATGGCAATGTTCAGGCTTTCCAAGCCCAGCTCTTCGGCACGCAGCTCGATCCGGTTCAGTCGGTCCTTGCCCACGCCAAAGCACTGGTGCAGCGCAATGATGATGCACCAGCGTGTCATTTCCGCAGTTCCGTCCCGCGTCAGATCCAGCTCCTGCCGCAGGTTCATTTTCTGCTTCACTGCTGTTTCACTCCTTCCCGGTATTGCTCAAACAGTGCGATCCAGTCCTGCGTGCTCAGTCGTTTGTCCCGGCTCGCTTCGCTCAGAAGCCGGTATGCACTGCTTTCCTTGTCGGCCGGGTGTTGCCAGTCCAGCTTTTTCAGCTCTTCGGCCATCCGGGCACGGTATTCTTCCAAGATCATCTTCGTTTCCCTTTCACGGCTCCCCGCGGTCGTTCATCCAGCTGGCAGCCAGCGCTCTGGCATCCGCCAGCTTGTCGCACAGCATGTTCACAGCGGATTCCTTCATCCACTCCGGCAGCCGGTCGGCCTGCAGCAGGGCCGCACCCATGTCCCGCACAAGCTCTTCGCCGTGCTGCTCCATCCGCTGCCAGATCTCCGTTTCATCCGGTGTCATGTTCATCGGTGGCCGCATCTCAGCCCGCCTTTCTCCGGCTTTTCGGCTTCACCGTGTCCGCCGGGGCTTTGTGTGCCTTGTTGCCTTTCCGGCTTTCCTTGTCCGCACAGCAGCCAAGGCCCAGCATGGCCAGCGCTGCCGCCAGCAGCACCAGCGCCGCAGCGGCCCAGCCCAGCATTTCCCAGCCGTTCGCGCTGTGCTCAATGCCGCTGGATACCAGCAGCGCGCCAATGGCCGTCACCATAGCTGCCATGTACCACAGGCTTGCCCGGATGGTTGCTTTCAGTTTCACTTGTGTTTCCTCCTGTTTCGTGTTAAACTTCTGGTGATAGTGGCTCAAAACTATCACCCTGTAAGCTCGTCGGCGTTCGCTGCGCCGGCGGGCTTTTTGTTTGTTCGGTCCAGCGCCCCCTGCTCCAGCGCCGCATTCTTGTCAATGCGCCACAGCCGCGGCCCCACCTTTTCGGCAGGCAAAAGCCCGCTGCGGCACATCTTCTGCACCGTCTTTTTGTCAATGCTCATCAGTTCGGCGTACTGTGCCGTGCTCAGGTATGCCGGCAGCTGCCGTGCATCATAAATTCGCGCCTTCCGCATGGTTATCCCTCCCTTCAGTCCGGGCTGAAGGTCTGGCACCGGCATTCTTCGCCCGCTTCCTCCAGCGCAAGGTTCCACTCGCCGCAGATGGTCTCGCACACCGGCTTTGCAAAGCCGATCAGCTCGTCCTCCCGCGCTGCCATCAGCACCGCCGTGCCCACAATGCCGCTCATGTAGTGGTACTGGTACAGGTCGGTCGCCCGCTCGTTGAAGGGCAGTTCCTGCAAAAGGCCTTCTTCGTTCACGATCAGCTGGATGCTGTCCACATCCTCCCGCGCCCAGTTCGCTGCAAGGCAGCTTTCGGCGGTCTCAATGGGCCCGCCCACCAGCGTTTGCAGCGTTTCCAGTTTGCAGGTGTCCCCGTCATCGCAGCGCACAAGCCGTGCCTTCTGCTCCTCGTCCGCCGGGATCACGATCACATAACGTTCCATGCTTTTCTCCTTTCGTGCACTTCTCCTCCTTGACAAAGGCTCCCTCCCCGAGGGAGCTGTCGGCGCAGCCGACTGAAGGAGTCTCATGCGCTCTTGCCACTTCTCCCTTTCCTGTGCTACAATCATCTCAAAATAGGAAAGGAGGTATTTTCATGGCATCACAGTTTCAAATCCGTACCAAAGATATCCCATTGCTCGTTCGTGCGCTGCAATCGCTCGAAACTGTACCGGATACATGGTTCGGATCTGTAGACGACCCTTCTTTGATCTCTGAAATGAAGAATGCTGCCCGCGCCCTTCCGGTCAAACTGCGGCTCAAGACTCTTCAGCTGTCAAGCCTCGATGTTCTGGCTCTGCAGCAGGCTTGCTGCTATCAGTGTTTAGAGTGCAAGCTTTCAAGGCAGGACTACAAACTGCTGGAAGACTATTCAAATCAGTTCGCAGCACTTCTGGCTTCTGGTAATCTTGGTATGTTACAGTAAATATCTTTCCTTGCGCGCCATTCATAAGCGCTGCTCTCTGTGCCCGCCTCAGGCGGGCTTTTTTCTTTGTTTTCGTCCACATTCTCTCTCCTTTCATCTCTCGATCCACAGGTCCAGCCCGGCCGCTGCCAGCAGCACACCGGCAAACACCATGGGCGGGTAGCTGATCCACCATCCCACATTGAACACCACCGATCCGATCAGCCCGATCAGCAGTGACCACTTCCGGCGGCTCATACGCTCTTGCCCGGCTGGGTGGATGAGTGAAACAGATATTCCATTCTCAACCCCGGAAAGAGATTGTTCCGAACTTTCTCCGCTTCCGGGTAAGTAAAATCTGTTTCTCCATTGATTTTGTTTCGTGCCGTTTTCTCAGAGCATCCAATCGTCGCCATAATGTCTCTGACAGTCAAGCCGTTCCTTTGCATTTCAGCTTTCAAATTGTCCATTCAACATTCTCCTTTCTCTGTTTTTGATTTTATCTTAAACGGTAAAATCTGTTTTGATTTTACATCCTAGTTTGGTAAAAGTCAATCCCATTTTGCAAAGATTTTATATAATTCGGTAATTTTCTATTGACTTGTTTTCTTTTCACTCTTATAATAGAGCCATCAAACGAAAGGAGAATCTTACCGTGTGGCTTGAAAATCTCAACAAGCTGAAAAAGAACAGCGGTATGACGATTGAGCAGATTGCTCTTTCTTCCGGCGTTCCGAAGGGCACGTTGAACAAGCTCTTTGCCGGTCAGACCAAAGACCCCCAGCTGTCCACTGTCTCCGCCGTTGTTCACTGTATGGGTTATACCCTTGACGATCTGTCAGATGATACCGTCAGCGGTAAAGCTCACCTTACCCCCCAGCAGTCCGCGCTGCTGTCGTCCTTCGATCAGCTCAATGAGGAAGGCCAGCAGAAAGCTGTGGACTATGTAGACGATCTGGTGCTCACCGGGCGCTATAAAAAATGTGCTGCGTCTGGCTTGGGCACAAAAGAAGCATAAATAAAAAAATTCCGTTTCGCTACTTGCCGAAACGGTTCGTTTGTACTGGAGTGATTTTCATGTTTTCTACTGGTATTTCTTACAATGAAGCCGAATCTGCCATTCAGAAACTTGACCCTTCCATGCGTGCAGACTATGAAAAAAGTCTCTCCGACCTCCGAAAAGCCGAGACCGTCTATGCGGAAGAAGGACGGCAAGCCATCAGTTACATGGGTTTGGCGCTCAACTTGGAGAATGCCATGCAGGAACTCGCCGCCACAAAGTCTCTCCTAGATCAGGAACGCGAAAAGTGTCAATTCCTCGACCGTAGTATTTTTCCAATGCTTCTTCTGCTCTGCGGTTTTTTGAGTGCTTTCATCATACCGTTGCTTGCACATTCTTTGTCTTTTTCACCCTTATTGGCCGTTGCTGGCTCTATCGCTTTTTCTGTCATTCTATCACTTATCGGCATCGTCTATACCTACGGAATTTCGGAGCACCTTGGCAAGGATCCTGATTTCTATTTGCTCTATAAATCCTCTCAAAAAGTAAAACTTGCCTTTTTTGTGCTTCTGCCCTTGATGGTTGAGACCATCTATGGAATTATTGAATATTTCCGCCGCTAATCATAAAAAAATCCCCGGCACAAATGTGCCGAGGAAGAAAGGATTATTATGGTTTCTTTTTGTGGGCGTAAGCCTCCCGAAGAGCCTTATTCTCCACCCGAGGTCGTACCTGGCGATATCAACAGCTACATCGAGAATCGTCTGAATGATCAGATCACCTGGTACGATAAAAAGGCTCAACAGGCCCAGCGCACCTATAAACGGATGCAGCTTACTGAGTTGATCGTTGCTACAGCCATTCCGCTGCTTGCCAATTATACAGCCAGCTGCCCTGCCATCGCTTTTGTTGTCGGTCTGCTTGGCGGTATCATTACCGTTATTGAAGGCACAGAGCGCCTTGGCCGCTATCATGAGAACTGGGTCGAATACCGCTCTGCCTGCGAAATGCTGAAGCATGAGAAGAATCTCTATCTCATGGACGCATATCCGTATGGCACCGACGAAACCAAAGAGCAGCTCTTCGTCCATAACATTGAAAATCTGCTTTCCTCTGAAGGTAACAAATGGAAAGCCTCCAATATCAAGGCCGCTTCTCCCAAAGAGAAAACTCACTCTGAGACCGGTTCATAAGTTTTTTCAAAGATATCCGGCTTACAGGGATATTTTTCCCCGTTCACGCCGGTGATGATCCAGTCTCCCGGCGAAGCATGCATAACGCCTTCCAGCGTTTCAATGTACATGTCCTTGTCCGTCTGATATGCATCAACGATCACTCTTTTTTTCTGGAATTTCATACTGTCCTCCAATAGTTCAGAAAGGATGTTTAAAATGCCCGCTTTATATGATTATCGTATTTTTATCAGCCACGCATGGAAGTATGGCGAAGACTATGACCGACTGGTTTCCATGCTGGATCATTCTCCGTGGTTTTCATTTTATAACTACTCAGCTCCACAGGAAAAACCGCTTGCATTATCTTCCAGCAACGCCACCGATGCCGAAATCGAGCAGGCCATCACAGCCAAAATCAAAAACGCACAGGTCGTTCTTGTAATCGGCGGCATGTATGAGCTCTACCATAAATGGATGAAATACGAAGTAGACGAAGCTATGCGCATGGGCAAGCCCATCATTGCTATTATGCCCTGGGCCCAGTCATATATGCCGGTTGAGCTTCAAGCAAAAGCAACTCAGATCGTTGGCTGGAACTCCACATCCATCGTGAAAGCTATCCGCGATTTAGCCTGACTTATTTTATCATTTTTATCCAGCCTATGCAAGCCGCTCCATTCAAACGATTTAACGTAAATTTCATTTTTGTTATGTTGATATCATGCGTGAATTGCAATACAATAGACGCAAGGAAGACGATCTCATGGCAAATAGAGTTTCCCACCTGACGCGGATGAAGCGCCAGAAGAATAACCGGAGGTGTTTTTATGAGTGACCGAGAAAAAATCGTTCAGCTGCTGGATGAAGTTCCTGCCTATAAGCTTGGTTACATTCTGGCATACGTGCAGGGCCTGACCGCTGATGAAGATGCCGATGATGCTTATTGTGAGCAGCTTTACCAGAACTATCTGAAAGACCCGGATCGCGGCCAGACCCTCACGGAGGACGAAGTCTGTAAACAGCTCGGTATTGCTTTATGAGCTATACCATCCTGTACGAGAAGCCTGCTCTCAAGTTCATCCAGAAGCAGCCAAAAGAACAGCAGCGGCGTATCCTGGAAGCAGTTCATGCCCTGCCCGATTCCGGCGACATCAAGCAGTTGAAGGGTCACACCGGGCTGCTGCGGCTGCGTGTTGGTTCCTACCGCATCATCTACACGGTCGATAATGGCAGATTGATCGTTCGTATCATAGATGCTGGCAACCGCGGGCAGATCTATAACCGCTATTGACCTTCAGGAGCGCCCACCCGGCGCTCCTTTTTTACAAACGCAAAGAACCCCTCAGCTGTTTCCAGCCAAGGGGTTCTCTGCTCTGCTGTCTGTCCAAAAGAAAAGTAGGAGTTTCTATCATGGAATGCCTTGCAAATCCCGTCGCGTCTCCGCTTTTCTATTGTAAATCCAATATGATCCTTCTGCAACCCAGAATTTTTTCAGAGGAGGTGTGTACACATGGCAAACAAAAAAGGTTCCGATGGCCGTTACCGCTACCGTGTCTGCATCGGCAAAGATGAAACCGGTAAGCCCAAATACAAAAGCTTTTATGGTTCCACCGCAAAGGCAGCGCGTGCTGCTGCCGAAGCTTACCGCACAGCACTGGGCAAGGGAATGGATCCCGCCCAATCCAAAGCCACCCTTGCTACTCTGTACGATAACCTGATTGCTGCCAAAACAGCCAAAGGCATCGGGCAAAAGAGTCTCGACCGCTATGAAGACAATAAAAACCATTGGGGTCCGCTTCTGGATCAGCCTGCAGCAGACCTTCGCACTGCCGACTTTCAGCGGGTTCTTAACTCTCTGGCCCAGTGGCACAATGGCAAACCACCACTGTCCCACTTCACGCTGTCCAATCTGCGCAGCAGCGCCAAGGCTGCCTATGAACTCGCTATCCCAGAAGTGGTACAATACAATCCCATAGTTAAAACCACCTGCCCTGCCGGTGCTGATCCTGAGCACCGTGAACCTATCACAGAGGAACAGCAGCAGTGGATCCGCGAAACGCCTCATCGCGCCCAGCGTGCTGCCATGCTACTGCTTTACTCAGGCCTCCGCCGCGGCGAAGCTACCGCCCTCACTTGGGCCGATGTCGATTTGAAAGAAGCCACGATCACCGTTCACAGCGGTTATAATTTCAAGGATAAAAAAATCAAGGATCCCAAAACAGAAGCCGGTGTCCGGGTCGTTAATATTCCAAAGATCCTTGTGGACTATCTCAAAACTCAGCAGGACGATTGCTTGTATGTACTGCATACTGTAAAGGGCCACCGCATGACAGAGCAGGCATGGAAAACTCTGTGGAGCAGCTACATGGCCGATCTGAATGCAAAGTACGGCTATCACGGCGAAAAAAGCAAAAAGCGCCCAGGCGGCCTGCCCATGCGCATTGAACCCTTTACACCTCACCAGCTGCGGCACACCTTTTGTACCCTGATGTACTTTGCCGGAGTCGATGTTCTCACCGCCCGCGATCAAATGGGTCATAAGGATATCAGCGTCACCCTTGGCATCTACACTTCTCTTGACAAAAAATTCAAGAAAAAGAAGATCAATCGTCTGGACTCCTATCTCAAAAAACAGACCGGCTAATTTGTGGTGGCGCAAAAGTGGCGCACGTTGTTTATATTTTTATCGTATTTATGTGTTTTATTCTTAATTCCTTGCTCGCTCGTAATGAGCAGGTCGCCTGTTCGAATCAGGTCAGTAGCTCCAAAAATCCTACGAATTTACGTTTAGAATCGTAATTTCGTGGGATTTTTTTATTTAGTCTCGCAAGTTTTCGCAAAACCGCAACATCGCCCACAAAACAAGACAAAATAAAACGCCCCGTGGCACCATTTCATAGGGCGTTATACGCATTTTTATGCTTTCTTTTGGACAGGCTCCTTGAGTTCACAATGTAGGTTTGTCAATGATGAGTTGGTCACAGGATCTTGCGCAGCTCCTGCACAAGGTCGCCGATCACGATGGGTTTGGACAAAAAGCCGGTCATGCCGCTTTCCAAGGCATTGCGGCGGTCTTCATCGAATGCGTTGGCAGTCATGGCAAGGATCGGGATCTTTGCCAGTGCAGGGTCGCCCAGTGCGCGGATCTGCCGGGTGGCGGTATAGCCGTCCATCACCGGCATCTGCACATCCATCAGCACCAGATCATAGCTGCCCGGCGCTGCGGCGCTCACCTTTTCCACCGCCACTTCACCGTTTTCCGCCGTATCGACCCGGAAGCCGTACTCGCGCAGGATCTCCTGCGCGATCTCGCGGTTCAGCTCGTTGTCCTCTACCAGCAGGATGTGCCTGCCCTTGAAGTTGGTGTTCTTTTTCGGCAGAAGCTCCTGCGCCGCATCCGTCTGTGTCTGGCCGATGGCGTTCATCAGGGTCTCGTGCAGGTCGGACATGAACATGGGCTTGGGGCAGAAGGCGGTCACACCGGCAGCCTTTGCCTCCACCTCAAGGTCGGACCAGTCGTAGGCAGTCAGGATGATGATGGGCGTATCATTGTTCAGGCTGCGGATCTGGCGGGTGACCTCGATGCCGTTCATATCCGGCAAGCGCCAGTCGATGATATAGGCATGGTAAGCGTCGCTCATCTCGATGGACTGCCGTGCACGCAGCACCGCTTCCTTGCCGGAAAGGGTCCACTCGGCACGCATGCCCACCTTGACCAGCATCTTTGTCACGCTGTCGCAGGTGTTGAAATCGTCATCCACCACCAGTGCCTTCAGGCCTTCCAGTTCGGTGATCTTTTCCACCGGACGGTGCTCTGCCTGCGCACGCATGGGCACACGAATGATAAACTCGCTGCCCTTGCCCTGCGCCGTCTGCACCTCGATGGTACCGCCCATCATATCCACGATGTTTTTGGTAATAGCCATGCCAAGGCCGGTGCCCTGGATCCGGCTTACCGTGGAGGTGCGCTCCCGCTCAAACGGCTCAAAAATCTTTTTGGCGAACTCTTGGCTCATGCCGATGCCGTTGTCCTTGACGCGGAACTCGTACTGCCCGCAGCCGCGCACCGCTCCGGCAAGCTGCCGCACCCGCACCGAGACCGTGCCGCCCGCCGGGGTGAACTTGATGGCGTTGGACAGCAGGTTCAGCAGTACCTGATTCAGCCGGGTCTTATCGCAGTAGACGTCCTCATCGGTCACATCCATGGCATCCATATAAAGCTCCAGCTGCTTTGCGTAGATCTGCCCGCTGACGATGGTTTTCAGGTCGTGCAGCACATCCGAAAGGTTGACTTCCACTTCTTCCAGATGGATCTTTCCGCTTTCGATGCGGCTCATATCCAGCACATCGTTGATGAGCGAGAGCAGATGGTTGCTGGAAGCAAGGGTCTTGGCCAGATAATCCTTCACCCTCTCCTTGTCGTCGATATTGCTGATCGCCAGTGTGGTAAAGCCGATGATGGCGTTCATGGGGGTGCGGATGTCGTGGGACATATTGGAAAGGAAGGTGCTTTTGGCGCGGTTGGCAGTCTCGGCCGCTGCAACGGCATCCGAAAGTGCCTGATTCACCTGCCTGTCGGCGGTGCGGTCGGACAAGACAAGGATATACTTGGTCCTGCCCTCTACCTCGCTGCCCATGGCGATGTTATGGAACCAGCGCCGCTCTTTGGTCTCCCGATGCTCAAACTCGAAATCCCATTCGCGTTGCTGCCCGCTGAGCAGTCCTTCCAGAAAGTTCTTGTCGCGATCCGGGTCATCCTTCGGGTGCAGCGCTGCCAGAGCACGGGCATCCTGCCGCACTTCTTTCCACGGGATGCCCAGCAGCCGTTCGACGTTGGGGCTGACATAATCCACCTTGGAGGTCTTTGCGTCCAGCATCAGGAAAACGTCGTCCACGTTCAGCGAAAGCTTTTGGAACAGCTCGTCCCGGTACAGGATCTCAGTGTCCTTCCGGCGCAGGGTCGTATGGCTTCTGCGCAGGATCAGCAGGATGATCAGCACAGCAAGGCCAAAGGCGATGCCCGCCACGATCTGCACCGTGTGGAACCACAGCTTATCCAGACTGGCATTGACGATGCTGACCGGCACAAGCCCCACCATCGTCCAGTTCTGGACCGCGGTATCCTCGTAGACCAGATAATAACTGGTGTCGCCCAGTTTGACCCGCAGGTTTCCGCTGCGGCCCTGCGCAAAATCATCCGAAAGGGCAAGAATCTGTTCCTCGGAAAGGTCGGAATGGTCGCGCAGCATCGCAATGAAGTTGTAAATAATTTCCTTGCGGTTTACGGAATTGTCAATCACCACCCGCCCATCCGGGTAGATCACATAGTTGCTGGCATTGCCCTGAAAAGCAGAGCTGTCCAGCAATCTCAGCACAGCATCATTATAATAGGTGATGGCAACGGCATCGTAGGCAAAGCCCCGGTAGCTGCCCTGCGTTTCGGGGCAGATGAACGCAAGCATCGGGGCTTTGCCGGGCAGCGCCGTATTCACGACGATATCCTCGCCATCGGAGAGCTTTTCGTCCAGATTGGTCTGCAGGCCAAGGTAGCCGGTTTCCCCGGTCACGGTCGTGTAGTTGCCGTCATAGGAAAGAAAGTAGAAGTTAACAAATCCGGTTGCCTGCTGTGCTTCCTCGATATAGGCCTGAATTTCATCCTCATTCGAGGTGTTTTTCAGAAAGCCGTTGCACAGATGCAGATAGGTCATGTTTTTGCGCACCATCTCTTTCAGCATACTATTGGATTTATACAGCACCTCTTCCAGATGCGAGGTGCTTTCCTGATAGATGGTCTGCGACATAAACGAGATGTACCGGACGCTGAAACCGGCTGCCAGAAAGACCAAAAGAAGGATGGCAGCGGCGGCAGGCAGCCACTTGTGCCGGGAATAGCAGCTGTGTTTGGATTCGTGCTTTTCGTCTGCCATTCCGCTCACCTCAGTGTCATGTAGTTTTCCGGCTCTGCAAGCGCTGCGCCGCCGGAGATATAATCGCGCCATGTGTTCTTTACCCACGTATCTTCGCCCACAGACGTGCCGCTGTCGCTCGCAAGCAGCGCTTCCATCTGCTTTTCCGTTGCAAGGCAGGTCACGGTAACGGTGTCGTTATCTCCCAGTGGCTGCCCGTTCCGGGTGATGCCGGTCAGGGTATAGCTGCCGTTATTCTCTTTTACCTCCACAGCAATGCCGCTGACCACTGGCAGAGAACCACGGTTGAAGGGCACAAACCCGCCCTCGCAGCCTTCCACAAAGGCGTGGACGGTCTCTTTCAGCTCCGCACCGGTCATGGTGCGCTGGCGGGACATCAGACCGTTCGGCATGATCATGGAAGCTGCCATTTTCTGGTTATAATCCGCCTGCAGCACACTGCCGGTAAAGCTGTTTGCGGTGGCAAGCAGCACATCGGTGCCATACACGCCGCGCAGCGTGTTTGCCATCACGGAGAAGGCAGCGCTGCCGCCGTTTGCGTGGAATACGTTGGAATAGGCCTTCCCGGAGGTCAGCACGGTCTCGTTGTCGGCAGGCTCCTCATCGGCAAGGAGCTGGGCATTGAAGGCTTGATACGCCTGCTCAGCGGTAAGCTCGCCTGCGATCATTTTGGAGACCACATCCTTGGAAACGGCAAAGAAATCGTTGGAGGCGATGCGGATATACATGTGGTTTTCTTCCACCACATCGCGCACATCCTTCATGTACTCGGTCAGGCGCAGAGGGACATTCTGGCTGTAGCTCAGCACATCCTGCCCGTCGGCAACGATGCGGCTCTGCGCCTCCTCGGAGAGCATGACGTTCAGCACCTTCATGGCTTTTTCGCGGCGCGCGGTGTCCTGCTCCAGATCCCGGTTCAGGGCAACTTGGAAATAGGGGGTGGTCATGATCCACGGTTCGCTGTTCTGGCTGAAGAAGGGCAGAAAGATCGTGTCGATGCCCTCATCCTGAAACATCTTCACGCCGGCAGAGCTGCCAAAGTACATGGCAACTTCTCCGTTCCGGAACATTCCGGTCACATCGTCGTAATTCAATGCAAGATCATCTGCTGTAAGGTGGGTATCCTGAATGAACTGCTCCATCCGCTCAAACGCCCCCGGCCATACGGTGTCGTCCAGACCCACCCGCGCGGTGCTGGCGGGGTCGCTGTAGGTAGTGCGCCACTTGCGCCCCGCGGTGGTGGTAAGCTCGGCAGCGGAAAGCCCCTGCAGGGTTTCCATGCAGGTGTAGTCGTAGGTATAATCGGAGGTAAAGCCGCGGATGCCTACCTTTTCAAAAGCCTGACAGGCCGCTACAAAGCTTGCGTAATCGGTGGGCAGGGGAATATCGTACTGCTCAAAAAGGCTGCGGTTGACCACAAAGCCGTGGGCATCCGCGCAGACCGGCAGCCAGTTCACGCTGCCGTCCTCGTTTTTGAAGCTGTTGAGGTAGGTGTTGTACACAGCGCCCGCCTCGTTGGTCAAGGCAAGGTTCATCAGGCTGTCCTTCAAGGGAGCCGCATCGTGCAGCGAGAAGCGGCAGCAGGTGATGATATCCGGCAGACCGCCGTTTTGCTGCAAAAACTTGTAAAAATCCAGATCGTTGTTGCCGACGATGAACTCAATGTTCACGTCCGGCAGCTGGGACTGGACATAGGGGGCATAGTTTTCGTACAGGCTGGTGCTCCACAGATACACCTGAATAGTCTGAGCGTCTTCCTGCTCCTGTGTTCGTTCCGCATTTTTTTCGCTGCATCCGGTGAGCAGGGATAGCCCCATCACCAGTGCCGCAAGCATGGAAAATAGGCGGCGCAATGTTTTTGTTTTCATCCGATCCTTCTCCTCACACTTCTTGGGCAGCCATCGTTTTGCGGTTGGCTGCTTTGGCTTACTGATCATACATCACCGCCCGCAAGAGTGTGTGCTGTAAAACCCACCCACGGAAAGGATGCCGCAATTTTTGCGTCTTTTCTGTTTTGCGCTCTCCCTCTACCGCGAAGGGGCACAGAATGACAGAGACATAAAAATATTTTACCACTGCCATGAAAAATTTTCAATAAAATTTCATATATTGAACCATAAAAGCTGTGTAGGATTACAATAGATGTGTCACAAAGTGAAAAAAGACGAATGAGTCGTTCGGTGGTACAGTTAAATTGCTACACCAAACATCACAGAAACTGCCGTTCAGGCATAAGAAATAAAGCACCCGCAGCAATTTGCTCACCGGAGATTCAAAACCTCTGTGGCGCTTGCTGTGGGTGCTTTTGCTTTTGGGCGCTGTTTATTTCAGTACATCTGCAAGGACCTGCAGCAGGTGCGGAATATCCAGCGGCTTTGCAATATGGCCGTTCATACCGGCCTTCAGTGCGTTCTGACGGTCTTCCTCAAAGGCATTTGCCGTCATTGCAAAGATTGGGATGCCAGCCTTTGCGGCATCCGGCAGCGCACGAATCTGCCGCGTTGCCTCGTAGCCGTCCATGTTGGGCATCTGGATGTCCATGAGGATCAGGTCATACTGTCCGTCTGCCGCCTGCTTCATCTTCCGGACGGCGATCTCACCATCCTCGGCAGATTCCACTTCAAAGCCCGCTTCCTTCAGGATCTCCACTGCGATCTCACGGTTCAGCTCGTTGTCCTCCACCAGCAGGATCTTTTTCCCTTTGAAGGTCTCCGCGTTCAGCTGCACCGGCCTGCAGGCAGGCTCTGCACCGAACGGCTCTGCCAGCACTCTGCGCAGCTCCGAGAGGAACAGCGGCTTTTCGCAGAAGGCGGTAACACCGGCAGCGCGGGCTTCCTCTTCAATATCGGCCCAGTCGTAGGCGGTCAGGATGATGATGGGGCGGCTTTTTCCAATCACCTTGCGGATCTGCCGCACGATCTCGATGCCGTTCATATCGGGGATCAGCCAGTCGATGATGTAAACGCTGAATTCATCCCCCTGCTCCATGGCATACCGGGTGCGGATCACCGCTTCCCTGCCGGAGATCGTCCACTCCGGCCGCATCCCGATCTTGGACAGCATGGTGCTGACGCTCAGGCAGGTGTCGGTATCGTCGTCCGCCACCAGTACCCGCAGCCCTTCCAGCTGCGGGAGCTGCCTGAGCTCCACCTTTTGTCCGCTGAGCGCAAAGCAGAGATTCACAATGAACTCGCTGCCCTTGCCCGGCTCGCTCTCAATGGTGATGCTGCCGCCCATCAGGTCCACAATGTTCTTGGTGATGGACATACCGAGGCCGGTACCCTGAATGCCGCTGACGGTGGAGTTTTCCTCACGGGCGAACTCCTCAAAGATGTGCTTCTGGAATTCCTCGCTCATGCCGATGCCGTTGTCCTTGATGCGAAATTCATAGCAGGCCCGGCCCGCAGGCGCACCGTTTTTCTCAGCAATGCGAATGCTGATCATGCCGCCTGTGGGAGTGAACTTGATGGCATTGGACAAAATGTTCAGCAGGATCTGGTTCAGCCGCAGCGGGTCGGTGATGATATCCTCGTTCTCCACATCCATGGTATCAATAAAAAGCGACAGCCGCTTTGCCGAAACATTGGGCTGAATAATAGAGCGCACATCGTGGACGAGGTCCGGCAGATGCACCGCTTTTTCCTCGATTTTTACCTTTCCGCTCTCGATGCGGCTCATATCCAGCACATCATTGATGAGGGAAAGCAGAT
>ERZ772937.236-NODE-236-length-50571-cov-30.295372_pt1 | contig 50571 bp, 40 predicted proteins | sample MGYA00512113_ERZ772937 | MGnify/ENA primary metagenome ERZ772937 (study PRJEB29015, sample SAMEA2737649) | human gut metagenome | biome: human gut; feature: human-associated habitat; material: faeces | place: China | collected 2012 ... | reverse complement strand
GTGAGAAAACTATTAGAAATAGTAAAGCGAAGGTAACTTTCAGTCTTCAGCAGAGACTGAAAGCAACAGAAGATTTGAATTTGTGAGGGTGTCTGATGAAAAGAGTAACAGGATTTAATTATATATTACTAACACTAGGTGCTTTTGGCGGATTAATGCTGGAAGCAATCATTGCCTATGGAATAGAACCTTTTTTATATGGGAGACAATTAGTGGAATGGTCTGATTTGCAACATATTACTCACTGGATTATTACCTGTATTATGTGGGGAATAATAAGCTTTCTTATCATGAATTTTGCCAAAAGCAAATATGATTTTGATATTTGGAGAAAAGGAAAAAAAGTAAAAACATGGCAATGGATTTTAGTTGTTGTTTTGATTTGCGGAAGTCTGACCATGTCATATATAGAATGGAATGGTTCAAAAGTGCTTTTGGAATTTCAAAAATTAGGTGTATTACGATTCTTTTTCCAGTATATTTATTACATATTCGAAATTGTATTAGTCACACTGATTCTTGTATTTGGGCAGATAGCATGTGAGAAATGGTTTAAAAGAGTAAACATTCCTTATGGAGGAATTGTAATAGCAATTACATGGGGTATGGGGCATTTCTTGACAAAAGATTTTTCGACGGGAATATCATGTATGTTTTTAGGATTGGCATATGGAAGCATATATTTATTAGTAAATCGTGATATACGCAAAACTTATCTGATTTTGTGGGTTATGTTTGTTTTATAACTTCCTGTTTATATTACTATAAGAAATGATGCTAGTGGAGGTGTAAATGATGATTCAAAAGATATTTTCGTTTGATGAATATGAAGGTTTTGTCAATGAATTATCTAAACATCCTCAATATTCAGATCCTCATTTTACTTACGATAAGAATAATCTATATTGTTCATTAAAGTCTAAAGATAAGCATGCTTATGTTGTTTTGGAAAATTTCCACTTTTTCCATTGGAAGAGTATGGGAAATTTCTAGTAAATCAAAATTAAAAACTAATACCAAAAAATGAATAATTTTAAAAAAGTGGGAATAGAATAATGACAGAATGCGCAGAGTGTGATAATATCAGTCTATGAAATATATTACCGAAAAATAAAAATTATTATAAAAGTGGGAATAGGAGATCGTAGCATGCAGCTTATCGTAAGAAAAGAGTATTTAAACGAACTGATTGAATTGTATGGGACACCGGATATAAAAGTAATTACAGGCATCAGACGAAGCGGTAAATCAGTATTGCTGCAAGAGTTTGTCTCTTATCTGCAGTCATTAGAGGAAACGGTAAATATTGTTATGATAAACCTCCAGGAATTAGAGTTTGATTATTTGTTGGAGTATCATGCATTGCATAAGTATATCTTGGATCAGTACAAAGAGGGAATGACGAATGTTTTATTGATTGATGAGGTTCAGCTATGCCCGCAGTTTGAACTTGCAATTAATAGTATTTATACAAAAGGAATTTATGATATTTATATTACCGGTTCAAACGCATTTTTGTTAAGCTCAGATTTAGCAACACTTTTTACAGGGAGAACGATGGAAATAAAAGTATATCCATTTTCTTTCGTGGAATATCTAACTTATTATGGAATTACAGACAGGTATGATGAAGCTTTTGATCAGTATGTCCGAACTGGTGGTATGCCTGGATCTTATGTATATAAGACTGGGGACAGACAGTATGATTACATTAGGGATGTGTATTCAACCATTCTTATCAGAGATTTGGTTGAAAAGTATAAGATAAGAAATAAATCAGAGTTTACTAATATATCTGAATTCATGATGGATAACATCGGTAATTTACTTTCGCCTAATAATATCAGCAAAACTTTAAAAAATGACCAGAGCGAGATAACCAGAAAGACGGTGTCAAAATACATTGGGTATTTGGAAAATGCATTTCTGTTCTATGAGGCAAAACGTTATGATTTAAAAGGGAAAAAATATCTGGCAAATAATAGTAAATATTATCTTTGTGATACATCATTTCGTTATGCAGTCAATGGTACGCGAAACATGGACTTTGGAAGAGTTTACGAAAATATTGTTTATCTGGAGCTGCGTAGGAGAGGATATGAGGTATATGTGGGAAAACTTTATAAAAAAGAAGTGGATTTTGTAGCAAAGAAACGTGAGGCTCAAATATATATTCAGGTAAGCGATAATATTTCAGATGAAAAGACATTTGAAAGAGAATATTCACCTTTGCTTGCAATAAGAGATGCATATCCTAAGATGATAATTGCAAGAACACATCATGAAACATATGATTACAAAGGAGTGCAAGTGGTTGATATCTGTAGATGGTTACGAGAATAGTACCAACTGCTGAGTTCATAATTATACAAGGTGTCAGGTACTATGAAGCATAAGTAAATAGTGATTCAAATTTCAGTGTAGATAGTTGAAGGAAGAGGCATTTCTTGATAAGTTAATCGAGTTGTTGGATTAGTTCTAATCGTTTTATTTGCAATATTATTGCGAAAATAGCAAAAATGATTTAAAACAGATGAAATCTCAATCGGAATTTACAGGAGGTAAGGATGCTTACTTTATATGAGCCAAAATATGAGGACTTGTGGTTTCGGCAAATGATGCTGGCCGATGAAGATACCATGTCCTACAATCATGCGTGGGGCGGGACAATCCCCTGGCCGGAGGATAAATGGAGCGGCTGGTACAATTATTGGATCGCTTGCAACGAGGACAAGCGGTATTATAGGTACCTAAAAAATGAAGATGGTCAATTCGTTGGAGAAATTGCGTATCACTACGATGCCGAAACACAGCATGAGATAGCCGATGTTATCATATATTCGAAATACAGAAGAAAGGGCTATGGAAGCGAGGCGTTGGATCTGCTGTGTTTCGTAGCGAAAAACAATGGGATTTCAGTTCTCTACGATGATATTGCAATTGACAACCCCGCTATTACACTTTTTCTGAAGCATGGATTTGTGGAAGAATACCGAACAGAAGAAAAAATAATTCTCAAGAAGGAACTGTGATACAAATTCAAGTTTATATAACTATAAGAAATGATGCTAGTGGAGGTGTAAATGATGATTCAAAAGATATTTTCGTTTGATGAATATGAAGGTTTTGTCAATGAATTATCTAAACATCCTCAATATTCAGATCCTCATTTTACTTACGATAAGAATAATCTATATTGTTCATTAAAGTCTAAAGATAAGCATGCTTATGTTGTTTTGGAAAATGGAATTACTAAAGGGCTTTTTGTCTTTATTGTTCTTCCAGATGATAGATATGTTGAGATGCTTATAGGGTTTAGTAAGGAAGAAGAAGTGTTTATTGAAATGCTTGAATATATGGAAAGGAATTATTGTGGATATCAGATGGATTTTGTGTTTAATCCACAAAATATGGCAATTTATAAACCATTGAAGTTGAAGGGAGCGATATTTGAACCGGAACAAATGAAAATGATTCAAGGTGGATTTGTGCCTAATGTATCAACCAGTAATATTGAAACATTATCAGATAAGTGGATGAAGCAGTACTATGATCTTCATAATACTGATACGTATTGGACTGCTAAGCGTATTGTTTCTGCTTTAGATAAATTTAGAGTTTTTCTTGCAGTAAAAGATGAACAGGTTCTTGGGTATTTGGATGTTCAAAGTTGTTACGATATTAATGAAATCTATGCATTGTATGTAAAGCCTGAAGTGGTGTCTCAAGGCTATGAACTGGCATTGTTGGCAAACGCAATAGAATTAAACAGACCAAATCAAATGATGGTGGTTGTTGATGTAGATAATAGGGAAGAAGTGGATTTGTATACTGCTGCTGGTTTTGTTAAGTTGGAAGGTCATAATAGCATTACTGCTTATATTAAATAAAGGGGACAAATGATGGTCGGTTTATATCAGTCCAACCTCCCGGAATACATTTCCTAATTCTGCCGGCATAGCGCCAGCCAGAGATTTCGCAAGTTCTTCCGGTGTGCATTTCCGGCAGCCAAGTACCCATTGGACAGTCATAAAGATAGAACCCTGACAGTACATTTCTAATTGAAACTGCAGATGCGGAGAAATCTTTTTGCCGGTACGGCTTTCAATCTGATCCGTATAGAAAGCGGTGATCAACTGGAAATCATGATCGCGCAGGCAATTCTGGTCATCGTTTTTAAATGCAGCTTTAAAAAACAGCTTTTCTTCCTGAATATAGGTAAATTTATTTACAAGACTTTCATAGACAGATTTTCCTTCCCCCATATGTTCAAAGGATTCTAAGAGAATTTTGTCAAAATACCAGTTGATGAGGTCATATTTATCCTGAAAATTGCGGTAAAAAGTCTGTCTTGTGACACCGCATGCTTCTACAATTTCCTTCACAGTGATTTTTTCTACAGGTGCAGTTCTCATACAGTGTTTCATGGCATCTGCCAGCTCATATTTTGTTCTTTCGTTGGATTTTGTGATTGCCATAGTTTACTCTCCTCATTTATACAGACCTTTCCGGATAATCACATTTTAACATAAATAAAGTTTGTTCGGAAAATATTTCTATATGAAAAAAAAGTAAACATTCCAAAATTTTTCTAAAATGAGGTTTTATACTTGCCAGACTCCATGTTTTGAAGTATAGTACTCTTCGCTTTGCTGATTCAAAAGAGAAGAGAAGGAGACTACAAAATGACATTTTATCAGGAGTTACAGCTTAGTTCTGCCGGTTCAAAACAGTTGATCAAAAATACGACAGACAAAAAAGAAAAATGGCGTCATATTCTTATCTATAATTTTAAAGTATATCTTGTTATGGCTTTTTGTGTGGCGGTTGTCACATTGTATACAAAACTGACAGGGCAGGAAAACAGCGTTGTAGGAGTGACGGTCCTGTTGGCACTGCTTGTGCTGAGACAGGCTGATTTTGGTATACGGACGAGTCATGGATTGTTGTCCATTGTGGGAATATTTACGATTATGATGGCTGGCCCGCGACTGGCAAATATGGCATCTCCGGTGGGAGCATTTTTTATAAATTGTGTCTGTATCCTGCTTCTTATGATTTTTGGGTGTCACAATGTCATTATGCATAATCATTCCACGTTTGTGCTCGGGTATCTGCTCTTATATGGATATGATGTGAGTGGCAGAGCATTTGAGATGCGGGTGATCGGACTTACGGCGGGGATGCTTGTGTGCATGGCGGTTTTTTATAAAAATCAGAAAAACAGACCTTATCGCAGGACATTTAAGGATTTATTCCGGGAATTTGATGTCCGGTCTGCGAGAAATCAATGGTATCTGAAACTGACACTGATCGTCTCAAGTGCAATGCTGATCGTTTCGCTGCTTGGACTTCCGAGAGCAATGTGGGCAGGGATCGCATGTATGTCAGTCTGCCTTCCATTTACAGAGGATGGAAAAATGAGGGCGGTGGACAGGGGCGTGTTTAATATTGCCGGATGTGCGCTGTTTCTCGTCCTTTATCTGATACTGCCGGAGTCAGGAAGAAGTATGATCGGAATTATTGGTGGGATCGGCGTGGGTTATTCTGCCGGATATAAATGGCAGACGGTTTTTAACACGTTTGGAGCGCTTGCAATTGCAGCTTCATTATTCGGACTGCCGATGGCACTGCTGCTTCGGTCTGGAATCAATGTGACTGCCTCTCTTTATACAGTGGTTTGTAATGTCGTATATGATAAATTGCATGGCAAAAGAGCAGAAATCGCAGAAAACCTCGTAAAACCATAAAAAACACTGGTATTTTGCAAAAGTGTGTGCTATAATTCTAGAATGACTGCGATAGTCGTAGTACGCCCATTTTTAGGCAGAGCCAGAAAAACCGCGGGTTTATGCGACTTTGGACGTGGCTCGATTAGCGCATTAAGCGTGAAATGTACATGGATATTTTATATATATAAGGAGGAAAATCATTATAATGAGTGTACAGGTTGAAAAATTAGAAAAAAACATGGCAAAACTTACTGTTGAAGTACCAGCAGAAGAAGTAGAAAAAGCTTTACAGGCTGCTTACATGAAAGAGAAGAACAAAATCAGCATCCCTGGTTTCCGTAAAGGTAAAGTTCCAAGAGCTATGATCGAGAAAATGTACGGTGCAGCTGTATTTTATGAAGAAGCAGCAAACATCTTAATTCAGGATAATTATGCAGCAGCTATGGAAGAGAGCAAAGAGGACATCGTTTCCAGACCAACAATCGACATTGTTCAGATCGAATCTGGAAAACCTTTCATCTTCACAGCAGAAGTAGCAGTAAGACCAGAAGTAACACTTGGAAAATACAAAGGTGTTCAGGTAACTAAGATTGACACAACTGTAACAGACGAAGAAGTAGAAGCAGCACTTGAGAAAGAGCAGCAGAAAAACTCCAGAACTGTAACTGTAACAGACAGACCAGTAGCAAACGGTGATACAGCAGTCATCGATTTCGAAGGATTTGTTGACGGTGTTGCATTTGAAGGAGGTAAAGGAGAGAATCATCCATTAGAGATCGGTTCCCACTCTTTCATCGATACATTCGAAGATCAGTTAGTAGGACACAATGCAGGGGATGAAGTAGAAGTTAACGTTACTTTCCCAGAGAAATATCAGGCAGCTGATTTAGCTGGAAAACCAGCCGTATTCAAAGTTAAGATCAACGAGATCAAAACAAAAGAACTTCCAGAATTAAATGATGAATTTGCTTCTGAAGTATCTGAGTTTGATACATTAGCTGAGTACAAAGAAGACTTAAGAAAACATCTTGAAGTTGAGAAAGAGAACGAAGCAAAACGTACAAAAGAAGATGAAGCAATCAAGAAGATCATCGACAAATCCACAATGGAGATCCCGGAAGCTATGATCGATACACAGTGTGAGAACATGGTCAATGAGTTTGCACAGAGAATCGCACAGAGTGGTCTTTCCATGGAGCAGTACATGCAGTTCTCCGGTATGACGATCGACGGATTAAAAGAGCAGGTTCGTCCGGAAGCTGAGACACGTATCAAGAGCAGCCTTGTATTAGAGCAGATCGCAAAAGATGAGAATATCGAAGTTTCTGAAGATGAGATCAATGCAGAAATTGAGAAAATGGCAGCTCAGTACGGAATGGAAGCTGACAAGTTAAAAGAGTACTTAGGAGAAGATGAGAAAGAATCCATTAAGAGAGATTTATCTGTGACAAAAGCAGTTGACTTAATTATGGAGAATGTAAAAGAAAGAGCAAAAGCTAAGACAAAGAAAGAAAAAGAAGCTGAGGAAGCTACAGAAGAATAATTTCTGAACAATGTACAGCAAATACGACAGACTGGCTCTTATGAGCCGGTCTGTTTGAGATTTATGACAGATTGCATCTGATGAGAAAAACGTTCAATATTTTTTGAAAATTCGAACAAGATATTAATTTTTCATAAAACATGTTTTTTTCCTATTCCAACGTCTCTGCATTTGTGGGATAATATTTATCAGTGCAGTGTATGACAGATATATTGCAATAGTGAAAGAAGTGCGGGCCACGGCATAGTGTGATTCCGACTATATTTATGAAAAGGAAAGGGCAGGTAAGAGATATGAGTTTAGTACCTTACGTCATTGAACAGACAAGCAGAGGAGAGCGTAATTACGATATTTACTCCAGATTATTAAAAGATAGAATTATTTTCCTTGGAGAAGAAGTGAATGAGACAACAGCAAGCCTTGTTGTTGCACAGTTACTTTTCTTAGAGTCCGAGGATCCTGGAAAAGACATTCATTTATATATCAATTCCCCAGGTGGAATGGTAACAGCAGGTCTTGCTATTTATGATACGATGCAGTACATCAAATGTGATGTATCTACCATCTGTATCGGTATGGCAGCCAGCATGGGAGCATTTTTACTTGCAGGCGGAGCAAAGGGCAAGAGACTTGCACTTCCGAATGCAGAGATTATGATCCACCAGCCATCCGGCGGAGCAAAAGGTCAGGCAACCGAGATTCAGATCGCAGCAGAGAACATTTTAAAGACAAAGAAAAAATTAAATGAAATTTTAGCTGCAAACACAGGAAAACCATATGATGTGATCGCAGCGGACACAGAGAGAGATCATTACATGTCCGCTCAGGAAGCAATGGAATACGGACTGATCGATAATGTGATCACAAGCCGTTAATAAATAGAGACATTGGAGAATAAGAAATGGCAGGAAGAAATGACGAGAGACTGCGCTGCTCATTTTGCGGTAAGACTCAGGATCAGGTTCGCAAATTGATTGCGGGACCAAACGGAGCCTATATCTGCGATGAGTGTGTCGATGTTTGCGCCGAGATTATAGACGAAGAGTTGGAGAATGATGAATTTAACGGAAATCAGGAAGAACCTGCGGAGCAGATCAATCTGATCAAGCCGGAGGAGATGAAGGCATTTTTAGATGAGTACGTCATTGGTCAGGATAAGGCGAAGAAAGTTTTGTCCGTTGCAGTTTATAATCATTACAAGAGAATTATGGCAGGATCAGATTCAGATGTAGAATTGCAGAAGAGTAATATTCTTATGCTCGGACCAACCGGTTCCGGTAAAACACTTTTGGCACAGACTTTGGCGAGAGTGTTGAATGTTCCGTTTGCAATCGCAGATGCAACCACACTTACCGAGGCAGGTTATGTGGGTGAAGATGTCGAGAATATCCTTTTGAAACTGATCCAGGCTGCTGATTATGATATTGAGCGTGCACAGCACGGTATCATTTACATTGATGAGATTGACAAGATTACAAAAAAATCTGAGAACGTTTCCATCACAAGAGACGTTTCCGGCGAGGGTGTACAGCAGGCGTTACTTAAGATTTTAGAGGGAACGGTTGCTTCTGTTCCGCCACAGGGTGGAAGAAAACATCCGCAGCAGGAACTGATCCCGATTGATACTACCAATATTTTATTTATCTGTGGTGGTGCTTTTGATGGATTAGAGAAGATCATTGAGACACGTCTCGACCAGAAATCCATTGGATTTAATGCAGAAGTACACGCCAAAGATGAGTACAATGTAGGGGAAGTATTAAAACATGTACTTCCACAGGATTTTGTGAAATTCGGACTCATCCCTGAATTTATCGGTCGTGTGCCGGTAACCGTAACACTGGATATGTTAGATAAGGATGCGATGATCCGTATCTTATGCGAGCCGAAGAATGCACTTGTAAAACAGTACAAAAAGCTGTTTGAATTAGACGGTGTCAGTCTGGAATTTGACAAGGATGCACTCGAAGCAATCGTGGACAAAGCGCTTGAGAGAAAGACCGGAGCGCGTGGTCTTCGTGCAATCATGGAGGCTGTTACATTAGATCTGATGTATCATATTCCATCCGATGAGAGCATTACAAGATGTGAAATCACCAAAGAAGATGTAGAAAAGAATCTTGCAATTGAAGAGAAAGAAGAAAAAGCACTTGTTGAGAAGATAGAACAGGCTTCTTAAACAAAAGATAACAGCAGGAAAAGCTGTTACAGATAAAGGAATTATAGAAAATGGATACAATGATTATGAAAATGCCTGCAGTTGCCCTTCGCGGAATGGTGATCCTGCCGGGAATGGTAGCCCATTTTGACGTAAGCCGTGCAAAATCCATCAAGGCAGTGGAAGAAGCCATGATGGATGAGCAGAAGATTTTTCTTGTGGCACAGAAAGACGTGGAACAGGAAAATCCTGATATCGAGGACTTATTTAAGATCGGGATCATTGCTGAGGTAAAGCAGGTAATTAAGTTACAAAATAATATTGTACGCATTTTGGTAGAAGGGAAAGAGCGGGCAGAATTGTCCGCTTTTCTTGAAAATCCGGACTATCTGCTTGCGGAGATCATTCGATTTGACGAGGAAGTGGATGACGGACTGCCAGAAGAAGCGAAGGAGGCAATGCTTCGGAGCATTCAGGAGACATTTGGTAAATATGTGGTCGTCAATCCCAAAATGGGAAAAGAGCTGCAACGCCAGTTAAGTGAGATCACAGATCTGGAAAAACTGATGAATCAGCTTGCCAACAGCCTTCCGGTACATTTTGAGGAAAAACAGAAAATCTTAGATGCGGTTTCTATGACCGAACGTTATGAGGTTCTGATGGCACTCTTATTAAAAGAGATCGAGATCACAGCCATCAAGAATGATTTTCAGGCGAAAGTCAAGGCGCATGTGGATAAAAACCAGAAAGAATATCTGCTGAGAGAACAGATGAAAGTGATCCGTGAGGAGCTTGGCGAAGATAATACGGAATCAGACGCAGATCATTTTGCGGAGGCTCTGGGTAAGATCAGGGCAGACAAAGAAGTGAAAGAGAAGATCAAAAAAGAGATCGACCGTTTTAAAAATATCAGCTCCAGCTCCTCTGAGAGCGCTGTGGCGAGAGGGTATATTGAAACACTTTTGGAGCTTCCATGGAATAAGACATCCAGAGATAACAAGGATCTGAAAAATGCCGAACAGATTTTAAATGCGGATCATTACGGTCTGGAAAAAGTAAAAGAGCGTATGTTAGAATTTCTGGCTGTCCGCAATCTCACCAGCAAGGGCGAGAGCCCGATCATCTGTCTGGTCGGACCACCGGGAACCGGCAAAACGAGTATTGCCCGGTCCGTTGCAAAAGCGTTAGATAAAAAATATGTGCGGATCAGTCTCGGTGGTGTGCGGGATGAGGCAGAAATCCGCGGCCACAGAAGAACTTACGTCGGAGCAATGCCGGGACGTATCGTGAACGGACTGCGCAGCGCCGGCGTGAAAAATCCGCTCATGCTGTTAGATGAGATCGATAAGATGAGCAGCGATTACAAGGGGGATACGGCGTCTGCTTTATTGGAAGTGCTTGATGCGGAGCAGAATAAGAAGTTCCGGGATCATTATGTTGAGATACCGATCGATCTTTCAGAAGTGCTGTTTATTGCAACAGCAAACTCTGTGCAGGATATCCCAAGGCCGCTGTTAGACCGTATGGAACTGATCGAAGTGACCAGTTATACAGAGAATGAGAAGCTTCACATTGCCAAAGAGCATCTGCTCGCAAAGCAGATGGAGCGCAATGGGATCAGACCGGAGCAGCTCGCCATCACAGACAAAGCGATGGCAAAGATCATCAGTGGTTACACAAGGGAAGCCGGTGTGCGTAATCTTGAACGTAAGCTTGGTGAGATCTGCAGAAAAGCAGCCAGACCACTTTACGAGGGAGAAAAAGAGAAGATTAAAGTTACAGAACAGAATCTTGAAAAGTTCCTCGGCAAAGAGAAATACAGTTTTGATAAGAAAAATGATACGGATGAAGTAGGAATCGTCCGTGGACTTGCATGGACAAGCGTTGGTGGAGATACTTTAGAGATTGAAGTCAACATCATGCCGGGAAAAGGTGAGTTCCAGTTGACGGGACAGTTGGGGGATGTGATGAAGGAGTCTGCACAGGCAGGGATCAGCTATATCCGCTCGGTCAGTGAAGAATATCACATTCCGAAAAAGTTTTTTCAGGAGAATGACATCCATATCCACATCCCGGAGGGAGCAGTGCCGAAGGATGGACCATCTGCCGGGATCACGATGGCGACAGCCATGCTGTCGGCGATCACAAAGACACCGGTTCGCGCTGATGTCGCAATGACAGGCGAGATCACGCTTCGCGGCCGTGTGCTTCCAATCGGTGGACTGAAGGAAAAAACACTGGCAGCCAAAAATGCAGGGATTAAGACCATCTGTGTACCGAAGAAGAATGAGAAGGATATTGATGAGATTTCACCGGAGATCAAAAAAGGTCTGGAAATCGTGTTTGTGGAGCAGATGAAAGACGTGCTGGATGTGGCGTTTGTAAAGAAGTGAATTAAGAAGAGGAAAAGACAATGGTAATTAGAAGTGTGAATTTGGAGACTGTCTGTGGTATCACAAGTAAAATACCGGACAATCCATTTAATGAAGTGGCATTTGCAGGAAAGTCAAATGTAGGAAAATCGTCCATGATCAATGCGCTGTTAAACCGCAAGTCGCTCGCAAGGACATCGGCGCAGCCGGGAAAGACTCAGACCATCAATTTTTACAATGTCAACGATGCCATGTATCTGGTCGATCTGCCCGGTTATGGATATGCAAAGACCTCTGCCAGCGAGAAGGAAAAATGGGGAAAAATGATCGAGAATTATCTTCATACCTCTAAAAAACTGCAGGCAGTCTTTTTGCTGATCGATATCCGTCATGATCCGTCTGCAAACGATAAAATGATGTATGACTGGATGGTTTATCAGGGATTTACACCGATTATCATTGCCACAAAGCTTGATAAGATCAAACGAAGCCAGATCCAGAAGAATGTAAAAGCAATCCGCGAAGGTCTGAAAGTAAAGCCGGGTACGGTGATCATTCCATTCTCCTCCGAGACGAAGCAGGGAAGGGATGAACTCTGGGAGGTTATCGATTCCTTTGTTCTGCCACAGGAGGAAACTGAGGAAGAAGATAAATAACAGTTCGCAGAATGCCTGCGGCCTGTAATGTAAAAATGACATTGCACTGCAAAATCGTTCATGATAAAATAATAGTATAAGTGTCAGACAAGACAAAAGCAGCCGGAGATACTTTCCGGCTATTCTGTGAATATAAAGGCGCATCGGAGGATGGTAGAGATGAAAAAGAAGAAAATTGTGATTGCTCTTGGACATGAAGCATTGGGAACAACACTTCCTGAACAGAAAGAGGCAACGAAACGAACAGCAAAGGCAGTGGCAGATTTTATCCGTGAAGATTATCAGGTTGTGATCACACACAGCAACGGACCACAGATTGGTATGATCCATACTGCTATGAATGAATTTTGTAAATTATATCCGGAATATACTGCAACACCAATGTCTGTATGTTCTGCAATGAGTCAGGGATATATCGGTTACGATTTACAGAATGCGATCCGTGCGGAATTATTGAACAAGGGAATCTATAAACCTGTTTCTACGATCCTTACACAGGTTGTGGTTGATCCATATGACGAGGCGTTTTACAAACCAAGCAAAGTCATTGGACGTGTGCTGACGGAGGAGGAAGCAGAGGCAGAGGAGAAAAAAGGAAATCACGTTGTCAAAATAGAAGGCGGGTACAGACGAATCGTTGCAGCGCCAAAGCCAATGGATATCGTGGAGATCGATGCAATCAAAGCATTGTCTGATGCTGACCAGATCGTAGTTGCCTGTGGAGGCGGCGGCATCCCGGTATTAATGCAGGACAACAACTTAAAGGGTGCCAGTGCTGTTATTGAAAAAGACCTTGCAGCAGGAAAACTGGCAGAACTTCTGGATGCAGACATGCTTGTTATTTTAACAAGTGTTGACAATGTATGCTTAAATTATGGACAGCCGGATGAAAAACAATTATCAACCATGACTGTTGCAGAAGCAAAGAAATACATGGAGCAGGGACAGTTTGGTGAGGGCGATATGCTCCCTAAGATAGAGGCAGCCATCAACTTTATCGGTGACTCTGCGATCAGGTCCGTTCTGATCACAAAATTGAACAAAGACGGTTCTAATATCCATGGCGGTATGGGAACCATGATCACAAAATAATGTTTTTAACATAATGTTTACAAAAAGAGCAGGTTTTTTTACAAAAGAAAGCTTGCTTTTTTTATGTTTATTTCGTATAATCTCTCCGTAGATGGAGTCGCCGTACCAAAGAAGAAACTTAAAATTTATTATACATTTTTCACAAAAATACGAATAAAAACGAAGAGAAGAGTCTGTATTATTGTGAAAAGTGTATAAGTTTTAAGTTTTTCGGAGATTGGTCCGCCGGCTCTGTGCTGATTTAAGGAGATTGTTAAAACTATAACAGAAATCAGGAGAGGCATACGCATTTCGAATGAATAAAAATCAGCAGGAACACTTGAAAAATGAAACCATAAAAAGAAAGGAAGAATTTATGACAAGAAGAACAAAAATTATCTGTACGTTAGGACCATCCACCGACAATGAAGCGGTGATGAGAGCATTGATCGAAGAGGGAATGAACGTTGCACGTTTCAATTTCTCGCATGGACCGCATGATGAGCAGATGGGAAGATTAAAAATGCTCTGCAAACTGCGCAAAGAATTGGGAAAATATGTTGCAGCTTTACTTGATACAAAGGGACCGGAAATCCGTCTCGTAGAATTTGAAAAAGGAAAAACGGAGTTAAAGACAGGCCAGACTTTTACACTGACAACCGATGATATTCTTGGAACAGATGAGCGAGTATCTATTACTTACAAAAATCTTGCAGATGACGTAAAGCCGGGCGATCATATCCTGATCGATGATGGTCTGGTAGGTTTGGAAGTTGTAGAGATCAAACCGGTTGCAAAACCAGTGAATACCAAGGTCAACGCAAGAGATATTGTCTGTAAAGTGTTAAATGACGGTGTGATTTCCAATAAAAAAGGCGTGAACGTTCCGAACGTTGACCTCACGATGCCATTTATCAGTGAAAAAGATTACGGAGATATCTGTTTTGCGGTAGAAAATGATTATGATTTTATCGCAGCTTCCTTTGTCCGTACCGCAGAGGATGTTATGGAAATCCGCAAAATCCTTGCAGAAAAAGGCGGCGAGGATATTAAGATCATTTCCAAGATCGAGAACATGCAGGGTGTCCGCAATATCGATGACATTATTCGTGTGTCCGACGGTATCATGGTGGCGCGTGGAGACATGGGGGTTGAAATCCCGTTAGAAGATGTTCCGGTTATGCAGAAAATGATCATCAAAAAAGTATGTGAGGCTGGAAAAATCGTTATCACAGCAACTCAGATGTTAGATTCCATGATGAAACATCCAAGACCAACAAGAGCAGAGTCCACAGACGTTGCAAATGCAATTTATGACGGAACGAGTGCGATCATGTTATCCGGAGAGACTGCTGCAGGAATGTATCCGATTGAAGCAGTAAAAACAATGGTCCGAATCGCGACCCGTACAGAGCATGATATCAACTATTTACAGAGGTTCAGACAGCGCAGAACCATGTGTAACCCGGATGTGACAAACGCAATCTCACATGCAACCTGTACGATGGCTGGTGATTTAAGTGCAGCGGCAATCGTGACAGTGACGAAGTCCGGACGTACTGCGAGAATGATTTCCAAATACCGTCCAGACTGTACAATCATCGGTGAGTGCCTGACAGAAAAGGTATGCCGTCAGTTAAATCTTGAGTGGGGTGTAGAACCGATTCTTATCACAGAGGAACAGGATGCAAGCCAGTTGTTTGAGAAGGCAGTTGATGTGGCAGAGATGGCAGGATTTGTTTCCAAAGGGGAATTAGTCGTCCTGACAGGTGGTGTTCCACTTGGGGTATCCGGTACAACGAACCTCATCAAAGTACAGGTCGCAGGACATATTCTTGTGACAGGAAAAGGGTTAAACGGAAAGAAAATTTCCGGAAATCTTTGTGTGTGCCACAGCAATGAAGATTTAAAAAGCTTCAAAGACGGTGATATCATCGTCGCAGCAGACACCACAAATGAAATGATGGCACAGATGCGTCAGGCTTCCGCACTGATCGTAGAAGCAGAGGGTGCAAACTGTCATGCAGCAATCGCAGGGTTGAGCCTTGATATCCCGGTTCTTATCGCAGCTAAAAATGCATTGGATGTCTTAAAGACCAGTGCCTACGTGGAAGTGGACTGCGAGAGCGGGGTTGTAAGTGCGAACTAAACCGGAGTTTAACTTATGAACTGCCGCTTGTAGATGGTGGCACGGATTTTCGCAGGTTATGTTAATTGCATGCCAACAAGGTGTATAGAAATATAAAAAATAGAACTGTTTGTTTTCAGGAGCGCTTCCGCTTGTTGTCGCTGGCAGCGGTACTAAGAAAGCATCCATCGTGATTTCAAAATCCAATTACATTGGCTTTTGAAATCGCAATGTCTGCTTTCTAAGGACCGGCCGCTCCCAAAATCCTGAAAACAAATCAGTTCTATTTTTTATTGATCCAAGGCTGTGTGGCATGCAACATTCAGGCTGTGAAAATCCGTCAATCCAGGTTACAAGCGGCAGAACCCAAAGTTAACCAGAGGTTCATAACGTAAATTGCAGATTCTGTGGTGCGATTCATGACGTTGACCGGGCATGTATAAGCGTCCTCTCACAAGTCATCCATAACGTAAATGAAAGAAAAACGGTACAGACAAATATGATTTCCTTTGTGAGCCATGGAGATAAGACTCTTTAGAGGCTTATCGGAATGCCTGGCGAACAGGAACATCATATTTCGTCTGTACCGTTTTTCTTTTCATAAACCTATAAGATCACGACTTGTGAGAAGATGCTTATGGTTGCCCTTTCACAACTTAAGAAAGCACCACAAAATCTGCTACATTACATCCGTTAATCTGGAATTTACAGAACCATTTCCCATAACAAAGATGAAATAAATGGTTAACTTATGTCTATTGCATTTTGGCGTTTAATCCATAATACATACGTTTGATATATTACTAGACAATGTATTGCTATCCCAAGTACAAGTCTAACCGTGCTATTCATAGACAGATACTGATTTGCATGAACTATAAGATTATAATTTGAATAAATGATGCGGAACATTCCCCAAATCGCAGCCAAATAAATTATTATAGAATATATCTTACTTTTCTTACCCGAAACAAAATAAGCGAATGTTGCTACAGCACCAACTATATTGGGGATAATTAAAACAATCCACCATAAAATAATCTGAACATTTGAATTAATTACCATATTTCCAGTTCCAGTAATACAGGTCGCAGCAAAAAATGCAACAATGACGGCACCCATCCTTTTTGGTGATAGCATTCCTCGTATAGCATTAACAAAACCATACGCAAAGAAAACAATCTGAATAAGCAATGCCAATACATTTATTACAATCGCTTGAATATCATTATAATCAATCATCTCTGATTGCAACGGGAATCTAATTATAATGTCCACAATAGTGATAAAAAATGAAATTACTACAAACGCATAAAGAGCTGTCATTATGTTATTGACGCTCTTCTTTTCAATAACAGGGTTACGTTCTACTACTTTTTCCATTTCTTTTCCAGATAACAGATCGTCAAGACTCACTTCCAGAATCTGCGATATTTTTTTTGTAGTAAGTAAATCAGGGTAACGATCCCCACATTCCCACCTTGATACTGCCTGTCTGGTTACATATAATTGCTCGGCAAGAGACTGTTGGGTCATTCCCTTTTCTTCTCTCGCTCTTCTTAGTTGTTCGCCAAATTCGACCATATTAAATCTTCCTTTCATAATTAGTTCATCTGCAGATGTAACCTCAGTATCACAAATTACTAGAACAACTTCAAGCAACACCTCAATAACTCATGTCACCATTATGATGCGTCCGCTAAAATCAAGCATTTATCCGATTTACCAGTTACTTCTTATAGTTCCAACGAATCTGCATTCAATAAAAAATCATATACATTCATGATTAAAATACCCTGATTATTATAAAAAGGTTTTGGTATATCAGATGTAATTACAATCTTCTTAAAGGAATCATTTATTTTCAAAAAAGGGCGGATTTCCTGTGCCATTTTTGCTTCCGTCTCCAGCATATACGCTGACTGGATATAATATTTTTTAGAACCCTTATTACAGATAAAATCGACTTCCAATTGCTTTTTTACCGGTTTTGTATCCTTCCCCTTTTCAATAACAGTCAGATTACCAACATCCACATGAAAGCCTCTCATTCTTAATTCATTGTAAATGACATTCTCCATAGAATGTGTCACTTCCAGTTGCCTGTAATGAATTCTTGAATTTCTGAGTCCCATATCCATAAAATAGTACTTCAATGGCGTACCGATATAGGATTTTCCCTTAATATCATACCTGTTCGCCTCTTCAATTAAAAAAGCATCCTCCAAATATTCAATATATTTCGTAATCGTTGTTGCTGTAATTTTCGAATTGTTTACACTTTTAAATGTCTTCTGAAGTTTGTTAGGATTCGTCAACGCACCAATTGTGGATGCCAAAACATCAAGCAATGATTCCATTTCTCCAACATTTCTAATTTTGTTTCGTTTCACAATATCACTGATATATGTTTCCTGAAACAGATTATCCAATAGATTCATTTTTTGCTCATCTGTTTCAGCTAATACCACCAACGGAATACCGCCATAAGTAATATATTCGTTCCATCCATCATATTTATTTCCATCATAACAACTCATAAATTCCGAAAAGCTCAAAGGGTACATATGAACCTCATCCCCTCTGCCACCAAATTCAGTAGCGATATCTCTGGATAAAAACTTTGCATTACTTCCCGTTACAAACACATCACAATTCTTCTTATCCGCTAAACCGTTAAGCACACTCACAAACTCATCCAGCAACTGCACTTCATCTAAAAGAAAGTAGTATTTTTCATCATCTTGAATCTGTTCCTTTGCCCAAGGATAAAAGTGTTTCGGATCCCGATAGTCTATATTATCAAATAAATCAAATGCCATTTCAATGATGTGTTTTTCATCCACTCCATGTTCAAGCAAATGATTTTTAAACAGCGTTCGCAATAAATATGATTTTCCACATCTTCGTATTCCTGTTACAATTTTAATCAGACCATTTCCTTCACGCTTTATAAGTTGTTCTAAATAGTAATCTCTTTTAATTTCTTTTACCATGACATTTTCTCCTAAAAGATATTTCGGTTATTGTATCCCTAAATATCTTCTATTATACCCAACAACATGATACTATGCAATCTTCTAAAAGATATTTCGGTTAATATTAGCCAAAATATCTTCTAGGCACTTTCCCGATAACTTAGATGGTACTATGTCAAAGTCTGTGTACTTCATTCTATTAAAATTGATTTACAGAAGTTATAATTAATTTACTTTGAGAATGCAGATTGATTTTTGCCATTCCCTCATAGGCACTCATCCCATAACCGGAGTTTAATCAGCGTAGTGTCGCAGGTTTTGTGGTGCTTTCTCAGGCTGTGAGGGGCAGATATAAGCGTCCTCTCACAAGTCGTGATTTTATCGGTTTATGAAAAGAAAAACGGTACAGACGAAATATGATGTTCCTGTTCGCCGGGCATTCCGATAAGCCTCTAAAGAGTCTTATCTCCATGGCTCACAAAGGAAATCATATTTGTCTGTACCGTTTTTCTTTCATTTACGCTGTGAATGACTAGTGAGAGGACGCTTATACATGCCCAATTTACGCTATGGGACTCACGGTTATGGGATGAGTGCCTATCAAGGAGGTGTCGACTAAATTCAGTTATTCTCAATGCCTTGCGATTCGCCAATGATAAAGGGCACACCTCCCGGAGTTTCATCTTTGGGTTCTGCCGCTCGTATTCTGGATTGACGGATTTTCACAACTGGGATATTGCATGCTGCACAGCCTTGGATAAATAAAAAATTGAACTGATTTGTTTTCAGGATTTTGGGAGCGGCCGGTCCTTAGAAAGTAGACATTGCGATTTCAAAAGACAATGTAATTGGATTTTGAAATCGCGATGGATGCTTTCTTAGTACCGCTGCCAGCGACAACAAGCGGAAGCGCTCCTGAAAACAAACAGTTCTATTTTTTATATTTCTATACACTTTGTTGGCATGCAATACGACATAACATTAGGAAATCCGTAACACCACCTATAAGCGGCAGTTCACAAGTTAAACTCCGGTTATTCGCATTATGAGATGAAACGGCAATTTTGGAATTGACATTCTGCACAGAGTAGCTTACACTATGGCTACATCAAAGTCGCAGACAAAACAATACGCAGCTATTAGTAAGTATAACTGCTTTTTTCTTATCGTTCCTGTTTGCAAATCCAAAACCAGTTTTCTGGTGATGGAATATATCTCAAGTATCATAGCCGTTTCGGCACGAGATTCCATTTTGATGAACATTTTCAATGCAAAAGATTTCTATTGTGTATTACTGATGTGTATTTGGGGGCATTTCGTGATAAAAATAGTACATACGCATTGAAAAATACAGAAAATTCAACTATCATAAAGGGGGAAAATGATTGAACACAAACGATGACAAAATCCAATGGCATCCAGCTTTTGATGCGGCGCTGCAGATTGAGCTGGAAGATGAAGCAGAGTATCTGGAATTTGAGCCGGAACATTTGCTTTCAAAGAAACCAATGCAGATTGATGTGTTGGTAAAGAATGAGAAGGATGTAAAAATCAAAAAGAATATCGGAAGAATCTTTCGGCAGTATAATATTATTGAGTACAAATCACCGGATGACAAACTGAATATTGATGATTTTTACAAAACATATGGATATGCCTGTCTCTATAAATCCGAAACAGGTGACGTAGATCAGATACCAGCAACGGAACTGACCATTACATTTGTATGTTACCATTATCCGGTGAAAATGCTGCAAAGTTCCAATACAGCTAATCATCATTCCAAAACTATCAAAAGAAAATAACTATTGGCTGAACAATCTCCGCAATGATTTGAAATCAGGTGGTGAAATCCGGAATTTTATCGAACAGTATGGAAAGAAAAAAGAATCAAAATTATATCAGGCACTTGCAGATACAATTATGCGTGCCAACTGGAAAGAATTAAAGGAGGAAAGGCGAATGTGTCAAGCATTACGGGAATTATTTGCGGATGATTTGCGTGAATCAGAATTGAAAGGCAGAAATGCTGGAAAACGCGAAGGAAAAATAGAAGGAAAAATGGAAGCCAAAATTGAGCTTATTATCAAGAAGTATAAAAAAGGCTGTAGTGCAGAAGAAACAGCAGATATGCTGGAAGAACCGATAAATTTGATGAGACAGATCTATGAGATGCTTGACCAGTATACGCCGGATTATGATGTTGAGAAGATTTATAAGGGACTTCTTGAAAAAGCAATATTGCCGGTATGATAAAATCGGTTTGAAACTAGTATAGCTAAAAACATTGTTTGTCAGTTGTTAAATTTTGATTTATTTTATGGGAGATGCGATAATGTCAGATAATATATCTATAATTGGTGGAGCAGACGGTCCAACATCTGTTTTTGTAGCAGGAAAACTTGGAATGAACTGGCTTAATACGTTCGGGCTTGTTTTAGTGATTCTTCTTTTAATTCCGAATATTATATATGCAGTCCGGGTGAAGAATCAGAAAAATAAATGTACCAATAAATTTATGAATATTCTGGAACAGATAGGACGTTATGGATGTATGTTTCTTATGATATTCAATATTGGCATAGTTGAATCTGGATTTCCTTCCATAAATGCGTTTATTATTTATCTTGTTGGAAATACAGTGCTAATGCTCTCATATTGGATTATCTGGATGCTTTACTTTAATAAACAGACTTACCGGGAGCAAATGGCATTGGCTGTTATACCGACTGGCATCTTCTTATTAAGTGGTATAACAATGTTACATTATTTTTTGATTATATTTGCAGTAATATTTGGGATTGGACATATCTATGTTACAAGCAGGAATAAGGTATGTTAGAACTGAATTTGTTTTGCAAAGATATTGAAAACCGGAGCCAACAACGTAATTTGGCAGATTTTGCGGCTATATTTAGAACATAAGCAGGGCATATCTCAGTGTCTATGCACAAGTCATTCATAGTGTAAATAAACGAAAAATCGTACTGACAAATATGATTTCCTTTGTGAGCTTTGCGAACAGGAATATCATATTTCGTCTGTACGATTTTTCGTCATAATAGCCAATAATATTGACTTGTTCTAGTTATCCCATAATAACCTTAACGTGAACCTCTTTTTTGCCAGCGTCCACAGGAATGAGATTGCCCTCAATTGCATTGCCATCCACGGTAACGGAAGCAATACCTTTTTCTACATGATCCGGGTTTTCAACCTCAATGTGGTAAGTCGTGCCACGGAAATCACGTTTGGCGGTGAAGCCGTCCATAAAGGAAGGGATGCAGGGATCTACGATCAAACCGTCATAATCCGGGCGGATACCGAGGATATACTGGGAAATATTTAAGAATGTCCATGCAGCAGTACCGGTCAGCCAGCTATTTTTTGCCTCTCCGAAGTTTGGAGCATCTTTACCGGCAATCATCTGGGAGTATACATATGGCTCTGTGCGATGAATTTCACTGATATCTTCGATATATGCTGGACAGGTTCTTGTGTAGACCTGCCATGCGCGGTTTCCACGGCCAACAACAGTTTCTGCAATGGAGATCCATGGGTTGTTGTGGCAGAAAATACCGGCATTCTCTTTGTATCCCGGTGGATAAGAAGAGATTTCACCGAGTTCAACATGATATCTGTGATAAGGTGGCTGTAATAATACAATGCCGTATTTGGTATCCAGATATTTTTCAACGGATTCCATTGCTTTTAAGCAGTTGCCCTCTTTTAAGCCGATCTCTGCTATGACACAGAAACCCTGTGGCTCAATGAAAATCTTGCCATCCTCGCATTCTTTGGATCCGATTTTGTTTTTATAATGATCGTATGCACGCAGGAACCACTCTCCGTCCCAGCCGGCATCCAAAACTGTTTTTTTCATATCTGCAATGGCTTCTTCTGCAAGCGCAGCTTCATCCGTCATGCCACGGTGTCTGCAGATTTCCACGTAATCTTTTCCATAGCGGACAAACATTCCGGCAATAAAAACAGATTCTGCATTAGGTCCTTCCGATGGGCCAAAGGTCTGGAACGATTCGCCTGGCTCTGTAGAGAAGCAGTTTAAGTTCAGACAGTCGTTCCAGTCAGCACGCCCGATCAGCGGAAGCTTGTGCGGACCACGGTGTTCCATGGTATAGTGGAAGGATTTGCGTAAGTGTTCCATAAGATCCGTTGCTTTGGAATCATCATTATCATAAGGCGTGCGCTCATCCAGAATGGAGTAGTCGCCGGTTTCTTTGATATAGGCAGCAGTTCCGGCAATAAGCCACAGTGGATCATCGTTAAAACCGCTTCCAATGTCCGAGTTTCCTTTTTTGGTGAGTGGCTGGTACTGATGATAAGCGCTTCCATCTTCAAACTGTGTGGAAGCAATGTCTAAAATTCTCTGACGTGCGCGGTCTGGTATCAGATGAACAAAGCCCAAAAGATCCTGACAGGAATCACGGAATCCCATTCCACGTCCGATGCCGGATTCGTAATAGGAAGCGGAACGGCTCATATTAAAGGTTACCATACACTGATACTGGTGCCAGATGTTTACCATGCGGTCAAGTTTTTCCTCTTTGGAAGAAACAGTAAAATGGCTGAGCAGTTTTCCCCAGTAAGCTTTCAGATCGGCAAGTGCCTGGTCTGCTTTTTCTGTTGAGTTGAATTTTTCTAATAATTTTTCAGCAGGAGTGCGGTTGATGATACCATCTTCCGGTCTGCCAACCCATTTTTCTGATGTCGGATTTTCCACATAACCGAGAACAAACACATAAGTTCTGGATTCGCCCGGGGCAAGGGTTACATCTAACTGATGGCTGCCGACCGGAGCCCAGCCGCTTGCAACAGAATTTTTGCAGGAGCCGGATACGACAACTTCAGGAGCCGAATTTTCACCATATGCACCAAGAAATGCATCACGATTTGTATCAAATCCGGCAATCGGAGCATTGACGGCGTAAACAGCGTAATGGTTTCTTCTTTCCCGGTACTCGGTTTTATGATAGATGGCGGAACCATGGATCTCAACCTCTCCGGTGGAGTAGTTACGCTGGAAGTTTGTCATATCGTCCATTGCATTCCAGAGACAGAACTCTACATAGGAAAAAATGGAAAAATGTTTTTCTTCTTTACTGTGGTTGGTCATGGTCAGCTTATTGATCTCGCAGGTGCTTCCAATTGGAACGAAGTCTGTCAGCTCTGCGGCAAGATCATTTTTGCTTCCTTTAAAAATGGAATAACCGATACCGTGATGACATTCATAGGAATCCAGATCAGTCTTGGTTGGCATCCAGCCCGGATTCCAGATGGTATTTCCTTCTTTAATATAGTAGTAATGTCCGTTGCTGTCTCCGGGAACATTGTTGTAACGGTATCTGGTAAGACGTAACAGCTTTGCATCTTTATAAAAGCTGTAGCCGCCGCATGTATTTGAAACTAACGAAAAGAAATCTTCACAGCCGAGATAATTGATCCAAGGCAGTGGTGTTTTTGGGGAAGTGATGACATACTCTTTTGCATTATCATCGAAATATCCGAATTTCATATAAATCCTCCTTGTTTTGCGAAGCAAAATGCGACTGTCCATACAGGAGCAGAGGATTTAGCCTCCTTGTTTTGCGAAGCAAAATGTCTGCTATGCGTGCATAGCATGCGTCCTTACAGGAGCAACGCCCAGCAAGCTGTGCGGGATTTGACCTCCTTGTTTTACATATTACTTAACGAAAACGATTAAGTAAATGTTCCTTATCTAAAATTATATCTTGCAGAAATATAAAAATCAATAAAAAATCCTTTGAAATAAGTAAAAACAGCACTTTTAACAAAAATCACAACCTAATATGGAAGAAAGCAACAAAAGAGGGTTAAGCTGGATGATTAAGCTTAAAATACGAAAACGTATAAGACTTTGCTGCGCAAACGGTTAAAAAACATAAGTAATAATAAAAAATGCACAAAAAATTAGAGAAAAAAATGTAAAATTAGCCGAAATGTCAAAAAACTATTGCAATCAACTTGTATAAGAGCTATATTAAAGGTGCGAAAACGATTAAGTAAAAACTTCGAAAGACTTAAGTAACAAGACAACAGGTCATACATAATAAAGTCTGGAAGAAGTACCTGGAGGATTCAATGGTATCTTTAAAAACAATTGCCGAAAAGTGTGGAGTATCAACTGCCACTGTCAGTAAGGCATTAAACGATCAAAAAGATATCAGTGAAGAGACAAAGAGTCGTATCCGGACAGTAGCAGAGCAATTAGGATATTTTCCGAATGCAGCAGCAAGATCACTTAAGACCAACCATTCATACAACCTCGGAGTTCTATTTGAAGAGGAAGCAGGAAGTGGTTTGCAGCATGAATATTTTTCAGGAGTATTAAATGGTCTGAAAGTCCAGGCAGAGAAGCAGGGTTATGACATTACATTTATCAATACCTGTTTTGAAAACCGGAAGATGTCTTATCTGGAACATTGCAAATACCGGAATTTTGAGGGAGTTGCAATTGTGTGTGCGGATTTTAACGACCCTGGCGTCATGGAACTGATGAATAGCGAAGTACCGGTTGTCACCATTGACTACCTGCATCACAACTGCACGGCGGTCAGCTCGAACAACATTCAGGGCATGGAAGATCTGGTCAGATATATTTATTCTCAGGGACACAGGAGGATCGCTTACATCCACGGACAGCAGAATGGTTCGGCAGTTACCAAAGACCGGTTGACAAGTTTTTACCGGACAATGGATGAACTGAAGCTGGAAGTCCCGGATGAGTACATCCGTACAGCAGGTTACCTAGAGACAAAGGAAGCGGCAAAACAGACGAAGGAACTTCTGAATCTGGAAAATCCGCCAACCTGTATCATTTATCCTGATGACACCGCACTGATCGGTGGAAGAAATGTCATTATAGAGATGGGACTTCGGATACCAAAAGACATTTCAGTAGCAGGATACGACGGAACGAGGATGTCGCAGCTTTTGCACCCGAAGCTTACCACAATTAAGCAGGACACAGAAGAGATTGGCAGAGAGGCTGCAAAACGGCTGATCGGTTCCATTGAAAAACCAAAAACAACTCTCATTGAGAGAGTCGTTATAGAAGGAATCCTCATACCGGGACAATCGGTAGGAAAGATTCCGGAACAAAAATAACAATGTAAACAAGGCGGAAGCCAAAAAATTAAGGAGGAGGGTTTTCTATGAAAAAGAAAATCATTAGCACATTATTATGTGCATCCATGGTAGCAACTATGGTAGCAGGATGTGGTGGATCATCAGACACAACATCCACAGACAACAGCAACTCAGGTGCAGCAGCACCAGCAACAGAATCTGGATCTGATGCAGCGGAGACAGATACAACAGGTGATGAGGGAAAAGTTTTCAACATTTATTGCTGGAATGAAGAGTTTAAGAGCCGTCTGACAGATCACTATCCTGGATATGAGGAAGTGGATGCCACAACTGGTAAGATTGGGGATGTTACCGTAAAATGGAACATCACACCAAGTGATGACAACGCATATCAGAACAATCTGGATGCAACATTATTAAAACAGGAATCAGCAGCAGCCGATGACAAGATTGACTTATTCTTAGTAGAAGCTGACTACGCACTGAAATATGTCGATACAGATTATACAATGCCGATCGCAGATCTTGGAATTACAGATGCAGACCTTGCAAACCAGTATCAGTATACAAAAGATATCGTTACAGATTCTAACGGTGTATTAAAAGGTGTTTCATGGCAGGGCTGCCCGGGCGTATTATTCTATAACCGTGATGCAGCAAAAGAAGTTCTTGGAACAGACGATCCTGACGAAGTTCAGAAATATGTTTCAGACTGGGATACTTTCAATGATACAGCAGAGACAATGAAAGCTGCCGGATACAAGATGACATCTTCTGTCAATGATACTTACCGTGTATACTCTAACAACGTTACTTCTAAATGGGTAGAAGATGGCAAGATCAATATTGATGATAACATTATGAAATGGGTATCTGATTCAAAAGAGCTTTATGATGCAGGCGAGACAGAGACATATGAACTCTGGGGCGATGACTGGAAGAAAGGTTTCTATCCAGAAGGAAAAGTATTCTGCTACTTTGGACCGGCATGGTTCGTGAACTTCTCTATGGCAGCCGACACCGAAGGATCTATCGGTTACAACGGTGGATGGGGCGCTACACCAGGACCTCAGGGATTCTATTGGGGCGGTACATGGATCTGTGGAGCAACAGGTACAGATAACGCAAGTCTTGTAAAAGATATCATCTTAAAGATGACAACAGACGAGACGATCATGAAAGATATCGTAGTAAAAGATGATGACTTCGTTAACAATAAACCAGCTATGGAAGCAATGGCAGCAGATACAAGCTACCAGAGTAAAGTATTAGGCGGACAGAACCCATTGTCTATGTACTGTGCAAGTGTAGAAAAACTTGATTTAAGCAACCTTTCTGCATACGATCAGGGATGTAACGAAGAGTTCCAGAACGCTATGAAGAACTACTTTGAAGGCAATGCTTCACTTGATGATGCACTTGACTTATTCTACAAAGCAGTTGTTGAGAAATATCCGGACTTAACATACTAAAATAATAAGCCGCGCCTGCCAGACCGGCGGGGGCGGCTATCTTTATACCTATCTCCGGACGGAGAGAAAGCAGTCAGCGGCGTAAAGCGCAGAGCTGACAGCAGATTTGCACAAAAAGATGTCCGTGAAGGGATGCTGTGAACTCTGTGAAAAATAAAAAGAAGGGGGCAAGAGGCGTTATGAAGAAGAAAAGCAGTAAAGCAGTCAGATATAACAAATGGGGTTACATTTTTCTGATTCCTTTTATTCTGGTGTATGTTGTATTCCAGCTTATACCACTGTTTAATACCATTTATAACAGCTTTTTTGAAAATTATTTATCGGGTCTGACACAGATCGGACCAAACTTTGTGGGACTGGAGAACTACAAAACGCTGTTTACACAGGGCGATATCTGGATTTACGCAAAGAATACCATGATTTTATGGATCATGTGTTTTGTGCCACAGATTATTTTGTCATTACTGTTAGGTGCATGGTTTTCTGATGTGCGTTTGAAATTAAAAGGAAGCAGATTTTTCAAGACCGTGATCTATCTGCCAAACCTGATCATGGCATCCGCATTTTCCATGTTGTTCTTTACACTGTTCTCGGATGGTGGACCGATCAACTCGATTTTAATGCAGATCGGAATCATTTCAGAGCCATATAAGTTTCTGGCAAACACAGGAAGTGCGAGAGGACTGATCGCCCTTATGAACTGCCTGATGTGGTTTGGTAATACGACCATTCTTTTAATGGCAGGTATGATGGGTATCGATACTTCCTTATTTGAAGCGGCAGAAGTGGATGGAGCAACTTCTACACAGGTATTCTACAAAATCACATTACCGCTGCTCCGGCCGATTTTAGTATATGTTGTGATCACATCACTGATCGGTGGATTACAGTTATTCGATGTACCGCAGATTTTGACTAATGGTACCGGTGATCCAATGAGATCGACCATGACATTGATCATGTTCTTAAATAAACATCTGTACAGCAAGAACTACGGAATGGCTGGTGCAGTATCCGTAATCCTGTTCATCATCACCGCAATTTTAAGTCTTATTGTCTTTAAGGTAACTGGAAACGATAAGAGAAAAGCATGAGTAGAATAGAAAGGTGAGGTGTTATTATGAACGAAAATAAAAATCTGAAAAAAGGACTTGGAATCCATGCAAGAAGATTTATCGCTTATGTAGTCCTGATTCTTGTTACATTTGCCTGCCTGTTCTGGTTCTATGTGCTGTTCATCAATGCGACCAGATCGAACGGTGAACTGCAGGCCGGATTTACACCACTGCCAAGCACGCATCTGCTGGAAAACTGGACGAATCTGTTGCACGGAACTCTTCCGGTATGGCAGGGCATGATAAACAGTCTGATCGTATCGGTACTGTCAGCAGCGTTATGTACCTATTTTTCAACCATGACGGCTTACGCCATTCATGCATATGATTTTAAACTGAAAAAATATATCTATGCATTTATCTTAGCAGTCATGATGATCCCTACACAGGTAACTGCACTTGGATTTGTAAAATTAGTCGGTACATTACATATGGAAGATACATTCATTCCATTGATCGTGCCAACGATCGCTGCTCCGGTAACATTCTTTTACATGAAGCAGTATATGGAAAGTACATTGCCGGTATCTCTGATCGAGGCTGCCAGAATTGACGGCTCCGGTGAGTTCCATACATTTAACCAGATTGTACTTCCATTGATGAAACCTGCCATTGCAGTACAGGCAATCTTTACATTCGTAAGCAGCTGGAATAATTATTTTGTACCGGCTTTAATCTTACACAATGACAAGAAAAAGACACTGCCAATCTTAATTGCACAGCTTCGTGCAGCAGACTGGCTGAAGTTTGATATGGGTCAGGTTTATGTGATGATCGCATTTTCCATCTTCCCAGTTATTATCATTTATCTGATCTTATCCAGACACATCGTACAGGGTGTTGCCCTCGGCAGTGTGAAAGGATAAATTAGAATATAGCTACAAATGAAAAAACCTTCCCTGAGAACCGCCGTGATTCCCCATATCACGGCGGTTCTTCTTTGGTGTAGCAGAAAAAGATTACAATATTAAAAAACATCAGAAAAATTATCTGAAATAATCAAACATAGGCTCTTTTTTTCCAGTTGCTAATGTGCTATAATAGGCACAGATTTTGGAAAAAAAGAAATGGTTGAGAAGTGAATCTGCACAATCCTTTCAGAACGGAGGAAGACATGACAGAAGGCGGTTTTTTAGTTTTCATGGGAATTTTATTACTTTTGGTTGTCATCGTTGTTGTGATAGCGGTTGTTTCATCTGTGGCAGGTGCGGCAGCAGCAATCGTTGATGATGAAGACAGCGAAGATGAATAGAACAGGGTGAGAACAGAATAGTGGGGCGGTACTTTTGTGCCAGTCCCCTTTTTGCAGGTCTTATGGATACTGCGAAATGTCCCGAGATCGAATCATAAGAAAGGAGACAGAGATTATAATGCAGTTACTTACATTTTTGTTAAATGGAGTGAAGTTTGGTATTCCTGTCAATGATGTGGAATCCATTGAAACAAGAATGAATGTGGTGAATATTCCAAATTCACTGCCACAGGTTCATGGGATCATGAATCTGCACGGAGAAGTTATTGCAGTGTACAGTCTGGCAGAACAGTTTCATTATCCGGAACAGGAAATCAACAATATCATCGTTGCATCCATGAATGGTACAAAGATTGGGCTTGAGGTTGGAAACGTGGATGAGATTATTGATGTCCCGGATGAGAAGGTTATTTCCATGCCAGTCATTATGAAAGCAGTAGAAAATTGTTTTGATGAGGTTGCTTCCTATGCAAAAGAACTGATCGTTCTGATTGAGGTATCAAAGCTGATGCCGGAAGCAGAGCAGCAGGCAATACAGAAATTGGTAGAACAACAGTCATAAACAAAAAAGAGTAAAGCCTCTGTTATTATATATTGGAAAGATACAGTCTCGTGGGATGGAGTACCGATAGGTACTCCATTTTTGCGTAAATAGGAAATTTTGTTCCATTTCTAAAATAATTCTAAATTCTGTCCGATTTTCCTTGCATTTTGATGAGAGAGGAGTAAACTGATTTTTGCCGACCGACCGGTCGGTTTTGGCTTGCGGGAATGCAATAGCCAATCAGACATATAATTTTTCAGGAGGAACGAGAATGATCCCAAAGTATAGTGTAAAACGTCCGTACACAGTGTTAGTGGCTGTTGTACTGGTGATCGTTTTAGGAGTTGTTTCGCTGACGAGGATGACAACAGATCTGCTGCCGGCAATGAATCTGCCGTATGTGATCGTTGTCACAACAGATGTGGGGGCAAGTCCGGAGGAAGTGGAAAAGGATGTGACATCGCCAATCGAAGCGGCAATGGCAACGACTTCCAATATTAATAACGTAAGTTCCATGTCCTATGATAACTATTCTATGGTTATTTTGGAGTATGAACAGAGCACGAACATGGATTCTGCTATGATTGAGATTCAGCAGCAGCTGGATCAGTTGACCGGACAGTTCCCGGATTCAGCGGGCTCACCGATCATTATGCAGATTGATCCGGATATGATGCCGGTCATGATCGCATCTGCGGATGTGGATGGTATGGATCAGGCAGAGATATCTAATTATGTAGATAATGAATTATTACCGCTGCTTGAGAGTATCGAGGGTGTGGCATCTGTGACGGCAACAGGTGTGCTGGATACGGACCTTCAGGTAACCATGAATCAGGAAAAAATAGATGCTTTAAACGAACAGATTTTAAGCAAAATAGATGCCCGGTTTACAGATGCACAGGCAGAGTTAGATAAGGCATCTTCCCAGATCGACAGTGGAAAAAAGAAGCTTTCCGATAGTGAAAAAGAGATGGGAAGCCAGCTTGGAGCAGGTGAAAATGAGATCATTAATAATAAAATCCAACTGTTTAACACCGAAGCAGATCTGACCACACAATTATCAGATCTTCAGAAATCACAGTCGTCCATGGATGGTGCAATCAAGTCGTTACAGTCAGCTTATGATGGAGCAACACAGTTACAGAGCGCGATTGACGGTTTACAGAAAGCAAAAGACGGTGTCAGCCAGGCGAAGAGTGGGGCAAAGCAGTTATATCAGGCACACGATGGTGTAATGGCAATTTTAACAGCAAAAAATCCAATGACAGGTGCAGATATGACAGTGGAGGAAGCGCTTGCAGCAGCAGTTCAATATGGTCAGATGACACAGGAACAGGCGAATCAGTTGAAAACAGTGATTTCAACTTTACAGGCAGATCCTAAAATGTTAGAAGCATATAAAAATGCGGCCAGCGAATCCGATTTCGTCGCCTACATGGAATCCACAGCCATTGCCCAGATCAATGCACAGGCAGGAACTACCTATACAAGTGAGAGTGACATTGCAAGCCAGATCGTGACATTACAGTCCAAACTGGATGATATCAATGTGATGCTGATGAGTCAGGCATCCTCTTTTGCAGATGCAGGTGTGACGCTGACTTCTTACAAAGACATTCCGGCTGCAATCTTAAAATTGAGTGAGAGCAAGACACAGATTGCGGCGGGAATCGCGACAATCGAGTCCGCCCAGACACAGGTGGCAGACGGTAAAACATCTTTAGATGACGCATTAGTGACTTTAAATGAATCCCAGATATCCGGTATCATGGAGATGAGCAAGGGATATGCGGATCTTGCTGTTGCAGCAAATAAGATCGAAGAGGGACAGAGCCAGTTAGATGATGCAAAAGAGCAGGCAAAAGATTCAGCGGATCTGAACACGATCCTTACAATGGATACCTTAAAAAATCTTCTGACAGCGCAGAACTTCTCCATGCCGGCAGGTTATGTGACAGAGGGAGACGAGCAGTATCTGGTGCGTGTCGGAGATGAGGTGACATCCAAGGCAGACCTTGAAAATCTCGTTCTGATGGATCTTGGTATGGATGGTATCGAGCCGATCAAACTGTCAGATGTGGCAGATATCGAATACATTGACAATTCCGGAGATTCCTATTCCAAAGTGAATGGAAATCCGGCGGTAATGCTTTCAATTGAAAAGCAGACCGGCTATTCCACCGGAGATGTGACAGACCGGTTATTGGACAAATTTGACAGCCTGGAAAAAGAAAATACAACGTTACATTTGAGCGTTCTCATGAATCAGGGGATTTACATTGACATGATCGTGAAATCAGTCGTAGAAAACATGATCGTGGGAGCCATCCTTGCAATTATTGTATTGTTATTATTCTTAAAAGATATGAAACCTACACTTGTAATAGCATGTTCCATTCCGCTCAGTGTTGTTTTTGCAGTGGTACTGATGTACTTTACGAATATTACGTTAAACATCATTTCTCTGTCGGGTCTGGCGCTCGGAATTGGTATGTTGGTGGATAACTCCATCGTCGTGATCGAGAATATCTATCGATTGCGCGGGGAGGGATATTCGATTCGAAAGGCAGCCGTGGAGGGTGCTTCACAGGTGACAGGAGCAATCATAGCATCCACACTTACAACCGTCTGTGTATTTGCACCGATTATTTTTACAGAGGGTGTCACAAGACAGTTATTTGTGGATATTGCGCTGACAATTGCATTTACGCTTGCAGCCAGCCTTCTTGTGGCATTGACTTTCGTGCCGATGATGGCGGCAGGATTATTAAAAAATACAAAAGAGATCAGGCATAATTTCTTTGACAAAGTAAAAGAGGTTTATGGAAAAATTTTAGCAGTATGTCTGCGTTTCAAGCCAATCGTATTTATTGCGGTGATCGTATTGCTTGGAACAAGTGTTGTGGCAGCATTCTCCAGAGGATATTCTTTCATGGATATGAATATGGAGACGAACCAGATCAGTGCGACGATTTCAGCAAAAGAGGATCAGACACTAACGTTTGACGAACTGACAGAAATGGCAGATGAAGTCGTGGAAAAAGCATTGACGATCGATGGCATTGAGACCATTGGTGCCATGGCAGGCGGAAGTGCTCTTTCCATGATGGGAAGCAGTTCTACAGACAGCATTTCCATGTATATGATTCTGGATGAAGAATCTGAAGTGAGCAGTGCAGATGTAATCGAACAGTTGGATGAACTGACCAAAGACATGGACTGCGAAGTTACAACAGACACCTCCGCTTCTGATATGACATCACTTATGGGAAGTGGACTGACGATCAATGTAAAAGGAAATGATCTCGATAAACTGCAGGAACTGGCAGGAGAGGTTGCAAAAGTAGTGGAGAACACCGAGGGAACCGTGGATGTGGATGATGGACTTGACAATACGACACCGTCTTTCACCATTTCTGTAGACAAGGAAAAAGCTGCGAAATATGGCATGACCGTTGCACAGGTATTCCAGCTTGTTTATGGGGAAATGGCATCGTCAACCTCCGCAACAACGATCTCTACCGATGTAAATGATTATCAGGTTTATGTACAGAGTGAGGAGCAGTCCGATGTTACATTGGATGATATCAAAAACCTGACCTTTACCTATACAGACAGAGAAGGAAACGAGACAGAAGTAGCACTTTCTGATATTGCACAGTTTGAGGAAGGTTACACCTTAGGAACAATCAACCGTGATGCGCAGGTCAGATATATCAGTGTGACCGCAGGAGTGGATGATGACCATAATGTCAGTCTGTTAAGCAATGAGATCCAGAAAGAGTTAGATAAGATCGATCTGCCGGAAGGATACTCCATTGAGATGGCAGGTGAGGACGAGATGATCGCAGATGCGATGAATCAGTTGTATCTGATGCTTCTTTTGGCAGTCATCTTCATTTACCTTGTCATGGTAGCACAGTTCCAGTCGCTGTTGTCGCCGTTTATCATTATGTTTACAATCCCGCTGGCATTTACAGGTGGTCTGTTCGCACTTTACTTTACCGGCAATGAAGTCAGCGTTGTGGCAATGATCGGATTTGTCATGCTTGCCGGGATTATCGTAAATAACGGTATCGTTATGGTAGACTTTATCAACCAGCTCCGCCGAGGTGGAATGGAGAAAAAAGACGCCATTATCGAATCCGGAAAAACGAGGCTTCGCCCGATCCTTATGACTGCACTCACCACGATCTTATCTATGTCAACGATTGCTGTTGGACTTGGAGAAGGTTCAGAAATGATGCAGCCAATGGCAATCGTAACGGTTGGTGGTATGTTATATGGTACACTTTTAACCCTGATCGTTGTTCCGTGTATTTATGATGCATTCAACCGCAATAAGAGCATGGTCGAGGAGGAATTATAATGGATGAGCAGAAACTGATCCACAATCCACCACAGAAAGTGCTTGCCCTGTATCAGGCAGTCATTGAGTTCATTAATGAAGGCTGTGATATCAACACTTTAAAAGTAGCTGATATCACAGGCCGGGCAGGCATTGGAAAAGGAACGGCATACGAATATTTTTCTTCAAAAGAAGAAATTATTTCTTCCGCAATTTTATATTATGTGAAAGTCTGCTTTGAAAAACTTCAGGTAATTTCTACAGATGGAAGAACGTTTCAGCAGAAAATTAATGAGGTCATGGATTTTATTGATGAGCATGTAAAAGAAAAACAGGGAGTCTTTTTCCTGATAAAAATGGTATTGGAATCATACGAGATACCAAAGAATCTGAAAGATGAGTATGAGCGTATGAAACACCAGTGCTGCGATAAGGAGAAAAACGAGATTATCGACTGCATTGTGGAGGAGGGTGTCCGCGAAGGTCTGATCCGGGAGGAGAATGTTTTTCTGCGGAGAGCCGCGGTCGAAACCCAGCTTTCGGTCTATTTTATGTACCGCATCGCAGCAGAGAAAAAAATGGAGCTTGACCTGGAGGCAGATTCTTTGAGAGAATATATCTATCAGAATATATTGAAATTATTAGGATAGAAAGAAGGAATGAATATGTTAACATTTTTATTTATCGTGCTAATGCTGGGCGTTTTTGGAAAACTGCTTGTTTTTGCAATCAAGGCAACATGGAGCATTACCAAGATTATTGTTAATATTGTATTTTTGCCATTAGTCATTATTGGATTATTTGTGAGTGGTCTGGCATATGCAGCGCTGATCGTACTTGCAATTGTAGGAATTGTTTCACTGATCAAAGATCACATGTAAAAACTGATCAAAGATCACGTGTAAAAAATCAGTTGACAAATGCTACGTTAGCTTTTATGATGAAAAAAGATATAAAAAGGTGATGAGAAAGAGGAGTACACACAGACACCTGAAAGAGAATGACATTCACCGGCTGAGAGATGTCACCAGAACATGTTGTGTGGAAGGTAGCTTTTGAACCGTCGTGCCGAACCTGTCTGTTTTGTATATGAGTAGGAGAACTTGTATACGGATCATGCGGAGAAGAGTTTTCGTATATCGAAGAACAGTCAGAAGTAAGTGGGAACGGGTTGTCCCCGTTACAGGACAGTGGCTTAGGAATGAGCCTGCAGAGAAATGTTGTTTTTACAACATAACAAAGGTGGTACCGCGTTGACACGCCCTTTGCATCCGTATGGATGTGAAGGGCTTTTATTTTTTAAGAAAGGAAAAAGACAAATGAAGGAATTAGCAAAGACCTATGACCCAAAGGGCATTGAAGAACGTCTCTATAAAAAATGGGAAGACAACGGTTACTTCCATGCAGAAGTAGATCGCAGCAAGAAACCATTCACCATTGTGATGCCTCCACCAAACATTACCGGACAGCTTCACATGGGACACGCATTAGACAATACCATGCAGGATATTTTGATCCGCTACAAGAGAATGCAGGGTTACAATGCATTATGGCAGCCTGGAACAGACCACGCTTCCATTGCAACCGAAGTAAAAGTCATCCAGTCCTTAAAAGAAAAAGGAATCGACAAGGCAGATCTTGGAAGAGAAGGTTTCTTAGAGAAATGCTGGGAGTGGAGAGAGGAATACGGTAACCGTATCATCAACCAGTTAAAGAAACTCGGATCTTCTGCTGACTGGCAGAGAGAACGTTTTACCATGGATAAAGGATGTTCTGATGCCGTACAGGAAGTTTTTATTAAATTATATGAAAAAGGATATATCTACAAGGGTTCCCGTATCGTAAACTGGTGTCCGGTTTGTAAGACATCCATTTCCGATGCAGAGGTAGAGCATGAGGAGCAGGACGGATTCTTCTGGCATATCAACTACCCGGTAGTTGGCGAGGAAGGAAGATTCGTTGAGATTGCGACGACAAGACCGGAGACTTTATTCGGAGATACCGCTGTTGCTGTAAACCCGGATGATGAGAGATACAAAGACATCGTTGGAAAAATGTTAAAACTTCCGATGACAGACCGTGAGATTCCGGTGATCGCTGATCCATATGTAGACAAAGAGTTTGGAACCGGATGTGTGAAGATCACACCAGCCCATGACCCGAACGACTTTGAGGTTGGAAAACGCCACAACCTGGAAGAAATCGTTGTCATCAATGACGATGCAACCATGAACAAGTTAGCAGGAAAATATGAGGGAATGGACCGCTACGAGTGCAGAAAAGCATTAGTAAAAGATTTAGAGGAAGCGGGACTTTTAGTAAAAGTTGTTCCACATTCCCACAACGTAGGTACACATGACCGCTGCGGCACAACCGTTGAACCAATGATCAAACAGCAGTGGTTCGTGAAAATGGACGAGATGATCAAACCGGCAGTTGAAGGCGTAAAAAATGGTGATATCCAGTTACTTCCAAAACGTATGGAGAAGACATACTTCAACTGGACAGACAATATCCGTGACTGGTGTATTTCCAGACAGTTATGGTGGGGACACAGAATCCCGGCATACTACTGTGATGAGTGTGGCGAGATGGTAGTTGCCAAAGAAGCACCTCATAAGTGTCCGAAATGTGGATGCACCCATATGACACAGGACCCGGATACCTTAGATACCTGGTTCTCCTCTGCTTTATGGCCATTCTCAACACTTGGCTGGCCGGAAAAAACAGAAGACTTAGATTACTTCTATCCAAATGATGTTTTAGTAACCGGATATGATATTATCTTCTTCTGGGTAATCCGTATGATCTTCTCCGGTTACGAGCAGATGGGTAAAGCGCCATTCCATACCGTATTATTCCACGGTCTGGTACGTGACTCCCAGGGACGTAAGATGAGTAAGTCTCTTGGAAATGGTATCGATCCGTTAGAGGTTATTGACAAATACGGTGCTGACGCACTTCGTCTGACACTGATCACAGGCAATGCACCTGGTAACGATATGCGTTTCTACTGGGAGAGAGTAGAGTCTTCCAGAAACTTTGCCAATAAAGTATGGAATGCTTCCCGTTTCATCATGATGAACTTAGAGGGCGCAGAGATCAAAACCCCTGCTCTCGATGAATTAAAGGCAGCCGACAAATGGATTTTATCCAGAGTGAACACACTTGCAAAAGATGTGACAGAGAACATGGATAAATTCGAGATGGGTATCGCCGTACAGAAAGTTTATGACTTTATCTGGGATGAATTCTGTGACTGGTATATCGAGATCACAAAAGTCCGCACTTATAACAAAGAGAATGATCCGGCTTCTGCAAATGCAGCATTCTGGACCTTAAAGACGGTACTGACAGAGGCATTAAAGCTGTTACATCCATTTATGCCGTTTATCACAGAGGAAATCTTCTGTACGCTTCACCCGGAAGAAGACACCATTATGCTCGCAAAATGGCCGGAATACAAAGCAGAATGGAACTTTGCAGCAGAGGAAGAGATGGTAGAGCACTGCAAAGACCTTGTAAAAGGTGTTCGTAACCTCCGTACTGAGATGGATGTTCCACCATCAAGAAAAGCAAAGATTTTCATTGTGTCTGACGATGCAAAAATCAGAGACACCTTTGAAGCAAACAAAGAAGTTTATGTAAACCTTGCAGGTGCAAGCGAGATTGCAGTACAGGCAGATAAGACAGGAATCGAGGAGGATGCTGTTTCCGTTGTAATTCCTGGAGCAACACTTTACCTTCCACTGGAAGATTTAGTAGACTTTGAAAAAGAAAAAGAACGTCTGTTAAAAGAACAGGCACGTCTGGAGAAAGAACTCGCGCGTTCTAAGGGAATGCTTTCCAATGAGAAGTTCTTAAGCAAAGCTCCGGAAGCAAAAGTGCAGGAAGAAAAAGAGAAGCTTGCAGGCTATGAGCAGATGATGGCTCAGGTCAAAGAGCGTCTTGCACAGATGAAATAGAAAAATAACCGTCCAGTCTCCCTAGCCGGTGGCGTGGACGGTTATTTTTAAGGCAGGGTGTGTCATTGGTTTGTTCAACATGCACAAATTACAGAGCGAAAATGTGCGAAAAAGCAGAAAACTTGCTTGAAAAAAAGACCGGAAACGAGTATTATATAGTATATATACGATTTTTGTAGGAAGAAGGGAGTTGGAAGAATGGCATTACCAAGTATTTCTACACCAAAAGTGAAGACCGTGAATAAAGACTTAGAGGCATGGATCAGACTCCCTGCACTGGAAGAAGGAGAACACTATACGATCGAGTATCTGCACGATGTATTACGGGTGAACCAAATCACTTATGGAATTGATGAAGCACAGCTTCAGAAGATCCTCGATGAAGAAATCTATGAACAGGACGTACTGGTGGCAAGAGGCATACCGGCAGTAGAGGGACAGGATGGATTCTATGAGTATAAGGTGAATATGAACCTTGAGAAAAAGCCAAAGATACTGCCGGACGGATCCGTAGATTACTGGTCCATGTACAGTGTACAGTCGGTTCAGAAGGATCAGGTCATTGCGATATATCATCCGGCTGTAAAGGGAACAGATGGAACCGGAGTTTCCGGAAAACCGATTGCCGCAAGGGTGGCCAGAGAACAGGGAGCACTTCGCGGAACTGGTTTTGGACGAAGTGAGGATTTCCTTACCTATTTTTCGCTGATGGATGGGAAGATTGATATTGAGAATGATAAGATCAGGATCCAGCCAATCTATGAGGTGAGCGGAGATGCGAATCTTACTACCGGAAGCATAGATTTTACAGGAGATATTGTGATTCACGGCAGTGTGGAATCCGGAGTTACGATCAAGGCAACCGGAAGTATCACGATTGATGGAAACGTGGAAGCATGCAATCTGGAAGCCGGTAAGGATATCATTTTAAGAAGTGGAATGGTCGGAGGGAACAAGGCACATGTCAGAACCAAAGGAAATCTGTATGCAAAGTTTATTGAGTATACAGTCATCCAGGTAGAGGGAGATATGGAGGCAGACGTATTGCTCAACTGCACAGTTGCGTGCAGAGGATCTATTCTGATCCAGGGCAGAACAGCGAAGATCATCGGTGGAGATGTCAGCGCAGTCAAGGGAATCAGGGCTACCACGATCGGAAATGAAGCAGAGATGCGGACAGCTGTGACCGTTGGAGTAAGTGCGGACTGTATTTCAAGACTGAATCTGCTGAAGAAGAAGATGGATATTACCAAAATGGAACTTGATAAGATCGAACAGGGACTTGCCAAGTTTGAAGAGATGGAGAAGGAGCGTGGCGTCAGCTATCGGGAAGATCCGCGAAGAGTGGCGCTTCTGCGTACCAGAATCCAGAATATGGCGACACTCGCAGGGGATGAGGGTGAAATGAAGCGGCTTGAGCATATGATCTCAGATGGAGCAAATGCAACGGTCTGTGTGACAAGAGATGTATTCCCGGGAGTATCCATAGCGATCAGGGATCAGGTTTTAAATGTGAAGAACAATGCAAAATGCGTGGAGTTCTATCATCTGAACGGAAAAATCTGCACGAGAACAGCAGAGGATTAACGGACAGTAACATGCAAAGGATTAAGAAATAAAAAAGAGCAGGATAGCATTTCAGGGGAAACAGGTTACAACCATAATTTTCCTGAAATGCTATTTTTATATTTCATATTATTGACGAAAAACTACTTTATTTTAATGGAAATTTCATAATTTGACATTGAAAGTGAATTCTTCCTATATTATAATCAATCAGTGAGAAAGAAATGATCAGTCAGTACAGGAAAGGTACGGGAATTAATATGATAAATTTTGAAGAAGAATTGAAAAACTTTAAACCAAGTCTGGAAGTGGAAGAGGCAGAGCAGGCAATCTATAATCATGAGCTGACAGACATGACGGATGTTATGCAGGAAATGCTGCAGGAATTAAAGCAGCAGAACAGATAACAGGTAGATCACATGCACAGTGGCATGACAGATAGAGAGGTTTTTCATGAGATGTTATAATTGCGGTGCAGAACTTGGCAAGGGAGATAACTGCCAGAACTGCGGAACGAATGTAAAAGTATACAAAAAGATTTTGATGGCATCCAATGCCTATTACAATGATGCATTGGAGAAAGCCGGTGTCAGGGATTTGTCAGGGGCAATTGAGAGCCTGAAGATCAGTCTGCGTTTTTATAAATTAAACATTGATGCAAGAAACTTATTAGGACTTGTCTATTATGAGATGGGAGAGGTCGTGACTGCCCTCACGGAGTGGGTGATCAGTAAGAATTATCAGCCGAAGGATAATCTTGCGAGCAGGTACTTAGATGAAGTGCAGAAGAATCAGGCAAGATTGGATTCTGTCAATCAGACGATCAAGAAATACAATCAGGCATTGCTTTACTGCAAGCAGAACAGCCGTGATCTTGCAATCATTCAGTTGAAAAAAGTATTGTCGCTGAATCCAAAGCTGGTGAGTGGACATCAGCTTCTGGCGCTTTTATATATTCAGGAAGGACGCTATGATCTTGCGAAGAAATCACTGCGGAATGCCGGTAAAATCGATGCCAATAATACTTTGACACTGCGGTATCTGAAAGAAGCCAATGCAGCCTTAAGAGAGCAGAATCCGAGCAAGAAGCAGAAGAATGATGAACTCATTTCCTATCAGAGTGGCAATGAGACAATCATCCAGCCAAAATATCTGAAGGACAATTCTGCAGTCGGTACGATCATTAACATGGTGATCGGAATCGCAATCGGAATTGCAATCACCTGTTTCCTTGTGGTTCCTGGCGTGAGAAGAACCGTGATGAACAATACGAAAGCAGAAGTGCTGGATGCAAATAATACGATTTCTTCCAAGAATCAGACGATCACAAGCCTGCAGAGTCAGGTGGATGACCTTACCAGTCAGATTACGGATGCGAAGAACAGCGAGGAAGAATCTGCCAACAAACTGGAAAGCTATGACAAACTTCTGACTGCATATGAGACATACACCACAGGAGACATTGAGAAGGCAGGAGATGCATTGAGCAGTGTCAATGTGGATGACCTGAGTGCAGATGCAAAGAGTATTTATGATACCATCAATGCACAGGTGAATGCCGAATACATGGCTGCATTATATAAGGAAGGTTATGATGCATATTCCGGCAAAAAGTATGATGATGCCGTGAGTGCACTTTCCAAAGTCGTCGAGATGGATGAAACCTATGAGAATGGAAATGCACTGTACTATCTTGCACAGGCATACCGCAAGAACGAGGATATGGAAAATGCCAAAATCTATTATCAGAAAGTGGTAGAATTGTATCCAAATACAGAGCGCGCTGCAAACTCACAGAACTATCTGGATCAGAGTGAGATAGACACCGCCCATTAATAAAAAGACAAACTGATATTAAAAAGTACGAAGGAGATCGAACCGGAAATTCCGGGGAGACTCCTTCTTTTTTTATTCATGACAATAAAATGTCTGCGGAGCGAGCATTCTATTGTTGAAAAGCATAAGCAGAATGGAAAGAGAGGAACAAGAGCATGAAAAGCCAGTATATTATGGAAAAAGGATGTTTAGTTGTCTATGTGCCGCGTGAGTTAGACCATCATCAGGCAAACCGCATCCGCACGGAGACAGATCTTCTGATCGACACCTACCATGTCAGACATCTTGTGTTTGATTTTACAGAGACAGAGTTTATGGACAGCTCCGGGATTGGGGTGATCATCGGGCGGTGCAAAAACTTAGGCTATTCCGGCGGGGATGTGAGTGCGTGCCATCTGAACGAGCGCGTGGACAAGATATTTACCGTATCCGGGTTGAAAAAAATCATTCAGGTAAAAGAATAGGAGATAGTGGAGGAAGTAAAAATGAGCAGTCAGAACGAGATGAAACTGATATTTGATGCCAGGTCGGTGAATGAAAGTTTCGCCAGGGTGGCGGTTGCGGCATTTATAGCAGAATTAAACCCAACGTTAGACGAGATTGCGGATATCAAGACGGCCGTGTCCGAAGCGGTGACGAATGCGATCATTCATGGTTACCATGAACCGGAACAGAAAGTGGAACTCCTGTGTCAGATTTGTGGGAATGAGGTTTCCATCACCGTTTCGGATACAGGAGCAGGCATTGCGGATGTGTCAAAAGCGATGGAACCTTTTTATACGACAAAACCGGAACTTGAGCGCTCCGGGATGGGATTCTCTTTTATGGAAGCGTTTATGGACAGGCTTGAGGTAGTATCCGAGCCGGGAAAAGGGACAAGCGTACATATGGTAAGAAGACTGGGAAATCAGGAAGGCTAGCCTATGGTGCGACAGGCGGAACTGATCAGACAGGCACAGGATGGGGATAAAAAAGCTAGGGACAAAGTCGTTTCGGATAACCTTGGATTAGTGCACGCAATTGTCCGCAGATTTGAAAAAAGAGGGCATGACAGGGAGGAACTATTTCAGATCGGATGTATCGGACTGATAAAAGCAATCGATCATTTTGATCTGTCGTTAAATCTTGCATTTTCCACTTATGCAGTACCCATGATCACAGGGGAGATACGACGTTTCCTGCGTGACGATGGCATGGTGAAAGTGAGCCGGAGTTTAAAAGAAAATGGATACAAAATCAGCAGGGCAAAAGAAGTTCTCACAACAGAGCTGGGGAGAGAGCCAAGTCTTTTGGAACTGTCTGCCATGACGGAGCTTGGCACAGAGGAGATTGTGATGGCATTGGACGCTAACCGTGGGGTGGAGTCCATTTACCAGCCGGTCTGCGGCGCAGACGGAGATGAACTTTTACTCATTGACCAGATTGGAGATCAGAGCGATGTCTATGAGGAGCCGGAGAAGGAGGCTGTTTTAAACAAAATGGTGATCAGGCAGCTGATGGATACGCTCGACGAGACAGAACAGCAGATCATCCGGCTGCGGTATTTTGAAAATAAGACGCAGTGCGAGGTGGCAGGAATACTTGCAGTGACACAGGTGCAGATCAGCCGGAATGAGCGGAAAATCCTTGCAAAACTCCGGGCAAAACTGGAGTTATAACGTCATTTGCCGGAAAGAAAATCTTGAAGAGCGAAACCATCAATGATATAGTGAAAGGAGGAAACGCAAACAATAACCGGCAGTGATAGCAGACTGACAGAGCGTCAGGAGTGAGGGAGTACAAGAGCAGATGAATGGAAAACAGATCAGTGATACACAGAGGAATAACAGAACTGCATTGACAGGGCATACCATAGAAGCGTTGATCGTGGTCGTCTTTTATGCGTCCAGATTTATCCGGGGAGAGCGGAGTCTTGGATATTTTCTGGTTATCACAGCATTGGCACTGATCCCGGTCATGCTGGGACAGTTTTTCTTTTTCAAGGACAGAGAGACAGGCATGATCAAGCACACGGTAGGGATCGGATTTGCCATTACGTATTCCTTCATGGTGCTGACGACCGAGAAAGCGAACATTTATGTGCTTGTCATACCGATGATTTTACTTGTAAGTGTATTTAATGATGTAAAATTTTCCGTGCAGATCAATACAGGAACGGTTATCTTAAGCCTGATCATGACGATTGGTGGAGCTTTGACCGGAAAGTTCGGTTATCAGGGCAGCGATGAGGCAATCGTGCAGGTGACAGCCATGATACTTGTCGCAGTGTATTCTATCTATGCAGCGCAGACATCGAATGCAAACAATCAGCAGAAAATGGAGAATATTAAGGAAGCGCAGAGCAAGACAGAGCTTTTGCTGTCCGATATTTCCAATATGTCACAACAGATGCAGAGTGGAATGGAAGATATCTATGGAAAAGTTGAGAACCTCAACAGTGCTTCTAAATTGACCAAAGATGCAATGTCAGAGGTTGGCAGTGGTACGACGGAAACTGCCAATGCTGTGCAGACGCAGATGCAGCAGACCGAGGCGATCCAGCAGAAAGTTGAGATGGTCAGCAGTGCAGCAGACCGTATTAATGAGAGCATGCAGCATACATTGCAGGTGTTAGAGAGTGCCGGAAAGGATATGGAAGTGCTCGTATCCCAGGTAGAACATTCCGTGGAAAAAGGTGACAGTGTTGCAGGACAGCTGGAGACATTAGACAAATACATTGAAGAGATGCATTCCATCGTGGAGCTGATCTCCGGTATTACCTCGCAGACAAGCCTTTTAGCTTTAAATGCAAGTATTGAGGCGGCAAGAGCAGGTGAGGCAGGAAGAGGATTCTCTGTTGTTGCGACAGAGATTTCCGGTATGGCAACACAGACCAAAGAGGCAACGGTACATATTACAGAGTTGATTGAGAATATTTCCAATGCGATCAGCGAGGTGGTTTCGGTGGTGCGCGAGATGATCGGTGCAATTAATGAGGAAAAGCAGTCCACTGAGAATACTGCCAATAATTTTTCGGATATCCAGAGCAATACGCTTGATATCCAAAGCAACATGGAGCAGTTAAACAGCAATATTGAGGAATTGAAAACTGCAAATGAACAGATTGTGCATTCGATTGAAACAATCTCGGCAATCTCAGAGGAGGTATCTGCACACGCAAATGAGACAATGAGTGCACAGGAAGAAAATTCGGATGTATTGAACAAAATCACGGATCGTATGCAGCAGTTGATCGAACTTACAAAGCAGGAGGCATAATAACGTGAAAGCTTACGATAATTATATTTTTGATTTATATGGAACGCTGGTTGATATCCATACCGAGGAGAATGATCCTCTGGTATGGAAAAAGCTGGCACTTTTTTATGGCTATTATGACGCTGATTATTCATCGGAAGAATTAAAAGAAAGATACGCTGCAATCATTGCAGGCGAGGAGTCTAAGATGAAATCTGAGAAAAAAGATGATGCTCATGAAGCACATCCGGAAGTTCAGATTGAAGAGGTCTTTCAGAAGCTTTTTGAGGAAAAAGGCGTGAAGGCAGATCCTACACTTGCCGTTCATGCAGGGCAGTTCTTCCGGATCCTCTCTACCGATTATGTAAAACTCTATGACGGAGTGATAGATTTGTTAGAAGCATTAAAAAAGAAGGGCAAAAAGATTTATCTGCTTTCGAATGCACAGCGCATTTTTACAGAGTATGAGATGCACACGCTTGGAATCGCAAAGTACTTTGACGATATTTTCATCTCTTCAACCTGTGGGGTAAAAAAACCGGACAGCAGATTTTTTCAACTGTTGATTGATAAATATAATCTTGATATAACAAAAAGCATCATGATTGGAAACGACAGCATAAGCGATATCGCAGGAGCTAAGAGTGTCGGACTCGATACCTTTTATATTCATTCGAATATTTCTCCAAAGCTGCCGGAAGAGACCGTCATATTACCGGATGGCACTGAAAAAAAACGGAAGATCATGCCGGATGCAGACTTTGTGTTAGATGGAATGGACATGGAGAGAGTCAGAGAGATGCTGCTCGGAGAATAAGAGAAGACTATCAGCGTAGATTACCATCAATCCACAATTCACAATTTCTTCACAAAATAATTAGCACTCACCTATTGACAGTGCTAACAACTCGTGATATAACATACTCGTAACAAAGGAAAACCACTGCGAAAGAAATTTCGTAACTGACAGAAGACGTTCCAGCCAGCAAGGTGGGAAGGTCTTTTCTTTCAATCAGAAGGTTTTTCTTTTTCACATAGATAACAGAGATAGATACGAGGGAGGTAAGCGTATGAACATTCAGAAATTTACTCAGAAATCAGTAGAAGCCATTAACGATTGTGAAAAGCTCGCCTATGAATATGGAAATCAGGAGATCGAGCAGGAACACCTTTTAGTCGCCCTGTTACGTCAGGAAGATGGACTGATTCCAAAATTAATAGAGAAAATGGAGATCCAGAAAGAATATTTTGTGGATAACGCAGAGCGCCATTTAGCTGCCCGTGTAAAAGTATCCGGCGGACAGGTTTATGTAGGACAGGATCTGAATAAGGTACTTGTCCATGCAGAGGATGAGGCAAAAGCAATGGGAGACGAATATGTTTCCGTGGAACATTTGTTTTTATGCCTGATCAAATATCCGAATAAGGCAATGAAGGAAATCTTCAAGGAGTATGGAATTACCCGTGAACGGTTTTTGCAGGCGTTGTCAACGGTAAGAGGAAACCAGAGAGTGGTATCCGATAACCCGGAGGCAACTTATGACACACTGGAAAAATATGGATACGATATGGTAGAACGTGCGAGAAACCAGAAGCTTGATCCGGTGATCGGACGTGACGCAGAGATCCGTAATGTGGTTCGTATCCTTTCCAGAAAGACAAAGAACAACCCGGTTCTGATCGGTGAGCCTGGTGTCGGTAAGACGGCTGTTGTCGAAGGACTCGCACAGAGAATCGTCCGCGGTGATGTCCCGGAGGGATTAAAGGACAAGAAATTATTTGCACTGGATATGGGTGCACTTGTTGCAGGCGCCAAATATCGTGGTGAGTTTGAGGAACGTCTGAAAGCGGTTCTCGATGATATCAAAAATTCCGATGGACAGATCATCCTGTTTATCGATGAACTTCATACCATCGTGGGAGCAGGAAAAACAGACGGTGCGATGGATGCAGGCCAGTTGTTAAAACCAATGCTTGCCCGTGGTGAGTTACACTGTATCGGTGCGACCACCTTAGATGAGTACCGTGAATATATCGAAAAAGATGCTGCTTTGGAGCGTCGTTTCCAGCCGGTACAGGTGGATGAGCCGACCGTTGAGGATACCATTTCCATCCTGCGTGGTCTGAAAGAGCGTTACGAAGTATTCCACGGTGTAAAAATTACAGACTCGGCACTGGTATCTGCGGCAGTGCTCTCAAACCGTTATATTTCCGACCGTTTCCTGCCGGATAAGGCAATCGACCTCGTGGATGAGGCGTGTGCCCTGATCAAGACGGAACTGGATTCCATGCCGACAGAGTTGGATGAGTTAAATCGTCGTGTTATGCAGATGGAGATTGAGGAGACAGCTCTGAAAAAAGAGACGGATCGTCTGAGCCAGGAGCGTCTTGCGGATCTTCAGAAGGAACTAGCAGAACTTCGTGATGAATTTAACACAAAGAAAGTACAATGGGAAAACGAAAAGAAATCGGTTGAAAAAGTCCAGAAACTTCGTGAAGAGATCGAGCAGGTCAAGAATGAGATCAAGACTGCACAGCAGAATTATGATCTGGAAAAAGCGGCAGAACTGCAGTATGGAAAACTTCCACAGCTGCAGAAACAGCTGGAAGTTGAGGAAGAGGAAGTTAAGAATAAAGATCTTTCGCTGGTACATGAGAATGTCAGCGAGGAAGAGATCGCACGTATTATTTCCCGCTGGACGGGTATTCCGGTCGCAAAGCTGACCGAGAGTGAACGTAACAAGACACTGCATCTGGACGAGGAGCTGCATAAACGTGTCATTGGTCAGGACGAGGGTGTCACAAAAGTGACAGAAGCCATCATCCGTTCCAAAGCCGGAATCAAAGATCCGAGCAAACCGATCGGTTCGTTCCTGTTCTTAGGACCTACCGGTGTCGGTAAGACAGAACTTGCAAAGGCTCTGGCAGCCAGTCTTTTTGATGACGAATCCAATATGGTGCGTCTTGATATGAGTGAGTATATGGAGAAATACTCCGTGTCCCGTCTGATCGGAGCGCCTCCGGGATATGTCGGATATGATGAAGGCGGTCAGCTGACGGAGGCAGTCCGTAGAAAACCATATTCGGTTGTTCTGTTCGATGAGGTCGAGAAAGCACATCCGGATGTATTCAATGTATTATTACAGGTGCTGGATGACGGACGTATCACGGACTCACAGGGAAGGACCGTTGACTTCAAGAATACGATCATCATCATGACATCGAACCTCGGATCAGCACATCTGTTGGAGGGCATTGATGCGGATGGTGATATCAATCCGGCTTGTGAGGAAGCGGTTATGAATGAACTTCGTGGACATTTCAGACCGGAGTTTTTGAACCGTCTCGATGAGATCATTATGTTCAAGCCTCTGACAAAAGACAACATCGGTAATATCATTAATCTGCTGATGAATGATCTGAACAAACGTCTTGCTGACCGTGAGATTACGGTAGAACTTTCAGACAGTGCAAGACAGTTCATCGTTGATCACGGATATGATCCGATCTATGGTGCAAGACCTCTGAAACGTTTCTTACAGAAACACGTAGAGACATTGTCTGCAAAGCTGATCCTTGCGGATGAGGTGAGAGAGGGAGATACCATTCTGATCGATACCGAGGGAGATAAGCTTACGGCAAGAGTGAAAGAGAAATAAAAAGTTAAATTCCGGTGTATGTGAAAAACGTGCACCGGAATTTTTTTGCATGGATTGTAACATATTAAGAAATGAGCGAAAGAAAAATGAAAATATGTTTTGGAGCATTATGTTTGAAAACATTATTTTTCTGTGCTATAATTTTTATCAAAGCATTTTAATTCTAAATGAGCAAAGATAAGCGTTTACATACGCAATTGCTCAGGTTCTTTTATGGCAGCAGCTATTATTCTTAAATCAGATTCAACTTTATTTTTAGGGGTTGATCTAAGAATTTTCAATGCTTGGTTTTCACAATTATAAAAGCAGAGAGAATTCGATTCAGGAAGCAGGGTTCTCTCGAACATAACAAGGGAGGATACCGAATGGGTGCAAAAGACATCAAGGCGAAAGAATATCTTTCGGACAATACCAGATTTGCAGATCTGTGTAATTATTATCTATTTGAAGGAAAAAATATGATCAGACCGGAAAATCTGGTGGCACAGGACACAACAGAATTGTTGTCGGTGTTTGGAACAACCAAAAAAGAATTACAAGTGCAAAAATGGCGAGATATATTGAAACAGGCAGTCATTAAAAAGACGGATTCCTGTGTATATGCAATTATTGGAGTTGAAAATCAGACAGATATTCATTATGCAATGCCGGTACGCTGTATGATTTATGATGCGCTGAACTATGGAAAGCAGGTAAATGAAGCAGCTAAAAAGCATAAGAAGAAAAAAGATTTTGTTCGCAGTGAAGAGTTTTTATCCGGATTTACAAGTCAGGATAAACTGACACCGGTAATTACAATTACGTTGTACTGGGGCGCAGATCAGTGGAAGGCTCCACGTAGTATTTATGATATGTTCCCGGATATGGAAGAAAACATTTTACAATATGTATCAGATTATAAACTGAATTTAATTATTCCAAGTGAAATTACTGATTTTGAAAAATTCAAGACATCACTTGGGGCAGTTTTAGAAGTAATAAAATTATCAAAAGACGAGACCGCAATGGGAAAATTGATCACAACAAATCCAGCCTTTAAAAATCTGGAGATGGAGGCAGTCAGAACAATCAATCTGTTTGCGAAACTTGATATAGGAGTGGATATGAAGGAGGACACGAGTATGGATATGTGTAAAGCATGGGCAGACCATAAGGAAGCTGGCAGAAGAGAAGGGATAAAAGAAGGGGAACTTATAAAATTAGTTGAGCTGGTGATGAAAAAATTGAAAAAAGGAAATACACAGGAAGAAATCGCAGATATGTTAGAAGAAAAACCTGAGACAGTCAGAACAATCTGCGAGTGTGTAGAGCAGGCGGGCTCAGAAAGCAATGTGACAGAAATCTACCGTATTTTTAGCGAGAAGCAGTGAATCGTCCTCTTGCGTGATCTTCCATAAAATTATATAATGAAACACAGGCGCGTGCAGCTGTTACTCCAATGGATGCCAGACAGCAGCAAATGAGGATAAAAACGGTTAACAAATAAGAAATTGAGAAACAAGGAGATATTTTTAGTATGGAAAATAAGAAACCGAAAATTATTTTAACAGGGGACAGACCAACCGGAAAGCTTCATGTCGGACATTATGCCGGCTCCTTAAAAAGAAGGGTGGAATTACAGAATTCCGGGGAATATGATAAGATCTTCATTATGATCGCAGATGCGCAGGCACTTACCGATAATGCAGACAATCCGGCAAAAATCCGTGACAATATCATGGAAGTGGCACTGGATTATTTATCCGTGGGGATCGATCCTGCAAAATCCAATATTTTCATCCAGTCTCATGTGGCAGAGCTGACAGAAC
>ERZ772937.191-NODE-191-length-56460-cov-16.001702_pt1 | contig 56460 bp, 55 predicted proteins | sample MGYA00512113_ERZ772937 | MGnify/ENA primary metagenome ERZ772937 (study PRJEB29015, sample SAMEA2737649) | human gut metagenome | biome: human gut; feature: human-associated habitat; material: faeces | place: China | collected 2012 ... | reverse complement strand
CCATATTTCTGACTTATTATCTATAAAATATTGAGTAATAATCGGTTGTAAATACTGGCATTGTCAGAGTTTGAAGCGTATCACCTTCCCTGACCGTATGGTGAGGTTCGGTGAATGGGCATTCTACGAGAATGAAAGTCTTCAGAGCGTCTGTATTCCCGAGGGGGTAACGACTATTCCGAGCAGCGCTTTTGCTCGATGTCATAATCTAACGTGTGTTATCATGCCGGGGAGTTTGCAAACTATTTGTGGCGGGGCTTTTTCGCAGTGTCATAAATTGACGGATGTAACTATTCCCGATGGCGTGACGGTGATTGAAACAGGAGCTTTTCCAAGTTATCTTGATATGGCTGTCGTTACCTGTCTGGCCGTTATTCCGCCGGAGCTAGGGAAAGATAATTTCGGCCTTCCTGCTAAAATTCTTTATGTACCTGCCGGCAGTGTGGAGGTGTACAGGAAAAATGCTGTCTGGAGAGAGGCTTTTGAAACGATTGCGGCACTACCCTGATATTCCTGCCTGTGGGCGGGCGGTGCCGAGAACGAAATATCCCCGTACCCTGCAAAAGGGTACGGGGATATTTCGTTCTCGGAGTCGGCTGTTTCTCGAAGGATTATTTTTCCTGTGGGTCTTGCACTATTTCTTCGGCACGGCGGAGCGGATTGACAGGGGCTCCGAAGGTGAAGAGGCGACTTAACTGCACGACAAACCAAAGTTCGGAAGAGCGAATCGTTATCGTAACGCTCTTCCGGACTTTGGCTTTTAATGGCTTGCTTTCGGTCTTTTGTGGCGGTTTGCCCGACAGCATAGGGAACGGGTGGTTCGGTATTAAAGTGCTTGGGGCTGCGGCAAGAAATCTCTCAGTCTGTTCCGATCGAAAAGACGGAGCGGCGGAATCCATGCTGCAGACGACATCATCCTATGGAACGACTTGCGGCTCGGTCGTAAACCAACCGTTTTTCCCTGGCCGGATACGAAAATCGCGGGATTAAAACGGAGCGATAAAACGTTCGGGACGTTTATTTACAACAGTCGCATAATTTGACGGTTTACTCGTTTTCGCTCATCGTTTTCCCGAGCTCCGTGCCGCACGTGAAATCTCCTCTGCGGAGGGGAGAGGCCGCAATCGTAAATGTTCCCTTTGGCGGAGAATAACGACCGTTCCGACCGAAAGGTTTCGGAACCCGAAACATATCCGGAGTAAATCGGATGTAGGGTTCTAATTTATTATTCGTTTTCCGGGCTTTGCGGCCGGTCCGGACTGTTTATGCCGGAAGGTTTTGTATTCCGGCGCTCCCGAAGCATACGCTTACCTTTACCGACCGAGGCGACGTTGCCTCGGTTAAAATCATTTGTATTATGATAATAGGTTATTTACGTGTCAGCATGGGAAAACAGCATCTTGCCAACCAGCAGGATGAGATCCGGCGTTTCGCCGAAAGCAGGAATCTCGTCGTGGACCATTGGGTGACGGAAGTCGTCAGCGGTAAGAAGAGCGAGCGTGATCGCAAACTCGGTGCACTGTTACGCCGTCTTAAGAAAAACGATACGTTGATCGTTACGGAGATTTCGCGCCTGAGCCGAACGCTTACGGACATTATGGCGATTATGGGCAAATGCCTGGAACGGGGAATCAACCTTTATACGACCAAGGAGGGCTATTCGTTCGACAATACGATCAACAGCAAGGTGCTGTGTTTTGCTTTCGGACTCGTCGCGGAGATCGAGCGCAATCTTATTTCGATGCGGACGCGCGAGGCGCTGGCGCTGCGGCGTGCCGAGGGGATGGTCTTGGGTCGTCGTTACGGGAGTTATACCAAACTGAACGTATTGATTGAAAATCGGCAAACCGTTATCGCAATGCTCGACCGGGGAAAGTCCATCGGCGATATTTGCAGGCATTTCGGTCTTTCGCGGGACACGTTTGCCAAATTCAGGGTGAAATACCTGTCGGTCCAAAAAGCGCTGGATAAAAAAGAACGACTTCGAATCAGCCGTTTCAAAAGCAATCGGACCGATGTTTGAACAACTTGCGGGAATTCCGGCGATTTGTGTTCGGAGTTTCCGCCGATTTTGCAGAAGACCGCCGGAGCCGTTTCGATCGCTCTTTCCCGATTTGTCGGTTAATCGTTGGTTAAATCGTTGGTTTATAGCCACAAATATATATTATCCCGGCGACTTTGCAAAAACAATTTACAATTATATTATAATCCAGATAATTATAATTTTCTCTGTTTGTCACCCTGTGGGTTTATACCCCGCATTATTCGTTTGTGGTGTTCAGTGGAACGATTAAATAGGATGGACGTTGGGATAACGTCCCGGTTTATTGTTGGTTAATAGTGTTTAATCGATGATAATTGAATGTCGAATGAAGAAAATCCTATTCTTTTTATTTGCTGCCGTATTAGCCGCAGGAGGCGTGGAGGCGCAGGAAGCGGCGGATTCCATGAAAATTTTTTATCGCCGTGGGTATCGTAATGTCGATCTGTCGTTTCGGGACAATCGGGCGCAGATGGAGCGTTTCTTGAATCTGACGGAAGCGGCACTGAAAAACGACCGGGTCGAAAAGGTCGTTATCCGCTCGTATGCTTCGCCGGACGGAACGGCAGAAGCCAACGAACGGCTGTCGGTCGGACGGGCGGAAGAGTTGAAGGCCTATCTGGTCCGCGAGGGGAACATACCCGCATCTTTGATCGAATATCACGCCGAAGGCATCGCGTGGGGAATGCTGCGGGAACAGGTCGCGGCTTCCGATATGGCGGGACGCGACGAAGTGTTGGATATTCTCGACCATACGCCGCTGTGGATTTACGACGACGATAATCGGATTGTCGATGGCCGGAAAAAGCAACTGATGGATTTGCAGGGCGGAAAACCGTATAATTATATGTTGGAGCACTTTTTCCCCGAACTTCGCAACAGCGTCAGCACCGTGCTCTATCTGCATATCGTGACGCAGGATAGCGAAACGGAGCCGGAGCCGATTGCGGTCGTTCCCTCCGAAGAGGAGCGGGCGCCACAGCAGGAGCCGGTTCGGGTGCCTGCCGACGCGGCGTCGATGCCTTGTGAAACGACGATCTCTGCGACGGTTCCTGCAAAGCCGCGTCGCTCGTATCCGGCGAATATGATCGGGGTACATGCGGGATATTGTACTTCGTGGATCACTTCTTACGGCTTGACCTCATCGACGAGGCCGGGTTACGAGGTGGGTGTCAGCGATCGGATTCGGTTGGGCCGGCAATTTCCGTTCTATCTGCGGACGGGATTGACCTTTATAAGCAAAGGGTACGAGGTCCGTGGCTTCGACGATAGCCGTACCACGATGAACTACCTGCAAATTCCTGTGGGTATCGATTATACCGTCGCCCTGGGCGAACGTTTTGCCCTGATTCCGCATGCCGGATTCTATTATGCGGTCGGTGTCGGCGGGAAGCGCAAGGTCGGCGCCGAGGAGATCCCGGTTTTCGGAGAAAAAGGCGGGTTTTCGCGTCACGACATGGGCTTTTCGTGCGGAGCCGATATTACGTTCGGTCGGTTCGGGATCGGGGTCGCTTACCAGATCGGCCTGATAAACATCGACAAAACCGATACGATGTACGGGAACGACAGCCAGATGGTCGGCTACAAGAATGTCAGGAACCGCAGTTTCATCGTGAGGGCAGGTGTCAATTTTTAATCGGAGAATACTATGAGAAAGATAATAACATGCATGATTTTGGGCCTGTTGTCGCTGGTTTCCTGTACGGAGTATGACGAAGTGGCCATGTGGAACAAAAACGAAGATATGGGGTCGCGGCTGGCAGCGCTGGAGGAACTGTGCAGCCAGCTGAATACCAATATCGTTTCGCTGCAACAGATTGTCGAGGCCCTGCAAGGCAACGACTATGTGACGGGAGTGGTCCCGGTCGTGGAAAACGGTGAAACGGTCGGTTATACGATCTCTTTCAGCAAAAGCGGTCCGGTGACGATCTATCACGGGAAAAAGGGAGAAAATGGGCAGAACGGTACGACCCCTGTAATCGGTGTCGAACAGGATACCGACGGACTCTATTATTGGACGCTCGACGGCGAATGGCTCACGGACGACGAAGGAAGCAAGATTCTGGCTCAGGGAATGGCCGGTAAGTCGGCCTACGAACTGGCCGTGGAAAAAGGATACCGGGGAACGCTCGACGAATGGCTGGCTTCGCTCAACGGCAGCAATGGCGACGACGGTAAGTCGGCTTATGAGCTTGCGGTGGAGAACGGTTATCAGGGGACCGAGGAGGAGTGGCTGGCCTCGCTCAAGGGCAGTGCCGGCGATCAGGGCGATGACGGCGTCACGCCGAAACTGGAGGTCCGCGACGACGGTTATTGGTATATTTCCTACGACAACGGCCAAACGTGGAATAAATTGGGCCCGGCTACGGGCGATCCCGGTGAGGACGGCGATTCGATGTTCAGCGACATAGATGTTTCCGATCCGGATTATCTCGTTTTGACGCTGGCCGAAACCGGAGCATCGATCAAGCTGCCGTATTACAAGGACAAATTCGACCTTTTGTTTGTTTCGGGTTCTGACCGGGTAAAGGAGATGTCGGTATATTGCGGCCCGGGTGCGACGGCGGAGGTGGAGTACGAATTGACGAATCCTCTGAACGTGCAGGTCGCCATCGAGTGCATTTCGCACAGCGGATACGAGGTTGCCGTGGACAAGTCGGCTAAAAAGATCACGGTTTCCGCACCGGACGATCCGGCTGCGATCACCGATCCCGAGAGCGAAATTCTGGTGTTCGCTTCGGACGACGAAAGGACCGTCATGCGTAAATTGGTCGTCAAACAGGTGAAGTATATCGACTATAGGGCTACCCGGCAACTGGATTGGGAGAAGAGTTCCGTCAATCCGCGTTTCTGGGGCGAAGATTGTAAATTCCTCGACGAACAGAGTACGTATGATTCCGCTACCGGTGAAGGGCGATGGGCTTATACGGGTACCGTGATCTATATTACGGATGCCGCTTTTTCGGGAGAGGCGGGGCTGCAGGAAATCGTTATTCCTGCGAGCGTTGTCGAGGTGGGACGCAATCTGTGGAATGAAACCGGCGGCGGAGGTGCTTTTCAGAATTGCACGGCCCTGACCAGCGTGGTATTCGAGGGGGACAACCTGTCCAAGATCAATCTGAATACTTTCAACGGATGTTCGGCACTGTCTTCCATCGAGCTTCCGGAAAGCCTGGAAAAGATCGAGTATAATGCGTTCGACGATTGCAGCGCCCTGAAAAGTATCGTCATTCCGGACAAGGTAACCTATATCGGCGAAGGGGCCTTCAATTATTGTACGGGTTTGCAGGAGGCTTATATCGGCGATGGAGTTACCGAGATTGCCGCGAAAGCGTTTGCGGAATGCACCGCATTGAAAACGGTCGTTATCGGAAAGAGTATTCAGCGTATCGGCGATCAGGCCTTCAATACGAGGAGTTCCTGGGATCAGATGACCCTGGAGAAGATTACCGTTTTGTTCGACGATATTGCGTCCGGCTCTTTCCCGGTGTTGGAGAGCGGTTCGAGAGGCGTCTTCCCGAAACCCGGCGGTTGGGATCTGGTTTCCTATAAAATATATGTACCGAAAGGGACGAAAGCCGAATATCAGAAGAACTGGTCGGATTATAGTTCGCTGATCGTGGAGATGCAATAGGGTGCGGGCCGTTTCGACTGGTCGTACGGAATGCGGCGACTTTTCGAAGGTTGAATTTTCAATATTTTCGACTTAAGTCCGAAATCGGTCTGTATTGACACTCCTCGGCTCAATAGCCGAGGGGGGTTTTTTGTCGGATGGCATTTCTTCGTTTCCCGCTCCCTTTTTGCGGACGATCGAGGAAGCGGGCGGGATAATTCCGATTGCCGCAACAAGTATGGCGATTATATTGGGTTCGGGTTTCAGACTTGTTTCCCGAGGCTGTTTGTCATCGTTCGCCGGGGGCGTGTTCTGGGCTGTCCCTTTCTTTTGCCTCCTTGTGGAAAGGGGCTTGGGAGGGAAATGCTTGTCGGAAATCGGCCGGTACGGTACGTGATGGCTGCCTGTATTTTGAGCGTGGAGCGGAGGGTTGTGAAGACTGTTTGTCGCCTGTTTTGCCGGGGTTTCGGTAAAATGGCCCGTGTTTATGAGCTTCTTCTTCTGCGGCGGTCGCTTGGACGCTATCGGGGAAAGTCCGGTTATTCGGCGATGACGCCCGATCCGACCAGCTCATCGCCATCGTACCAGGCTGCGAACTGTCCCGGCGTGATTCCACGCTGAGGTTCGTCGAAAAGCAGGTAGGCCGCGTCCGGACGGATGAAGAGTTCCGCTCCTTGCAGCGGCTGGCGGTAGCGGATACGGACATCGAAACGACGGCTTTCGCCCGTTTTCAATTCCCGGAGCGGGTCGATCCAGTGCAGCTCGCCGGGAGCGATCCGCAAGGCCCGGCGGTAAAGTCCCGGATGGTTGTCGCCCTCGCCGACGTAGATCACGTTCTGCTCCACGTCGGTTGCCAGTACGAAAAGCGACTCCTTGCGGCCGCCGATCCCCAGCCCTTTGCGTTGGCCGATGGTATAAAAGTGGGCTCCGTTATGCTGCCCGATTTTTTTGCCGTCGCGCACGGTATAACGGTAGGGAGCAGCGAGTGCAGCCAGTTCGGTATCCGTCGGAGTGGAGGACCGCTTTGCGGCGGTTGCCGTCGGAGCTGTCGCCGGGTTCGGACATTCTGTCGAGTCCGTATTCGCCGGATTTATACCGCGTAGGGTGGCACTTTTATCCGAAGCCGTTCGTTCCGCCGTGCCCATCCCTGCATCCTCCGTTTTGCCGACGAGTGGGACGGCTTGTCCGTATTTGGGCCAATCGGCTTTGATTTCGTGGACGTTGCCGGTTTTTGCTTTGAGCTTTTGTTGAAGAAAGACCGGCAGATCGACCTTGCCGACGAAACAGATGCCTTGCGAATCCTTGCGTTTGGCCGTAGCGAGCTTCATTTGCTCGGCGATGCGTCGCACTTCGGGTTTGAGCAGGTGGCCGACCGGAAACAGCGCCCGGGAAAGCTGTTCCTGTGAAAGTTGGCAGAGAAAGTAGCTCTGGTCCTTGTTGGGATCGCTACCCGCAAGCAATTTGTAGATCGTCCGGCCGTCGGGCGCCGTCTCTTCGGCCTTGCGACAGTAGTGTCCCGTAGCCACGAAATCGGCTCCCAGCTTGAGGGCTTCCTTCAGAAAAACGTCGAACTTGATTTCGCGGTTGCAGAGCACGTCGGGATTGGGTGTGCGCCCTTTCGCGTATTCGGAGAACATATAGTCCACCACCCGGCGACGGTACTGGTCCGAGAGATCGACCGTATGGAACGGAATGTCGAGCCGTCGGGCGACAAGTTCGGCGAAGAGCCGGTCGTCGTGCCAGGGGCAGTCGCCTTCGAGCGTGCCCGTAGTGTCGTGCCAGTTGATCATGAAGAGTCCGATAACCTCATGTCCGGCCTGTTGGAGCAGGTAGGCCGCTACCGACGAATCGACGCCGCCGGAGAGTCCGATAACTACACGTGCCATACTTTTGTTGTAAATCTGTATTAAGGAATATGTTTTTTGAAGCTAAGATAGTTGGAAGAATAGGCCTTCTTTAAGATAATGATTTGGTCGTCGTCTAATTTGTCGTATTTTGCCTGTTGGGTTCTTATGGGTTCAAATGTATGAAAATAAAGCAGACGAAAAGGAAGTTATTCAACCTTCTTTTCGTCCTATCCGCATTCAATTTTATTTTCATTGGCGTATTATTAAAAATCTTTTGAGAATACGATGTACTCATTTCGGCAAAGGGACTTTGTTTCGATTATAAATATTCAATAAAATGATTGTCGGACATATCCCAATATTTTTTATACACAAAATCATTATTGCCGTTTAAGTTTAGCTGGTACATTCTGAATATTACAGGGAGGTTTTTGGGTTGCCATTGCTCTTTATATGAGTAACGATAAGTCATGCCGACCTTTTGCATTACTTTTCCGCTTCTCGGATTGTTCCTGTCGTGTGTCGCTGTAATATAAGGCAAGCCATCTTTTTTTATCTGTTCAATGACGGCTTTGCTCGCTTCTGTTGTTATTCCGTTGTTCCAGAATTATTTACGAAGACCGTAGCCGAAATCATGAGGCTCATCGATATCAACTTTGATATATCCTATGGGAAAATTGTCTTTTTTAAGGCAAATAGCATACATATATCCCTGAGGAAGGGTATATTTTGAAGCATATTTTTCCTCATAAAACAGTTTCGCTTCTTCAATGTCTTTCAGGGGATACCAAGGCAGAAATTTATTGACCTCTATATCTTTGAGGATAAGGAAAAGTGCTTTGATATCTTTTTCTGTGAATCTCCTTAAAATTAAACGTGTTGTTTTCAGTGTAGGAGTGTTCATTTATTTCGGAAAATTTTGCCTTTCGACCGCACCGAAGGTGCGTTTTCCCAGAAATATCCGGCTGCGGAAGCACCGGGTTCCCACCGATTCTCGTTACAGTTCGATCAGTCCCTCGGGCAGTACCATCTTCACCGTACGGCTCTCGAAGTCGATGCCTGCGATGAACTCCTCGACCGCCGGAACCAGGATCCGTTTGCCGCCGATCTCCACCTCGAAGAGGGGATTGGCCTCACTGTCGTAGTAGTCCGTGATTTCGCCCTTCAACGTCCCGATCCGTACCCGGAACCCGATCAAATCTTCCAGGTAGAATTCGTCGTTTTCGTCGTCCTCGTGCTCGAGGTACAACTCCCGCCCGATAAACTCTTCCGCCCGACGAGCGGAGTCGATATCCGCGAATGTCGCCAATGCGTTGGTCTTGCCCCTCCGTTCGAAGCGGTCGCAAAAAAGAGGAACCGCCAGTGAATCGATCTTCACGAACAGCGGTTCCTCTGTTGAGAAGTCATCGGGAAACGTCGTGTAGAGATTCAGTAAAACCCCACCTTCAACTCCGAAGAGTTTACTCACGCGCGCAACCGACAACAACATAACGGTTGTAACTATGCCTCGGCAGGAGCTTCTCCCTCTGCGGGAGCTGCTGCTTCAGCCGATTCGGCAGCGGCAGCTTCGGCGGCCTCACGTGCGGCAGCTTCGGCAGCGGCTTTCTTCTCGGCGAGAGCGGCTGCGCGCTCTTCCTTGATTTTGGTCTCGGCGGCCAGACGGCTCTTCTCGGCCGATTTAGCGTCCGACGCCAGTTTGTTGGTCTTGTTCTCGATCTTGGTCTGCTTCTCGCTCAGCCATTTGTTGAATTTGGCCTCGGCGTCCGACTCGGAGAATGCACCTTTAGCGACACCGCCCAGCAGGTGCTTCTTGTACATTACGCCTTTGTAGGAGAGGATCGCCCGACAGGTGTCGGTGGGTTGTGCGCCTTTGAGTAACCAATCCAGAGCTTTCTCGAAGTTCAGATCGATCGTAGCAGGATTCGTATTGGGATTGTAGGTACCCAATTTCTCGATGAATTTACCATCACGTGGCGCTCTGCTATCTGCGGCAACGATGTGGTAGAAAGCGAAACCTTTCTTACCGTGGCGTGCCAGACGAATTTTAACAGCCATTTGCTATAAAATTTTTAATGAAATTAATAAACGCTACCCACTTTTCGGGGCTTTCAAGGGAGCAAAGGTAGAAACAAAAAACCGAATTGCCAAATCTGCCGGGAAACAAAATGGATCAATTTGGTAAAAGATGGGGTGTCCGGCCGTATTCGGCTGCTTTGCAGAAGCGGACAGGTGCAGTGAAGGCGGTTGCGATCAGGGCGGTACGGTTTGGCGTAACCGCCGATTTGCCGTTGATAAATCCCGAGTTTGGAGCACTCTTCGGATCGCACAGATCGTCTTCGGTGAAGGTTAATTCTTCGTAGTATAATTCGCCCCAGGCGCCGCTTTCATCCTGTCCGCAATAGTAGAATCCGAATGTTTCCATTTCGGCGGGGAGGAAATAATAACCATTTTCGACATTTTTCCAGCCGAACAATGTGCCGGTTTCGAGATAGTCGAGGATCTGCATATCTGAAAGATTCAGTTGTGTTGATCGTGCGACATGCAGAAGGCCCCATGTATGGATTGTTTCAGGGCTTGTCGGGGTAACCTGGAAGATAAATACCCGATGGTCGCTTGCCCCTTTGTAAATATCTGGGTAGAGTGTTTCCAGAGCCGTCCCGTCATAGAGTTGCCATTCCGCCTGCACGGTAGCGTTCATATTGCGCGGCAGGGGTTTGCTCGTCACGCGAGCAATGAATATATTATTTGGAAAATCATTGGTGTCGAGGAATCCATAAATTACATATTCTGTTCCCGGAATACAATTTATTTGCAATATTTCTCTATCCATATATAAGCTCGGCGAGTATGAGTTCTCTGGGGTCATATCTTGGATAAATTGGCGCCAGTCGTCGTAAGAATCGAAATACGAGGCAGTGGTGATTCCCACATAATACCATGTATCATTGAAATTTGGGGTGACTTGCACGTTGAAGCTGCGCATTTCGATATCGTACGGTTCGAAAATCAGTTCAAACCTTTCTTCAAACGGATGGTCGAACCAATCATCCAGTTTGTCGATCACTCCGTTGCCGTCAATATCCAAGTACTCGTCGAACGGTGGAATTGCATAATCCGTAATGGAGAGTTCTTCATAACGTCGTTCCAAATTTCTCGTAACTCTCGCAGGTTTAATCCCCATACCGTTGCTCCGTACGGCTGCGAGCAGGGCTTCGTCTTTGATCTGTCCGTTCACCTCGATGTCTGTCGCGATTTTGGAAACGATTTCCGAGAGTTGGGCAACCGTTCGTCCGTGTTGCAGCGTGGCGGAAATAGCCAGCAGGATGGCGTTGCCGACACCCGGACGGGCGATGTCCATCTTGTCGAAGCCTTCCGGCGAGGGAAGTTCGTCTTGCGGGATGCAGAACGATCGGAGCACTTCCTGCTCGGCCGTCCGGCGTGCATCCGGAATGGTCCGGCCCTCGTTCAAAACAAGGTACTTGATGCGGGGCGTTTCCAGCGAAGTGAGCAAATTGACGTTCGACTTTCCTTCCATTGCAAGGTCGGACAGAGACCGCAGGGTCAGCGGGGCATCGGAAAGATTGCCTGTCACTTCGTTGAAATAGAAACCCTCGGCGATGATCTCTACGTAGCGGCTGTCAATATCCGATGTAAGTTCGAACGAGCCCATGTCGTCGAGAATCTGCGTTTGGTAACTTTTACCGGTCGGTTGCAGTCGTTCGTTCAGCTCCTGGATAGTGACGACAGAGCCTTGGATGAACTGCCCTTTCTGCACGCTTCCGTTGATCGAATATTCCGGAATGTCCGGTTTTTCATCCTCCGAGTCGTTACCGTCGCCGGGGTTCTCGGTGTTATCCGATCCTCCGTAGGGCGTTTCATCGATACCGCTGTCGGTACAGCCGCAGACAAGCAGTACGGCGATTGCGAATAAAAAGAGTTTTTTCATAATAAGATTATTTAATAAGTAGAAATTTGATCATTCCTGCTACTTACCGTATCGGCTCCTGCTGCGGTGGTTTGAACAAAAAAAGCGTGGAACTGCAATATATGTTTTGATAACGGATTGGGAAAGTCGAAAATGAAAAGAAAAGCATAACAAGAGAAAATATAATCACTAATATACAGTGTTTTATGTGATATCACTTTCGGGACACGCTCTTTAATTTGTCTTAATCCGCTACAAGTTTTTTCGGGATATATGGGAACATATACGGGAATTTATTTACCTTTGCAATGTGAATAAAAAACGTATTGCCGATGAAAGTTTCCGTCTATCTGAAAAAGAGCAGTTCCTCGACTTCGAGCATCTGTTTCCGTGTCCGTGAGAAGAACGTGGATATAAAGGTTGTTTCGCCTCTTGTAGTTCATGACAAGTACTGGGATTCCGATACTCTCAGTTACAAGCGCACGACAGCCGTACCTGCCGTTGAACAGAAACTGCTGCCCGAACAGATTGCCTCCATCATTGAGAAAGTGGAGAAGACATTTTCGGACAAGGCAAACAGCGCATGGCTGAAGCAGACCATCGAGGATGTGCTGTACCCTGCACGGGCTTTCGAACGCAACCATCCGAATCTGATTTGCCGCATCCATGAATATCTGGAAAAGTTTGACGGTGCGGACAGAACCAAAGAACATATTATCCGCTTCGAGCGCAAGATGATACGTTACCATGAATATCAACGTGAGATATTAGGTAATACCGATTTCACCCTCTTTGTTGAAACCGTCACATTGGAGCAGATGAACGTTTTCCGGGATTATGTGACCAACGAATACTTGTTACGTCAGCAGTACCCCGACTTCTATGCGTCCCGGCTGCTTATCAATCATGCTCCAAGACCATTGTCGAACACGACCATCATCAACACGATGAACCTCTTCTGCACTTTTCTCCACTGGTGCAAGAAAATGAAGTATTCCGACAACGAGGTATATGAGCTTTACGGATGTAAGGAACCGACATACGGCGATCCGTTCTATTTGACATCCGAAGAAAGGAATGTCCTGTATGATGCAGATTTGAACGACTACCCTAAACTGGCTGTCATTCGGGATATATTCGTGTTCCATTGCTATATCGGCTGCCGTGTGGGTGATTTGTACAGATTGACAAGAGACAACATCAAGGACGGATTTCTGGAGTATATGCCGCAGAAGACAAAGAAATGCCAGGCAAAAGTCGTCAGAGTACCGTTGCATGAGAAGGCATTGAAAATACTGGAACGCTATGAATCAGGTACAGACAGGCTGCTGCCGTTCAAACCCATACACCAGTACAATCTTGGCATCAGGGAACTGTTGAAGCATTGCGGTATAGACCGTATGGTGATCATCCTTGACACGCACGGCTACAATACCGTGCAGAAACCATTATATGAGGTAGCCACCAGCCATACGGCAAGGAAGACTTTTGTAGGAAATCTATACAAACAGGTTCCCGACCCCAATCTGATAGCATCCATGTCGGGACATGTGGAGGGCAGTCGGGCATTCAACCGCTACCGCACGATTGACGATGAGATGAAACGCAAACTTGTGGATATGATAAACTAAGGAGGAGACAGATATGAAAGTTACCGCATTTATAAGAAAGACCGCCGCCAAGAATAATGTCACTGACCAGGCACGAGTCTATTTCAGAGTCCGTGACGTGGGAGGCGTTGACATCAAGGCAGCAAGCGAACTCTCCATCAACCCCAACCACTGGAGTGCGGAACGGCAGGGGTACAAGCCACGTGTCGCATTGGTGTCGGAAGACAAACGGATGGGCTTTGAAAAGGACATCCAAAACATTACGCACCTTATTGCCGAGAAATACCATCGTGGAGTGGACGGCAGCTGGCTGAAAGGGCTGATAGAGGAATACCATCATCCCAACATCAACTTCCGTGGCGGCAATCCGGCAAACGAGTATCTGCTATCTTACCAGATACAGAAGTACATGGACGAGACACCCCTTGCCGCAGAAAGCTGTAAGCATCACCGCGACAATCTGAAAAAGGTACTGCGTTACGAGCGTTTCCATCAAGAGGTCATGCACCAGCGGGGCTTCCACCTTTGTATAGATTCCATTACCGCTGACGACATCCGTGATTTCAAGTTGTGGATGCAGGAAGAGTACAGGTATGTGGAAATGTATCCCGTATTCTATAAAGACGAGCTGCCCCGTGATGTAGCCCAGCAACGCTCCGAGAACAGCATGTCGGGGACGCTCTACCGCATCCGCACCGTCATCAAATGGTGCATCAAACGGGGGCTGACAAGAAACAACCCTTTTGACCAGTACCAGATAGCCCAGCCCATGTATGGCGATCCGTTTTACCTTACTCTCGAAGAAAGGGACAAGGTCTATTATGCCGACCTGAGCGGCATGGGGGCAACCTATTCCGTATATCGGGACATATTCATGTTCCAGTGTCTGATAGGTTGCCGTGTAAGTGATTTGAACAGACTGACCAAGGCAAACATCGTGGACGGTTGTGTGGAATACATTCCGCAAAAGACCAAGCTGGAACATGCCAACACAGTCAGAGTTCCGCTTAACCAAAAGGCGTTGGACATATTGGAGAGATATAAGGACTTGGAAGGCGCATTACTTCCCCGGTTCTCGCACTTCGGCTATAACAAGAAGATAAAGGAGATTCTCAAGTATGTGGGCATTGACCGCATGGTGAGAGTCCTTGACCCGAAGACACGCGAGGATGTGGCAAAACCTTTATATGAAGTGGCGACCACCCACACGGCACGAAAGACCTTTATCGGCAACCTCTACAAGCAGGTCAAAGACCCGAACCTGATTGCCTCCATGTCGGGGCATTCGGAAGGAAGCCGCGCCTTTGCCCGTTACAGGCATATCGATGACGAAATCAAGAAAGAACTGGTAAACCTGCTGGATTAGAATCGCCTGCCCGCTGTATTTTATTCTTTCCCTATGTTCCATTTATAATCAACTACTTGCAGATAACACTATGACTGAATCCCGATTGACATACGACCAATTCAAGGCTGACATTCTCCGGTGGAAGAACAGCCACAGGGAAGAATACAACCGCTTCGCGCGTCTGATGACAAATGGGGACGAGAGGCAATATCTCGCTATCTGTCGTGCCATCTTCAAACAACTGCCAAAGGTCAAGATAGAATGGGAATTGTGCTGGGGCGATGACAGTGTGGAAGATTTTGACAATATAAACCTGCTGTTCAGTGAAGAATCCGTCCCGGAACAGATTGTTGAAGCATTCCAGAAGCAGAGGGAAGAGAATAATGCATCATACGGAGCTTCATCGTCCTTTTGGAACAAGGTCAAATCCTTTTTTAGAAGCAAGTCCAAAAGACATGGCATTATCCTTTCCGCACCGCTTGTACTTAGCTGGCTGTATTACGGAAAGAGTTTCGAGGCAATGGTCAGTATGGTCAACAAACAATCAGCCAATCCTAAAGCGGACAGAATGGACAGGCAGAGTTGTTCTTGGGTAGTTGAACAGATAATACAGGTATCCATCAAGAACGGCTTCCGAACCCAATCTGACTGGGACAGATACTTTTCCATGAACGATGCCATTGAAAATGGAACCATTGGTGAATGGGCGTTGCAATCCGCAACAAATGAGAATGTAACCAACGATATGACAGACGAACCTGAACAGCAGCAACAGCACACGACAAAACAAGCTAGCACAGAATACTTTGGCGACATGCCAATAAACGATGCCCCAAAATCAAGAGGTCGGCAGAAAGCAAAGGAAATGCCCCTTGTAAATTATCTCAACTGTGCCAATAAAGACATTGTCATTGATATTATCCGAAAATTCATCTCAAAATATGATACGGCAGCGGAACAGGCTTTAACCTACTATGCCTTGAATGAACTTGGACTGCTAACAGACATAGGTAGTGCGAAAGAGTATGCAACTGCGCTCATCATTCAATTTGATGGCGTGGGTGGAATTAAGAGCGGAAGTTCCTATCGTCAGGCTATCCATCTGTTGACTACAACGCAGCACGTTATGAAAAACGGAGTGAACAGAATGTGCGTAATGCTAAATGGTGATTCCTGTCAGACATTACTTTCTGAGCTTAAAGCCGAACTTACCGAAGCCGTTAATAGATAGCTCCAATCCACAGGAAATGAAGTAAAATAAGCCCATTTTAGTGTTGTCATAATTGTCTTTTTTGTCATGACAAATATGCCAACTCGTTTTATTTCAATTACTTTTAATTCACCTATACCTTTGCACCGTCAATCCTTTCCCGAGGGTTTGGCGGTGCTTCACTTTTATAAGCCATCGGAAGCGGGGCATCAGGGAACATGCAGATGGTCATTGTAAATTCCTAAACAAAAGATTTTATGATTACCATAGAAAGTCTGGTCGATATGGGAGCCAATGTAAAACTGGAAGTCACTCCCACAGACCTGAAGATGTTTGCAGAATCAATTATCCAGCGCACTATTATGGCGCAGCAGGAAGAAAGGCAGGCTGCGATGCTACGTGAAGCTCAGGAAACATACCTGAATACAAAACAAGTCCGCGAGTTGCTGAACGTATGCGAAGGCACGCTCAACCTGTGGGCGAAGCGTGGCTACCTCGTTCCCGTCAAGGTTGGCAACAAAAACATGTATGCCAAGTCCGACATCCGCAGGGTACAGACCGGAGGCAAGTCGGAGAGTGTGACATCCTATTGCAAACGAAAGGAGAAGTGATTATGAGTATCAGACAACTGGATATATGCAACAAGGTGATGGCGCAGGCGCAGGGCATTGCGGAATCGGATTTCCCGATTGACGCTTTCCCTACCAAAGTCCAGTCCGTTATCCTTGGCATGGTGCGACATGAGAACTTCAAAGTGGAGTATCTTGCCACAGCCATACTGTCGGCTACGGCTTCCGCGTTGGGCAATACCTACAATATCCGTGTAAAGGGACAATGGACAACCAATGCCGCTCTTTATATCATCATGGTGGGGCGACCGGGACTCGGCAAGACACCGCCGCTTGAAGCCGTATTCCGTCCGCTACGCAAAAGGGATTGCCGGGCACTGGAGAAATTCAAGGCTGAAATGGCCGCATATCAGAATACAATGAAAGAGAGCAAGGGCAACAACGGTACAGACAGGCCTGTATTGAGAAGAACCATCGTGTCCGATTTCACGCCGGAAGCCCTGATGCTCGCCCATTACAACTGTCCCCGTGGCATAACCATACTTGCGGACGAGATTATGGGCATGTTCAATTCCGCCAACCGCTACAACAACGGGCAGTTGATAGAGCAACTTCTGTCCGCATGGAGCAACAGTGCCATAGATGTGACCCGTGTCAGCAATCCCATTCCCATACACATTGAGAATCCGTGCATCAACATGGTCGGCACGACACAGACCAGGCGTGTGCATGAGCTGCTCAAAAAGGGATACGAGGATAACGGCCTGCTTGACCGCATTCTGTTCGTGATGCCCAAGTCGTATCTGGTGCCACGGTGGACGGAAAGCGAAGAGGAGGATACCGGGAGCGATCCGGCATCTGCATGGAGGACATGGGAGGCAATCATGGAAAAGGTATTCTCCCTTGACTATGAAGTGAATGATGAAGGGAATATCCCTCATCTGATAGGCATGGAAGTGGAAGCGAAAAGGGTTTTCTTCAACTGGCACAACAATACGATCGAACGCATCAATGCCATCAGGGATGAAAACCTTGTCGAATCGCGTCCCATGAAAAGCCCTGTGCAGGTGGCACGTCTGGCACTGGTTCTCCAAGTCCTGTCTTATGCATGCGGCGAGAGCCATCTGCAATTCGTGACAACGACCGCCATTGAAGGTGCTATCCGGCTAAATGACTATTTCGAAGGTTCTTACAGGCGCATACGCGAATATGTGGCAAACGATACCCGTGACGAGCCGTCGCTGGAATTGCTCTCCTTGCTGAAAAATTCTTTTACCACAGCTGAAGCCCTTGATGCAGGAAGACAGCTAAAAGTGACGGAGCGCACGGTGATGAACTATCTTAAAGAACTTGCAAAGAATAGGCTCATACACAAGGTCAGGCAGGGAGTCTATGAAAAGGTATCATTCACAGCCGAGAATAGAAACTGCAATGTATAACCCCTGTTTGCAGCTTTCAGAATGTTCAGTTTTTCAGTTTCGTTAAGGAGCAAATTGCCAATTCCTGCAAAACTGAAAGGACTGAAAACTGAAATTACTGCAAATCCATTTCAGAAATTATCATGGACAACTACAGATTTCATCTTGAAAAATATCATCGGGGCAGCAAGGTAGCGTGTCCCGAATGCAAGCGCAAGGCTTGTTTTACCCGTTATATCGATGAGTCGGGAGAGATAACCTTCCCTCCCCATGTCGGCAAATGCGACCACGAACACAGTTGCGGCTACCATTACACACCAAAGGATTCCTTTCGGGAACATCCCGATGAATTGGATTCATTCAGGCAGGAGTGGAAACCGCAAGCCGTAACTCCAAAGAAGCCAGTCAGTCCTCCGTCTTTTATAGATTCGGCTGTCATGCAGCATTCACTGTCACACTATGACATCAACCCGTTGTACACATTCCTGTCCGACACGATTGGCAGAAGCAATACCGAAAGGCTCTTCAAACTTTACCGGGTCGGGACTTCCAAAAAATGGAACGGTTCGGCAGTATTCTGGCAGGTGGATTCCAACGGACAGGTACATACAGGTAAGATTATGGGATATGACGCCAAGACCGGGCATCGGCTGAAAGTTCCTCATCCGCACGTGTGTTGGGTGCATACCGAGTTGCGTCTGCCAGGCTTCAACCTATGCCAGTGTTTCTTTGGCGAACATCTTCTTGTCCGCTATCCCGACAAGACAGTGTTCATTGTGGAAAGCGAGAAGACAGCACTCATTGCAGCTCATTTTATGCCTGACGGCTTATGGCTGGCGACCGGAGGAAAGAACGGTTGTTTCAACGAAAAGGCCGTTCGTATACTGGCGCATCGGGATGTAGTACTGATGCCAGACCTTGTTGCAACGGAGCAGTGGAAGCAGAAGACTTCCATGCTTGCTAATGTCTGCCGGTCCGTATCGGTCAGTACGGTACTGGAAGATATGGCAACCGATGAACAACGTGCCAGAGGATTGGACATTGCGGACTTCCTTCTGATGGAGGACACCCCTCAGATGATACTTCAACGGATGATTGACCGTAACCCCGGCTTGCAGACATTGATTGACGAACTTGGGTTGGAATTGGTGGATGCAGAACAGATATGATAATTGGATGGATTGGACAGCTCGCTGTCCTTGAAAAAGGGTTTGTAAAATCCCGTAGTTTATTAGGGCATTTTCACCGCCTCCGCTTCGCGTCCAGCAGTCAAAAAACCCATAAGGGAGGGATGTCCTCTCGACACCCAGTTGCTTGTGGCACATAGGACGGGATTTTACAATAAGAATCATAGTAAAATAACGAACAGATATGAGTAATACACAATACGCTGTCTGCCACCTGCAACGTGGCAGCGGCAATGACAGTGGAATGTCATGCCATATAGAAAGGAAGGATGCCAAAGGAAAGAAATATGTTCCGGCAAATGCCGATGCGAAACGAACATCACAGAACAGGGAACTGCTTACGTTTCCTGATGGAGTAGCCAATCGCACAGAAGCAATCCAGCACCGTATTAACACTGCCGGGCTGCGCCGCAAAGTCAGCAAGAACCAGACAAAGGCAATACGCATAATGCTGACCGGAACACATGAGCAGATGATGAAAATTGCCAATGACGGCAAACTGGGCAGTTGGATTGATGTCAATCTCAAATGGCTAAAGGAGACCTTTGGTGATGAGAATCTTGTGTCCTGCGTGCTGCATATGGACGAGAAGACCCCGCATCTGCACGCCACAGTCGTGCCCATTGTAACCGGAGAGCGTATCCGCAGGAAGCGGGAGGGCGAAAAGAAATATGAAACGAAGTCCGGACCCCGTTTGTCGGCGGACGATGTGATGCGTCGTACCAAATTACATGAATACCAGAACAGCTATGCCAAGGCCATGAAACCGTTCGGGTTACAGCGTGGAATTGTCGGTTCTACCGCTAAGCATCAGGCGAACTCGGAATACTACAAGCAACAGATGAATAGGTATGAGGAAGACATAGCCAAATTACAGGCTGATATTGAGCAAGCAAAAGAAGGTAGAAGTACAGTCCTGTCATGGTTTGGCAAAGGTGATTTGGCAAAAGCTAAGAAAGAACTTGCGAATAAGGACGAGCAGATTGCCAAACTCAAAAATCAGATTAAAATACTCATGGCAGAAAAGTCCCAGTTACAAGAAAAACATAAAGCGGATATAGAACAATTACGGAATGGTTATCAAAAAGAGATTGACAAGGCCATTCATAGGGCAGAAACGGCAGAACGGCAATTCAAGGAGAAGGATGCAATCATAGATAGACAGAGGAAACAGATAAGTTTGCTTGACCGCAAGGCCAATCCCCAACGTTACAGCCTCTCGTCCGGTGCCGAACTTGTACGTATCAATGTCTCAAACTATCGGAATCCGTCGCTCCACATCTGGACACGGGTCGGTGATGAGCTTTTTGAGAACATCAAATTCCAAATAGACTATGATGTGGCCCAAAGCCATTTCAACGGCCAGATCACGGACGAGGAGTTTGTCAACGCTGTATTTGATCCGCAGGAACAGGTAAATGGAAAACAGGCGGAATTGCTGGGTGCCGTTTTCACCCTTGCCGCTGGCGGACCAGCAGAGGTTCATGTCGGTACAGGCTCGGGGGGGCTCATCGTCTGACCTTCCGTGGAGTGAACGAAAAAACAAGCAAAGTTATCGGAAAAAATAAGCCTAAAAACCTTTTATGGAGTAGAATAGGTGTAATTTTTCGTTATTCTAACAATCGTATGAGATTCTTTTCCTATCTTTGTGTTCAAAATTTGACAATTCAAAAATAGTTCCAACAATGAGCAACTCTTTTGTAAGATACCTTTTAGAAGGAAATAATTACCCTTCAAATGGACAAGTTGTATTTGACTCTTCTGATCACATTCGTTTCCAGAACGGACAAGATATTTCCGGACACAACTATGGTTGTAATCGTCGACTCGTTATCAAAAAAAACATACAAGGAGAAGAAGGCTATACTGTAACCATGTATAATCTTGATGGGGTTCATCCACTTTGGAAGAACAATGTTCAGATGGCACCTAAAAGAATGAAAATAGTTAATGTAGAAGGAAACATTGTAGAACTGCGAGGATATGGCTACGATGAAAATGCCCTTGCAATAGGTGCACCACTTCAAGCTGCATCTTTTGAGAACTATGGTGTAGTTGTCATGATAGAGGACGACTCTATTGTTCGTGCACAATTAAATATGTTTGACAGAAACATCAGTATCGTATATTTACAATAAAACAAATCAAATATGGAATTAGAAAGAACTTTCGACGAGAACGTCTATTCGAATGTCGATGACGGTTCTGTATTTCCTCTCTTTGTGCGTTATTCTGAAAAGAACGTTGATTTCAATAACAAGAACAACTCAACGAGCTTTGAAGATATGGTTGCACAGATTAAGGGCGTACATGAGTGTTGCTTTATTCATAGACGGCAAAAAAATAGAGACGGTAAGCTATTAGATGAGCTTGCTATAAAAATTGATGAAATTAATATCTCTTTAACAGCAAAATTGGCTCGTGATGGATTTTCATTGATTAATCCAGTTCTATCTGAGAAGAATATCGTTCTTCCAGAGGAAAACGAGTATTCAAAGAGAAAATGTGAGATAAAATTTGTCGATCAGAACGAAAGTGAACTTCGTCTGATAAGTGGAGCTGGTTCATATTGGTTAAACCACACAGAAGAGATTAGCAATTTCCTAAAAGATTGTTTTGCTTTACCAATTCCTCCAATTGAAATTCACATAGAGGAGGATAAGGAAATGTGGCAAGCATACTTGGATGGTTTAAATGCACTTCTTGACGCAAAACGAGATTTGATAAAAATCGAGAAAGTCACTAAGCAAAAGAATGGTTTAGTTCGACTTGATTTTGACATGGATAGTTATATCCAAAACTTTAAGGATAAAATCGAAGACGAACTTCAAGGGAAGTGTGAAATTGAGCCTACAGTAGAATTAGAAGATGGAGACTGTACGATTTCGTTTGATAGCTACCAAATCATTCCTGGCGACACAATAGACGCAATTAAGAGTATAGGAAAGGAGTACTGTTATTCTGCAGAAGAGCAGGTAACAAACTATGTGCATGGTTCATTGGAAGTCCTTTCTGACCCAGAAGAGCTTGCATCTATTGTTGCTGATATTGAGCAAGAATTTCATAATTTCGGATCTTCTTTTAATAAAAAAGGAGATAATGATTTCGTTGCTTCTACAGATCGTGAAATTGCCATCTTGAATCGAATTGTTGATAAATTGTGTAAGGGTATTGCTGAGGTCAGAAATACAACTCAAATTCAAGTCGGTTTGCGCCCATCAGAGAGTTCCTTTGACATAAATTCTGTAAGATCCGACTTGTCTTTTGTCACCAAAAGTACAACGGCTATCTATAAAAAGCAAATCAAAGTATAATAACTGATATTCAGATTGTTATTCATCATATCGGTATTGAAATATCGAGAGAATGTGAATCATTCTGCATAAATAACCGAGAGTTGCGTTTCCAAATCATTACCTCGTTTTGGGATGCCTGCGGTTACATACAACGGTTATTTACAGTCTATTACGTTTATATTCATCTTGTCGGACGACTCTGCCGAAATTATTTTTGTCCAACTTAAAAAAGCAGAGTTTATGCGCAGTACTTTCAAGGTCTTGTTCTACCTCAAACGAACAAAGAGCACCCCGCGAGCAGTCTATCCGGTTATGGGCCGCATCACGGTCAACGGCACGATTTCACAGTTCAGTGCCAAGATCAACGTTCCGGAACAACTGTGGGAGGTTAAAGGCGGCCGAGCCAAAGGCAAAAGCGTCGAGTCGGAACGCATCAACCGCCATCTGGACAATATCCGCATCCAGATCGGCAAACACTATCAGTCGATTTGCGATCACGATGCCTACGTCACGGCTGAAAAGGTCAAGAATGCCTGGCTGGGTATGGGCGAACGATACCGGACTCTTGTGGATGTTTTCGAACATTACACGAATGATCTTTTCAAACGTATCGGCGTAGATCGCTCGGAAAGTACCTGGTGGCGCTATCGGGCGGTGCTGGGTCATCTCCGGGCCTTTCTGAAACACGAGTACAACCTCCACGATATTCCGCTGCTCGAATTGGAACAGTCGTTCATCGAGCAATACCACGTCTATTTGAAAACTGTCTGCCATTTGAAGGCGGGCAGCGCATGCCGCTACATAGATTGTTTGAACAACGTGGTGAGAATTTCGTTCAACAACGGTCTTATGCCGCGGAATCCGTTCGCTTCCTACAGTTATTCCGCTCCGAAGGAACCGAGAACTTTTCTCAGCGAGAAGGAACTGCGGGTTTTTCAGACGACACGATTGAAGAGTGCCAAACACGAATACCACCGCGACCTGTTTCTCTTTTCCTGTTTTACGGGAATCTGCTACAAAGACATGCGCTATCTGACCTGTGAACAAATCATACCGGACACGGAGGGGCACCTGTGGATACACGGTAACCGTTGCAAGACGGGAGGAGAATATATGGTCAAATTTCTCCCCGCAGCTTTGCGTCTTCTGGAAAAGTATCGCGGAACAGCTCCGTCACCGCTTGCATTCGACATGCCGGGACTTAGCAGTATCAATTGCTCCTTGCGTCGTATTACCAAACAGTGCGGTATCTCACGGCACATAACCTTTCATGCAGCACGTCATACGTTTGCCACGACACTCTGCCTTTCACAAGGTATTCCTTTGTCAACAGTTTCCAAGATGCTGGGACATAAACAGATCACCACGACACAGATCTATGCGCAGACTACGCCGATAATGATCGAGGATGCGATCGATCGTGTCGAATCCCGGCTGGGCGGTAAATTCGCAGTATAGCGTAATCATGGATTAAATCATCCACTGCAAGGAAATTTCATGTAAGTAACAGTGTAAGTTACAAAGAATATCGGTCGGAAGTTGTCACCTTTGCACCGTAACCAACTATCTCGATTATGGATAAAGATGACAAACTCCGCCTTGCGGAAATTCATGCAATGGTCAAGACGATTTCCGTGGACCTTCAATTTTTGAGACGCCACCGCAACGTGCTTTTCGGGACACCGGTTTTGGAGTTCAACGAGGTTTGCTCGGTGCTGCACCTGAGTGCCCGTCAGGTGCAGCGCCTTCGCGAGCGCAAAGAACTCGTAGGGTTCAACGTGGGCCGCCGGCGCTTGTACTTTCAGACGGAGATCTACGACTACCTCTCCCGTTTGGAGAGAGAAAACCTCAAACATCCCGAACAGTCAATGGAACAGTGATTATGGATCGACCGAACAATCCCAGTGAAACGAAGTATCTGCTGATCGGGGAAGAGGAGTTCGAACGTCTTCTGCGCAGCTATTATATTCTCGGCAAGGGGCTTCTGGCTTTCGAATATCTCTGCGGTCACAGCGACCGTCCGATGTACCTGTCAGCCGAGGGCGTGTGCGAAGTGCTCGGCATTACGCGCGACGAGTTGGACGAGCACCGCCTGAAACGACAGATCAAGGCGAAAGTTTTCCAGCGGCAGATGATGTACAGCCTCTACGATCTGGTACTCCTCGCCGAACGTCTCGTGCGCCATAAGATCCGGTACAGGCTCTCGAAAGCGCCCCGCTTCGATGCGACGGGCCAACGCCTGTGATTCGCGTTGTATCTCAGCTTGTCAAGACCGGCCGTTTGCGGCCGGTCTTTTTCTCCGATTTCGTAAAAGCGACGAAACGACAGCAGGAAGAAAGGAGGTATAGACAAATACCATATATCCGATCTACCGGCCCGCTTCGAGGGAAGCCTTTCGGAACTCTTTGAGCAGCGCCATCAACTCCAATGCGGCTTTACGAGCCCTCCGTCCGGCTGCCTTGTTGCCTTTGAACCACTGAAGATATGCATCCTTCTGAAAAGCTGCGATGCGATCGTTGATCTGTTCGAGTAATTTTTCCATATCGATTTATATTTGGTCGTTATGAAACAAATATAGGCAAAATCGGCTGCTGTCGGAATCTTTGCCCGCTTTTTTATGCATGATACAGGATCGTCCCGGTCGGACGCGGAGCAAGTTAGCGGCAGGCTCACAGACCCTTATCGCCTTTTCCGCGCACGATCTTCCCTTCTTCGAACGGTATCGCACGCGGAAAAGTCGCACGGGGCGCCTGCCGCAGTTTCCGCCCCGTCGTCCGACCATGCAGGACATTCGGTCTGGCGACACAATAAGAATATTCACCAAATTGTTTCGAACCATGAACATCTATCGGATTTCGGCGGAAGGCTACGCCATGTATCTCTTCCGCGTTGCGGCGCGTACACAAGCTGCCGCCTGTATGAAGCTCTCAGTGCTGCTCGGCATAGCGGCCGAGAACTGTCGCGTTATGGAAACACTTCCTCTGAACGATCATGTACGGGAAATCGAATCCTGCCGTACGCGGGTGTCTGCGCGATGATATGCTGGATGGACCAGAAGAGCTTTACACGCTTGACGCTTACTCCCGACTATCGAACTACTTCGGAGATACAGAGGACACAAGGCTTGTTGGAGGAAGTTTTGCCCACTATTCCCGATGCGGAACTGTTGTACGGCGTTTTCTATAATGAAAAATACGGAATACTGCTCGTTCGAACAGAGCCGTATCTGTTTCCGACGCAACGGAATCCTCTTTCGGATCAATAAGCAGTATTCTCCCAAACCGACCTATGCGATCGACATCGACACCTCGAATTTCAAGCACATAGATCTTCATATGCAGGCTCGTATCCGGGATAAATATCCGGCACCGCACCGCATCGGTGTCCTTTCCGAGCGTAAGGTCAATATTTGGGTGGACTACCTGACTAAGATTTGGCACGACCTGGAACACCTCGATCGAGAACGCAATGCCCATATCTCCGCCCATCGATCGCGGTTGAACAAACTCCCGGATGTTAAGTGGAACAAAGATCGGGACAGAGGATCTATCGAGCGTAACGGTCTCTGCTACAGTTTCCGCTACGAAACGGGCACGATTCAGGAAAAGGTATCGCTCGATTACGGCCCCTGCACGCTCGACGACTTCCTGGCTCTTTCAGATAACCGCTACAGACCGAAATGCTGAACCTTTTTCAAAACGATTCCGAATCGGGAATGATACCCTTTCCGGAATATTTCATACGCAACCTGTATGTCCATCGCTTCCGGCTGTCGAGCCGGAGCGCTGACACGCGCCGCCGGATCGTCCGCTGGCTGTTTCTGCATTTCCACGTCTATGACTACCACCCTGCGGATGCTGAAACTACGGGACGCTACCTTTCGCGGGAACGGTTCCCGCCCCTGCTCTTTATGACGCTGACCGAGGATTTTCGCAAGGACTCCTCGCTGTGTCTGCGGATAATCTCCACCGACTTCTATACGCTCTATCTGGAAGGGAACGTCTATTGTGACGGCCGGTGGCATAACATTCGACTGTAACCTGTTCCCGCCTGAAAGCGGCGGGAACGCAAACCTGTTTTACGATGGCGAATATATGTATCAACCGCTTCTATTGTTCGACGGACAATGAAGCGAACTACGAAAAGATTCTCTACGGCCTCGGCGATCGGTTCGACCTGTACGATCTCGACGGCCGCGACAACTGGATGCGCGGGGAGTTCGACTCGAAATGGTGCTATCCCGAGGAGGCGATCGCAGCGATGATGAAGACGTTGGAAAAGGACCCGACGCTTCATATCGAGATCGTCTCCTGTGAGCCGGGGATGCAATACCTCGAAGCGCATATCTACGACAGCGGCATGTGGAATAGCTTTTAATAGGATGAAACGGAATTTTCGAGTAGGTGTACGCTACACGTTCGAAGGAGCCTACACCGTTCGGGCGGTTTCCGACAAGGAAGCCGCCCGGCTTGTTTTACGACGATGCGGCCTGACGTGCGGCAACATCCATACGACGCTCGACGAGCTCACGTGTCCGGATTGGGACTTTCCTACGCATCCCGACACACGGATAGGAAACGTCGAACCGATCGAGATGCCGGAGCGGAAGGCTTAAAATTATCAATACGAACTAATCTATGACCAAATACAGATTTTATGAGGACAGGAAGGTCTCGGTATAGGAGCGCATCTACTTTTCCATCGAGGCCGCAACGATCGAGACAGCGGAGGCGCAAGCTGCGGCGATCGCTCACAGGTCCCTTTACGCTGCGGCGTGCGACGACGCTGCGATCGAAATCGAGGAGAGCGAAACGCTAAATTGAATTAAGACCTATGAAACGATTTGAAAAAATTACTAAGCGCTATGCGCTTGCGAACAGCTATTTCAAAAACCGGCTGCTTATCTGGCCGGATACGCTTTGCGAAATTCACGATTACCTGCAACAACACGGTGAACTGCCGTTCCGCTACGACGGGGATAACTGGTCCTACGACGCACTGTGCGAGCGGCAGAAGCGACGTGGTGTCCGCCTGTCGCAGTACCTTACGCCCGATGCTACGGCCCGGCGGATCGCCGCCCTTGCCGTGCGGTATTTCGAGAATGACAGCCGTATCATGGACGTCTGCTGCGGTACGGGACAACTCACCCGGGCCTTGATCGCCGAAGGCGTGCATCCCTCGCAGATCGTGGGATTGGAAGTCGACCGGGAGCTGGCGGACTTTTACGCACGCCTGTATCCTGTGACGCAAACGCTGATCGGGCCATATCGGGACATCGATTTCCGCTGCGAGAACGTCGTTGCCAACCCTCCTTTCGAAACGACGGAGGTCGTCGATTTTCTTTCGTGGCTTGCGAAGGTACAACAGCCGGGCGACCGGAGTGTGTTGCTGCTTCCGCACGGTTTCATCGACAAACAGCGCCCCAAGGGCATACAGGAAACGCTGCGGCAATTCAAGGTTCTGTACCGTACACCTATGCAGGAGCGGTTCGCGCGGACAAATGTCATAGCCGAAATAGTCGTTCTGGAGCGACGATAGCATCCATTGCGAAACATTCCGGCAGGCCGCTCGCTCCCGGTTCTGCATTTCAGGTCGGGATCGGGAGCGGTTGCGGTATTGCCGTTTCCGCGATTTTTCGTATTTTTACAGAGTATTGGCATTGTTCGATGATGTAAGCAAGACGCCTATGACGACTCTTCGCTGCGTGGTGGAACGCATCATCTATCAGAATCCCGAAAACGGGTATTCGGTATTGAAGGTCAAAGTAAAGGGCTACGATGATCTGGTTACGCTCGTGGGCAACCTGCTGGAAGTTCCCGTGGGGAGTGTCCTGCTGTGCCGGGGCGAGTGGAAAGTGGACAAACGTTACGGCAGCCAGTTCGTTGCCGCAACGTGGGAGGAGACGATGCCCGCCACGGTTTACGGCATCGAGAAATACCTCGGCAGCGGACTGGTGAAAGGCATCGGTCCCCGTTTTGCCCGTGCGATCGTCCAGCGATTCGGTGCGGCGACGATCGAAGTGATCGAAACCGACATCGAACGGCTCTACGAGGTGCCGCAGATCGGCCGCAAGCGCGTGGAGAAGATCCGCGAGAGCTGGGAGCGGCAGAAGGAGATCAAGAACGTGATGCTGTTTCTCCAAAGCTACGGCGTAAGCACGGCCTATGCCGCCAAGATCTACCGAGAGTACGGCTCGGAGAGTATCGACAAGGTTCGGGAGAATCCTTACCGCCTCGCCGACGACATCTGGGGCATCGGCTTCAAGACCGCCGACGGCATCGCCGGCAAGATGGGCTACGGGAAGAACGATGCCCGCCGGTGCCGGAGCGGGATCCTTTACACGCTCGGCCAACTCTCGGACGAGGGACACGTCTATGCCGAACGGGAACAACTCGTGCAAGCGGCCTGCACGCTGCTCGAAGCCGACGCGGCACCCGTCTGCGAAGCGTTGGAGCGGATGATCCTCTCCGAGGAGTTGATAACGGAGCGGGAGGCGATCTACCTGCCGGCGTTCTATCATGCGGAGTGCGGCGCGGCACGGCGGCTGAAAGAGCTCGCGGAGAGTGCGGGCCGCACGTTGTTCACTACGGAGCTTGACCCCGGCGTTCTTACCGCAGAAACGGGCATCGACTACGACGACGTGCAGCTCGCTGCGATCCGGCAGGCCGTGACCTCCAAGGTCATGGTGCTCACGGGCGGCCCCGGCACGGGTAAGACGACCACTACGCAGGGCATCATCGCGGCGTTGAAGAAGGCGGGGCTGCGCGTTCTGCTGGCGGCACCTACGGGACGGGCGGCCAAACGCATGAGCGAAGCGACGGGTATGGATGCCAAGACCATTCACCGGCTGCTGGAATACAATCCGCAGGACGGTTATAAACGCAACGACGAAAATCCGCTGGACGGCGACGCCCTGATTGTGGACGAATGCTCGATGATCGACATCCTGCTGATGAACAACCTGATGAAAGCCGTTCCGGTGACGATGCGTCTGGTGCTTGTGGGTGACATCGACCAGCTGCCGAGCGTCGGTGCAGGCAATGTCCTGCGCGACATCATCGACTCGCAGAAGATTCCCGTCGTGCGCTTGACGCGAATCTTCCGGCAGGCACAGAAGAGCCGGATCGTGATGAGCGCCCACGCCATCAATCAGGGCCGTTTCCCCGATATGAGCAACGGCCGCGATACGGATTTCTTCTTTATGAAGGAGGAAGACCCCGAACGGGTGGCTGCCACGGTCGTTCGGCTGGTGAAGGAGCGCCTGCCGCGCGCCTATGGACAACGGCCGGACAAGATTCAGGTTCTCACGCCGATGCAGCGGGGCATCGTGGGTGCCGCCAACCTGAACCTGTCGTTGCAGGAGGCCCTGAACCCTTCGGGGCCGAGCCTGAATCGCGGAGGCTACACCTACCGTCAGGCAGACCGGGTGATGCAGGTGCGCAACAATTATGATAAGGAGGTTTTCAACGGCGACCTGGGGTATGTCGAGAGCGTGAATACGGAAGACCGGACGCTGACGGTGGATTTCGACGGCCGCAGCGTGGAGTACGACGTAACGGAGCTCGACGAGCTGACGCTGGCCTACGCCACGACGATCCACAAGGCGCAGGGATCGGAGTATCCGATCGTGGTCCTGCCGGTGCTGATGACCCATTACGTGATGCTCCAGCGCAACCTGATCTACACGGGTATCACACGGGCCATGAAGATCTGCGTTCTGATCGGTGCGACGAAGGCCCTTGCCTGCGCCATCCGGAATCAGGCCGTGCTGAAACGCAATACCAAACTCAAGGAGCGGCTGAACCCCGCCTTGAACACGTGATCCGGGCGATCGCCTTTCGACGACGGATCGGATCACTTACCGCAGCAGATGCCGCAGGGCTTCGAGGGGATGATACAGCAGCATCCGGGGCCCGGCATAGCGCATCACGGCCCGAATCTTTTCCCGCTGTGCCGGAGCGTAGCAATGAACCGTGCACTGTTTGCAGGAGCCTTTGAGAGGGCCGTAGCGGCAGGTTTCCAACCGCCGGCAGGCGTAGGACAAAAGGCTGCGGCACGCCTCGCACAGCTCCGCGTTGTGCTCCTTGCGACGGCAATAGAGGCGTATCATCCGTTCTACCGTCCGTTTTTCCCGTTCGATGCGATCCATCCTATTTCGCCTTTACGGTCAGTAGCTCCCGCCAGTCGGTCGTATAGCGCGGCGAGAGATGTTCGCGGTTCATACGGAACGGCTCGGTTCCCTGTGCCGCGATGACGATGCTGCCCCGGCCATAGACCTTGTTCACCCGATCCAGAGCCTCCATCAGTCGTGCGTGCTTCCCCTTGTCGGGCGGTGCGAACAGAGTGCCCTGCACGCCCGTTGCCGGTACGATCTGCGCGAGTGTCACACCGGCTTTTTTGTACCCGAACCCTGGACGATAAATTTGCCGCAGCGCTGCACGGGCCTGCCGGACGATCTCCAGCGTGCTGTCGGTAGGTTCGGGTAAGGTCAGCACGGCCGTTTCATAGCGCTGGGGCTGGTCGTCCCGGTGGCGGTTGGTGAAAATGAATCCGTGTATCTGCCCGCAGAGAGCACGCTGGGCGCGGAGCTTCTCGGCGCACATCGAAGCGAACTCCGCGACGATGCGTTCGAGCTCCTCCCGCTCGTAAATCTCCTTGGGGAAACTGCGCGAGACGGTGATCTGCTGCTTCTGCTGCGGCATCTGTTCGAAGCCGATGCACTCGATGCCCTGTAACTCGCGCCACGTCCGCAGACCCGTAATCCCCATGCGCCTGTGTATCCACTCTTCGGGCAGCTCGATGAACTGCCGGGCGGTCGTGATGCGCATTGAATCGAAGAGCTTGCCGTAGCGGCGTCCGATACCCCAAACCTCGTGCAGGGGAAAGGTCGCAAGTACCTTTTCGATGTCCTCGGGCCGATGCATGTAACAGCAGCCGTCGAGCTTCGGGTAGCGCTTGGCCAGCTTCGAGGCGATCTTGGCCAGAGTCTTGGTCGGCGCGATGCCGATGCTCACGGGAATGCCCGTGTTGCGGCGTATCGTGCGGCCGATGCGACGTCCGTAGTCGTCTAACGGCTCGGCGATGCCGTGCAGGTCAAAGAATGCCTCGTCGATGGAGTACACCTCGACGGAGGGGACGAGCGTGCGGAGCGTCGCCATCACACGGCGCGACATATCGCCGTAGAGGGCGAAGTTGGCCGAAAAGACGGCCACGCCGTGCCGGTCGATAAGCCCCTGTACCTGATAGAGCGGCTGTCCCATGCCGATGCCGAGGGCCTTGGCTTCGTTCGAGCGGGCAATGATGCAGCCGTCGTTATTCGACAGCACGACCACGGGTCGCCCGACAAGATCGGGACGAAAGACCCGCTGGCAGGAGGCGTAGAAGTTGTTGCAGTCGCAAAGGCCGTACATCGAAGGTGTTATTTGAAGGTTTTGACGACGTGACGCACCACGCCCCAGATCGAGAATTCGTTGTCGGCATTGACGCGAATGGGCGGATATGCGGGATTGGACGGCAGGAGCCAGGCCCCCGCAGCTTCCAGCTTGACCCGTTTGACGGTGAACTCCCCGTCCACGTAACAGACGGCGATGCATCCGTCGTAAGGCTCGACGGCACGATCGACGATCAGCAGGTCGCCGTCGCCGATACCGTCGCCCGTCATGCTGTCGCCCTCGACACGCACGAAAAATGTCGAGGCAGGATTCGGCACCAGCTCACGGTTCAGGTCGAGCGGCATGTCCAAAAAGTCGTCCGCCGGCGACGGGAACCCCGCCCTGACCGTGCCGCCCGACAGAGGAACTTCGCACGGAGTAGACAGGCCCGGACGAAAGATTCGCAGTGTTTTTTTATCCATTCTTCTACATTTTACGGAACAGGCGTGAGTCTGTACCGGCCTTGAAACAGCACCTCGGGGAGCGGATCGGCGGACATCTCTCCGGCCCAGTAGCGCACGGCTGCGGCGGCTATGTCACGGGCCGTGGCCGCACGCTCGTCTATGGCGTCGAGCCAGCGCATGTCCCCTGTAAAACGGTCATACGTTTCGAGGATTTGCACTTCGCATAGCTGTGCCGAGGACATGCCGCTGTAATTCCTGTAATATTCGCAGGACGCTCTCTCCGTGAAGAAATAGGCGCAGTCGGTGCGACCGATACGCACGTGCGGAGGACGGTGCAAATCGAATGCCGCATCCCAGATGCAGCAGACGCACGCCTGATGCTCCGGGTTGAAAGGGTCGAGCTGCGGAAAGTGGTCGGCAAGCGAGGGAATCGTTTGCAGGATGCTTTGGCCGCTTAACAGCGACTGGACATAAACAAGACGCATGATTTGCGCGTGCCGAGCATAGTCGGGGTGTCGCAGGTCGTTGTCGCGCGTTTTCGTATCGAGATCGATTCCGATTTGCGTACGGTCGGATTCCAAACGGTAGAGTGCCATTGCGAGATTCTGTTTCGGGTGCCTGCAAATATAGCGATAAGACACCGAAAAGAACACGTAATTTTCGATTTTCCTTCGCCTCCGGTTGCCTGCGGGGAAGCTCGGCACGCGCACGGCCGCTGCCGCGCCCTCGTCGGCTGCGGACGGGAAAATCATCCTCGGCGTCGGCATACCTCCGCCCTGCGGTATTTTCCCGTCGCTGCGCCGCCGTCGCGCACCGGTGTTCTTCCCGAGGCAACCGGTACGTCCGGGATAATACAGATCGTCTGCCCGACAGATTCGGAGGCGGTCGAGGTTGTTCCGCGACGCTCCGGTCTTCGCTTTTCGTTTACGAATCTCTAAACCGATAACGAACCATGACACATGATCCGACGAAGGGCTGTTATACCCTCGACACGTTACGGGCATTGAATCCGCTTTACGACCACGAACACGGCCTGACACAGCAGGACGTCGAAGCGGTCAATGCCATGAAGAAATACATCGAATCGACACGCAGCGCCGACAGGCCGCAGTGCGGCGATCGAGTGCGATACGTTTCCCGCCACGGTGACTATGCCGGCAGTGCATTGATCGCCTACGACAGAAACGATATGCTCACCGTCTGTATCTGTCCTTACGATCCCTTCGCCTCGCGGACGAAAGACGGCGTACAGTGCTGTAGCAGCGGAGGCCCCTATACCCATGTCGCGGCTGCCGCATTCCGCTATGAAGGTCTCCGGCGGGGTTCTTTCAAAATCTGGGGTCACGACGGACCTTGCGGCAACGGGTCGATCCGCTTCGAAGCCGAAGTCGCGGGGTGGAGCTACCGCGAACCCGATCCGCTCTATGGCGACTTTACGACCGAGGCGTGGCGCAGGCTCTATGTCTATCGGATCGAACGGCCGTACGGCAGCGATCTTTACCGCACGAACGGCCGGGAGATCGGCGACGAAGCAGCGTTCCAGACGTTCCTGCACGACTACAAAGCTACCGTATTTCCGGGACGTTCGCCCCGGCAGCTGGTCGTCTGGTGCTACCGCCCTGCGGAGAGACCTCTGTTGCAGGAGCAGTGGGATGCGCTCGACGCGCCGATCGCCAATTGCCATATCTACAACGTCCCGCAACCTGTGAAGATTCTCTACGACGATCTTCGGCACGAACGGATCGTCTGTTACGTTCCGCCCACACTCCATATCCATTAAATCCCTATAACATTATGAATGACGACACACTGATCGTTACCGAAACCGAGGGCGATACGTTCGACTTGCAGCTCTCGGAGTCTTCGACGCCCGAAACCTTTCGACGCCGGGCCGCTTCGCTGACGGGAAGCGGCCTTTCCGAATCTGAAGCGCGGCATGTCGTTGCGACGACGCCCGTTCCGATGGAGCTTTTCTGCGACTCCGAGCGCGGAATCTTCGCTGTCGAAGCCGAACCGCTCGCCTACAGCCCGCTGTTCAATCCCTACACGGGAGAGGAAATCCCGAACGAGAACCTCCGAACGGAGGATGCGAAACTTTCCGACAGCCGAACCGCGACGGAAAGAGATAAGATACTGGAACGATACGAGGCGATCGACCGAATACACCGCCGACGCCTCGTCGATCTGATGACAGGAATCGTTTCCGAAATGACGGGCCAAAGCCTCGATTCGGGCAACGAATATCCGGCATCGGACGAACGCCAGGATAAATGCTATGTCACAGCTTTCCAGATAAAACATGCAGTGTTGTATGCCTGTCTGTCGTACGACTACGGAGGGGATCGCTGCGTGCCGGTGCAGGACCTCGAAGTCGGACAGCTTTTCGATGTCTTGCGGATGATGCTGCAAGACCTCTGAATATCATTCCGCCCCGTTTGCCCCGTAATCAGCGACGATTACGGGGCGCATTTGTTTTACTATAAAATTTACCGATTATGAGCCACGAAATCATCAAAAACATCTTCGTCACCGCCGACCGGCGGGTGATCGTCTGCCATGCGTCCAGCAATATCCAACCGCAGATTTTTCATGAGGAGGAATACGAACCCCTGACCGAACTGTTGCGCAAGGAGGGCTACGAACGCCTGGAGGAGGAAATCCTCTATCTCTTTTTTCTGGGGGTCTGGCAGAACGACCTGCGGCACGGCCGTGCCGTCGCCCGCGCTATCGAGCAGGAGCGGATGGATGTTTACGAACTCTGGAAACGATGCGATCGGGACGTATCGTTCCGACGGGAGTTTATCAGACATTTGGCCACCTATCTCGAACCTTTGACGGTCGAATTGCCGAACCTATAAAACCTCGATACGACTATGCAAGTGAAATTATTGCGTCAGGCCGCAGGTCGGGATGACCGGATCGTCGCGGCCTATGAAGATGTGACCTTCCTGAACGAACACGTCGGATGGTACCCCATTATAAAAGACCGGTTCCGTAAGGCGAACGATATAGTTGTCGTCGTACTGCGTGTCGGCGACGTTTGTTTCGAAGCCGGAAGTATGTTTCGCAGAGGAATGCTCCGCAAGGAATATATCGAAGCGCGGACTGCGGAAGCTCGCAACCTGCGAGCCGCCGTGCAACGCCGTATGGCGAGCTGCCAGTGGATTCCGTCGTCTTACGTGGCAGCCTACGAAGCACTGGGTTGGGATGCCCGGCCGTTGAAGGGGCATCGCACCCGTATGCGCGAACTGTATGCTGCGGAAGACCGAAGACGGGAACAAGTGCGGATCGAACGGGAAAATGACGACAGCGGCAAGAGGAAGCGCGGCTGAGAACGTCATTGAAACGGGCCGAGGCTGCTTTTCGGGAGGGAGGATTCGTCGAAACGGAACTCTTTATTGCCTTGTGCGGCAAATATGGGATCAATATCCACCCCCGGACGCTCGGCATGCTGCAAAGACGGATTGCCGATTTATCCCGAACGCAGATCCATTGCAAAGGCGTGAGCCGAGGTTTCCGTACCCCGTCATTGTGCGGATGCCGTGAATTGATCGATCGCTTGGCGGAAAAACTAAAATAGGATTTTCAAATATTCACCCTGTAATTTAACTCAATATGAAAATTATGTGTCAGGAGCACTACGACGAAGTAGTGCGTTATGCCGAACGAATCGGCGACAAAACATTGGAAGAACGGTTGAACGATCTGAAACGGTGGGAGCGGAATCCGAACTGTCCTTGTGAAATCGAACTGTATAGGGATTCTGCGCCTTATTCCTTTCTTTTCAGGCAGCGCTATGCCGACAGCAGTACAGGCATTGTCGGCGGACTGGTTTATCACGGCACACCCGATCGTTCGGGATGTTACTGCGAACCGAGAATCCGCGGCTGGGAAATTCATACGTGAAATGCGGATTCTGATTTGACAATGAATCTTGATTAATAAATGACGTATAAAAAACGAACCGATGAAACGAAATAAAAGTATTATAGACCGCTATTTCGACTATATGCGGGATAGCTGGTGCGAAGAAGAATGCCGCACGATCTTCGGCACACGGGCTGCGAGCGTGTGGAAAGTGTGGTGCCGAAGTATTGCACCTGACCTGTGCGGTGGAGCCCGACGATTCTATGTCGCTCTCGATAGGGGCAATCGGCGGCTGTTGATCGAGCACATTGCGTGTGCTGTTCGAGGACAAGACGAGGAATACCTTTCTAAGGAGCCGAGTGTCCTTGTTTGCGAAAGATGCGGCTCGCGTGAGATACAGATGATGGCGTGGGTCGATCCTAATACGTTGGAGTATGTATCCTCGATAGACGCAGATGCTGACGATCAATGGTGCGACGCGTGTCAGGAGCACGTATGGTTTTGCTCGCTCGAAGAGTTCGGAGATAACCTCGATGCCTGGTGGTTGGCAGTGGACTTCCCGAAAATGGAACGGATTACGGGATTGTCTGCGGCGAATTATCCGGCGGATGACGGGGGACAAGCGTTCCTCGATGCCTGCAACGCCTGGTGGAAAAACCTTGATTACGAACGAAAACAGGCTATCTGGATGGAGAACGACGAGAGTCGGGCGGAATGACACAGCAAAGACGCAATAGAACCGCGCCCCGAGATCGGCATAACGGGTCAAGGGTACCACGGTCTCCCCCCCCCCCGAAGAAGTGTAGCGGTTGGTTCCAAGTTTTGCCGAAGGGATAGTAATCTTATGGTCAAGATCGATTCTATCCGGCTTTTCCTTCGCCACTACACGCTTACAACCCTAATGATCGGTCAAAAAATAACGTAACTTCATTTGTATTGTCATTACATATCTAAGAACTCTCTCTATTATGTGAATTTTCTACATCATAATAAAGACGCAGAGCCGTGAATATATTCACGGCTCTGCGTCTTACGTCAATTTTCTGCTGGAACGAACTTATATCTACTTCTGGCTTTCGAATTTTTATATATATATTCTCCTTTTTTCCATTTAACCTTTTGTGTTTCTAACATTAATCTATTTTTCTTAATTATAAAGGTATCCCTCGCGGGTGGTGGTAGAATTAATTCTACAATGTCACTATATTGACTATCTATAGTCTGTTCCGTATATAATGTATTCCCTATTCGAGACCATTTACCTGTCCAATTAAGCCCACCTCCTACATCATACCATCTAAAAAGATGGTATGTTGAGTCCGGATTAATAGTAATGTAAGAACATTCATAAGGGCCTCTAAGACCTCTACATTTATAACTATATTTCCCGTATTTTAATATCGGAGAACAGGCATATAGCACGCAGCCAATCACTAACAATCCAAAAATCCTTTTCATCATTTCTTTTTTGGTAAATAGGTTTTGTTATTTATTCTAAATGCTTGATTGAACACATTCGCAGCTTGTTGATATGTATATTCGTTGGAAAATGGAGTGAATTCCTTTGTCGAATAGGCCGTTATACTTTGGCGAGGTAGAGCTTTATAGGAGTCTCTACCTTTCCAATCCGATACATAATGTCCAAACATCTTGCCTCGTTCATAAGCTGCTTTTTCATCCGTAAGATCATATAAAAAATTTCCCATTCCGCCATGAACCGGCCCTGCACTTAGTTCTCCTTTTTCAAATTGATATGCATGTTTCAATTCGTGAGCAAACAATCCCAAGGGGCTATCAGCAGGGATCAACACATCCATTGTTCCGGCTTCCTCGTTATACACAAAAGCTCCATTCCCATCGTTGCCGTTTGATATGGTAATCCCATATAGCTGGTCTGAATCACGTAAAGCCGCAATTTCTTTCGTTACCTGATCTAATCTCGCATTTCTTGCTTCTGCTTTTTTAATTTTACGGTCTGTTCTTTTACTGTTTTTGGCTGTCCGTCCGGCTTCATACCTTGCAATTTCCGCATTGTTTCTCCGTCTCATGTCGTCTATTTCCTTTTCCAACTCTTCGATCCATTCTTCGAGAGCGTCGGTTGTCTCCATCCCGTTGGGATCGATCAAGCGAATTGGATTGCTCAAGCAATAATTGTATTGGCCAATCGGATAGTATTTCTCGGACATCGGATCCTGCTGCAAGAACATTACCCCTTCGGAATCGTAGAACCGCGCACCGAAATCGGCATAATCGATCTCTTGGAATCGCAGATGTTGTTTTTCCTTACCGGAGAAGGTGTAGCGATTATCCGATGTCGGCATGTCGGGCTGCGCCCACTCCTTGCCGAAGGGATAGTAGTCCTTGCGGTCGAGATCTTCGCGGCCTGTCGGCGTCACCTTCGCCACGACACGTGTACTGCCCAGATGATCGGTCAGGAAATAATGTACCTCCGAACTTGTTCCGTCATTCGTTCCTATGATCCTACCGCCGCCGAACGAGGCGCTTTCGAATGTCCCGTTATTATATACCAAAGAACCTGCGTAACGTGTGGGTTCGTTGTCGTCGTATCCGCACACCTCGATCTTCGTACCGTCGGAAAGATAGGTATAGTACAATCCCATATCCCCTTCGGTATAAATCACCGTAGGCAAGTTAAGTAAATTATAGTAAATATAAAAGCCCGTCAAGGCATCCTTATGGATGTTGCCGTTGGCGTCGTATTCGTAGTCCGAGTTGCTTGTTTCGTCCTTAATGCGCTGACTACCAGAATATGAAAACCGATAGTTCTTCATGTCATCCGACGACAGACTCGATCTGTTCAGCGTAATAATATTGCTGTTTTTGTCATAGGTGATGCCATTTTCCACAAATTCGTCTGTAATATCTTCAGATTCATTGTAGGTCAATCGGGAATCGTTCAATCGGGACAGATCGTCGTAATGGAAAATGTAGGTATTGTTATCCGCATCATAATTTCCGTTCACGTTTTTGTGCTGCCACCACCATTCGGAGATATTGCCCGTATAATAAGCATCGCCACCGTAATAGGGCTCGGGATCGTAATAACGCAATTTCATCTCAAACAGTTCGCTGGACTTCTCTGAGAGCCACCCCTGCATGTTGTAATCCATTGTCTCATGAATGGCATGTGCTCCCGTACCATACATCTTTCCCGAAAGTTGTCCCAACTCGTCGTAGGTATAGGCGACCACGGCCTGCTCTCCGTCATTGAACTGTGCGGTCTCTTTGGTCATGCGGCTGCGCGAATCGTATTCGAAGGTACGGTCGAGCACGTCGATCGTTCCGCCGTGGGTATAACTTTCGCGTTGCGCCAACAGATTTCCGATCAGATCGTAACGGCTGGTCGTGCGGAGAATATTGCCTTCGAAGTCGCATTCCACACGCTGAATCTCACGCCCTTTATAGTCGTAGTAGTAGGCACGGTGATATTCTCCGCCGATCGAGGAATCCGTAATCGCAGTCAACTTTTCATAGGTCGGAAGTCCCGTCGTCGAAGTATCAAGCAGTGTTTCGGACTCGATACCCGTCAGATCGCAGGTCATGTCGGGAATCTCTTCAAAAGCCAAAGCCGCGGGCATCGTCGTCGGATATCGGTCATAGACATGCTGTGTCAAGATCTGCGATGCGGACGAAGAATAAAGTTGCGGATAAGAATTCGTATCGAATGACATTTGCAATGTTTCGCGTGTCTGCGGCGTCTGTGCGGAATCGGTGACGAGTTTCTGTGCTGTCACACGCCCCATGCCATCGTAATGGAAGGTGAGCCATTGATTCTTCTCACGCATCAATCCGTCCTGTATCATCATCGGCCGATCGCCCCGGTTGTAGACGACATACATCGGCTCGCGTCCCGGGAAACGTTTTTCATAGACCCGTCCCCACTCGTCGTAGAAATAGACGTAACAGTTTTGCTTTGCGAAGTCGCTGTCAGGCGAGAAACTCGATCCGGCGGAGAGCAGATCGCTGCCTTTGGGTGTCATGACCCACGCAAGGCGTCCGCAGTCGTCATAGGCATAGTAGGTGATTATATTCTCGGTGGCACTTCCGTTGCGCAGCTGTCGGTTTTCATAGACCGTGCGACCCTCCTTATCCGCATAGGTTATGACGACGGCTCCGTCTTCGTTCGTAGAACGTGTGCCGGAGAGTTCATTGGCGGCATAGTAACCGTCTGCCGTCAGCGAACGATCATCGGGATCGACACGCAGGCGAAGAACCGTTGATACGGCATTACCCATATAAAAAGTCTGCATGGAACGGGTATCAGATTGGTATTCCGCACCGGGTTTATGTGTGCGTAATACCCGATTCAGTGCAGAAGGTTCGTATTCGGTACGAACACAAGCGTGAGGATCGGTCGCCAAGCCGTATCTGGTTTTATAAAACTCCTCTTGATTGGCCAATGCTGCATCGTCACTTTGCCCATTGTTGGCATCCAGCGTATAAGGGAGGTATTGTAACTCCTCGCGGTACAATCCGTCGTAGACGAATGGTTGTATAATATCTCCCTGTCCGTCGCCGTTAGCGCAAATTTGTACGTTTTGCAATGCATATCCCAATCCGTCGTAATAGCTTACATCATAAGAGATTTGTTCCTCTTCGGTGTCCCCGTGGTTGTCGCAGTTGAAGGTTCGTGTCAGAATCCAGTTACGATTGTCATTGAGCGAGAGCATATCGGAGTTGTAGCGGATGCCTTCCAATTCGGCAGAGTCGCTCAGACCGCCCTCGGAGTAGGTAGCAACAATGCGATAGTAACCCGATGTAGCAGGAGTCGAGAGACGTAACGAACCGCCGTTTCCTGTAAGACTTTGCAGGTAGCTGTTTTCCCTATAAAGCGTATACGTTACGAATGGTTGTGTATATTCAACTATCGCAATAATTTGAGAAGTCTCTTTGTCGTATTCGTATGATACGGGAACCGTCCGAACCGATCCTCCGAAATCTTGCGAAACAGTCGCGTTCCATCCCGAAGCGTTCATTATCCCCAACGTACTTTGGATAAATTCGTCTGTCAGATTCGGAGGACAAGCGATTTCGAAGTAGGCTTGTCGAAGTTGCGTATCGTACCCGTAAGACAATCGCATACGGGGATTCCAAGATGCGATCTTGCCCGTATTGTGATCCTGCACCACTCGATCGAGAAACGACAGATCGGCAAGACTGTTGATTGCCACTTTCATACCGTTCCATTTGGAATAGGAGTCGAAATAGACCCGCATGACATCGCCCTCCGCAGGAAATGCCAACGCTCGGGTATCGAAGGAGTAATGATTTCTATAAGCTTCGGGGTAACTGACATTGAATTGACTGTTGGAGAAACTGAACCCGAAATCACCCTCCGGAAATGCTGACGTGTAAAGATAATCTCCGCCCGTGTTGCTGAAGAACGTATCGAATATGTCTATATCGTTCTCTGAATAATATTGGTATACGTCGTATGACGTTCCGGCTGATAGACCATGCAGTTGGATTGAAATTTCTTCACCCGGCAAGACTTCGAATTTTCTATTCGCAGGCAGATCGGCATACAGTCCTTCGAAGTGTTCTTGATCCTGCTTTAATTGCGTAATGATAAAATAAGCACTGTAACTGTAACCCATGTGGATGGAACGAGACATGTTATCTTTGTTTTCATCCAAATCGAACCACACTTCGAAAGTTCCGTCTGCCGGATTTTCGACAGAATTCACACGGATCCACGTAATACCGGCGGCCCGGAGCTGCGCATCGAGCGCGTCCCAAATATCACCTGGGCTGCCGAACTCTTCGCCGTTGTCGACTTGAAACATATAGCTGCGTGTATCCCACGGTAGGGAGATTGCCCCTGCATAAGGTGTACCCAGATCGGGATGCCAAATAAATTGTGCAAATACAGATTGCAGGCCGGTGAACAACAGCACCAGCAACAGATATATCTTTTTCATACTATACGTCTGTTTATTGATTGTCGGTTACAATATGATAATCATAGGATTTCAATACCTTGCCTTTGTCATCGCGGATAACTTTCAATTTTCCGCTATCGTTGTATTCATAGTAGACCGAATGTCCCGAAGGATCGGTGATGCGTGTAATGCCGACCAGCGGATCGTAAGCGTAGGTTGTAACCGCTATCCCTTCGATTCCGCGTAGCATGTTTTCCTCCGTTTCAGGTAAAGTGTCGGGATACGCGTTGTTTGTAATTCCGTATTGATCGGATAGGACGTCGTACGTCATGTTTTCGATCTTGGCGACGAGATATTGTCCTTCATAGCCCCAGATATAACAGGTACTCTTACCATTGCGATCCGTCATCTCCCACGGACGGCCCATCGAATCGTAGAAATCGTATTTACAATCCATACGATATTCGATATTCGGAGGAGTTACTCCCAATGCTCCTTTCCAAACTTTCGAAGGAGTGTAATGGTCCTCTGCATTACTTTGCTGTTCGTAATCGATTTTCATCGCAGAAACCACATTTCCCTTATTGGTTTTAATGATCTCCGTAGGATAAGCCGGTACACGATCCAAATAAGAATACATTTCACGAATATCATCTCCCTTGCTGTCTGTTCGCGTTACAGAATTTACTCTGCCCAAATCATTTACAGAGTAATTATCTTCATTGCGGTAGATTAGTTCAGCATCCTTATTATAGTTTTCTTCGATTTTTTGTTGCAGAACGATGGAGTTCGGATTGTAAATGTGATTTGCGGCCATACACATGAATACGGTATTCACACCTATTTCATCGTTATCGGATTCAGAGTAGACGTATTCTTCCCGTTTTACCGGATGATCCATATCTCCCGCATATTCGGTTTTCATACGCAACTTTCTGCCCCGTAATGTCGATGTATGCAGCATACTCGTATTGAATTCTGCACTGGAATGTAACGTAACTTCAACGGTCCATCCATCCGAAGCTCGCAAATTTTCAGTTTGTTCGTAAATCTCTTTAGGGGTTCCGCCGTTGTTGTCGGCGTTGGCTGAATAGAATTCGTATTCGGTGATCGACAATGGAGAACTGTCCGTTGATTTCTTACGTACCTCTTCAATGACACGCAGATATTCGAAATAGGAATCTTTCGCAAATCCCACATTGTTAAGCGAAGAGACAATCTCTCGTTCAAACGACGCTCCGGCGGCAATGATTGAATATTCCCAATAATAGCATGGAATATGAATCATTGCCCCGGAACTGCGATTCGCATTCTCTTTTTGGGTGTATTTGAAGATTCGATTCTGTGTCTGATTCCCGTCTTGCGAGAAGACATCGATCTGTTTAACACGCAACCCTCCGACTTTAATATTTTGTCCTAAGTAGAAGGCTTCGTTCTGTTCATAGCCGAAATTTGAATATCCTCCCGTAGGATAGTGAATCGTCTTCAGCATACCCATGCGAGTACATGTTTCGTTTGGAGCACGCCACGTACGAAGTTTTTCAGCCAACTTCTTTAAATCTGCTGGAAAGGGAGGTTTGGAGTATGCATCCTGTCCATTGTAATATCCGTGTTGATCGACCTTAAAAGTATGATTGTATGCGAATTCCGATGTTTCATCATAATAGTCCATCGTATATTGTCCTTCTCCGGATAAAGCGACCTTTTTCAGAAAAGTAACATAACCACTTCCCTTGTCATTTAAAAAATATTCAAGCGTACAACTCTTTATCGGATTCCTGTCGCGATCATTAAAAACATTTATCGATGTCAGGTTTCCCGAAGAATAAGCGAATTCTATACGAGCTTTATTTTCGACGACAATGCTGTCGAGAAGGTATTCATTAACAAAATTACTGACTGTATATACAGGTGTCGGATCATTATCCGGATTGCGGTCGGAAAGGTAATCGATCGTGACTACCGGCGTAATTGTTTCGTAAGTATTGTATTTGACCTTGTTATAAAAGAATCTGACATTGTTGCCGTTCGGTGCCTCGATACGGGTTAATTTCCATGTGTAATTCCTGTGCGGATTATCTCCGCCACCCAGAAGATCACTTACGGTTCGGCAAGATTCTATGTGCTCGAAATAGTATTTTGTCTTATCGCCAGTTGTGATGATGAATTTACTCGTTGACAAAGGTGCATAATTTTCCATTAAGAACTCTACATGAAATTCTCCTGCAGGTTGATTCGTATTAAAGACCTTAATCTGATGATTAGGTTGGAGAATAAACGAGCCGGAGTAATTCAGAACCTTGAAATTAAAAACATCCGGCTCTGTTTCGAATCCGAGGCGACTATTGGTTTCATCTTTCCAATAAGGCATGTATTCCTGTCCCGCAGCACCAGTATAAACGATATTAAGTGAATCTGTCGGCGTTGTTTTAAAATAGCTTTGTGCGTATCCGTCTATTCTAACCGAATGACCGTAGATATATGACCCTTGGTCGGGGAATGTATATTCATCCCACCAAGGAATCTCATTCATCTCTTGATCGGCTTTTTCCCGCCAATCATACATTTCCTGTATTGCATCATCAGGAATACCTCTGACCTCACGCGTAATTGCTCCTCCGAAGTTCAGATACCAACCTTGACCGACTAAACCACTGGGAGAACCAGGTTGAAAACCAGACGATGCATAATCAATCGAAATAGGGATTTCAAAATTATTGTCTTTATAAGTATATCAAATAAAAATTAATCCATATTGGGAATATACTACACCGGCCTTTCAAACTGGGATATGGCATTCTTACTATTATTATGGACCGCTTTATTATCAGTTAAAATGAAATTATTCATGAAAAAATTAATTCTTATAATATTTACATTATTAATAACTTATTTTTCATATGGACAGGTGATAATGAATATTGATAGTGTGGATATTTCCCGTCCGACAGAATCGTTGGGATTTGCAGTTACACCGGAATTTAGTATTGTATTCCAAGATACTCCGGATGAAGGTATTGTTCCTGCTATTCGAATTGGAGCTATAATTAAGAATCATAGTAATGATGATATATGGATACGAGCTCATTTTGTCGATAAAACAATAGAAATGAGATTTAACTATCAAGGAAAAGATTATTATAAATATGGGGTTTGGATAGATGGTGATAATTATCCAGAAGGGTTGCTTTTAAGGGCGAATGAATCGAAACGAATTTCGTTAGGATTTGTTGCGCCAATGAATACTCCAGAAGATTTTACGTTGTCGTTGTCATCGACCTACCCCTGTGGCTGGGATTGGGGGCGAAATAAGATTCCTGATCGCGTATATTTACGATGGCTCAGGAAAATACTACCGAGTCTAAAAATAATCGTAACTTATGATAGTATTTGGGGTAATAATTATAGATTATCGTCAGCTCCACTTGACTTAAAGAAAGTTGTTGTTACATCCAATATGACGAAAAAACGGCTTAATTAATTCTAATTTTTATAAGGTACCGGGAATCCTTTTGCAGGGTTGCCGGTTTTTTATATGTTTGGATTTGGATTTTTTTGGAATTTTATTTAATTATAGGAATGCAGATCAAGTCGAGTGCGGATAACTTTGAGTTGAATTATTGTTATCGCGTCGACGGGGGAAAATTCTCTGCATTGGATGCCGATAAAACGGGCTTGATTTATATCGGTTTTATCTACATCAATTATTTAACTCATCTATTGTTCTGTAAAACAAAATTTATAAGACTATTCCAATTTCGAAATATTGTCTTAATGATGTTTTTCTCTTGCTGTTTCCCGTCGGAACGATTTTCACTTTGTCAGTAGCGTCCTCTTTCGGTTGCCGTCGGAAAAGATAGGTGCCCGTCCGCGCCTGCGGCGCTCGCTCTCTCCGCGGCGGAAAAATCATCCTCGCGCGGGCTTCGGTATTTTTCCGTCGCTTCGTTCGCACGGTGCACCAGTATTCTTTCCGAGGCAACCGATCCGTTCGGGATCGCCCCTCGAAGAATTATCGATTATCGTATCCGATGCAAATAGACTTTGCATCGCATCAACACGTGAGACACACGGTAAAAACTGTCCAATCATTATGACGAAGACGAAGAAGTCCGCTTCTCGGAAATCCTCTCTCCCTGCACCGGAGACGACCACTGCTGCTTCCGCAGCACCGCTCTCGGAACAAAGTTCGACAACCTCCGCTGCCGCATCCGAAGCCGTCGCGTCCGCTTCGGAGGGCACTCCTGCCGCTACGCCGATCGTCCTTCTGGAGCTGAATCGGATCGTTTGCAGCACCTATAACCCTCGCCGCAATCTGAATGAGTCGTCGCTGGATGAACTCGCCCTGAGCATGCAGCAGACGGGCCAGCTGCAACCGATCTGCGTACGCGGCAGCGGCGAGCACTACGAAATCGTTTACGGGGAGCGCCGCTACCGGGCCGCGCAGCGTGCGGGCTTCACACACATCAAGGCCCTTGTCTATGAACATCTCACGGACGAGGATGCGGAGGACATGGCCATCACGGAGAACCTCCAGCGCGAGGACGTAGCGCCTCTCGAAGAGGCTGCGGCGTTCCTTCGAGCGCTCAAAACGGGCCGTCATACGGTCTCGACGCTCGTCGACAAGTTCGGCAAGAGCGAGCGTTACATCCGTTCACACCTGAAGCTCAACGACCTTATCGAGCCGCTCGCGAACCTGCTCGAACGCGAGGAGATCATCGAAAGCATGGCCATCGAGCTGGCCAAATACCCTTCGGAGGTTCAGCAGTGCGTCTTCGAGGAGCATTTCGCAAACGACGGTCACAACTCGTGGAAGAACACGTCGCCGCGTCAGGTGGGCCAATACCTTCACGACCGCTACATGACCAAGCTGAACACCTATAAATTCGACAAGACGGAGTGCTCGACCTGTGCCGAGAATACGGCCAACAACATTCTCTTTTCGGATCTTGCCGAAGGGTGTGCGGGCTGCGAAAACCGGTCCTGCATGATCCGCAAGAACGACGAATTTTTAGTTGAGAAAGCGATCCGGATGCAGCGGAACGACCCTCGTACGCTGCTTGCCGTAGAGGTGGGGCGCTATTCGGATGCCGTTCTCGAACGCCTCACATCCCAAGGTTATACGGTCGAGGTCATCGACACCTACAGCATGTGGGAGTCGGACGTCCCCGTACTTCCCGACGTCGAGGCTCCCCGAGAGTCGGATTACGAGGACCGGGATGAGTATTTAGAGGCTCTGGCGGAGTACGAATCCGAGGTTTCGGAGTACCGTGAGAATATGAAGAAGCTGGATGCGGAGATCGACGCGGGCCGAGTGCGTAAATATGCCCTTATCGGTATGCTGGACGTCGATCTGTTCTACGAGGAGGTTCCGGAGCAGATCGAGGAGACGTCCGACGACGAGGGCGTCACGGTCTATACGTCGATCGCTCCGCGTCCCATTGTCGAGGAGCTTGAGAGCCGCATCGTTATGGCACATCGCTCATGCTATACGCAGATGACGACGGACCTGAAACGAGTACTTCGGGAAACGGAGATTTCTTCCTCCGCTCTTGCGGCTTCCGAGAGCCGGCTGTACGGCTATTCGCTGCTACGCCTGCTTCCGTCGAGCTACGCCGAGAAACTGGGTTTGGAGCGCGAAGCCTTGCAGGATGTGCAACATATCGGCGATTTTCTCGATCATCTGGACGGGGATCGCATGAATATGCTGATGCGGTCGGTGATCTTCGATTGCATGGACCATATCGAAGAGTTCCGGCAGACGGATGAAACGTTCGAGCTGCAACTGCTGCGTCAGTTCGCCCTGCAACAGGACAAGGAGACGAGCGAGCGTGTGATCGCGGAGCATCTGGATCGCCTGGAGAAGACGCAATCCAGACTCGAAGAGCAGCTTCACGCTTTGGAGCAGCGCAAGGCGCAGGAGTTGGCCGCCGAGGTGGAAGCCTTCGATCCGGTGGTTCCCGAGGATCCTGCCGTTCCGGATGCGGTACCTGCGGAGGGTGTTCCGGAGCCCGAAGGAGAGCCGTTAGACCCTGATCTGTGGCCGGAAGCGTCAGCATCGCTTGCGGCATAACAGTTATAAATAATGTCGATACCGGGAGGAGCGGTTATCCGCTCCTCCCGGCTTTTTATTCCCTAACCAAAACCAACACCATTATGACAAAACCGAGCGAACATTTCCGGGATACGATCCGGGAATATCTGGAGCAGCGTGCAGGCGCGGATGCGCTTTTCGCGGCCTCCTGTGCCAAAGAGCATAAAAACCTCGACGACTGCATCACCTTTATTCTGAACTATGTCCAGCAGAGCGGCTGCAACGGCTTCACGGACGCGGAGATCTATTCGCTGGCCGTGCATTACTACAACGAGGACGACATCGACGTCGGCAAGCCGCTCGATTGCCGCGTCGTCGTGAACCATACGATCGTTCTGACCGAGGAGGAGCAGCGCGAGGCGCACGAGCAGGCGCTTCGCAAAGCCACCGAAGAAGCCTATGCGAAGATAACGCACAAGAGCAAATCCCAACCTGCGTCGAATGCCGCAAACGCTGCGAATCAACAAAGTCTTTTCTGAGCCATGAAGCCGAGAACGAAACTGCAACGGCGCATCGTGGCGGCAAGCGGCCGCCTGCCGGAGATCACACCCGCGCAGCTGCATTGGGGCTATGCCCATCTTCTGCCACATGAAGCATTCCGCACCAAGAGGGGAAAATCACCTGCACCGAATGTCGGCATACGTGGCAGGGAGATCAGCAAATCGACCGTGCCGTCTGCCCGCATTGCGGCGTGCGACTTACGGTCGTAACCACCCGTCGGCGCACGTCCTGGAATAAGACTTACCTTTCTGTGGTCACGACAAGGGAGGGCTTGCAGGTCATACGCTACTTCCTTCTCGAACGGCGGGTGCGGGACGGCCACCCCGCACGCTACGAATGCTGCGAGGTCATGCAGCGCTGGATCGCGCCCGACGGAAAATACGCTACCGTAGCACGCCTGCGCAATATGTCCTGGTATTATGATGTGTGGCGCTGCGCTACGCCGCTGGCGCTGCGGAAGGAATATTGGCTTTACAACCGCATGTCCGTCGAACGGAGTTATCCTCGCCGCCGCCTTATCCCCGAATTGCGAAGGACGGGCCTTCGCTACGACCTCTATGCGGAGGATCCTGTCGGTATCTTCCGCTATACTCTCAGTCAGCGCCACGCGGAAACGCTGCTTAAAATCGGGCGCCACGACTTGTTCCGCTACTTCTGCCGAGCGGGCGGGCGTCGGATCGAAGATTACTGGCCTTCGCTCCGCATCTGCCTGCGCAACGGCTACCGCATCGACGATGCGGCTTCGTGGTGCGACTATATCGACATGCTGGGCCGGTTGGGCAAGGACATACATAACGCGCACTACGTCTGTCCGTCGGATTTCCGGCAGGCGCACGACCGCTGCCATGCGCTTCTGGCCCGCATCGAGGCCGAGGAGCAGGTCGCACGCCGGCGTGCGGAATACCTCGAATACGAGAAACAGTACCGGAAGGCCAAGGGCAGGTACCTCGGCATCGCTTTTTCGGACGGAGAGATCGAAGTTCGGGTGCTGCAAAGCGTTCAGGAATTTATCGAGGAGGGCAAGGCTATGCACCACTGCGTCGAGCGGTATCACGACAAGAGCGATTCGCTCATCCTCTCGGCCCGCATCGCGGACCGGAGGGTGGAAACGGTGGAGGTTTCGCTGTCGCGGTTGCAGGTCGTGCAGTCACGCGGGGCGTGCAATAGGAATACGGAGTATCATGACCGCATCGTCCGCCTCGTGAACGACAACATGTCTCTTGTCCGAGCCGCCCGCCATAAAAGAGATAAAGCTCCCCGTATTGTAACGCTTGGCCGCGCTGCATCGGACAGGCTGAAGGTTTCTGCATAAGATCATTCGGAAGAGACCGGTTATTCTTGAGTCGAATTCGAGATACATCCGGGAAAAAACGGCGCAACAGAGTTGCCGGTGCTGCTGAAAATCGCTATTTTTGCAAATATAACGAACATCAATATGCAGCACTTATGACAAAAGCAGAGATCGTCAAGCAAATTGCCGGACAAACGGGTCTGGAGAGTAAAATGGTCGCAGGTGTCGTCGAGGCGTTGTTGGAGCGGATTCGTGCAGCCCAGATAGGAGGACAGAACGTCTATTTCCGGGGCTTCGGCAGTTTCGTGCGCCGTGAGCGAGCCGCGAAGAAGGCCCGCGACATCTCGCGCAACACGACCGTCCTCGTGCCGGCGCATACCGTCCCGGCGTTCAAGCCTTCGAAGGCGTTCGTCGAGTGTCTTAAAAAATAGTCGCTTCGGTATGAAACAATCGTCGCCGCAGGGGACTCGACTCCTGCGGCGACGATGTTGTGCGGTCGTTACTCTGCGAAACGGTTTCCGAGGTCCATCCGTTCGTGGAGGATTCTGACGATTAGAATGATCCGGTCGGATTCGATGCGGTAAAAGAGGATGTGCCGTCCGACTCTGAATCCATACAACCCCTCGGCGATCTGTTCGTAACGGCGTCCGATCGGGACGGTGCTTGCGGCGATCTTTCGACAGGTCGCCACAAGCAATCCGTAATAGCGGTCTGCCTGCTCTTCCGACCACCGCTCTACCGTGTAACGCCAAATGTCCGAGAGGTCCTCGACGGCTTTGCGGGTAAAACGAAGTTCAGTCATCTGCACGTCGGGCTTTCAAATGCTGCAAATGCCGCTCGGGATCGAAACCTTCCGCGATGCCGCTGTCGAATCCTTCGGCGACGGCATTTTGCAAGTCGAGCGTGCGGCTCTCGTTTTCTTCGAGCAGCCGCAGCCCGGCGCGTATGACCTCGCTGGCATTGTTATAACGCCCCTGGGCGATCTTGGCTTTGATGAAGCTCTCGAAATAGTCTCCGAGCGCTACGGATGTCGTTCTCATAGTTCCTTCTCTTGTTCAACTACAAAGTTACCAATATTTAGTAATATAACAACTCTCCGGCCGAAATTATTGTGCCCGACGGAGCGATCCGCTGCGGCTCAAAGGGTCCGTGCCAGCCTGATCTGCTTGTTGCGAATCTCGATACGCTGATGGCGTGCTCCGTTTCGTTCGACGATTTCGAGTACGAGGATCTTGTCGTCGGGCATGGTGAACTTGGGCAGTGCGAAGACGGTTCTCTGGCGCTGATGGGCACGTACGATACGCAGGTCGTTGCATACGCGCAGCAGTTCGAGTGGCGTTATCTGCTGTGCCGTTCGCTTTGCGACCTTGCGGTCCTCGATCCGAAAATGCAGGTCCTCGACTTCGAAGGAGATGTTGGAGTTGTTGTATAGCGACAGATGGATGTATATCACGTCGTTGCGGACATAGATTCCCTGCACCTCCGTTTCGATGCCGTAATGTTTTTTCCGCAGCCGCATCTCGGTTCGGTTGAGTCTGTAGATGTCGTTGAGCGTCTTCTTGACTACGGCGGGACGTTCGCGTCCGGTGGCTTCGAGCAGCACGCGACCTTCTGCGGGCGGCGTCTGCACGGCCGGGGACGCGGACGTCGCAGCGCCTATCTCATGCGTTGCGACCTGCGGGTTCTCGGCATAGCGTGCATCGAAGGAGTAGTAGCCTCCGTCCTCGGTGATGACCGTGAGGTTCGTTTCTTTCGGAAAGTCTCGAACGGCGGCCTTCACGCGCACGACGTTCTCGGCTCCTGCGGCCTTTCCGGCGATGATGTCCATCGACCCGATGTCGATGTAGGTCACGGGCGACGGAAAGAGGATGTGTACGGTCTTGTTGAAGCCCACTTCGATACGGCGGGGTGCTACATCGACGTGCTGCGCATCTGCGGCGAGGGCCGCAAGCAGCGCTGCGATCGTAAGGAAAAGACTGGATAATCGGTTCATGACGGTTTTATTCTTTCGACAGTAAATAGATCCTGTGGTCGGCTTTAAGTGTGATCTTGACCTCTTTGAGCTTCTCGGCCGCATACCTCGTCGTAGCGCGCAGGGCCGTGCGGGAGATGTCTGCGAGCACCTGCTGTCCGGCGTTGCGGCTGATGTCGATGCTCGTGCCGGTCTGCTGCCCGATGTCGGCGAGGGCCTCCTTCACGGCTCGGCGCTCGCGCGAGTCGGGGATGTTGAGCCCCGGCTGCCCGTCCAGATCGTAAGCTGCGGCTTCGAGGGGAAAGATCCGCCCCTGGTACCGGATGCTGCGCACGACGATCCGCAGACGCACGCCGTCGAGCGATGCTTCGCCGTAGAGGGAGGTGCCGCGCGGCAGCCGTACGCCGTCGACTGCGGCCTCTTCGAGCAGCCGCAGGCGGACCATCTCTCCCGAGCGCACGGTCTGCGTCTGCGCTATGCACGCGCTGACGGCCGTGTTATGCTCCGGGCGCTTTTCGCCTTCGGCAGTCAGGAACCCCGTGTTGCGCTCCTGTGCGGAATCTGCCGCTGCGCCGAGCGTCGAAGCCGTCAGTGCCCGGTCCGGCACGGGGCGCAGCACGCAGAGCCGTCCCCGTTCGGCCGGTACGGTGTCGATGTGCGGTGTTCCGCCGCCGAGGTACTTCTGAGCCAGTTGATATTGTCGCTCGGCCAGCTCCAGCGGATCTGCGGAAGCTGCCGGCGGCGACGCATCGAGCCGTGCGGAGAGTTCCTCGACCTGACGCCGCAGATGCTCGACTTCCCGCTCGGAGGTGCGGGGTGCATAGGTTTGTGCGAGCTGCCGTTGCAGGGCGCGGTTGGCCTCATCTGCCTCCTGCATGGGGTTCTGCCGGGACGGAGGTTGCTCCGTGCGGTCGTCCAGCAGCGAGAAGGACTCCTCGCCGAGCGTGAGCAGCCGCTGGGCCTGCAACGCCTCGGTCCGGACCTTCGCCACGACCTTTTGCTTGGAGCTTTCGATCTGTTGCTCGCGGCCCTCCGGCACGGAGAAGTTGATCCCCGCAGCTCCTTCCTGCTGCGGTGTTTCCTTCGTGCCGAATATCCGCCACATGAACAGCGTGAAGGGTACGAGCAGCGCGGCAGCCACGAGCAGGACGTTGACCTTCGGCCACCTGCGGGAGCGGATTTCATCTTTTGGTTCTTTCATCTTCATCGGAATTTGATATTCAGGATAAGACGCCCCGCAGCAGCATCCACATATCGGCGGCGGCGAAAAGCAGCAGCGCCGCAAGAGCGATGCGCTGCCGCTGGCGGGGCGCCAGACGGTCGTGTCGGCGGCGCAGCCACCGCCTCGCATAACGTGTTCGTACGCACAGTCTGTCAACGGTCATAAGTTGCGAGGTCCTTGTTTTCGATGACGTTCAGATTCTCCAGCAGAAACCCCTGGGGGTTGTTGTCCGAGCGCACGGCGTTGATGAGGCGGCAGGTCGTTACGAGCGACCGCTCGGTGATGGTGCTCTCGCGCATGATGCGCTGCCGGGCGTAAGTCGTCACCTGGTAGGGATAGCTGTCGAAGTTGCAGCGTATGCTGTCGATGCGTACGGTCTGCGAGATGCCGCCGGCGATCAGGCGGTTGAAGAATCCCTTTTCGCTCAGGGCCTTGTAATACGACAGGGCCGATCGGTCGGCCATCAGCAGCGCACGATTCAGGTTGGACTCGATGGCCGCCTTGTCGGGCGAGAGGGTGAAGAAGAGCTCGTGGAAGCGCCGCACGTGCTCGCGTGCCTCCACGGGGCGGTTCTGGGAGAGATCCTGCGAGAGTGCGACCATGAGCGATCGTCCGCCGTCGAGGACGTAGATCTTCTGCCGCTGCCGCTCGGCGAAGGCATAGGAGAAGCCTACGGAGGCTACGGCCACGGCAGCGCACAATCCGGCGAAGAGGGCGCAGCAGATGCGTATGAGCCGGAAGTTGCTTTCGATATTTTTAAGACTTTTGAATTCCATACAGCGAATGTAAAGCGGTTATTGACGTGTTCCCCGGAGTTTTCCGGCAACCCACCTGACGCCGTGCCACGCGGCCTTGCCGCCGGCGTATCCTTTTCCTGCGGCCATGCCCATTAAGCCGGCCGCCAGTGTCGTGGTGCGGGCTACGGTATGGTTGAAGCTCGATATGCCTCCGGTCTGCACGATCCACGTAGAGATCGAGGGGATGCACATGTAGCCGCAGATGCCGATGACCATGAAGATCAGCGTGACGGCCGTGCCGCTCGTCGTCTCCTGCTGGAGCGCGAGTATTTGCAGACGAGCGATGATGGCCGAGAAGAGATCCGAGATCGGCAGCCACAGGTAGATCGAGACGTACTTGGAGAGCCAGTTGGTAAGCGAGCTCTGGAATCCGTCGAAGACTGCGATGGCGAATGCCAGAGGTCCGAGGATGGAGAGCACGACCAGATAGAAGGTCCTCAGTGCGTCGATGACGACCGCTGCGGCGGAGAAGGCCAGCTCCAGTATGTAGGCTAAGCCTTTCATCAGCCAGCCCTTGAACGACCACGAGGAACGTTCTTCGTCCATCTTGTCGAGGGTGCTGCGCGTCTGCTCGTCCAGCCCCAGGGCGTCGAGCTCGCGCTCCATTTCGGGATCCTCCGCGTAGTAGGAATCCGCAGGCAGCCGCTCGCGCTCCTCGCGTTCGAGCGCTTCGCGCTGCTCCATGTAGCGTTCTATATTGAAGGTCTGGCCGACCATAAGCGAGTGCGTGGCCTGCACCACGGGCGAAAGGATTCCGTTGAGCGATCCCAGTACGAGTGTGGGGAAGAACATGATGCAGATCCCCAGTGCGAAGGGCCGCAGCAGCGGAAAGAGGTCTATGGCCTCGCCGCGTGCCAGCGATTGCCACACACGGTAGGAGATGTAGAGCAGCGCTCCGAGACCTGCGATGCCCGAGGCTACGGAGGTCATACCCTCGCAGAGCGTCATCATATCGGTATAGAGCTGACGGAGGATGCCGTGCATGTTGTCCATCGATAGCAGCATGTGAACCATCACCAGTAGCGTTGTTCGTCCGTGCCGTAGAGCGCCACCACGCGCTCCATATCGCGGTGTGTGCGTGCGCGCAGCAGCGAAACGCTGATGCAGCGGCGCGTGAAGTAACCTGCGAGGCGCCGGTGGCGCATGAGCGTGCCATAGACGCGCTCCACCACGTCGATACGATCCTTGTCCGTGAGACTCATATCCGTGGGGTTGATGATCTCGCCGAGGTCCTTCAGCTCTCCGGCCGCTTCCTCGATGATGCGTTTGTACCCTATGGCGATGGCCGCCAGCTCCTCGACCGAGAAGTTCGTGTCGGTGACGATGCGGCGGTAGCCGTTGACGTAGATGTCCGAAATCTCGCCCACGAGCAGCATACAGCGCTGAACCTTGCGGGCGTCGCGCACGAGTTTGTTGACCTTGCGCAGCGCGTCGTAGTACTTTTTGTTTTGCTCGTATATTTTCACCGTCTGCTGGAAGTTCTGCAACATGCTTTGCGCCGTCGAGGAGGTGTGTACCATTTCATTGGTGGAGTTGACGATACCCTGTGCGAGGTTCGAGGGGTCGGAGACGACCCATTGGGCGCGGGCTGCCCCTGCGCCGAGGAGCAGCCACACCAGAAGAAGTGCCAGACGTCTTTCCATAGCTATTCGACGGGTGTTTCGAACTCTTCGGCGGCGGGATGCGTAGCGTCGTCGGGCAGGAACAGGCCGTAGCATCCCAGCGTGAGCCGGTCGGTCGCAGGGTCGTACTCCACGCGGTTGGCTCCGCAGTCCTCCTCCTCACCGAAGAGCAGACGGTGGCGTCGCAGCGTGACGACCGCATCCTGCACCAGCCGTCGGTAGCAGAGCGTGTGGTCATAGACGAGCATCCGGTAGGTTGCCGTACCGATGCGGCGCAGGGAGGCCGTGAGCGTTCCTTGTGCTGCGAGCCAGGCCCCGCAGATGCGGTCGCTGTCGAGCTGTTCTTCGAGCGAGGCGATGTGTTGCACCACCTGCTGACGGCGGCGTATGTCGTCGCGCAGAGCCGTGACGACGGGATTCATTTTTTCCATCATGAGTCGTGTTTTTTAAGGTTCGTAATTCTTCGATAGCTGCCGCCCGGCAGGAGCAGCAGCCGATTCGTCGTCGGGGCGTAGAGCTCCACGCGGCGCCCCGCATCGAGGTAGTAGATGCCGCGCCGGTAGCGCAGGCGGAAAGTCCGGCCATGGCGGAAGTCCTCGCCGGGGCGTCGCAGCGTGAGGATGTAGCACTCCGGCCCGCGACGTATGTCGGCCGTGGCGCCGGGGTGCAGCACCGAGGCCCAGCGGCCTGCGAGGGGTGCGATGCGTCGTTCCTCCATATCCACAGTCAGGAGCAGCAGGCATGGCAGGACAACGAGGGCGAGGGCCGTGCCGACAATCCCGAAGGCATATCGCCGCATGGTCCTACGCCTCCCGCTCCCTGCGGCGGCGTTCGGCCAGCTGCCGGATCGCCGCCTCGATGTCGCCGTCCAGCTTCTCGGCCAGAGCGTATACCTCCATCTTCTCCGTCTGTTCCGTCGTAAACGCTAAATATTCCTCGTCCGAGACCTCCGTAGCATAGACGGCGGACTGCACCCCGCCGAGGCTGATAAAGACCTCCTTGTAGCGGCGCGCGGGGTCGTTCGAGAGATTGATCGACAGAACCTGCGCACGCTCCTTGTCCGTCAGTCCCAGCAAGGTCTGTATCTGGTCGAACTTGTTGCGGTACTTGCGCTGGTCGAGTAGAATCTTGCAGTCGGCGTTGTTGATGATCGACTCCTTGACAATGGGCGACGAGATGATGTCCTCGACCTCCTGCGTGACGACGATCGCCTCGCCGAAGTACTTGCGGACGGTCTTATGTAGGCTAAGCACCCGGCGCCTTACCGTATTTCTACGGCAGGTTTCCAAGAACTC
>ERZ772937.187-NODE-187-length-57008-cov-36.291697_pt1 | contig 57008 bp, 45 predicted proteins | sample MGYA00512113_ERZ772937 | MGnify/ENA primary metagenome ERZ772937 (study PRJEB29015, sample SAMEA2737649) | human gut metagenome | biome: human gut; feature: human-associated habitat; material: faeces | place: China | collected 2012 ... | reverse complement strand
GCAAAATCAAGTCCGTTTCATTTCAAAAAACCGTGTAATTGACTATATTTCAATAGTTTCAAAGAACTATTTATCCACTTTTACGGGACAGTAGTGATTTAAAATAGTAACTGTCGTATTCCTCCTCAGAGATAACTTTCTTTTCAAACAAGGTTTTATTCCTGAGATATTCCTTTTCCGCTTGTGCCAATCCTGTTTCCAGTTCCTGTTTCTTACGGATAAAATAGGCATATTCCTGTTGTCTTACTGGAGAACTGAAGGAATTCGGACAATCACCCTCAGCCAGATAAGCAAGGTCGGCAAGCTGCGCACTGCAATCATTCAGTCGGCTGGTCTGATAATTGATTTTATAATCAGAGCTATTGGTTCTGAATCTTAGTATCACGTCACCCTTGTTAACCTGCTCTCCTTCCTTTACAAAAACCGAATCTACAATTTCTGTAATGGAAGAAGTTATTTCCGCTTTTTCCGCTACCGGTCTCACTACTCCACTCCCCTGTACGGAGATATCTACATAGATAAATGGAAGTGCCACTAATGTGACTGTTACTGCAAATAAAACAATCCAGTAGATTATCTGTGATTTTGTTGTGTGCTGATAGATGTATGTCTCAATACTGTTCTCTATCCATTCGTTCGGTAATAACATATCTGATTAAAATTTAAACGGTTACTTTGTTTTCTAATCTATAGCACAAAAGTAACCGTTCTGAAAAAGAGAATATGTTATGCTTATGTTATCGTTAGGTTAAAAACAGAAAGGCTGTCTTCAAAAATGAGACAGCCTTTCTGTTTTGTTGAATAATTACAATTTCTTAAAACTGAAAAACTTTATATCAACTAAAAAATCCCATACGAATCAAGAAACTTTATGTGAACTATAAGCTATATATAAACCGGAAATGTTTGATATCAGCTGAAAGATCCCATACACACCTGAAATCTTTATACTATCGGGAGATTTCAGATAAAACGGAAGTATACTGATAAAAGAAAACCTTACCAGCAATAAAAAATGCCTTCCTGAGTCTCTTTTCCAACTCAAGAAGGCATCACATATCATTCAATAAAAATTTTAATCAAGTACCATCACCCAATTATGAACATCAGGTTCATCTCCATACTGGATTGCACGCAATTTGTTATACAGTTTTTCACTGATCGGTCCGGGCTTTCCATCTTTAGAAATGACATATGACTTATTGTTTTCCAAATCATCAATACGCTGAATCGGACTGATTACTGCTGCAGTACCACAAGCACCAGCCTCTTCGAAAGTAGACAGTTCTTCTTCCGGAATCGGACGGCGCTCTACTTTCAATCCCATATCTTCCGCTAGCTGCATCAAACTACGGTTTGTGATAGACGGAAGAATAGACGTTGACAGAGGAGTGATATAGGTATTATCCTTGATACCAAAGAAATTGGCTGCACCACATTCATCAATGTATTTCTTTTCTTTTGCATCCAAATAGAATTCGCTGGCATATCCTGCATCATGAGCCATCTTATTTGCCCGCAAGCTGGCTGCATAGTTTCCACCTACTTTATAAGTACCTGTACCCAACGGAGCAGCACGGTCAAACTGACGGATAATCACATAAGGATTGGTTGCAAAGCCACCTTTGAAGTACGGTCCTACCGGAGTAACAAAAACAACAAACATATATTCGCTAGCCGGATGAACACCTACCTGAGCTCCTGTTCCGATCAGCAAAGGACGGATATACAAGGCTGCTCCACTTTCATAAGGAGGAATAAACCGTTCATTCGCCTTGACAACCATTTTCATAGCCTCACAGAATTTCTCAGTCGGCAACTCCGGCATCAAAATTCCGCGACATGTACTTTGCAAACGTTCTGCATTTGCATCCGGACGGAAAATACGGATCTTGCCATCTTTTCCACGATAAGCCTTCAAGCCTTCAAAAGCTTCCTGACCATAATGCAAGCAAGTTGCTGCCATGTGAATATTCAATGTTTCTTCTGAACAAAGTTCCAGTTCACCCCACTTTCCGTCGCGATAATAACAACGGACGTTGTAATCTGTCTTCATATAGCCAAATGACAGATTAGCCCAATCAATTTCTTTCATTATATTTAATTTAATGTTTATCCTTTATAAATGTTGCAAGCAAAAGTACGGTTTATATTTACATTTTCCAACTTTATTGTTTGTTTTTTCATTTTACTTCGGCTTCCGTATCCGCATTCAGCATCTTTTTGATTTCGGTATCTGCCTTATACAACTTGTCACGGCAAAAAGCAATCAGTTTCTGTGCTTCTTTCAGATTCTCACCCAACTGGTCAATATCCAGTTCATTGCTTTCAATCCGGGCTACAATTCCTTCCAGACGTTTGATAGCCTCCGCATAAGTTTCTTTCTTTGCTGCCATATCTTTAATTTTCGATTTTTAAAATTCTGCTGTTGACTGTTCCTTTTGCCAATCGTGTCTGTACCTCATCACCCGGTTGCAGCTCAGACGCATCCGTCACAGCCTTGCCGTTCTTCAACGTAATACTATATCCTTTTTTCAGCAACACCTCCGGTGAAGCAGCCTTAACCTGCTGTTCCAGCAGTTCCAGCCGATGTTCTTCTTTCTGCAAACGGGCCGTCACAGCCTGTGCCAAACGCTGTGACAGCTGCAGCCGGTATTGCTCATGCACCAGTCTTGTCTGCCATGCCATCTGCATTCGCCGGGCCAGATTCTCCTGACGAAACTGCTCAGCCTGCAGACGCATCAGGACCTTTCCCGGAATCCGGGTCACCCAGCGATCCAGACGTTCCTTTTCCCGTTCCAATCGTTCCGGCACTCCCTGACGGATCTGTTCCCTGTAACTTTCCAGTTCCTCTGCCACTTCCCGCATACGGGATATCAGAAATTCAGCAGCAGCAGTCGGAGTCTTAACCCGTGTATGAGAGACCATATCGAGCACCGTATCGTCCCGTTCATGACCAATTCCCGTAATGACTGGTAACGGAAACTGTGCACAATGAGCTGCCAGTTCATACGTATCGAATCCGGACAAATCGGATGTCGCTCCTCCTCCACGAATGATAACCACGGCATCCCAGTGATCTATTTCCTGATAGATCTGCTCCAAAGCACGGATAATGGTCTCTTCCACCTTGTCTCCCTGCATGATAGCCGGAAACAAACGGACATAAAAGACAAAGCCCCATGCATTATGGAACAACTGATTGCAGAAGTCCCCATAACCGGCAGCCGTTGCCGAAGAAATAACGGCAATCCGCTGCGTCAGATACGGAAAATCCAGTTCCTTATTCAACGTCAGCACTCCTTCGTCCTCCAGACGCTTCAGAATCTCCCGACGACGACGGGCCATGTCTCCCAAAGTATAAGTAGGATCAATATCCACTACAGTCAGAGAATAGCCGTAAAGTTCATGAAAATCAACCGTAACCTTCACCAGCACTTTGATTCCGGAGACAAACGCCTGACCGGTTTCACGCTCAAAATAAGGCCTCAACCGCATATAGACATTACTCCAGATAATCCCTCTGGCCTTCGCCAGAAGCGCATTGCTCTTCGGGTCCTTCTGCACAAACTCCAGATAACAGTGTCCTGAATAATTGGCCCGCACATCACTCAGTTCTGCCTGTACCCAATATTCATCAGGCAGACAAGTCCGAATGCTCTGGCGTACCAGTCCATTCAGTTCAACCAACGATAATGCCAACTGTTGCATGGTGAATTTATTTCTTGTCTTTCAATTTCAGGCCCAGATGATAAGCCTTCCAGACATCCGACACACCATAACCGAAGATATTGTCCGGATATTGCGCCCGGTCGCCTGACTGATGAATGACCTCAATCAACTGACGGACAGACAGCCAGGGACAAGCTTGCCACAAACATGTTGCCAGACCACAGAAGATCGGAGAAGCAAAAGAGGTTCCATTTGCAAAGGATACTCCACCATCTGTTCCAACGACACTCGATCTCAGACCTACTGCCATAACATCCGGTTTTACTCTTCCATCGGCAGTATATCCCAAAGAAGAGAAAGTGGCATTCATTCCTTTCCGGTCAATAGCTCCTACAGTGATCACATTTTCCGCATCAGCCGGAGGAGTAATCTTTTTCCATGTTCCTGCTCCTGAATTTCCGGCACTGCATACCACCAGCATTCCTTTGTCCGCAGCATGTGCAGCCGATAAGGCCATCACTGAAGTCCGTCCATCCAGATCCCGGTAACGATAATTGAACGTTGAATCATCAAAAGCATAATATCCCAAAGAAGTGTTCACGACATCCACTCCAACACTGTCGGCAAACTCTATGGCTGCTGCCCAGTTATCCTCCTCTACAGGCTGTTCCGTATCATTGTCTTCGCTGCGGAGCAACCAGTAAGCTGCTTCCGGAGCCGTACCGACCATTACATGAGGTTCATTGGTCGCCATACAGGAAAGAACAGACAAGCCATGACTGTGCTCTTCATAAATATCCGAAGCCGGATTCACAAAATCACGGACTCCCAGCAGATGCATTTTCCGGAAAAACCTGATTTCGTCCACATTGAAGAAACCGGCATCAATAACCGCAATCTGCATGCCTTTTCCCTTGAATCCGGCCAGATGCAGACTGTCGCCATGATGCATCCGGATCTGTTCCGCACCTGCTCCATAAAAATCATCCGTCGGGTTCCATTTATTTCTGACCTGTTTCTTCCGGTCCTTATCCCGTGCAGGTATCGAATCAGGAGAAGTCCATACTTTCTTTACCTCCTTTACAAAGGAAAGCTGACGGAAACGGCCGGCCATATTTTCATCTTCAGCCTGCATCAGTACGGTATTATTCCATTTGCTGGCTGAAAGGAAGCGGGCTCCACAGGCTTCCAGTTTTTCAATATACTCCCGGCATACAGGCAAGTCCGTAGAATCAACCGCAATCCCCTGCCGCACTCTGCGCTGCACAGCCCGTTCAGAAAGGAACTCTTCAGGCTTATCCAGCGAATAGGTTGTAGACTGCTTGTCTGTCAGCTGCACCCGGAATTTATAACTTTTCTGCGCAGGCAAAGCCAGACTTCCCAGCAACAAACCTGCCAAAACTCCCAATTTAACGCAATTCATCATCATACTGTTTTTAAACTTTCACCAATCCGATCAATCTTGATCCTATTTATTTTTCAGGCGACAAAGATAGACAAACTTTTCCCGAATGCAGAAAAAATTGCGTACCTTTGCAGCAATATTTTTAGGATAACGGAAGACTTAAAAGCAAGAATTAAAGAATATTATGGCACAAAAAGGAAATGCTGCGGAATTAGGAACAGAGAACATCAGAAAACTATTGGTACAATATGCCGTACCGGCCATCATCGCCATGACGGCTTCTTCTCTCTACAATATGGTGGACAGCATTTTTATCGGTCACGGAGTTGGTCCTCTGGCTATTTCCGGTCTGGCCATTACCTTTCCGCTCATGAACCTGGCTGCAGCCTTTGGTTCACTGGTCGGCGTAGGAGCTTCCACTTTAATTTCAGTCAAGCTGGGACAGAAAGACTACCTCACGGCCCAGCAGATCCTTGGAAATGTAGTTTCGCTCAACGTTATCATTGGAGTGATATTTACCGTCATCACCCTACTCTTTCTGGACCCGATCCTTTATTTCTTCGGAGCCAGCGAGGCCACTATACCTTATGCACGCGACTATATGATCACGATTTTGCTGGGAAATGTAGTCACTCACATGTACCTGGGACTGAATTCTGTACTCCGTTCAGCCGGTCATCCGCAAAAAGCCATGATCGCTACCATTCTGACAGTTGTCATCAACACGATACTCGACCCGCTTTTCATCTACACCTTCGATATGGGAATCCAGGGAGCCGCCGTCGCAACCATTCTGGCACAGATCATTTCACTCTGCTGGCTCATCCGCATCTTCTGCAACAAGGAAGAGCTTCTGCACTTTCAAAAAGGCATTTACCGTCTCAAAGGCGTACTGGTAGAAAATATCATCGGCATCGGTATGGCTCCGTTCCTGATGAACATGGCTTCCTGCTTTATTGTCATCCTGATCAATAAAGGCCTTAAACTGTATGACGGTGACCTGGCCATCGGTGCCTTCGGTATCGTTAACCGCATCGTGTATCTCTTCGTCATGATTGTGATGGGACTGAACCAGGGTATGCAGCCCATTGCCGGCTATAACTTCGGCGCCCAGCAGTATCACCGGGTCAACCGGGTCATGCAACTCACGGTTATAGCTGCCACGATTGTCACAACCTCGGGCTTTCTGGTCGGAGAACTTATTCCGGAACTGGCCGTTTCAGCCTTCACTACCGACCGTCATCTGATCGATTTATCAGCCGACGGACTCCGGGTAGTCGTCATGTTCTTTCCCATTATCGGCTTCCAGATGGTAACTTCCAACTTCTTCCAGAGCATCGGAATGGCCAAGAAAGCCATTATCCTGTCTTTAAGCCGTCAGGTACTTATCCTGATTCCCTGCCTGCTCATTCTTCCTCTTTTCTGGGGAGCCAAGGGAATCTGGTTCAGCATGCCGATTTCAGATGCACTTGCCAGTCTGATTGCGGGAGTAATGCTCTATAAACAGTTCCAGACCTTCAAGCGCCATCACGCAGCCCAACAGCAATAAGCCTCAAGAAGTATCTTTTTTTATTTGCGAAGCTTAAATAAAATTTTTATTTTTGTTCCGACAGAACCAAACAAGATACACTATGAGTGAACATTATGTCATTAATCTGGGACGTCAGCTAGGAAGCGGCGGAAAAGAAATCGGAGAAAAGCTGGCTCAGCAGCTGGGCATTGCCTTTTATGACAAGGAACTGATTAATCTGGCTTCCGAAGAAAGCGGACTGTGCAGAGAGTTTTTTGAGAAGGCGGACGAAAAAGCCTCACAAAGCATATTGGGAGGACTGTTCGGATCCCGTTTTCCTTTTATCACAGAAGGAGCCTATCCCTATAATTCATACCTGAGCAATGATTCGCTGTTTAAAATACAGAGTGATGTCATACGCCATCTGGCAGAGAAACAGTCCTGCCTGTTTGTAGGACGATGTGCAGACTATATCCTGCGTGACCACCCGCGATGTGCCAACGTATTCGTATCGGCCTCACCGGAAGCACGAATCGAACGTCTGATGAAGCTTCACAACATCAGCAGCGAGGAGGCAGAAGAACTGATGGAAAAGGCTGACAAGAAACGCTCCTCCTATTATAATTATTACAGCTACAAGACATGGGGAGCAGCTGCCACCTATCATCTGTGTATTGATTCCTCAGTGTTGGGAATTGACGGAACCGTGGAGTTTATCAAGAACTTTGTCAAATTAAAACTCCATCTGGACTAGATATTACACTGCTTTCAGCAAACACAGGGACCGGAATCATTTTCAATCAATCATCCAAAAACCATAAACTTTTTCAAGGTGATTCCGGTCCTGTGGTGCTTTCCGGCACAATTCTCTGTCGGGAATGACGGAGTCTGTCAACCGACCACTCTTCCATCTTCCGTCAGATACATTACTTTTTCTTTCAGATCACTTGACAAAACAATCACTTTATAGAGACGGCTGCCATCCGGACTATAAGTCATAAAAGCCTGTTTCAGCAGAGCACCTTCCTGCGCCAGCCGGTCGAGTACTTCCCCTGACAAATCATTCAGATAAACTTCCACATACACCGTCTGCGGTTTATCTTCTGTTGATTTTTCCACTTTCTTGGGAGCATTGTCTGCCCACATCATTGAAGCACTCATTACCATACCTAAGAATAAAACTAATACCTTTTTCATAACACTTGAACTTTTAATTATTAAAACCTATCGTTATGAATGATGCAAGGGGCATGCCAAATATGTCCCTTGCAAAAGATATCTGATTATTAACCAGTTAAAAATAAGCCTCCACCTGTATATTGTGGAAATATTACACAACCGGAGCTGTGGAATCCCCATTTTCCACACCCGGCTTCATGTAACGTTCCTGCAGATAACGGTAAAATTCATATTGGGCACGGATACTTCCTTCATGTCCCGGCCGCTTGAAAACATTATTCAACTGATTATCTACCCAGCAGGCATTCCAGTCCGCCCGAAGTTGCAGTTCAAGCATGTCCGTCAGTTCCTGCTTCAGCCGCTTGTCCGTTACAGGTGTCACAGCCTCAATGCGCCGGTACAGATTCCGCTTCATCCAGTCAGGAGAACCCAGGAAAAGTTTCGGATTTCCTCCGTTACCGAAATACCACACGCGTGCATGTTCCAGGAAACTGTCCACAATACGTGTCACCCGGATATTCCGGCTGAATGATTCACCCGGAATCAGGCAGCAGATACCGCGCACTATCAGGTCAATCTGAACCCCGGCTTCGCTTGCCCGGTAAAGTTCATCAATCATGGCTTCATCCTGCAGAGCATTCATCTTCAAGATAATGCGTCCTTCTTTGCCACTGCGTGCCAGCTGAATTTCATGATGGATCATGCGGCGAAGTTCCGGCAGCAGGTTGAAGCGGGCCACCAGCAGACGCTTGAACACCGGAGTTTCCACTTCCCGTTTCAAGACACCAAACAACGTACGCATGTCTTCCACAATGGCCGGATTGCAAGTGAAGAGTGCAATATCCGAATAAATCCTGGCTGTCTTCTCATTGAAATTACCCGTGCTTACATAAGCATAGCTGCGCAAAGGCTTTCCGTTTCTGTCGGCCCGAAGCACCAATGCCACCTTTGCATGCACCTTCAGCCCCGGAATACTGAAGATAATATGAATGCCGGCCTTGCGCATCAGTTCGGCGGTTGCCAGGTTGTTCTCCTCATCAAAGCGGGCCTTCAGTTCCACAAATACCGTCACGCGCTTTCCGTTCTGCGCTGCGGCAATCAGTGCACCGATCACCTCCGAATGCTCGGCCACGCGGTATTGCGTAATCATAATCTCACGGCACTGAGAATCGTGTACCGCTTCATAAAGGAAACGGATGAAATGATCGAAACTGTAATAAGGATAATAAAGCAGCAGATCCCGCTGAGCAATGCGGCGATACATGAAATGCTTTCCGTCAAGCCCCGGCAGGCGCATGGGAGCCGGCTTCGACAAAGAAAGATTGACCGGGCTGGGGTTAGGAAGCGAAGAAAGATCTTCCAGATTCAGGTGTTTGTCACCCGGAACCAGTTCCTCGCGGTTGATTCCGAACGCTTCCACCAGAAAGTCCAGAAAATCGTCCGGCATCTTGCGGTCATACACAAAACGGCAGATCGCTCCGATCTTGCGTTTCTTGACCTTCTCCTTCAGCTGTTCCACCATATTTTCAGGAGGAACATCGTCAACAAATACATCGGCATCACGCGAAATCTTACAGCAATAGCTGCATTCCTCCTCGTAACCTGTAAATATTTCATTCAGATTCATCTTGATAATGTCTTCCAGAAACATCAGGTAGTAATTGCCGTCCTTCGGCGGAAGTACCACAAAACGGGGGACCTTGCTGTGGGGGATCTTCAGAATATAAAACGCCCTTTCTCCCGTGTCACGGCTGCGCAACCGGACAGCCAGATAAAAGCGTTTGTCACGCAGAAACATACGCACCTTTCCCTGTTCCACTTTGACAGGCTGTAGATATGGGAAAAGTTCCTCACGGAAGAAACGGGATATAAACTCTTTATGGAAAGGCTCCACCTCCTGACGGCCCTGATAAAAGATAATATGATTGGCCCGGAGGGCAGGCAGAATCTTCTGTTCGTAAATCCGCACGCGGTCGTCCAGCTGGGCATTCACACGCTCCTTGATTTCATGAATCAGGCGGCGGGCCTCATCAACCGACATACCGTCGCTCTTGCCTCCCGAAGCCACAGCCTTATGTTCTGCCACACGTACTTTATAGAACTCTTCCAGGTTTGACGAATAAATGGCAATGAAATTGATCCGCTCATAAAGGGGAAGCGAATCATTGTCTGCCTCAAGCAACACGCGATAGTTGAACGAAAGCCAGCTGATGTCGCGGTCGAAATATCTGTATAGGTTTTCCATATACTTTCACGTTCCAAGGTTTCCTCAAAAATAGTATCTTTGTCCGAGAAAACAAAGAAAAACATGATAAGAATCGGACTTTTGTCAGACACCCACGGATACTGGGATGAACGTTATCTGAACTATTTCGAGCCATGCGACGAAATCTGGCACGCCGGAGACATCGGCTCACCCGACATCGCAGAACGGCTGCAGGCTTTCCGCCCGCTGAGAGCCGTCTACGGAAACATTGACGGACAGGATCTCCGCCTGCACTTTCCCGAAATACAACGCTTCACCATCGAAGGAGCCGACGTACTGATGAAGCATATCGGAGGCTATCCCGGACGTTACGATCCGTCGGTACGCGACCTTCTGCGTACCAATCCCCCGGCCCTTTTCATCAGCGGACATTCCCATATCCTGAAAGTAAAATATGACAACCGGCTGGGACTGCTGCACATCAATCCGGGGGCAGCAGGAAAATATGGCTTTCACCAGGTACGTACCCTGATCCGTTTCACTATTGAGAACGGAAAATTTTCAGACTTGGAGGTTATAGAACTCAACAAGTAAAAACTAAAAAAAATGCTTGTCGCTTCAGAAAATCTTTCCGAAATTTGCAGGCAAAACAGAACAAACAAATATGAAAACTTATCTAGTCACAGGAGCAGCCGGATTTATCGGTGCCAATTATCTGAAATACATCCTGGCCAAACACGACGACATCCGGGTAGTAGTGCTTGACGCCCTGACGTATGCAGGCAATCTGGCCACTATCTCCAAAGATATCGACAACGAACGCTGCTACTTCGTAAAAGGTAATATTTGCGACCGCAGTCTGGCCGATCAGCTGTTCGCGGATTACAAGTTCGACTATATCGTGAACTTCGCAGCCGAAAGCCATGTGGACCGCAGCATCGACAACCCGCAGCTTTTCCTGCAAACTAACATTCTGGGTACACAAAACCTGCTGGACGCAGCCCGCCGTGCCTGGGTAACAGGAAAAGATGAGTTCGGCTATCCTACCTGGAGAAAGGATGTCCGTTTCCATCAGGTTTCCACCGATGAAGTATATGGCTCACTGGGCCCTGAAGGTTACTTCACCGAAGAAACCCCTCTCTGCCCGCACAGTCCGTACAGCGCATCCAAGACCAGTGCAGACCTTATCGTTACCGCTTACCGCGATACGTACAAGATGCCGGTAACCATCACACGCTGTTCGAACAACTACGGCCCCTATCATTTCCCCGAAAAACTGATTCCGCTGATCATCAAGAATATCCTTGAAGGCAAGCGTCTCCCCGTATATGGCAACGGATCGAATGTCCGCGACTGGCTGTATGTGGAAGATCACTGCAAAGCCATCGATCTGGTGGTACGCAAAGGACGCAACGGAGAAATCTACAACGTGGGCGGACACAACGAAAAACAGAACATCGAGATCGTGAAACTGACCATCGAGACCATCCGGCGACTGATGACGGAAGAACCTGCTTACCGCAAGGTGCTGAAGAAAAAGGAACTGGACGCCAACGGCAATATCAGTATCGACTGGATCAACGATTCACTGATCACTTTCGTCAAAGACCGTCTGGGACACGACCAGCGTTATGCCATCGACCCGACAAAGATTACCAACGAACTGGGCTGGTATCCGGAAACCAAGTTCGAAGACGGTATCGTGAAGACCATCATCTGGTATCTGAACAATCAGGAATGGGTGAACAGCGTAACAAGCGGTGACTATCAGAATTATTACGAGAATATGTATAAGAACCGGTAATCAGACAGCCGGCTTCTCTTCGGGAACTTCCTGATACGGAAGCTCTTCTGACGGATGACCTCAGTCTCTTTCTGCCTTCGGGCAAGGGGAACCGGGGTCATCCGTTTTTCTGTCCGCATGACGGCCGGAAATCGTGCGGTCGTTGGGGCCGGATTATGCGGTCGTTGGAGCCCGATCGTGCGGTCGTTGGGGCTCAATCGTGCGGTCGTTGCAGAGGCATTGTGCGGTCCCCTGCTCCATCGTGCAGAAGCATCCGGACAGCGCTTTTCAGAACCTTGCGAGATAGTGCAGCAAAGCCCGAGGGCTTTTAAAAAAACGTTTCGGCGTTTACAGAAAAAGAATTCGGCGAATCAGACAAAACGTCGGGACGTTTTTCCGAGCCGCCGAAGCCATTGAAAATCAGAACTGGAAATAAATAAACGGCTGAATGTCGCTACTCTTTACCTGAATGACCAGCCAGATCAGTGCAATGAGCAGAAGAGCCTGACCGACCAGCGGAGTACGGACCACCAGACGTCCGCAGGCATCCTGCCAGCGGTCGGGACACCAGTGAAGCAGATAGCCCACTCCCATCAGTGCAAAGACTTTCCAGTAGCCCGTGACGAGCTGTACGAATACTTTCGGATGAAAGGCTGTACCGATCTGACGGATCATTGTCAGCGAAGCCTCGAATGTGGTATTGCGGAAGAAAATCCAGCAGAAGCATACGAAATGGAAAGTGATCAGTACCGCAAAGAAGCGACGGATTCCCGTACTGCGGTACGTCTTGGGACGCTTCAGCAGACTGCGGAAGAACTTATGAACGGCCAGTGCCACGCCATGAAGTCCTCCCCACACAATGAAGTTCCACGAAGCACCATGCCAGAGCCCGCCCAGCAGCATGGTCAGAATCAGATTGACATAGGTACGGAATTTCCCTTTGCGGTTACCTCCCAGCGAAATATAAAGGTAATCGCGCAACCAGGTTGAAAGCGAAATATGCCAGCGGTGCCAGAAGTCGGTCACACTGTCAGACTTATAGGGCGAATTGAAGTTGATCGGGAAGCGGAATCCCAGCAGAAGGGCGATGCCGATAGCCATATCACTGTATCCGGAGAAATCGCAATAGATCTGCAGGGCATATCCATAAACGCCGAAAAGATTTTCGACACCGGAATACAGGCCGGGATTGTCGAAGATTCGTTCTACGAAATTGACACTGATGTAGTCGGAAATCACAGCTTTCTTGAACAGACCGCTGACGATCAGGAAAATTCCCTGTCCGAACATCTCGGAACTGACGTAGAGCGGACGGCGGATCTGGGGAATAAAGTCACGGGCCCGCACAATCGGTCCGGCCACAAGCTGCGGAAAGAACGATACATAAAAAGCATAGTCCAGCAGACTGTCCAGCGGACGGAGATCGCGACGATAGACATCAATGGTATAACTGAGTGACTGAAATGTAAAGAACGAAATGCCCACCGGCAGGAATATGTCCAGCGGATGGAATTCGCCTCCCCACAAGGGAGCCAGCATCTCATAGAAGAAATTGGTATACTTGAAATAACAGAGCAGACCGAGGTTGACCAGCAGACTGGTTGCCACAAGCCCTTTCCGCTTCAGCGGCGACTGGGTGCGGTCCATGACGTGAGCCAGCCAGAAGTCGGTTACCGTTACAGTACCCAGCAGAAAGAAATAAACACCGCTGCTCTTATAATAGAAATAATAAGAGAACAGTGTGACGAACAGCAGACGGGCCGTTGTCCGTTTCTGCAAAAGCATATAGACAAAGCTGAATCCCAGAAAGAGCAACAGAAATACTCCGCTGCTGAAAATCATCGGCTGCCGGGGATCATAAGTCAGTACTTCAGCCAGTTTGTGCCAGTCAATCAAAGTTATATCAGTCCAGTTTAGTTGCCACATAATCGTTGTATGCCTTTATAAATGCTTCATGTAATAATAATCCTTGCAAAACATAACCCTCTTGCGTGAAATGAATCCGGTCACGCTGGAACATATTAGCAGCCGTCCAGTTGCGGCAAGCCCGTTCCTGTCCTCCGGCAATGTCATAAAGATCCCAGAGTGCCAGCCCGTTGTCTGCGGCAAAACGTTTCTCCGTTTCCACCACACGGGGAGTACGGGTGTTGATGGTTTTTCCCCGTCTTCCGCTGCGCATATAAGCTCCCGGAGGAGTGGTCAGCAGAAAAGCAGCATGCGGACAGCGGTTTTTCAGTTCCGTAAAAAAGCTGGTAAGCTGCCGTCTGTGTTCTTCGGCAGAATAGTTTCTTCCATGAGCCTCGTTGGTTCCAAACGACACGATGATCAGATCGGGATCCAGTCCCGCCACAGCGTGCAGATTTTCAGGGGTAGAGAAAGAAGCACATGTCGCTCCGTTTATGCCCATGATGTGGTAAACGATGCCCGAAACACCCGTTTCCTGAGCCAGTCCCGAAGAACGGTAGGTCACCGGCTGATCAACCACGGCCTCACTTCCGAAATCGGCTTCCAGTGCCTTGCGCATAATATAAGGGAAAACATGCCCTCGCACGTGCGAATCACCGATGTGTACAATCCGCACAGGACGGTCCAGCCGTTGCAGGGATTCCCAGAATGCGTTCAGTGAACCGGTGGGATCATCAATCCGGTTCTCCTGTGTATTCTTGAACGATGCCGGCATGGGGTCTTCGACCTCCACAAAACGCATCAGCTTCTGCATCTCACTGCTGGAATACACCGGCCCCGAATTCTTGTCATGCGGCGGCTGTTCCGGAAGCGGATCTTGTGCATGCATCTCCTTCCAGCCCGGCAGACACAGCAGAACAATCCAGAAAAGCTTCCATATCCCGGTACTACTCAGTTTCATAGGCTTTGCGTTTCTCATATTGCTCCATACCGTACATCAGGGTTTCAAACAGGATGCCTGCCAGATGCTTGCCACCCCGGAAATTAATGTGCGTATAATCATAATTGGCCATGGAAGGCTTGCTGTTTACCATATCAACGATACTTCCTTCTCCTCCCATTGCTTCATACATGTTCCAGAAGGCCGTGTGTGTTTCAGCGGCCAGGGCCTGCTGATAACGGATCAGATTCTTCACGCCCGGCATGGTGCGCAAGTTGCCGTCTTCATCACGATATTCACGGTCGCCCACTCCGACAATCAGAATCGAAGCCTGAGGAAAGGCTTTTCTCAGGTGTTCTACCACTTTAATCATCGGATTCTTATAATAAGAATAGTTCACTCCGCCTTCGAAAGCGACATTCAGTCCATACTGAAGAACAATCAGATCATACGGACGCAGACGGTTGTAATCTCTCAAGATTTTCATCGGAATGTTTCCCAGCTGCTGACCGCTGCTGCCTCTCGTACTGAAATTATCGACCACGATTCCGCTCTCGGGATCCATCGTCACTCCATAAAACAGGGCATTCGGAGCCGACTTCAACACTTTCCAGCGAACACTTCCGATATTACCTCTGACGGAAACGGCCTGCAATGCACTATCACCAGCCAGAGCATAAGTCACCGGTTCCCGGCCGTTTACCTCAGCCGACAAGACCACCGAATCGGGAGCCAGCAGATAGAAAGTAGATACCTGGCAGGTATCCAGCAGGGAAGTATACTTGCGCTGCCCCTTCAAGGTGACAGAAGCTCCAGCAGAAGCCTGTGAATAAGAGTTGGAAATATCCTGACGGGAGCGGTCAAAGCCAATGGAATCGGTCGTGAAATGGCTGTTCCATCCCGAGAAAGAATGACCTACCGTGGGACGGTAACCGGAGATACGGGAAGTCACCTGCACATATCCTACCCCGCATCCGCCAAAACGTTTCTGCAACATATTGCGCAGGTCAGAGGTCAGGATGTCTGCCTCGATGAAAGAGTCGCCGAAATAAGCAATGCGGACAGGACGTCCGAGCGACTGTCTCTGCAGCAACGCTTCATAAAAGAAACGGAGACCGCCACGTTTCGTCGAATCGGAATAGTCTTCAATGCATGTCAGCCCCGTCTTGCATGTATCAACAAATGCAGGACGTACCGGAGGCGGAAGTACCAGTGTATCCGAATCGGCAACCAGCGGAGCAGGTTCGACCTTATCCGGACGTACATCTGACAGCAGATCTACTCTTCGCAAAGGTTTTCCTCCCAACGACAGCTTGGGGAGAAAATACATGGCTTCCAGGCCCACTACGACCAGAAGCGTCAAAAGAAACGTAGCAACTATTTTATTTTTCATGATTTACCGCTAAAACGATGCAAAGATAGCGGTTTTTTGAGGACTTCGTTCTAAACGAACTGCTTTTCCTTCATTTGGCATAAAAAAGCATCGACCATTTCAGAGCCTTTTCGCGTCGTGATGCCTCTCATATGCAGCAGGGTTATCTCGCTATAAATCTCCACAAGCGGATAACTCTCGAGCATATCGGAATAGATCAGCAGGTCCATCTGCATAACCATTGCCTGATTGATGATATCAAAATTTATATCAGGACGGAAGATTCCCTGCTCTACTCCCCTATTGAAATACTTCAAAATTGCCGAATCATATTTTTTCCGTTCTTCACGCATATAGTCCAACACCTTGGGATATTTACGCAGATCCCGAAAGAACTGAGGATTCAGGTTACAGAGTTCTGACAACTTTCTTTTATAAAAAGCAAAGATTACCTCCAGGACATTTTCAGTCCTGGTGGTAACCTCAATCATTGCTTCGTTCACTTGCTGCTGTTGCATACGCAATCCTTCAAGCAAAAGATTTTCCTTGTCACGAAACAGTTCGTACAAAGTGCGTTTGGAGATGGAAAGGGAAAGAGCGATGTCATCCATGCGTACACACCGGATTCCCAACTTTGTGAAAGCCTCCATTGCGGTTTCCACAATTTGTTCTTTCAGCTTTACCTTGTCATTTCTCTTTCGTCTTAACGTCTCCATACCCGCTATTAATGGATAATTCCCAACTGAGAAGTCTGTACAAACTCAATGATCTGTTCGATCTCCGGTCCGTTAGGAATCTGTTCCTTGATACGGAGCAAAGCATCGCGCTGCGATGTATTGGCCTTGTAAAGAATACGATAAGCCTGAGCAATATGTTTGATCAGTGTTTCTGAGAAACCGGCATGCTCCAGCACCTTCGTATTGATGCTATAGAAAGCGATCGGCTCGTGAGCAGCAACAATAAACGGAGGGATATCCTTGATAAAACGGCAACCTCCCTGCACGATGGAGTAACTTCCCAAACGGGTATTACCCTGCATCAGGACATTTGAAGTCAGAATCGCGCAGTCATAAATCCGGCAGTTACCGGATACCTGAGAGCCGTTACCGATAATACAGCGGTTACCGACTTCTACATCATGCGACAAACGTGCTCCCGTCATGATAAAGTTTCCATCACCCACCTTTGTTTCATGTCCGGCATGTGTGGCACGAATAATCACGGCATTCTCACGAATCACATTGTCATTACCGATACGTGCGATCGTTTCTTCGCCCGTAAACGCAAAATCCTGAGGAACGGCTGCAATCACCGCTCCCTGATAAATCGTATTTCCGTTTCCTATACGCGCACCACTCATAATGCTGGCATAGGGCATAATGACATTATTATCGCCTATTTCGACATTCTTGTCGATATAGGCAAACGGATGAACCGTTACATTGGATCCGATCTTTGCAGAAGGATCTACATAAGCCAAAGGACTAATCATAGTTACATATTTTTAAGGTTACTTATTCTCTACCGCCTCCCAATGCGCTGTACAGATTGATAACAGCCTGCATGCGCTGGAAATTATCAGAAACTTCACTCAACTGGGCGCTCAACAGATTCTGCTGGGCGGTCAGAATTTCCAGATAAGTTGCATCTCCACTCTGGAACAAAGCTTTCGTATAAGTAACTGCCTTATCCAGCTGTTCAACCTGTCCACGATCTTCGATCAGTTTCTTATTCTGCGTATCAAACAGATACAAAGCATCGCTCACTTCCTTACCTGCTTCCAGAATAGTCTGCTGGTAATTCATCTGGGCAATCTTTTCTTCTGCCTTGGATACCTTCAAATTAGCAATCAGCTTGCCGTGATTGAAAATCGGCTGAGCCAGAGAAGCCAGTGCCTGCAGCATGAACTGTCCGGGATTTGCCACAGAAATACCAGAACCGTTTGTCCAGCCGGCAGTAGCCGTAATGTTCAGTCCCGGATAGAAAGCAGCACGTGCTGAGTTCGTTGTATAATAAGCCGAAGCCAGAGTCATTTCTGCAATCTTCACATCCGGACGGTTTTCAAGCAACTGCATCGGAACACCGGCAGCCAGTTCTTCCGGCATCACCTGTTCATCCAGCGTATTGCGGTCAATCGTCTGCGGAGCTTTTGCCAGCAGAACAGACAGAGAGTTCTCAGTCTCACGAACCTGACGTTTCAACTCCATCAGCGAAGCTTCTACCTGATGACTGGCAGCACGCATCTGGGCAACGGCAGCTTCAGTTGTCATACCGGCTATTTTCATAGCTTCCATGACACGGACATTTTCCTTATAGATAGCAGCTGTTTCAGTCGTAATCTCTACCTGACGGTCAAGCATCAGCAAAGAGTAATACATATTGGCAATGCCACAAATAATCTGAGAGCGTACGGCCTGCTCTGAATACTTGCTTTGTTCGTATGCTACTTTCTGGCCACGTTTGGTATTCAGAATCTTTCCGAAGAAGTCAAGTTCCCAGCTTGCTGCAACCGGCAACTGATAAGCCTTTACATAAGTGCCTCCATCCATGCTGGTAGCTGTTCCCTGAGGAACCAGGTTGATGGAAGGTAAATAAGACAACTTTGCAGATGTCAACATTACCTTTGCTTCCTGTACACGAAGAGCTGCTGCCTGCATGTCCACATTATTTGCCAGCCCTTCTTCGATCAAAGCTTGCAACTTGGCATCGCGGAAAATATCCTTCCATGGCAGATTTCCCATATTGGTCGTATCAGCAGCCAGCGTGTCCGTTGCTGATGCCGGATCACGATAGATGCCTGAAGCATCTATCGTTTCCGGACGATCGTATGATTTGTAAATGTGGCAACTGCTCATCATAGCAGCCAGACACATCATTCCTATTATCTGTTTCTTCATGTTCGTCTAATCATTTTTTAGTAGGAGAATACTGTTCAATCTCTGCTTCCACTTCACTTTCGTCCAAGCTATCCCATTCCATCGGTTTAACCTTTTCCTGCAACCACTGGAAGATTACAAACAATACCGGAACAATGAAGATCTGCAGAATCATACCAATCAACATACCACCGATGGCTGAAGATCCCAGTGTACGGTTACCGTGAGCACCTACACCGAATGCAAACATCAACGGAAGCAAACCGACGATCATTGCAAGAGAGGTCATCAAGATCGGTCGCAAACGAGCTGCAGCACCCAATACGGCTGCCCAGGATATACTCATTCCCTGCTTACGGCGGTCAAGAGCGAACTCAACAATCAAAATCGCATTCTTAGCCAACAGACCCATCAACATAATCAAGGCAATCTGCATATAAATGTCATTGGACATAGATCCGATAATCATCTTCAGAGCAGGTATGCTTCCCAGGGCACTGAAACCATTGACGAAAATGAAGCTACCCATCAAACCAAACGGTACTGAAAGCAATACAGCCAACGGAAGAATGTAACTTTCATACTGAGCACTCAACAACAGGTATACAAATACGAAACAAAGAACGAAGATAAGACCTGTCGTACTACCACTTGTAGAAGCCTCTTCACGTGCCATACCTCCCAATTCATAACCAAATCCGGTCGGTAAGTTTTCCTTGGCAACTTCCGCAATAGCCTGCAAAGCCTGACCTGATGTATATCCTGAAGCCGGAGCCACCATGACCTTCATTGATGTATACAGGTTAAAGCGGTTGATGATATCCGGGCCATATACTTTCTTCATGCTGACAAACTGAGTAATAGGAGCCATTTCATTACCACTGCGAACCTTGATTCGATTCAAAGACTCCATATTCTTGGTTGCATCGGGTTCAGCCTGAATCATTACACGATACATCTTACCGAAACGGTTGAAGTTAGATGCATACAAACCACCGAAATATCCCTGCATGGTAGAAAGGATGTCGCTCGGGCTGATTCCCGCCTTTTTACAGGCAGCAGCATCGATATCCAGCTGATACTGCGGGAAGCTCGGGTTGAAAGTAGTTCTTGCTGAGTTAATTTCCGGACGTGCTTCCAAAGCTGTTCTATAGTTATTTACAACTTCAAAGAAGTGATCCAGACTACCACCTGTCTTATCCTGCATATTCAACTCAATATCACTTGATACAGAATATCCCGGGATCATCGGAGGAGCAAAGAACAATACCTGTGCATCCTTAATCACTTTCTGTGCACGCATAAACAAGGTTGCATAAATGATATCAGAGTTCTGCATCATGGAACGTTCTTCCCAGTCTTTCAACTTGATAATGACAGAACCGTAAGAAGGTCCCTGACCACCGATAAAACTATATCCGGAGATAATAGTACGGGATTCAACAGCAGGCTCTGCGGCAACCAAGCTATCTACCTTTGCCAGAACTTCCATCGCACGTTCCTGTGAAGTACCAGGAGGCAGTGTCACTGCACCCATGATGGTACCTGTATCTTCATTAGGAACCATACCTGTAGGAGTAATCTTCATGAAGAACATAAGCAGAACAATAGATGCTGCTACCAGACCCATTGATAACCATTTCTTATGGATAAAGAATACAACACGTTTCTTGTAACTCTTCAGCAAAGAATCATAAGCTGCATTGAATGAAGCGTGGAAACGATCCACCATACTCATCTTCTTAGGCTTATGCTCAGAATCATGCGGTTTCAAGAAAATGGCACACAAAGCCGGAGACAAAGTCAACGCATTCAAAGCTGAGAATGCAATAGAAATAGCCATAGTGATACCAAACTGACGATAGAACGTACCTGCCGTACCACCCATGAAACTTACCGGAATAAACACTGACATCATGACCAGTGTAATAGAAACCAGAGCTCCACCCAGTTCACTCATGGCATCAATGGAAGCTTCCCGGGAAGATTTATATCCTTGATCCAACTTCGCATGTACACCTTCCACCACAACGATGGCATCATCGACCACAATCGCAATGGCAAGCACCATCGCTGACAATGTCAACAAATTCACACTAAAGCCGATCAGCTTCAAAACAAAGAATGTAGCAATCAAGGCAACCGGGATGGCAATTGCCGGAATCAAAGTAGAGCGCATATCCTGCAAGAAGACATACACCACAATAAACACAAGGATAAATGCTTCGATCAAAGTTTTGATAACTTCATGGATAGATGCATACAAGAAGTCATTTGCATTTTGTGCAACGTTAATCTTCAAACCTGCCGGCAAGCTTTCTTCTGCCTTGCTGATAACATCAAGCAAATTATTGATTGTTTCAGTTGCATTGGTTCCTGCCATCTGGAATACGATACAGGTTACAGCCTTATGACCGTTTACTGTATTATTAAAGGTATAGGCCAAACGTCCCAGCTCGATACGGGCAACATCTCCCAAACGGAGAACTTCTCCATTAGGCAACGCTTTAATAACGATGTCTTCGAATTCTTCCGTCTGCTGCAAACGTCCCTTATAACGGATGGTATATTGGAACGTCTGATTACCACGTTCACCGAATTGTCCGGGTGCGGCTTCGATGTTCTGTTCTGCCAATACACCGGAAATATCAGACGGTACCAGGTTATATTGTGCCATAACATCCGGTTTCAACCAGATACGCATGGAGTAATCCTGTCCCATCACATTGGCATCACCCACACCTTTCACACGCTGAACTTCCGGAATCAGGTTGATCTTCGCGTAGTTTTCAATAAACTCAATGTTATATTTATCTTCTGCATCGTACAGAGAGAAGATCAACAACATAGAGTTCTGACGTTTCTGAGTAGTTACACCGACTTTGGTTACTTCGGCAGGCAACAGACCCTGTGCCATAGAAACACGGTTCTGAACGTTAACCGCAGCCATATCCGGATCAGTACCCTGGTTAAAATATACACTGATATCTGCAGAACCATTGTTTGATGCACTAGACTGAATATACATCATGTTTTCAACACCATTGATCTGGTCTTCCAATGGAGCTACTACTGAATTCAATACAGTCTGCGCATTGGCACCCGTATATGAAGCTCTTACCGACACGGTAGGAGGCGCAATGTCCGGATATTGTGTAACTGGCAGGGTAGCCAGACCAATCACACCCAGAATAACTATCAAGATAGAAATTACCGTTGACAGCACCGGACGGTTAATAAATTTATCTAGTTTCATTCTATTCCTTACTAATATTATACGAATAAATTGTTCACCTCACACAATCATCAATTAAAAGCAGTCTGGATATTACCGTCGCGCTGATCCTGGAGGGCTTGCTGATACTTAGCTTCTTTCTGAGCTACCGTAATAGGAGAAATCTTCTGTCCGTCCTGCAAGGTCTGAACTCCTTCCACAACGATCTGATCACCTTCTTTCAATCCACCGGTAACAATGTAGTTCTTTCCGTCGTTCAGATTAGAAATCTGAATTTCAGTATGCTTCAGTGTGCTGTCAGGCTGCAATACATAAACAAATTTCTTATCCTGAATTTCCTGTGTAGCAGTCTGAGGAATCAAGATGATTTCACTCATTGTATAAGGGAATACAACATTAGCCATACCACCACTGCGCAGGATATTCTGCTTATTCGGGAAAATGGCACGCATACTTACAGAACCTGTAGTCTGATCAATAACTCCACTTACAGCATCAATCTTACCTTCAGCATCGTACATTGTACCATCGGCCAACTGCAGTTTCACAGCCGGCATCTTTTCCAGCTGTTCTTTCAATGTACCACCGGCACGAGTCAAATCCAGCAACTGTTTTTCTGTCATTGAGAAATAAACATACATGTCACCGATTTCAGAAACAGTTGTCAAAGGTTCAGAGATAGACGGGCTCACCAAAGCACCGATACGATAAGGGAATGTACCGATTACACCGTCAGAAGGACTTTTCACTGTACAGAAGTCCAGATTCTGCTTGGCAGCAGTATATGCAGCCTCAGCCTGTGCCAGATTTGCCTTTGCAGTCAGCAGGTTATTTACAGCGGTCTGATATTCAAAGTCACTGATAATCTTCTGATCGTGCAACATCTTCTTATTCCGTTCTGTAGCAGTAATTGTTTCCAGATTAGCTTTAGCTGATTTTACAGAAGCAGCAGCCTGATCATATGCAGCCTTGTATTGAGTAGGATCAATCTGGAACAAAGCTTGTCCCTTACGGACAGTAGCACCTTCGTCCACACACAACTTGACAATTAAGCCAGATACCTGAGGACGGACCTCGATGTCCTGCAGACCCTTAATTGTTGCCGGATACTGTTCGCTCTGGTTGCTGGAAGTAGCCTTCACAGCTTCTACGGCAAACTGATTGTCACCCATTTTCATACCACCCTGGCCACCGCCACAAGCAGTCAACACCGATAAGCCTAATGCAGCAAAGGCCACTCGGCTAGAAGAAAAACTTCTGTTTCTTTTCACGCTCATATTCATATTAATAAATAATTAAATTTCCTGTTGTTTTCATTCATTAAAAACATCCAAGGCCTTTCATGTTTCCCCGTAAATACATGCCTCGCAGCATGCACTCACTCCCGTAATTTATCTAACCCACTTCCAACCTTAAGACTGCCAATAATGAAAACTTTTCTATAGCTCTTAGTTTTTTACCCCGCAAATATACGTAAAAATTCCCTCCTAAAATACCTGCTTTAACTAAGTATAACCATATTGGAAACGTGATATTACGTATAGCCTAATTATTCAGATTAATCGACAAATCCTGTAAACAAAAATAAGCCTTTCGCTTTCCGGTTTATAGTTTTTTAAACTTAAAAATCGTCGGTTTGTTATTTTATTTCTACTTTTGCGAAACACTTTACGAAAGATAATAAAACCTTTAGATATTATGGCAAAAATAACGAAAGAAGCAGCTCTGCTCTATCACTCGCAGGGCAAGCCGGGGAAAATTGAAGTTGTCCCCACCAAACCTTACCAGACTCAGCGTGATTTGTCACTGGCTTATTCACCAGGTGTCGCCGAGCCCTGTCTGGAAATACAGAAACAACCTGAAACCGCATACGACTATACAGCAAAAGGCAATCTGGTTGCAGTTATCTCCAACGGTACAGCCGTATTAGGATTAGGTGATATCGGAGCCATGAGCGGAAAGCCCGTCATGGAAGGAAAAGGACTGTTGTTCAAGATCTATGCCGGAATCGACGTATTCGATATCGAAGTTAATGAAAAGGATCCCGATAAATTTATCGAAGCTGTCAAAGCCATCGCTCCGACATTTGGCGGTATCAATCTGGAAGATATCAAGGCTCCTGAATGCTTCAAAATAGAACAGCGGCTGAAAGAAGAACTGGACATTCCGGTTATGCATGATGACCAGCATGGTACAGCCATCATCTCAAGTGCCGGACTTCTGAATGCGCTTGAAGTGGCAGGCAAGAAGATTGAAGATGTCAAGATCGTAGTCAACGGTGCCGGAGCATCCGCAGTTTCCTGTACCAAATTGTATGTTTCTCTGGGAGCCCGCCTGGAAAATATCGTCATGGTTGACAGCAAGGGAGTAATCTCCAAGGAACGCACAGACCTGAACGAACAGAAAAAGTTCTTTGCTACCGACCGTACCGATATCCACACACTGGCCGAAGCCATTAAAGGTGCTGATGTCTTCCTCGGACTGTCCAAAGGAAACGTCCTGTCGCAGGACATGGTACGCAGCATGGCCGATCACCCCATCGTATTCGCACTGGCCAATCCGACTCCTGAAATCTCATACGAGGACGCCATGGCTTCCCGTCCGGATGTCCTCATGGCAACAGGACGTTCCGACTATCCTAACCAGATCAACAACGTAATCGGATTCCCATATATATTCCGCGGTGCCCTGGATACCAGAGCAACAGCCATCAACGAGGAAATGAAACTGGCGGCAGTACGTGCCATTGCCGGACTGGCCAAGAAAGCGGTTCCCGATGTTGTCAACGAAGCATATCATGTAAACAATCTGAGCTTCGGTCCCGAATATTTCATTCCGAAACCCGTTGATCCACGCCTGATCACTGAAGTTTCCATGGCCGTTGCCAAAGCAGCTATGGATTCGGGAGTAGCCCGCAAGCAGATCACCGACTGGGAAGGATACAAGAACCACCTTCGCGAACTGATGGGACAGGAAAACAAACTGACCCGCCAGTTGTATGAAACCGCCCGCCGCTGTCCGCAAAGAGTCGTGTTTGCTGAAGGCACTCACCCCAATATGCTGAAAGCAGCCGTAGAAGCCAAGTCCGAAGGTATCTGTAATCCTATCATCCTGGGTAATGAAGAACGCATCGAAAAACTGGCTAAAGAACTCGACCTCAACCTGGAAGGTATCGAAATAGTCAATCTGCGCCACGACCGCGAAGCAGAACGCCGCGAACGCTATGCACGCATCCTCTGCGAAAAACGTGCCCGCGAAGGTGCCAACTTCCAGGAAGCCAACGACAAGATGTTCGAAAGAAACTATTTCGGTATGATGATGGTTGAAACCGGAGAGGCTGATGCTTTCGTCACTGGTCTGTACACAAAGTATTCAAATACCATCAAGGTTGCCAAGGAAGTTATCGGTATTCAGCCGGAATACAAGCACTTCGGTACCATGCACATTCTGAACTCCAAGAAGGGTACCTTCTTCATTGCCGATACACTGATTAACCGTCATCCGGACACCGATACCCTGATCGATATAGCCAAACTGTCAGCCAAGGCTGTCCGATTCTTCAATCAGGAACCGGTCATGGCCATGTTGTCTTACTCTAACTTCGGTTCTGACCAGGAAGGAAGTCCGGCTAAAGTGCACGAGGCAATCAACTACATGCACCAAAACTATCCGGAACTTGCGATCGACGGAGAAATGCAAGTGAAGTTTGCTCTCGACAATACCCTGCGTGACGAAAAATATCCTTTCACACGCTTGAAAGGCAAAGAAGTCAACACTCTGGTATTCCCGAACCTGAGTTCAGCCAATGCCACCTACCAGCTCATCCAGAACATGAGTGAAACGGAAGTAATCGGCCCGATCCAGATGGGACTGAACAAGCCGATTCACTTCACGGACATCGAAAGTTCTGTCCGTGACATCGTGAATATCACGGCCATTGCCTGTATCGATGCCATCGTGGCAAAGAAAATGAAATGTAACCAATAATCACTTCCTATATACAGACCAGTCTCCTATTTCCGTTTCCGGATCAGGAGCACTGGTCTGCATTTTTTAAACCTACTGCCATGCGAAAACCACTCAACAATACCCAATGTATACTGCTCACCCTGTGCTGGGCAGCCCTCTGTTTTCTGGTTCTGACCTCTTCACCGCGTATCGACGGCCCCCTCATTGTAACGATCATCCTGTCTGGAGCCCTGGTTTTCATACCAATACTAAAAGCTATCAAAAGCCGCAATAAATAACCATTTCAACACTTTTCACCACACAAAACAGACCTTTTGATATTTTTTATTCGTTTTCTTATATAAAATGTTGCATAAATAAAATCTTATATTTACCTTTGCTGCCACAAGAGGGAACAACAAACATTTAATAATAATAAGAGATTAATCGTATGAATGCAGCGAAAGTATTAGAGGATCTGAAAAGAAGATTCCCCAATGAACCTGAATATCATCAGGCTGTTGAAGAAGTTTTAGGAACCATTGAAGAAGAGTACAACAAGCATCCGGAATTCGATAAAGTAAACTTGATTGAACGCTTGTGCATTCCCGATCGCGTATATCAGTTCCGTGTTACCTGGATGGACGATAAAGGAAACATCCAGACCAATATGGGTTACCGCGTACAGCATAACAATGCCATTGGCCCGTACAAAGGCGGTATCCGTTTCCACAGCTCTGTAAATCTGGGAATCCTGAAGTTCCTGGCTTTCGAACAAACATTCAAGAACTCACTGACAACTCTGCCTATGGGTGGCGGTAAAGGTGGTTCAGACTTCTCTCCGCGCGGAAAGAGCAATGCCGAAGTAATGCGTTTCTGCCAGGCTTTCATGCTGGAACTCTGGCGTCACATCGGTCCCGAAACTGACGTTCCTGCCGGTGATATCGGTGTAGGTGGCCGCGAAGTTGGTTACATGTTCGGTATGTACAAGAAACTTTCCCATGAATTCAGCGGAGTCCTGACTGGTAAAGGACGCGAATTCGGCGGTTCTCTGATCCGTCCGGAAGCTACCGGTTACGGAAATATCTACTTCCTGCTGGAAATGCTGAAAACCCGCAACATCAGCCTCGAAGGAAAAACTTGTCTGGTATCCGGTTCCGGTAACGTAGCACAGTACACTGTGGAAAAACTGATCCAGCTGGGAGCTAAAGTTGTTACCATGTCCGACTCTGACGGTTACATCTATGATCCGGACGGTATCGACCGTGAAAAACTGGATTACATCATGGAACTGAAGAACCTCTACCGCGGACGTATCCGTGAATATGCAGAGAAATATGGCTGCAAGTATGTAGCAGGTGCACGTCCCTGGAACGAAAAAGCTGATATCGCATTGCCGTCAGCTACCCAGAATGAAATCAATGGTGACGATGCCAAAGCACTGGTTGCAAACGGAGTAATCGCCGTATCTGAAGGTGCAAACATGCCTTCTACTCCGGAAGCAATCCGCGTATTCCAGGATGCCAAGATCCTTTACGCTCCGGGTAAGGCTGCCAATGCCGGCGGTGTATCTGTTTCCGGTCTGGAAATGACTCAGAACTCTATCAAGCTGAGCTGGAGCCAGGAAGAAGTGGATGAAAAGCTGAAGAGCATCATGAAGAATATTCACGCTGCCTGCGTTCAGTATGGTACTGAACCCGATGGTTACATCAACTATGTGAAAGGTGCCAATGTGGCAGGATTCATGAAAGTTGCAAAAGCCATGATGGCTCAGGGCATCGTATAAAGATATTGTTATCTGCCTGATCAGGCACGGATTTCTCCCGAACGGAAAAAAGGTTATTTACCTCCGCGGCAGGATGAAATCCGTGCCTGAACTGTTTCTGCACGATGCGCCGGAAACGAACGCTCGATCAGGCCGCAACGACCGCACGATCCAGGCTCAACGACCGCACGATTCAGGCTCAACGAACGCTCGATTTCAGGGAAACGGGCGCACGTTGCTACAGCCTTGAAAGTAAGTCACTAAAGTATCTAATATAGAATGATTTACAGAATTCTTCCGTCCAGCATATGGATGGTACGGTCTGTCTGGGAAGCCAAACCTTCATCATGGGTCACAATGACAAATGTCTGTCCCAGTTTGTCCCGAAGTTCAAAGAAAAGCCGGTGAAGTTCTTCCTTATTATGAGTATCCAGACTTCCTGACGGTTCGTCAGCCAGCACCACCGACGGATGATTGATCAAGGCACGGGCCACGGCTACACGCTGTTTCTCACCGCCTGAAAGTTCAGCCGGCTTATGCGAAGCCCGTTCGGAAAGTCCCATAAACTCCAGCATCTCCACAGCTCTCCGGCGTGCCTCACCCGACGAAACGCCCTGAATCAGAGCCGGGATCGTCACATTTTCCAAAGCAGTAAATTCCGGAAGCAACTGGTGAAACTGAAAGACAAAACCGATTTCCCGGTTGCGGAAAGCAGCCAGCTCACGCTCTTTCAACCGGTTGATTTCTGTCCCATTGAGCAGGATACGGCCTGTATCCGGCTTGTCCAGCGTACCCATGATCTGAAGCAGCGTGGTCTTTCCTGCCCCACTGGGCCCCACAATGCTCACCACTTCTCCTTTATCAATAGTCAGATCAATTCCCTTCAAGACCTGAAGCGAGCCGAAACTCTTGGTTATTCCTTGCAGTTCAATCATTTTCTTACAGTTTACGTATCACATATTCAGCCAGATAACATCCGAATACCGCAGGCATATAGCTGACCGTACCTGCCGTAGACTTCTTGTTCTGTTCGTCATCCACCAGAATCACCGCAGACGGATCGGCCTGTTCCGTGCTGAACACTACCGGCAGACGGCGTTTCATTCCCATCTTCTGCAACCGCTTGCGTACGGCTTTGCTCAGTCCGCAATGATAGGTCTCCCACAAGTCAGCAAAGCGTATCTGTGTGATATCCCGCTTGGCACCAGCTCCCATGCTGCTCACAATCTTCAGTCCACGTTGCAGGGCATGATAAATCAGATAGCATTTCGGTGCCACAGTATCAATGGCATCCACCACGAAATCAAACTGCGCACTGTCCAGCAAGGCAGGTATCGCCTCATCCTTCAGATAGACCGGCATCACGGTCAGTTCCAGCTCAGGATTGATGTCACGAAACCGTTCTGCCAGCACTTCGGCCTTCGGACGTCCCAAAGTGGAATGAACCGCAGGCAACTGACGGTTGATATTGCTGGGCTGAACCGTATCTGCATCCACGATGGTCATCCGCCCGACCCCGGCACGGCAAATCATCTCGGCAGCATAGGCTCCTACGCCTCCCAGTCCGACAACCAGCACATGCGCCCGGCGCAGACGTTCCATTTTTTCTTCACCCAGCAGCAGCTCCGTACGCTGTTGCCAGGCTGATCGGTCTGTATGTTCCATTGTCACTCTTTCTTAAACCATTTATACAACCAGTTGCCCACCTTGTCATAATACTGCGTTTCGGCCCATCCGCGCGGATCTGCAAAGGACAAGGATTCATTGGGATCACCTTTCTGGTCGGGATACAACAGCATGATACTGTTGTTATTGAAATATTTGGAAATCTGCATCGGCAGACGTTCAAAAGACGAGTCGTAAGAGATGGATCCCCGGCGGGAGCTGACAATGACAAGCAGGTGGTCGTAATTCACCTGACCGGTAATGATCAGCAGGTCATCCCAGTCTTCCAGTTCCTGGAATTCGGTCAGCACATCCTTATGTTTCTTCTGGATATATCCGCGAAGATAGCCGATGGTCTGCGGATGGGCAAAGAAATGAAGCCGGCATCCCAGTTCACGGCTCATGCGGCACAAATGGGTAATCCATTTCACAAAGCCATGTTCAAACTCCGCCTTGGGAGGAACGGCTACAATGATACGCCGCAACGTATTGACCGGCATCAGGAAACGGGCTATCATCACTTGCTGGTAAGTATTCTTCAGCAGATTCTCTGTCAGGTTTCCGAAGAATGAATCGACAATACTTGACTTATAGTGAAGTCCGATCACAATGCTTGTAGCGTCATATTCCTTGGCCGTATGCATGATTCCGGTCGTAATGTTCAGGTCGAAACGGCTCACCGTCTTCAAATGCACATTGACGGAAGCAGTTATCTGCGAAGCTCTTTCAAGCGTACGCCGTCCGCGCATTTCCAGACGCGGAGAGTCTCCGTTATCATTGATCACATTCAAAGCCACAAGATTCTGGTTCTGCTTGGGATCACGCACCACCAAAGCCAGTGCCATCAGGTTTTCCAGGGTTTCCGGATTGGCAACCGGTATGAGGAAACATTCCTTTTCCTGAGCGTTTTCCTCATTCATTTCCGCATCATCCATGGCAATCCGCTTGGCGGCATTTTCCGTTATAAAGGAACTGGCCACACAGGTGACCAGAATCAGCAGAATCGTTCCGTTAAGTACATCCTCGTTCAGCAGGCGCGAACCGTCAGGAAGAATCAGATTATAGCCGACCAGCACGGCAGCCAGTGTTGCAGCCGCCTGCGCATTGCTCAGACCAAACATCAGCTCACGTTCCACACTGCTCATCTTGTAAATCTTCTGAGTCAGCCAGGAAGCAATCCATTTTCCCAGCAGAGCAACTACGATCATGACACCTGCCACCTTCAAGGCATCCAGATGTCCGAAAAGCACCTGCAGGTTGATCAGCATACCGACTCCTATCAGGAAATAAGGAATAAACAACGCATTTCCGACAAACTCCAGATGGCTCATCAGCGGAGACACATGAGGAATCAGCCGGTTCAGTACCAGACCGGTAAGGAATGCTCCCAGAATACCCTCCATACCGATCAGTTCCATCAGTCCGGCTCCCAGAAACACCATGGCCATCACAAAGATGTATTGCACCACATTGTCACTGTAACGCCGGAAGAACCAGCGTCCGATCCGGGGGAATGTGTACATGATAAACAGACTGAGCAGAATTACTTTCAGGATCAGCCACATCCAGAACATGTCGGAAGTGCCGCCCTTGAACATACCGGCAATCACGGCCAGAACCAGCAAGGTCAGCGTATCGGTCACCGCCGTACCGCCCACTGCTATGCTGACCGCCCGCTGACGGTTGATGCCATAACGGATCACTATGGGGTAAGCAATTAATGTATGGCTGGCATACATACTGGCCAGCAAAACCGAAGTCAGCAGTCCGTACCCCAGCAGATGAAGGTTGGTCCAGATACCGATTCCCAGCGGAAAGATGAAAGCAAGCAGTCCCAGCACCGTCGCCTTGACCCGGATGCTCTTGAAGTCTTCCATATTCATCTCCAGACCGGCCAGAAACATGATATAATAGAGTCCTACTTTTCCGAAAAGCTCAAAGCTGCTGTCGCGCACCAGAATATTGAAACCATGCTCTCCGATTGCCACTCCGGCCAGAATCATTCCGATGATGTGCGGAATACGCAAACGTTCCAGAATGATGGGGGCAAACAGAATGATAACCAATACCAGGAAGAAAATCCACGTAGGATCCGTTACGGGCAAAGGCAGGTCGAAACCTATCTGGTCAAGCATTTCTTTCATAAATCAGGGCACTCTATATTGATTTCTCGCACAAAAATATGAAAAAAGTTTTTATTCCACCGGTTATTATTTCAAAATGTTTTAATTTTGCAGACAAAATCAATATTCCATTTTTAACATAAAGCAAAGTAGAAAAATGAAAGTAGCAATTGTTGGTGCAAGCGGAGCCGTAGGACAAGAATTCCTGCGCGTGCTTGATGAAAGAAACTTCCCGATTGATGAATTATTGCTGTTCGGCTCTTCACGTAGCGCGGGCCGTAAATACACATTCCGCGGCAAGGAAATCGAAGTCAAACTTCTGCAGCACAACGATGACTTCAAAGGTGTGGACATTGCCTTTACTTCAGCCGGTGCCGGAACCTCCAAAGAATTTGCAGAGACAATTACTAAATACGGTGCCGTCATGATCGACAACTCCAGTGCCTTCCGTATGGATGCAGACATTCCTTTGGTTGTACCTGAAGTAAATGCTGAAGATGCCCTGAACCGTCCGCGTGGCATTATCGCCAACCCGAACTGTACAACGATCCAGATGGTAGTAGCCCTGAAAGCCATTGAAAAGCTTTCACACATCAAGCGGGTACACGTATCCACTTATCAGGCTGCCAGTGGAGCCGGAGCTGCTGCAATGGATGAACTTTACGAACAATACCGTCAGGTACTGGCCGGTGAACCTGTCACTGTAGAAAAATTCGCTTATCAGCTGGCGTTCAACCTGATTCCTCAGATTGACGTATTCACTGACAACGGTTATACCAAGGAAGAAATGAAGATGTACAACGAAACCCGCAAGATCATGCACTCTGATGTAAAGGTCAGCGCTACTTGCGTACGCGTTCCTGCACTTCGTTCTCACTCAGAAAGTATCTGGATTGAAACAGAACGTCCGATCTCTGTAGAAGAAGCACGTGAAGCTTTTGCAAATGGTGAAGGACTGGTTCTGATGGACAACCCGGAAAAGAAAGAATATCCGATGCCGTTGTTCCTGGCCGGAAAAGATCCTGTTTACGTAGGCCGTATCCGCAAAGACCTGGCTGACGAAAACGGACTGACTTTCTGGATCGTAGGTGACCAGATCAAGAAAGGTGCTGCCCTGAATGCAGTACAGATCGCCGAATATCTGATCAAAGTAAAGAATATCGGTTAAATAAAGGTATATATATCCGCAGATCTGTTTCTGCGGATATAAAAAGAAATCAGGAAATCCGACTGGCCGTTCCGGCCAGTCGGATTTCCTGATTTTCTTTTTTTGTTCACAGCAGTTGCAGCCTCCGGGCTTACAACTTTTCTATCTGGAATCTTCCTTCGTGATTCAACACATAACGCACTCCCTCAGAAGGCAGGGTAATCCACACACGATACTGGGAGGAAGTTGCTTCCATTCCGATTTCCGAACCTGCGGGCAAAGCCTTGCGTTCACTGTCGCCCAACGGAAAATCCTTTGTTGCCAGCAGATAGCTACCGGCCTTTGCCCGGTGCTCCTGTTGTTCATAGAACATAGCCCACAGCAGCTTGTAGGCATCCATCTGATAAGGATAACGGAATGTTTCTTCTCCCTTTCCTACCGTTTTCGAAGAAAAATAAAGGAATCCCCAGCGGTCGGGCATGTGCATGTCGATCCGTCCGGTCGGTTGCCATACCCAGTTTTCTTCCGGACCTCCTTTCTTGAGCCATTGTACACGGGAGAAGTTAATGCGCCACCAGTTGCCGGCCTTCAGCGGATTATTGAAATCCCATGTCAGTGCCTGGTGCGGAATAGCCATTTCCACAGTCCACTGGCGGTCCTTGTCTTCCGGCTGATTCAATGTTCCGTCCAGATGAACAGCCAGCTGGATGCCCGGACAGTCCCACTGAATCATAAAATTGCCTCCCGAACGGTAAGGACGGTTCAGCAACAGGTCAAAGATCACTCCGCGGGCATTGTTCTCAATCTCAAAATAATGATGTCCGTCTCCATCCGGATCGATGAAGACTTCAAAATCATTGTCATAATAAATAATGGTGTCACGCTTCGTCAGACGGGCCTGAATATTCGGTTCTTCCAGTACTGCGCTTACATACAGACAGTCGTCATCCCATAACATTTTCGCCTTGGTATCATATTTAGGCTGGGGGAAACCTTCCCCACTGATATCCCGGAAAGAAGAGGTGGGCTGAGCCAACTTCCAGGAGGCTTCATCCGGCCGGCCGTCTATCTGTATTTTCTCTGCCGTACGATAGCATACATAACCTTCGGGCAAGGTCAGCATGCGAGCATGTTTCTCAAACAGGCTCTGTGCCCCGGCCGGAAGCAGGGAGCACACGAGCAATGAACAAAGAAGCTGAATCTTTCTTTTCATCTGAATGGGTATTTAGTTACTTGAAATCACCTGTCCTACACCGCGATACAGTTTGACCGGTCCGTCAAGCAATACGGCTATGACTGTAATATTCTCATCCTGTACACGTTCGGGCACATCAATGTAAAGGTTTCCGGGAACTTCGCTCCAGTAGTTCTTATTATGTACCTTATAAGGAAGCATCGTTCCGTTGCCTACAACCCACACGCGGTTTACCTTGTTCATCAGTCCTTTCACTTCAATCGGTCCGTTCGGACGGTAAGGCAGATAGAGGTAAAGAATATCTCCGGCCTCATTCAAAGTGGTATACCCCTGGAAGTGTTCTGCAGGAATTCCCGCACGGGTTTCATAGACAGCCTCTTTATGTTTGTTGATCCAGCGGCCGAATTCTTTCAGGATGGCTACCTGCTCGTCGGGAATTGTTCCGTCTTCCTTCGGACCAATGTCCAGCAGCAGATTACCTCCCATGCTCAGACAGTCAACAAAGGTACGGAGAAGAATCTGAGGAGTCTTGTAGTTACTGTCCGAATGCTGATAGCCCCATGAATCATTCATGGTCATGCAAAGTTCCCAATATTTATCCTGCGGACGAACCACGGGCACGCCTTGTTCGGGAGTTGCATAGTCACCATATCCCTGAATACGGGAATTGATGATCACATTGGGATTGTCAGAACGGAGCAAGTCTACGATTCCTTTGGAGTTCCAGCGTTCTGCACTTTGCTCCCAGTCACCGTCGAACCAGTACAGATCCGGCTTCCAGGTCTTGTTCAGTTCCGACAGCTGGGCAAAGTTGAATTTCACAAAACGGTTCCAGCGTTCCGGATCATCCTTGTATCTCACTTCGGTCCGGGTCTTGTTCGGATAATCAGGATGTGACCAGTCAAGCAGGGAATAATAGAATCCCAGTTTCAGGTCATGCTTTCTGACTTCTTCCACAAACGGAGCCAGAACATCGCGTTTGGCAGGAGTTGATTTCACCACACTCAGGTCACCGGCCTTCGTATTCCACAAAGCCACTCCGTCATGATGTTTCGTCGTAATAACCGCATAGCGGGCACCACTTTCCTGAATCAAATCAACCCATTTCTTCGGATCATACTTCGAAGCCGTAAATCCTTCAGCCTGTTTCATATATTCTTCATAAGGCAGATAGTTGTTGAAAAACGACCAGCTCTCGGAAACTCCGTTTACAGCATAAATTCCCCAATGGATAAATATACCCAATTTAGCTTCCTTAAACCATTCCATGCGCTTTTCTTTCTGCGCATCTACCTGTCCGGTTGCCGGAGTCTGTCCCAGCAACGGCCCTGACACCGCCAGCAGGGCGGCAAAAAGTCCGATAATCTTATTTTTTCTCATAAACCAATTTATATACTTTCACAAATATACATTTTTCTGTTCAAATCTACCAATTTAATGCCTACCTTTGTTTCCCAAATCCGTACAATTCAATAAAATCATGAAAGATAACAGCGAAGAAATGTTCCCTCTTGTGGACGAAGAAGGAAATATCACAGGAGCAGCTACCCGGGGCGAATGTCATAATGGCAGCAAACTGCTGCACCCCGTAGTTCATCTGCATGTATTCAACAGTCAGGGAGAACTGTACTTACAGAAACGGCCGGACTGGAAAGATATCCAGCCCGGGAAATGGGATACGGCCGTCGGAGGGCATGTGGATCTGGGAGAAAGTGTAGAAATGGCCCTGAAACGTGAAGCCCGTGAAGAGCTGGGCATTACAGACTTCACACCGGAACGTCTGATGCATTATGTTTTCGAATCTGCCCGTGAGAAGGAACTTGTCTTTACACATCGTACGACTTACGACGGGACAGTTACACCCAGCGAAGAACTTGACGGCGGACGTTTCTGGTCACTGGAAGAGATCAGAAGCAACATCGGGAAAGAAATCTTTACACCAAACTTCGAAAATGAATTCCGGAAGCTGAATTTCTGACTCCGGACTCCTGCGAAAGTGTTAATGCTTGATTTATGTCAAGTATTAGCACTTTTTTTGATTTTTCTCTTTATCCGGAGAATAACGAGCCTCAAAAAGCCGTACTTTTGTGTTGCAAAACATAACAAACAGGATAACTAGACATGAAAAAGATTAAAAGCATTTTGAAAAGAGGATTGGTTAACATGGGAAACAATCAGCTTCGCATGTGGGGTTATATGACCCGATAAGTCCAGTCAAAAAGTATTTTAAGTTTACTTTTTATAGAAGCAAACGAAAAGAAGGAAATAAATTTGAGAGATTTCAATGCGTCAGAGGACCAATTGTGTGTAAGTATGGTTTCAACCGACAAACCATACTTTTTTTATGCCCTGACATCAGAAAGGTACTTCCAGTAAAAGACAACGGAATCTCAACGTAAAAAGGCTTCAATGTGAACACCTGCACATTGAAGCCTTTTTCACTCCTACATAAACTCTTTCTGCCGGTCAACTCCGGCAAAGAGCATGATGGAGATATCAATATTCTGTCTTGTCCTCCTTCGCTTCCCAGTCTTTAAAAGCCTGAATAGCTTCTTCGGGCAACAATACTTCCGACTTTAATTTCCGGTCAGCCGGTTTCAGATCCAGTTCCTCATAAATAAAGGCATCATCAAAACCGATGGCTGCCGCATCATGTTTGTTATTGCCATAATACATGCAGTCCAGATGTGCCCAGTAAATAGCCCCCAGACACATCGGGCAAGGTTCACAAGACGTATAGATCTCACAGCCGCTCAAATCAAACGTACCCAGAACTTTGGCTGCAGCGCGGATAGCACTGACCTCCGCATGAGCCGTCGGGTCACAATCGGGAGTCACACGGTTCACTCCGGTTGCCACTATTTCTCCGTTTCGGGCTATGACAGCACCAAAAGGTCCTCCACCTTCGGCTACATTTCTGATAGAAAGTTCTATGGCCTTTCGCATTAAGTCTTCTTTTGTCATAATCAAAACAACTAAAATTCCTTTTGCAAAAATAAAGATTCCGGCCTGAAAAACGAGTTTACAGGGCTTTTATTTTATATTCTATGATAATCGGATTCCCATCTTCACTGGACGTTTCAACAATTTTGTCCAGCCTCTCAAAATATTGGTTTCTTTTTTCCTCCGGAACCTCCTTAAGCCTTTCCTTCAATTTATATGGCATAACATAAGTAAGGAACGCACTGTCACTTTCGGTATTATCATAGAAGAAAGAAGATGCAGACAAATATGTAAGATCATTCTCCAATGCAGATAAGTCATAAGCCATCACTTGCGAAGTCTGAATGTTTTTCATCCATACCGTAATATTCCCCTTCTTTATAAAGGGAACAATAGCATGTGTATTGTCCGCTAATATCCCGTCAAAAAAGCCACGGCTGTCCAATTCCTTTTGATAATCCCGATTATTTTCCTTCATGGCAGATTCCTGCTCACTGGTCAACTGCTCTGATGCCAGGTAAGACATTCTATTGAATGTTCCATTCCCTGTGGTATCATACGCAAACAATTCATTTGAACGTCCCATAGGAAATAAATAACAATGACCGTATTTTACAAAGGAAATGTTTCTCTGAAGCCCTAATCCTGAATTGTTTTTCAACTGGCTTTCGATAAATTTCCCGTTTTCATCCAGCAGATGAATCACTTTTTCATCATTCAGGACAGACAACAATATTTTATCACCGGCCAGACGTATTCCTGATGCATTCACACCGATGGGAATTTCCTTAGTCCATTTACCGGTACAATCATACACCTGAATCTTGTTTGCAGTCAGAATATAGATGTTTTCATTCTTAATATCAAAATCAGACAACAAAGGGTATTCTTCCGGTCCTGATCCGATCTTTCCGATGCAATTCCGGAAACGACCTTCTTTATCAAACATCATTAATGGACTATTCCCGGACTTTATATAAATAAAATTGCCGCGTCTGGTTACTTTTTCTATACTGCCTAACAAAGATGAATCATTGGTTTCAAGCGGTATAACATCGGATATTGTCAGAATGGAAGACATGAGAGTTTTCTCTTTATGAACAATTTCCGAAGAATCATCTATGATTGCTTCACATTTATCAACCTGCTTTTGTTCACTACATGCGAAAAGGCCGGACAGAGTCAAGGCTAACAATAAAAAAGTTTTTTTCATTTCAAGATAAGATTAATCAGCTTACAAAAATAAAAGGCCTCTGGAAAAAAACTCCAGAGGCCTTTCCTTTTTATATAATATTAACTATGATAAGCAACTAAGCGACTCTATTACATCATGCCGCCCATACCGCCCATTCCCGGAGCAGCCATCGGCATTTCAGGCTTATCTTCTTTCTTCTCTACGATAACACATTCGGTTGTCAGGAACATACCTGCGATAGAAGCTGCGTTTTCTAATGCAACACGAGTAACTTTGGCAGGATCTACCACACCAGCTGCATGCAAGTGTTCGTAAACATCGGTACGTGCATTGTAACCGAAGTCGCCCTTGCCTTCACGTACTTTCTGAACAACTACTGCGCCTTCTTTACCAGCGTTGGCTACAATCTGACGCAACGGCTCTTCGATAGCACGTTTGATGATTTCGATACCAGTTGTTTCATCAGCGTTGTCACCCTTCATACCTTCCAAAGCATCGATGGCACGGATGTAAGTTACACCACCGCCCGGAACGATACCTTCTTCGATAGCTGCACGGGTAGCGCACAATGCATCGTCAACACGGTCTTTCTTTTCTTTCATTTCTACTTCGCTGGCTGCACCTACGTACAGAACTGCTACACCACCTGACAGCTTAGCCAGACGTTCCTGCAGTTTTTCCTTGTCATAATCAGAAGTAGAATTCTTCATCTCAGCCTTGATCTGGTTGATACGTTCCTGAATCAGTTCTTTCTGACCGGCACCGTTTACAATGGTTGTATTTTCCTTAGATACAGTTACTTTATCGCAAGTACCCAGCATTTCCAGTGTAGCCTGTTCCAGTTTCAAGCCTTTTTCTTCGCTGATTACAACACCACCTGTCAATACGGCAATATCTTCCAGCATAGCTTTACGACGGTCGCCGAAGCCCGGAGCTTTCACTGCACAGATCTTCAACTGACCACGCAGACGGTTTACAACCAGAGTAGTCAAAGCTTCGCTGTCCACATCTTCTGCGATAACCAGCAAAGGACGTCCGCTCTGTACAGCCGGTTCCAGAATAGGCAGGAAATCTTTCAGGTTAGAAATCTTCTTGTCATAGATCAGGATATACGGATGTTCCATCACGCATTCCATCTTCTCTGTATCTGTTACAAAGTAAGCTGACAAGTAACCACGGTCGAACTGCATACCTTCTACTACACCGATAGTAGTATCTGTACCTTTAGCTTCTTCGATAGTGATCACACCGTCCTTGGAAACCTTGCGCATTGCATCTGCAATCAGTTTACCGATCACCGGATCATTGTTCGCAGAAATTGTTGCAACCTGTTCAATCTTATCATAGTTATCGCCTACAGTTTCAGCCTGCGACTTGATAGATTCAACAACCTTGGCAACTGCTTTATCGATACCGCGTTTCAGATCCATCGGGTTTGCACCGGCAGTTACATTCTTCAAACCTACGCCTACAATAGCCTGAGCCAGAACAGTTGCAGTAGTTGTACCATCACCGGCATCGTCACCAGTCTTTGAAGCAACAGACTTCACAAGCTGTGCACCTGTGTTCTGGAACGGATCGCTCAATTCCACTTCTTTAGCAACAGTTACACCATCCTTTGTAATGTGAGGAGCACCGAATTTCTTTTCGATGATCACGTTACGGCCTTTCGGGCCCAGAGTTACTTTCACTGCGTTAGCCAATTCATCTACACCTTTTTTCAACAGGTCACGCGCGTCCATATTGAAGAGAATATCTTTTGCCATAATAATTTCCTTTCTTTAATTTATAAGTTATTGATTAACCAAGCACTGCAAGCACATCGCTCTGACGCATCATCAGATACTTCACACCTTCGTGTTCAATTTCTGTACCTGAATATTTACCGTATAAAACTTGATCGCCTACTTTCAAGACCATTTCTTCGTCTTTAGTTCCGTTGCCTACTGCAACGACTTCACCCTGCAACGGTTTTTCTTTCGCTGTGTCAGGAATAATAATACCGCCGATTGTTTTTTCTTCTGCAGGAGCCGGAAGAATCAGGACTCTGTCTGCTAATGGTTTAATGTTCATAATTCTATGTTTTTATATGTTTATACTTATTGAAATTTGTCCGAAAGGACGCAAACCACATAGCCAAAAGTATGCCAAAGCACAAATGTGACAAACTGGCAGGACTTTTCTGACACAACGTAACAAGTCTGTCAATATATCTGTACTTTCAGTCTGACAAAATTCAGTCACTTTCACTCACAACTTGCCGGAAATAAGTAAAAATTTGTTCCTGTTAACCAAGATTAATAAATAAATCATAAGTTCTATCTGATAAAACATTACTTTTGACACATTAAATAAGAATCATGCATCTTCAATAAATCTTATTATACAAAAAACAACCAAAGTACTATGCAAACAAATGTTCTTTCAAAAATGCTCTGCATTTTATTTTGCCTGATTGCAACATGCATTCCGGCTATGGGACAGTCGGGGAACTACTCTGTCAAAGGCGTATTGGTAGACTCCCTTACAAACGACACGGAACCTTACGCCACCATCCGGATTCTTTCTGCCAAGTCGCCTGACAAACCGGTCAAACTCAACGTGACGGATGAGAAAGGAAGATTCAATGAAAAACTCACCCAACCGGGAGATTACATCATCACACTGACTTCCGTCGGAAAAAAGACGGTGGAACGCAAGTTCACGCTCTCTGCCTCACAAAAGCAGGTAGATCTGGGTACGCTTTATACAGCTGAAGCCAGTGAAATGCTGAAGGGAGTGGAAGTCGTTGCACAAAAACCGCTGGTAAAGGCTGAAATCGACAAGATTTCATACAGTGTGGAAGACGACCCGGACTCCAAGACAAATACCACACTGGAAATGTTGCGTAAAGTACCTCTCGTTACGGTAGACGGGGAAGACAATATCCAGGTGAACGGATCCAGCAACTTTAAAGTTCATGTCAACGGAAAGCCCAACACCTTGATGAGCAACAATCCGAAAGAAGTATTGAGAAGTCTTCCGGCCAATTCTGTCAAGTCAATCGAAGTAATTACTGAACCGGGAGCCAAATACGATGCCGAAGGTATCGGCGGTATCCTGAATATCATTACGGATGACGCAAGAATGCAAGGTTACAATGTAACCGTCAATGCGCGCGCCAGCAACATGGGACTGGGCAGCGGTGCATACGGTACCGTACAGGTCGGTAAATTTACAGTAACCGGTAACTATGCATATAATTACCAGACCCAGCCGACCGGATACAACGAAAGTACCCGTGAAGATTTCACATCAACTGACTTCCGTCACTTGAACAGCAATTCGTCTTATGACAGCGACGGAACGTTCCAGTTCGGAAATCTGGAAGGAAGTTATGAAATCGACACCCTGAACCTGATCACCTTCTCGGCCAATCTGTTCGGCGGCAAGTTCAACACCAAGAACAATGCTTACACAGAAATGCTGAACGAAGCCCGGGAACATACATACAGCTACCGCACCTTGTCGGACAATACCAATAATTTCAGCAATGTCGGTGTGAACCTTGACTATCAGCGTTCCTTCAAAAGAAAAGGAGAATACCTCACGCTTTCTTACAAGTTCAACAATTCACCAAACGGAGGAGAAGCAACTACCTCATACGATGAGATTGATAACTACCCGGAAGAACTTTATGGTCCTTTACGCCGCCAATATTATAACAACGATGCCCACACGGCAGAACATACCGGACAGATAGACTATGTGAATCCCATCAGCGACATGCATTATGTGGATGCCGGTCTGAAATATATCTACCGCCTCAATGCCAGTGACAGCAAATATTACCGGGAAAATAACGAAGGAGTCATGCAACCCGATGCAGACCTTACCAGCAAGTTCGACCAGGGACAAAACATCCTGGCTGCGTATGCCGACTATCAGCTGAAGTGGAAAAAACTGGGCGTGAAGGCCGGAGTCAGATACGAACATACCTTTATGGATGTGGAATATGCGCAGTTACCGGACCGGAACTTCAATGCAAATTTTGATGACGTCGTACCATCGGCCAACATTTCTTATATGCTGGGTAACACCATGACGCTGCGTGCAAATTATAACATGCGTATCAACCGTCCGGGTATCTGGTACCTGAATCCTTTCCGGGATACCAGCAATCCGACCTCCATCAGCTATGGTAATCCCGACCTGGATACGGAAAAGTCACACAATCTGGGCATGACATTCAGCAGTTTCAGCGCCAAATTCAGCTTCAACCTGAACCTGAGTTATATGTTCATCAACAATGGTATCGAACACTATTCATTCATGAACAACGGAGTCATGGAAAGTACCTACGGCAACATCGGAAAGAGCAACCGTACACGTCTTTCCCTCTGGATGAACTGGAATCCGGGAAACAAAACCCGTATTTCACTGAATGCCAGCGGTTCTTATTCCGACTTCAAGAGCAGTGAATTCGCAGCAGGCAACCACGGTTTCACGGGCAATTTCTTCGGAAATATCCAGCAGACCCTTCCCTGGGATCTCCGTTTCAGTGTATTCGGCGGAGGCAGCACGCCTTATATTTCCCTGCAAGGAAAAGGTTCATCCTATCATTATTACGGTTTCAACCTGAGCCGTTCGTTCCTGAAAGAGAAACGCCTTAACGTATCTCTCTTTGCCAGCAACGTATTCAGCAAATATCAGGAATATTCCAACGAAACCGTTACAGACACGTTCCGTTCCTGGAGTCTGTCGAAGTCACCCTCACGGAGTTATGGTCTGAGCATCAGCTGGCGTTTCGGCGAACTGAAAGCACAGGTGAAGAAGACAGCCCGCAGCATCAGTAACGATGACGTCAAAGCTGGCGGTGGCGGACAGGGCGGTTCCACAGGAGGAGGTGCACAATAATCTCACTTCCTGATCCGGAAGTTCAGAATGACGGACCGCGGTATGCAGACCAGCATGCCGCGGTCCGTATGCTTTTGACAGAAACCGTCGGCTGTCTCCCGATTTTTGTTACCTTTGCAAAGATGAACTTAAAAACTCAGAACCATGGAATTTGTATGGATATTGACCGGCCTTCTCGCCGGAACTCTCATAGGCTATCTGGCCGCTTCACGGAAAAGCGGTATTCTGCGGGCTCAAATGGAAATGCAGCAAGCCCACGATCTGGAACTTCTGCAAAGCGAACAGCAGCGCACTTCCCGGCAGGCAGAAGAGATTACAGCCCTCCAGCAGAGCCTTGCTGTCGCCCGTACTGAAAAGAAAGCGCTGGAAGAACGGCTGGACAACCAGAAAGCAGAAATCGAAAGCATGCACAAGCAACTGAACCTGGAATTCGAAAACATAGCCAACAAAATCTTCCAGCAGAAAACAGAAACTTTCAGTCAGCTGAGCACGGAACGGCTGAACATGCTCCTGAAACCTTTTGATGAAAATCTGAAGGAATTCCGTCATCAGGTGGCTGAAGTCTATGACAAGGAATCCAAACAACGTTTCTCTCTGGAAGACAAGATCAAGGAACTCGTGCAGCTGAACCAGCGCATCAGTGATGAAGCCAACAGCCTTACGCGTGCCCTCAAGGGCGAAAGTAAGACACAGGGCAACTGGGGAGAAATGATACTGGAAACCATTCTTGAAAACTCGGGCCTGCGTGAAGGTGAAGAATATTTCCGGCAGGAGTTTCTGAAAGATGAAAACGGCGAAGTGCTGAAGAATGAAAACGGACAGCGCATGCAACCGGATGTTCTCGTTGTGTATCCGGACAACCGCCAGGTCATTATCGACTCAAAGGTTTCACTCACAGCATATGCCAACTACATAGCAAGTACGGACCCCAAGGAGCAGGAACAATGGCTGAAAGCCCATCTGGCTTCAGTCAAAGCCCACATTGACGAACTGAGTCAGAAAGATTACTCACACTATAATGCGAAATCACTGGATTTTGTCATGATGTTCATCCCCAATGAACCCGCCTACGTGCTGGCACTCCAGACAGACACTCACTTGTGGAACTATGCCTACCAGAAGAAAGTTCTCCTCATGAGCCCCACCAATCTGATCGCGGCCCTGCGTCTTGCACTGGATTTGTGGAAACGGGAATATCAGGTCAAGAACATTCAGGAAATAGTCAGACGAGGTACGGTACTTTATGAAAAACTGGCCGGATTCACCGAAACCTTCGAAAAGATCGGCGATACCCTGAATAATGCTTCACAAGCTTATCAGACCGCCCTCGGCCAGTTGTCGGAAGGAAAAGGAAATGTCATCCGCCAGGCTGAAATGCTCAAGGAACTGGGAATTACCCCGAAGAAGAAGTTTCCTCCCCGCCTGCAGAAGAGCGACGAGCTTTCTTAAAAACGCCGAAACGTAATGCAAAGCCCGAAATCTTTTCCTCCATTCGCCGAAACGTTTTTTTAAAAGCCCGAAGGCGCGAATACCAGTCTGTCCGACCGGCTTTGCGCCTTCCTCTATTTTCAATTCAAATATCTGGAAATCAAAGTTTCTTCTTGTTCGCATAAAGAGCATCAATGATACCATCCGCCAGACCGATAACAGGCACATAAATGTAAGCCGCATGAATGATATCGGCAATGGTCAGGAAGATTTCACCGGCAGGCACGATTACATCGGCCCGGTCGGGCTTCAGTGAGAAGCGTTCCATACGCTCAGCCACAGTCAGACATTTCAGACTGTCGTGCAGACTGTGCAGTGTCGCTACGCTCATCCGTTCGTTTTTCTTGTCTTTCTTTTCTGCCAGACGATAGAGTTTGTTGATATTACCTCCCGAACCGATGATGTTCGTTCCAGGGTAAGACTGGGCAATTTCTGCCATATCTTTCTTCAGACGTTCCCATTCGGAATCCTTCACAGCAGCGTTCAGGATGCGGACGGTACCGATATTATACGAACGGCTGCATACCAGCTGTCCCTGTGACAACAGGTTGATTTCCGTACTGCCACCACCCACATCTACATACATATAGTTTCCCTTGCGGTCTTCCATGTATTCGATGTGATTGTTGTACACCATTTTGGCCTCTTCCTGTCCGTCAATGATCTCGATGTTGATGCCCGTTTCTTTCCGGATACGCTTGATCAGCTCCATACCGTTCTTCGCATCACGCATGGCCGAAGTGGCACAGGCCCGGTAGTCAGCCACGTCATAGATCTTCATCAGATGGCGGAAAGACTTCATCAGCCGAATCATGTTTTTCTGTTTCTTCGGTGAAAGTTCTCCCATGGCAAACACGTCAAATCCCAGACGCATCGGCACACGCAACAGCAAAACCTTCGAGAACTTCACTTCCGGCTCATCTTCATCCAGATGTTTGATGAGCAGACGTACCGCATTCGAACCGATATCGATAGCGGCATAATTTTCGTCACAAATGTTCTGTTTTTCAATAACCATAGTTTCTCTCCTTCCTTATTAATCCTGACGGCCGGTAGTCGCAAGGCTCCGGTCATTCGTTTTCTGCTACATAGTAATCATACAGAGCTTCCTGCGAACGGAACGGCTTTTCTTCGCCGGTATCGCGGAAATTGTTTTCACCTTTTCCGTCGACGATACGTCCCTGAAGCGTGTCATTCAGTCCGTATTCCACAATCCGTTTCATTTCTCCCTTGATGGCCGGATCGTATACAGGGGTCACCACTTCCACACGGTTATCCAGATTGCGCGGCATCCAATCGGCAGAACCGATGAATACCTTTTCCTCACCACCGGCAGCGAATATAAAGATCCGTGAATGTTCCAGGTAACGGTCAATGATTCCATTGATCCGTATGTTGTTGCTGACTCCCGGAATGCCGGTCATCAACGAACAGTTTCCACGTACCACCAGATCAATATCCACTCCGGCCTGCGAAGCTTCATACAGTTTTTCCACCATGACGGGATCCGTGATGTGATTCACCTTGATCTTGATATAGGCAGGCTTTCCGGCCTTCTTGTTCTTGATCTCGTTGTTGATCAGCGCCACAAACTTGTTCTTCATCTCGTTGGGCGAAACCAGCAGTTCCTTGAACTTGATTGGGCTGTAAGGACGTTCAATGAATCCGAAAACGGCATCTACCTCTTTGACGAGGCGGCGTGAAGCCGTCATCAGCATACAGTCGGTGTACATACGTGCATTTCCTTCATGGAAGTTTCCCGTACTGATGCAGGCAATATCCGGTCCGCTCTTCATGGCAATGTGTGTAATCTTGGAATGAACCTTCAGTCCTTCCACGCCGAAGATCACTTTGATTCCGGCATCCTGCATTTTCTTGGACCAGTTGATATTGGAAGCCTCATCAAAACGCGCCAGCAATTCGATCACTACCGTCACCTTCTTTCCGTTGCGGGCTGCACCGATCAGCGCCTTCACCACCTTCGACTCCTTCGCCAGACGATAAAGTGTAATCTTGATACTGGTCACCTGTTTGCTGATAGCCGCTTCCTGCAACACGCGGATGAACGAATCAAAGTTATGGTAAGGAACATGGATGAAACGATCTCTTTCCTGAATCTTTTCCAGCAGACTTTCCGGACCGTCAAGCTCTTTCTTCAGAATCGGCGGCCAGGCCGGATATTTCAGGTTGGCACGTCCGCAGTCAGGGAAGCGCATCAGATCCTTGTGATTCTGATAGCGTCCGCTTCTCAATACGGTATCCAGAACATCCAGATCCATCTTTTTCAACACTCTTTTCAACAGATCCTTGGGCATACGTCCGTCGTAGATCACCCGCAACGGCTCACCACGCTTCCGGCTCTTCACTCCTTTCGAAATCTTCTGCAAGGTTCCGGTACGCAAGTCATTGTCGATTTCCATTTCAGCATCGCGGGTAAACTTAAACGCGTATGCCTCGAAATCCGTATAGCCGAGTCCCTCGAACACAAGCGGAAGGCAGCAGCGGATCACGTCTTCCAGATACATCAGATAGCTCTTTCCGTCTGCATCCGGCAGACGGATGAAACGTCCGCACAAGGAAACAGGAACCTCCAGATAAGCATAGTCCGGTGTCGGTTTTTCACCCTGACGCATCATCTTTACGGCCAGATAGATGCTTTCATCGGTTTCGTTGTCCAGCAATTTCACGGCAGAGAACCATACGGGTACAAACGAACCGCTCAGTTTTTCCCGATAAAACTTCTGAATGAATGCCAGCTGTTCGGGAGTCACTTCAGCATCATTCACCAGATAAATATTTTCCTGGCGCAACGCCTCCGTCACACTGGCAACAGTTTTTTCATAGTCTTCCACATAACGCGCATTCAGTTTTCCGATCTGACGGATCAGCTTGCGGGCATGTTCGCTTTCTTTGGCTGCCGCCTTGTCCGTACATTCGGCAATACGGCTCTGGGTAGCCATACGCACACGGAAAAACTCATCCAGGTTATTGGAATAAATACCCAGAAAAGCCATACGCTCCAGCAAGGGTACATGCGGGCGGGTGGCTTCCTGCAAAATACGTCGGTTGAAGTACATCCAACTGATATCTCTCTCCAGATAGGGAGTATTTTTTTTCTTCTGAACCATTTCTTCTTGTTTTTCCGCAAAATAAGAAAAATCTTGTTACATTCATATTTCCAGCGCGGAAAAATTTCAAAATAGCAGACAATAATCATAACTTTATCACATACAACCTCATAAATAATTTAGGAGAATACTTAAATTCATTTTGCCAGATACGAATAAATCCTTACCTTTAAAAAATCATACAAGCACAACAAGGAAAATGGAAACAGAAAACAAAATCATATCGCACCTTTATATAAGCAAGGAAGATGGACAATATGTAATACAGACCAATGAAGAGCACCAAAAAGGAGTGGCTACAATCGCATCAAAGTTTGCCAAAGAATTCGGGCTTTCCTATTGGGGATATACTTTAGGAATGCTGCATGACAAAGGCAAGGAACGTGCAGCATTCCAACAATACATACGTCTGGCAAACAATATCCCAATATCTGGGAAAAAGTACTACGAGAATCACCAGCACGCATTCGTAGGAGGAATAATAGCAAAGAATCTCATGGGAAAGGACATTCTCAATCTTCTTGCAAATCCAATTGTATCACACCATACAGGACTGCACGATTGGATTGATCTGGAAAATATTCTAGAAGAAAAGCAAATTCCTGAAGAAATCGATACGGCAAATATCAATATAGATACGGCATTGCTCCACAAAGAATTTCTAGCATCTCCTTTCATTCAAAACAAAATTGACTTGAAATATTTACACCATCTCTCGCGCATGCTTTATTCTTGTTTAATAGATGCAGACCGACTGGATACCGAACAGTTCATGGACAAAGCTTCATGGCAGAAACGCGACTGTTCTGCTACCCTTGCTGATTTATTACCCTCACTGGAAGCATATATACAAGCATTACAGTCTAAGGCTGCCGACACCGAAGTAAACCGTATCCGAAAAAAAGTAATGGAGCAATGCGACAAGATGTCAGCAGGCGAACGAGGTTTCTATAGCCTCACCGTACCGACTGGAGGTGGCAAAACACTATCTTCACTGGTATGGGCAATGAAGCATGCAATAAGACACGGCATGAATCGTATCATAATAGCCATTCCATATACCAGTATCATTGTGCAAACAGCAGGAATCTTAAAGCAAATCTTTGGTGAAGAAAACGTATTGGAGCATCATAGTAACTTCAACCCGGATGAAATCAAGGATGAAGAAAAGCGTGAGAAGGCAAAGCTGGCAACAGACAATTGGGATTATCCGATTATTGTAACAACGAATGTACAACTTTTCGAATCTATGTTCAGCAACAAGCCATCATCATGCCGTAAACTGCACAATATTGCAAACGCAGTAATTCTGCTGGATGAGGTCCAGACATTACCCATCGACTTCCTGCAACCCATAGTAGATGCGATGAAAGCATATCAAAAACTTTTCGGTGTATCCATCTTGTTCACTACCGCCAGCCAGCCTGTACTTAATGGCCTGATAAAAGGGACTAATCCAAGAGAAGATTTTATAGGGATAGAACATATCACAGAAATCATTCCACCAGAGTTTGCCTTACATGAGAAGCTTCGCCGGGTAGAGTTGAAAATCGATAATACAGGAAAAACATACGATGAAATAGCAGCAACGCTATCCAGATATCCCAAAGTGCTATGCATTGTAAATACCCGAAAAGATGCCAAAGAGTTATACGACCGTCTGCCTGATAGCGAATTAAAAGTCCATCTTTCACGAATGATGTGCCCCGCCCACATTGGCGAAACCATCCACCTTATTAAACAGATATTAGGAGATGAGTCTCAGCCTGTAATCCGGATTATTGCGACCCAGCTCGTTGAAGCAGGTGTAGATATTGATTTCCCAGTTGTATTCCGTCAGGAAGCCGGTCTGGACTCAATCCTACAGGCAGCAGGACGCTGCAATCGTGAAGGAAAAAATAAAACTGGCCAAACATTTGTGTTCAGCCTGAGCGCAGAAGGACGCGTACCTTATGGAGCAATAAGAACAGCAAACAATGCGCGAATAAGCTTACCGGTACACAGCGACTGGTTTGCTTCCTCTACAATGAAAGCTTATTTTTTACAACTATATAGCAGAGAAACCTTTGATAAAAAAGGAATAAAAGACTATCTTTACAAACACGATGAAATCAATTTTAAACAAGCATCAGAAGCATTCAAATTAATTGATGACGACAGTATAAGTGTAATTGTACCATGGGAAAGCAGCATGGACCTTGCAGCTCAATTAAAAGAAGAAGGCTGTACCTATTCTTTAATGAAACAACTGGCCCAATACACAGTCGGTGTCCGTCGTTCTGATTTCAAGAAATTAAATGAATATGGTGCCATCGAAGAAGTCCTGACAGGTATATATGTGCTATCAGACAGGGCTCAATACAATAAGGATACAGGCATAAGTCTGGACAATCATTGGATGGAGGAAGTGCTTATGGCATAAGATTAACTAATAATTATTTGAAAATAAGAATCAGCATACTTAGTGGAAAACAACGATAATCAACTATAAAATGGAATACACTGACAAAGAATACTGTCTAGAAGTGTGGGGCGACTGGGCCTGCTTTACTCGTCCGGAGTTGAATGTAGAACGTGTAAGTTACGATGTCATTACGCCCTCGGCTGCACGTGCTATTTTTGAGGCCATACTTTTCAAGCGCTACGCCATGCGGTGGCAAATAACAAAAATAGAAGTTATAAATCCCATAAAGTGGACAACTATACGTAGGAATGAGGTGGGAGCTGTTGCCGGAAAGTCTCCTATTTATATAGAAGATAAACGCCAGCAGAAAAACTCCTTATTACTGAAAGACGTACGCTATCGGATTTATGCCAAACTGGTGTTTATTCCGGTAAAAAACCGTTCCAAAGAAGCCTTTGGGAAGCATCAACCAGGCAATGATGAAAACCCAATGAAATATTATCAGATGTTTGAAAGAAGAGCATCGCAAGGACAATGTTTTACGCAACCCTACTTGGGATGCCGCGAGTTTTCTGCCTCTTGGAAATATATCGATACGACAGAGGATCTTACTTCCCCGTTAAATGAAGACAGAGATTTGGGAATTATGCTCTATGATATGGATTTTGACAAAAATCCTAAAAACCCGGACGCAATGTTTTATCGTGCCAAAATGGAGCAAGGCGTTATTGTAGTACCTAATAAAGACAGTGAGGAGGTGTTGAGATGATACTAAAAGCTTTATATGATTATTATAACAGATCACTACTTGAAAATCCAAATTCATTACCATTATATGGTTGGATGAACTCTCGCATTTCTTTTGTTATAATTATTCAAAAAAATGGGAATTTTGTAAGATTAGAAGATAATCGAGATGAAACAGGAAAAGGAAAAATCTTTGTTTTACCTTATGGTGTTCATACAAACTCCATAACCCCATTTTTGTTTTGGGATAAATGCATGTATGCCATTGACTATTCAAAAGCAAGTATACCTTTAAGTGATGTTGAGAGTCAAGATAAGAAAAAAGTGGAGAAATGGGAAAAAAGTTATGCTTCTGCACATGAAAAGCACTTAGCATTCGTATCTCTATGTAAGAAAGTTTATGACAACACATTAGATGAAGACTTTAAAGCGGTTGTTGAATTTTATAAAAAAAATCAGCTACCCTTGTTACGCAACGATATTCTTTGGCAACAAATAGAAAAGGACCCTGATGTTAATGTTTCATTTAAACTTGAAGGTGCAATTTCCCTTATTGCTAGTAAACCGATATTATCGAATTATGTAGAAAAAGATACAAGCCAAAAGGGCATTTGTCTTATTACTGGTAATAAAACTGATATCGTTAGAAAAGTAACTCCCACACCAATATTAAATTGTAAATCATCTGCTAGCTTGGTTTCTTTTCAAACTAATCAAGGATATGATTCTTATGGGAAATCACAAGCATATAATGCTCCTATCTCGTATGAAGCTGAATTTGCTTTTTCTACAGCTATTAAAAGATTAATCGAAGAAAAGTCACAAAATAAATTTACAATAGGCAAAGCAAACTATACACGTACTTTCCTTTTTTGGAGTTCTTCTAATAGCGATGCATCAAAAGCAATGGAGAATGGAATATTTACTTTATTTGCCCATAATGAACTTGAAGATGAAGATCCAAACAAACGTATAGAGTTAGTCAAGAATGTCTTTATGTCTATTTATAATGGCAAATTATCAGCCAATAAAGATGACAAATTTTTCATACTCGGATTAGCACCCAATGCAGCCCGGATAGCTGTTGTATATTGGAGTGAAATTCCACTACGCGAGTTTGCAAAGGTAATCAGCCAACATTTCAAAGATATGGCAATTATAGGTACTCGTAAAGAGAAAAAACCGTATATAGGATTATATTCCATCTTGGAAAGTGTATCTTTAGAAGGGAAATTAAGTAATGTTACCCCCAACCTTCCTGAAGCTGTGGTAAAAAGTATTTTTCAAGGTTTGCCTTATCCTAATTCTCTATTCCAAGCATGTATCCGCCGTATACGTGCCGAACAGTCCATAAACATAGTACGTGCTGCCATTATAAAAGCATATCTAAACAGACTAAATAATAATAACAAAAAAATCAATATTATGTTAGACAAAGAAAATCAAAACGAAGGGTATTTATGTGGAAGACTATTTGCCGTCCTAGAAAATCTACAATACGCTGCCAATAAACAGGATTCTATCCGCTCCAATTATATGAATGCAGCATCATCTACACCTGCTTCAGTTTTTCCAACAATTTTAAAACTATCAAATAGCCACTATAGTAAATTAGTTAAAGACAAGAAAGGTTTGGCTGTATTTTTTGACAACAAGAAAAAAGAAATAATGGCCATGATCCAAGATTTTCCAAATGCTTTAAATTTAGGAGATCAGGGCAGATTCTTTTTAGGTTATTACCATCAAAAAAACGACAAAGAGATTAATACAACAGAAGAATAATAACAAATAAACAATACTATTATGTCAGAAATTAAGAACAGAATCGATTTTATTTATATATTTGATGTTAAGGATGGAAACCCTAATGGTGACCCAGATGCAGGCAATCTTCCGCGAGTAGACCCAGAAACTGGAATGGGGTTGGTTACAGATGTTTGTTTAAAACGTAAAGTACGAAATTATGTGCAAATAGCTTGTGCAGGACAAGCAGGCAATGACATTTTAATAAAATCCAAAGAGTTATCAGGAGAAGAGACCTTTATTAATGGAGAAATTCGTAAAATGTACAAAGAAGATCTTGGAATAGATCTTAAGCTAAAAGAAAAAGCCCCTAGTGATAAAGTATCTGCTGGTAGAACAGCTATGTGCAAACGCTTTTTTGATGTAAGAACTTTTGGCGCAGTTCTCTCTACTGGTGCAAATGCTGGGCAAGTACGTGGAGCAGTACAGATGACATTTGCCCGTTCGGAAGATTTAATTGTTCCTGAAGAACATGCCTTAACTGTATGCGCAGCTCGTGATGAAGAGAAACCATACGAAGAACAAATCGGTATACAAGGTCGTAAAGCCACTGTTCCATACGGTCTATACGTATGTCATGGCTTTATTTCAGCCAATCTGGCTCAGCAAACCGGATTTTCCGAAGAAGATTTGGAGTTGTTTTGGGATGCATTAAAAAACATGTTCGATGTAGACCGCTCGGCTGCTCGTGGATTAATGAGTGCACAAAAATTGATTGTTTTCAAACACGACTCTATGCTGGGCAATGCTCCTGCCAATAAATTGTTCGATCTGGTAAAAGTTGAAAAAGTTTGCGATGGAGCACCGCGTTCTTTTAGCGACTATTCAGTTACTATCGACAAGAATAACATTCCGGCTAATATAGTCCTTGAAGAATTAATATAATACCAGTATAAAGAATGTATAGCGAAGATGATATGTTAATGTTATCGGGGATTCAGCATTTCCGATTCTGTCCCCGGCAGTGGGCATTGATACATATTGAACAGCAATGGAATGACAATCGCCTCACTATAGAAGGACAAATTCTTCACAAGCACGTAGATGACCCTTTCTATCGGCAAAAATGTGGCGACCAGATAACATTACGTGCCGTGAATATTGCTTCGCGTGAGCTAGGACTCTATGGCATTTCAGATGCCATAGAGTTATTTCCGTCTCAGTCCACTGAAAATACGATTCATCATCCCAAATATCCGGGAAGATGGAAGCCTATTGTTGTAGAATACAAACACGGCAAGCCTAAAAGGAATGAAATAGATGAAGTACAATTAGCTGCACAAACAATATGCCTAGAAGAAATGTATGCCATCCATATATCTCACGGCGTATTTTTCTATGGAGAACTACGCCACAGAATAGATGTAGACATAACAGAGGAACTGCGTGATATTGCAAAACATTGCGCCCACGAAATGCATGATGTTTTTGCAAAATCTGTGATCCCTAAAGCAGAATATGGCAAACATTGTGAAAAATGTTCACTAATAGATATCTGCATGCCCAAGATTACAAAAAATTGTACTACGGTAAATACATATCTTGATAAAAGCTTATATCAATGAGAAAACTATTGAACACTTTATATGTAACAACACCGAATGCCTATATCAGCAAAGATGGGCTAAATATCGTCGTGTCTGTTAATCAGGAAGAAGTATTCCGTATACCTGCTATTAATATTGAAAGTATAGTTACATTTGGATATATGGGAGCAAGTCCAGGTGTTATGAAATTATGCAGTGATAGTGGCATATCGCTTACATTCCTTTCTCCACATGGAAAATTTATAAGCAGAGTACAAAGCGCAACAAAAGGCAATGTTTTATTACGTAAAAAACAATATCAGTTAGTAGATGATGAAGCATGGTCATTGCATGTTTCACTGTTAATGATTGGTGGAAAGATTCAAAATTACCGCAATATACTAAGAAGATATATTCGCGACTACGGAGAAAACGAAAATGTTAATCAAGCCATTCAGACACTGGAACGTGCAAAACGAAATGCTTTACAAGCTCCGGACAAAACGACACTGATAGGTTATGAAGGTCTGGCTTCTAATGCTTATTTTGAAGTATTACCGGTTTTAATACTCAACCAGAAAGCCGATTTTCCTTTTCAAGGGCGCAATCGCCGTCCTCCCAAAGATGCGGTAAATGCTATGTTATCGTTTGCCTATACATTAATTGCCAATGATGTTGCTGCCGCACTTGAAACTATAGGTCTTGACCCATATGTTGGATTTCTCCATACACTACGTCCGGGACGTACGTCATTGGCATTGGACATGATGGAAGAATTACGCGCATATCTCGGCGATCGCTTTGTGTTATCTCTAATAAATAAAAGACAGATTTCTTCTAAAGAATTTCTTTATCAGGGTGATAATGGAGTAGTAATGTCCGACAAAGGAAAAAAGATTTTTATTTCTGCCTGGCAGAATAGAAAACGAGAAACTATTATCCATCCATACCTTAATGAAAAAATTGAAATAGGCCTACTACCGTATGTACAAGCGATGTTAATGGCGAGATATATCAGAGAAGATATTGATGATTATCCTGTATTTTTAATTAAATAGTGTATTATGTACATTCTAGTAACATATGATGTGGACACGACAAGTAAAGAAGGCGCTCGTCGTTTACGATGTGTGGCTAAAGCATGCCTTAACTATGGGCAAAGAGTACAAAATTCTGTATTTGAGTGTGAGGTTACTGAAGCACAGCTCTGTACATTAAAAAATATAATTGGCAATGTTATTGATACAAAACAAGATAGTGTCAGGTTTTATTATCTTAATCGAAACATAGCCAGAAGAGTAGAAGTTTTAGGGAAAGAAACATCATACGATGTAAATGATGTAATGATTATCTAAAGTGCGAAACTTATGTAATACACGTTTCCTTGAGTTTTCGCACATATTGAAATATAAGGAATTACATTTTTACATTTAGTATAATATAATCAGAACTGTATCTTAATTATTAATTTCGCAAAAGCTACAGTTTAAATATCTAGAAAACTGATACATATCTAAGAATCAGTCGCACCCTGCGTGGGTGCGTGGATTGAAACGGTAGAGATGGTTAAGAGAGGGGATCTATTTGGAGTCGCACCCTGCGTGGGTGCGTGGATTGAAACTCCTGCTAAGAACAAATTTTGCAACGTAGAAGGAGTCGCACCCTGCGTGGGTGCGTGGATTGAAACAATTTAAGACTGGTGATCAGGTACTGGAGAATAGGTCGCACCCTGCGTGGGTGCGTGGATTGAAACTGCTCGGTTCCGCTTGGTACATTGTCTACCTGTGTCGCACCCTGCGTGGGTGCGTGGATTGAAACTTCTTTGATAGTGAATTTCCCTTTTGGGCTGAGAAGTCGCACCCTGCGTGGGTGCGTGGATTGAAACACCGGTTGAAAAGACAGCTCCGGCTGGATGATGACGTCGCACCCTGCGTGGGTGCGTGGATTGAAACAATACGTGTCTTACTTGGGTTGGATTACGATCAGGTCGCACCCTGCGTGGGTGCGTGGATTGAAACCCATGTCGGCGGATCTGAGTGCCGATTTCCAGTTGTCGCACCCTGCGTGGGTGCGTGGATTGAAACTTGTTACGGGTGGAACAACATTCTACGAATCTGATGTCGCACCCTGCGTGGGTGCGTGGATTGAAACCTGCAAACATGGATGACATTGTAAAGGGATGGGGTCGCACCCTGCGTGGGTGCGTGGATTGAAACAACATCAAAAAGCGTATAGCAAAGAAAGCTCTGGAGTCGCACCCTGCGTGGGTGCGTGGATTGAAACAAGCACCGACATGCATCGATAAGAATGGATGCGCTGTCGCACCCTGCGTGGGTGCGTGGATTGAAACATCCCGTTGTCTATCAACAGGCGAACAACCTTGAGTCGCACCCTGCGTGGGTGCGTGGATTGAAACTAGGAACGACTTGTTACAGGCCCTGCACATAATGTCGCACCCTGCGTGGGTGCGTGGATTGAAACTCGTGTAGCACCTAACTATGCAGGTGTATTAATGGTCGCACCCTGCGTGGGTGCGTGGATTGAAACATTGCTTCCCAGTTATCATCGCCGTTAGCTGATGTCGCACCCTGCGTGGGTGCGTGGATTGAAACTTGTGATTATGAATCTAAAACTTTTGTAATGTTGGTCGCACCCTGCGTGGGTGCGTGGATTGAAACTACCGCTGAGTTTTTCTTGTAAGGAACATTGCCTGTCGCACCCTGCGTGGGTGCGTGGATTGAAACCGGATGTTGTCAATATTGGAATAGCTGCATCCCAGGTCGCACCCTGCGTGGGTGCGTGGATTGAAACGATTAACAGGGCAGAAGTCCTGGGCGGCAACGTCTGGTCGCACCCTGCGTGGGTGCGTGGATTGAAACCTAACTTTGTATTGCAAGGTGAACTACCGCTAAACTAAAGATTTAGCGGCTTCGGAGATACCAATACCTCCTC
>ERZ772937.184-NODE-184-length-57433-cov-192.088379_pt1 | contig 57433 bp, 95 predicted proteins | sample MGYA00512113_ERZ772937 | MGnify/ENA primary metagenome ERZ772937 (study PRJEB29015, sample SAMEA2737649) | human gut metagenome | biome: human gut; feature: human-associated habitat; material: faeces | place: China | collected 2012 ... | reverse complement strand
TTCTCATTAAGGTCATAAGGGGTTGTCTGGTACACATAATAAGTTTTCCAAGTTAAATATATTATACATCTTAAACCCCCTTATTTTGTGGTTTTTTCAGTTTTAATGTGTGTAGTACTACACACTTACTACACAGCACTTTTCTTAAAATCAACAATGTTGTCCTTGTCTTTCACAATTCTTTCAATATCTACTGCCGCTCTTTCTTCTGTTACATGTGTATATAAATCCATTGTCATTTTAAGAGTTGCATGACCTAAATATGATTGAACAACTTTTGCCTGCACACCTGCTTCAAAACATCTTGTAGCAAAAGTATGTCTTAAAGTATGTCCGCTAAACACAGGAAATTCGTTATCAAAACTTCTTGCAAGATTTATCTGCTTAACAATAGCTTTAATTGAATCTGAATAAATCTGCGAATTGAGAGGCGTGTTATAACTTGTCACAAACAAATAATTGTTCTGCTCTTTAGGTCTTTTGCACTTTACAATATCCTTTAATTCGAACTGCTTTTCAAGATATTTAATGCATTCGCTGTTAATAGGTACTTGTCTATAACTCTGTTTGGTTTTAGGTGGCTCAATGTGAAAAGTTTTGCACTTATCATCAAGGTATTTTTGATACACAAGTGTCTTATTAACATCAATATATCCCTCATCTAAGTGTATATCATTAGGTGTAAGTGCAAACAATTCCCCTGGCCGCAAGCCTGTATTAAGTGCTACATTGTACAAATTATCGTAAAATGTCCCTTTACTTGCTTCTAAAAACTCTATCTGTTGTTCTGCTGTTAGTGCAAAAGCTTTAAGTTCTTTATCAGCCCTAAGCTTTACACCTTTTGCCGGATTCTTAATCATCAGGTCATCTTCTATTGCCCTACTGAACATATCATTAAGTATAACCTTAATCTTGTTCTGCCGTTCATATTTATAATTATCATCAGCTATTTTATCAATTAGTGTTTGAATATCTGACTTAACAAAGGAATTTATGTTGCGATTTCCCAAAAAAGGTGATATATTTTTATTGTATATGTGAGTGTATTCCCTAAGAGTATTAGGGCGTACACTTTTCTTTTTGTACACTTCTATCCAACGATTAAACCAATCGTCTAGTTTAATATCATCTCTAATACTTGTAAATTGAACATTTTCCGCTATTGCAACAGTCAATTCTTTTTTGACTTCTGATAACTTTGTGCCGTAAATATATTTAATCTTATTAAATCTATCTTTATATCTCCCTTGATACACGCCGTCCTTTCGTTGCGACAATCCTACACCTAGTTCTTTGCCTTTTAAATCTTTTCCCATTCAAAAGCTCCTTTCTTTTGAAAAAAGCCTTGATATAGACAAGCACATATTACTACATCAAGGCACATATTTCAATATATCTCTATATTTCTCTGCTTTTTTCTATATATTTCTCAAACTCTTTACGCTTAACAAGTCGCTTATTCCCCACTTTTAGAACGAACGGACAGCTAATTCCATTAAGCATATTGCTAATTCTATTAATCCCGATATTACTATATTCGGACGCTTCTTCAACTGTTAATGTAACTTTTTCCCAAATAGGTATGCTTTTAACCATTTCATCAGCCCTTTCTATCTTAATTTTTATATCCTTAATTCTTCTTGAAATTGTTGCTTTGGATAACATAAGTCTTTGACTAACCTGTTCTAAGCTCATATTACCCACAAGCAACTTGAAAATTCTTAGTTCTTCTTCTGTAAAATTGGCATTTTTAATTATCTCATCAAGCTCTGGCTTAGTCAGTTCTGAAAACTTCATAAGCCAATCTCCTTATTTAAACTTAATATGTTCTATTCCTGTTTCTTCGTAGAGCTGATTGATAAGCTCTTCCGCTGTGAATAACCCGTCATTGTAGTTATCTATTAGTACATTAAGCTCTCTTTGTACTTTTGTTAATCTCTGCTGTCCGAAACCGAATTTATCGTGCAGCACCCACATAACTAATATTAATGCTGATTCAAAATTTTTCTTCTGCTGTTCATTACTAATTCTGTTCATCTGAACACGTAGCATTTGCTCCTTAAACTTTTTCTGTTCTGCCTTGCTCATTTTTTATTCTCGCTTCCTTGCTTTTCTTAGCATACTCTAAAGACTTATTGTAGTGCTTTTTACACAACTTTGAATGATTATAAACCGGTTCGCCGCAAAACCAGCATTTACCATTTCTTGCCCATTCACGTTTAACATCAAGTTTTGAGCCTTTCTTGGTGTCTCTTATACGTTTCTTGATTTTAAGTTTGTTACGGCACTTAGAACACGTTTTATATCCCTCATCTGCCTTAACTTTACCACAATAAACACATAATCCGTTATTACTTCTTCTCTGATACTTGCTTTTTTGCTCAATTCTATCTTTTTCCTTGAATTTTTCGGGATTGGCATTGTATCTTGACATTCTCTGGGCATAGCGTTTTGCTGAACATTCAATGCACATTTTTTCGTCGCCAAATAAATTGTTTTTACGGCATATAGGGCATATTCCGTTTTCTTTATACCAACTAATAAGTTCTCGCCTATCTTTGTTTACTCTGTCGCGGCATTTGCTACATTTAACCCCAACAATATCAAGTGACTTTCCACAATTTACACATAATCCAGCTTCTTTTCGCCTGTAATACATTCTCATTTGTGGACTAATTGGCGTTGTTTCCACTAAAAATCAACCTCTCATTCTGTTAATTCTATCTTGCACTTCCTTAGGTGTTTCAATATATTCTTCTACGTTTGTATTTTGACCGATAAGGGCATTTTCTTTAATTTGTAATGTATTTATACCTCTTTGGAATTTTTGCTCGATTTGAGCCTTATGCGAATTTGCATTCGTTTTCTCAATAAGTGATTTGATATTGTCTGGCATACGATTTATTTCATTCGCACGCTTAACAATTGTTTCATAGGTTCTTAGAAAATTTGATTGTATTACTGTTTCTATTGTCTGATAGTCTGATGTCGCCCAGTTTTTGAGGTTGTCAGGCATCCCAACCGCTTGTCTAACTAACGGCGGTAGCTTGTTAAATTCTTCAACTGCTCCATATGTGCCATTCCTTAACGCCTTACTAACCAATCCCCACGCCGCCATTCCGTCAAGTTCCTGCGGCTGTGATATAGTCTGTATCTTGCTCATTATCTGCCCTACATCTGGTGCAAATCCGCTAGTATTAGTTGCAATACAAGCTCTTAACGCCTGCAAAACTAATTCTTCTGAATATTCAGCAAGCATTATATACCAAGCATTAAGAGTAATCTTCTTATCTGGTGGATTGAAGTTAGGATAATAAGCCTGTATCGTCATTAGAAGTTTTCCAACCTGTTCTTCTGTCATTTCATCGCCTCCATCCATTCATCAAATACATTTTTCTTGCCCTGCTTATTAGAATTATCTTCTTTCAGCTCAAACAAGCCTTGCCAGCAATGGTCTACAGATTGATTAAGAATTTTAACTGCCAAATCATTATCTCCACCCGATAGCTTTTCAAGAGTATTCATAGCCCTATGCAATGCCTTGTCAGTACATATAGGCTTTTTTATTCTCTTACGCATTGTCACATATTCGTTGAATGCTTCATCAAGTAATTCATCGTTGGGATAATAGCTTTTCTTTTTAGATATTACGTTAGTAATATCTTTTTCTTTTATATTCTTATCATTCTTTAATTCTTTATCATTATTACATTCTTTGCATTCTTGTATGTGTTCCGTCACTGTTTCCGTTGGCGTTTCCGTAAGTGTTCTATCGGTGTTTCCACTACTATTTCCGTTGGTGTGTTCGTTAGTGTTTCCGTTACTGTTTTCCGAAAACTGGAAAACACTATAATTTACTATGGTTAGAAGTGTTCTATTATCATTGCTTTCTTTTTGCACCATATTTTCATTTTCCAGCATTTTTAAAAAACGATATGTTCTATTTACACTCCAATTCCATTTTGCTGATAACTGTCGGACAGATGTTAAAATCTGCCCCCTTGTTATTGTGATTATTTCTCCATTGAATAATAGTTTTGTATCTGAATGGTTAGCGGTAAGCAATAAATCAACCCAAGCTGAACGCTTGTCAAATGGTTCATTTGCTTGCCATATCCAACAATCCAGTAGTTGCCTATGCAATTTTATCCAACCTTTATTCATAGTCTACCTCTTCAAGTTCTGTCACATTGTTACTTCACTAAATCGTTGATATTAACCCTAAATCCGTCAAACTCCTTGCCTTTGCTCCTATTGTAAGTAGCCGTATCAAAGAACATCAAGTTGCCCTCTCTGTCTGTTGCCATACTCACACCATTCCTTACAAGACTACCTTTTAGCAAGTCAAGGACTATTTCTATTTCCTGCTTTGTTTCGTCTGTCATTATTTGTCTCTCCATATTTCTTCATCAAGAATATATTGTCTGATAAATCTATCTGCGTATTGTGGGTGTATCATTGACCTTGCCGTTTTTCTGTCCACTCCCAATGAATTATTACTTGTAACATATCTTTGCTTCATAACATCAACTGCCTCTAATGGTTCAAAAATAAGATTATTCTTAGGTTGCAAACCAATGAACCAATATTGCGTAGGCTTTTTATAGTAATCTCCATTCAACGTCCTGTCTTTGTCGACAACATTAGGCTTTATGCACCAAAAATGTGTTAAATAATGCATTCCGCTAGTGCTTAACGGATTTTCTATAATCAGCCTTAGATGTTTTCTTTGACAGACAATAACAAATTTGTTAAGTATCTCATAGAACAAACTTAACTGCCTATGCCTTTTCATTGACACCTCGCATTTTTGCTCAATAGTGTAATTCTTATATTGATAAGCTGTGCAACATAAATGCCTAGGGCTTTGGTCTGAAAAATAAGTGCAAGGGAAAAATGCAAATATCAAATCATCAGGGCTTATCTTATCAAACAAACCCGGCTCACCTTGATACCCCCCCCTCTATCTCTTTAAAAAGGTCAGTAACACAGTCGGTTTCGTTAAATTCATTCTGAATATCATAGTCGTAGGCTTCAATTCCATACTTCTTGAAAGCATTCTTGAATGTGCCAGACTGTTCAAATAAACAATGTACTATCATTCCGCACCTCCGATAAAATCCTCAATATTCATTTGCGGGTCTTTCGGGAACGTAAGCATTTCATTCTTGGCTATATTAAAATACTTTTCATCAATCTCAATTCCTATGAATTTTCTATTTGCTTGTAAACAAGCAATTCCGGTAGAACCTATCCCCATAAAAGGGTCTAAAACAATCTGGTTTTCTAATGATGAATTCTCAATTAATATTTTCATCAGCTCTACTGGTTTTTCGGTATCGTGAAGATTTTTACCGTTTATATCTTTTCTTTTTTTGTTAGGAATTGATAATATGTCACTTGTGCCACAATTATTTATTTTTATTGCTTTTCCTTTTCTAAAAAATAAAATGTATTCAAACTGTGACATATAAAATTGCCCCATAATTTTATTTCCCTTGTTCCAAATTAAAGACTTAATAAAATGAAATCCGTATTGCTTAATGCCATTCCTTTTTTCGTCTTCTGTTCTTAAATCCGTAAAACTGTTAAGCATTTTTATAAGATTAATATGATTAGTCATAACATAACAATGACTGCCATTTTTAAGTATGCGGTAAAATTCAGATGCATACATATCACAATCTATATTGTTATAATTAAAAACTTTACCTTGTTTATTTATCTTCTTTTGAAACATTCCACCACTGTTTCCTGCATTTCCCCTAGATGTTACTGGATATGGTGGGTCTGTAACAATTAAATCAATGCTTTCATCAGCTATATTTTTAACAACATTTAAAAAATCATCATTAAAAATTTTTGTTTTTTCTTCCATTCTAAATCTACCAAAAGGAAACCTCGGTTTTATGTCCGGACAACCTATTCCTTTCTTAGATTTTTAATCTACAGTTTCATACCTATCTTTGTGAAATTCTCTATCTTCTTCACTGGAATAGGCTCTTTTGCAATTTGTACAAAATTCTAAATGTACCTCTATATCTGTGCTGTTTTCGTATTTACAGCCATTGCAATCATTCATTCTCCAATCCCCTTTCTTTCAAAGCTCTCACAAGGTACATCAAGTAAGCAACCACACCGCTCAACTTCCGTTGTTCCCCAATATGTTTTGTACCTGTAAGAATTTGCACAATTAAAGCAGAAATCACTTCCACCATTCATTTTGCAACTCGTCTTTTTATCTTCCAGCTTCTTCCCAAGACTTTCATTTATTCTTTTGAGTTCTTCTACATTTTTCTGTAGTTTTTCAAAATCATCAATGAGTTTGTTGTATTTCTTCTTGCTTAAAATCTTCATTCCGCTTCGCTCCTTTCAACTGTTCGGCTATTTCGTCAATCTTTTCTTCTTCCAAGATTGTAAAGGCATATTCTTCCTTGATGGCTTTTATAGTGTCATCAACAGCCTTGTTGTAGCCAACTGAATATCCGTGTTCATACCCAGCTTTTCTATTTTCTTCTAACATTCTTGTTATAAAGCTAAAATCGGCTTTATGGTCTTTCTCATTCATCATTTTTGCCCGCTTTCAATAAATCCTTACTCTCTGTATTTGAATTATTAGCCTTATGCACACATTCCTCACAAAGCTCGCTGTTTTCGTAGTAACAATGATCGCAACCGCCAAAACCACTTCCGCAATAACCTTCACAAGTTGAAGTTCTTACTCCGTATTTTTCTTCTTCGACAATTAAAGGACAGTGTCCGCTTATGCAGGTGTAATTTGTGTAATAGTCATTCATTACTATTGCCCTCCTCCAACAATTCCTTAAACTTCTCATACTGCTTCTGCGACACCTTATTGTTAGCCTTATCCGCTCTCAATTCGATTTTAAGGTGCTTTTCTGCTATATTGGATAATTCCCTTGCAAGGTTCTTTCTGCCTTGCTGTATGCCTTGCATATAGCCTTTAGGTGCTTTTCTCTCGCCTATTGAACCACTATCACGATTTCCGCCTTGACCGCCGATGCTAACATTCCTAAGCTGATAACCGTTATCGGCATACAGTTTGATGTAATACTTTTCCTTTTCGTCAAGCTGGCTTTCGGGAAAATTCAGAAATTCAACTCGCCAGCCATACGGATTATCCTCTGAATATAGCTTATGTTTGCGTAGACTCAAATCTATGTGCTGTTCATAGCCTACAAGGTGGCTTGCCAATCTACTAAGTGTATGTATCGCCTGTCCGACATAAGCAAACTTAAAGCCGTTTTCATCTTCTCGGAGTAGAAAGTATATTCCGCTCCTGTCATTCAGCTTTGGATTTATCTTTAGAAGTCGCTTTCGGTTCTCTGATTCTATGGCTTTCGCCTGTCTTAACTTTTTGTAATCCGTCTTTAATCACTCCTTAATACTTAATATTCATATTTCCGTGTTCGTTCACCCAATCAATAGCTTCTGCGTATGTCACGCCATTGTTTTTCAAGATATATAGCAGATTATGAAATTTGGGGTGTGTTTCTTTCAGCCTTAAAAATCTGCTTTCTTTCTCTAAGTGACATCCGAATCCGCACAGTACACAACCTGTTCTTTGGCATCCTGTTGTTTTCAACAATGGTCTTTCATTATCAAATATCCCAAAATCAGCAAATGACATCTGATTTTCGCATTGCCCCATAGCTTCGTAATCTGTTACAACTTCGCCATAAACGGAACATATCGCTCCACATTCTTTAAAAGGATAAAGTGCTGTTGCACCTGTTGCGCGGTAAACAACTTTGTTTCCATATCTCATCACTTTTCTGTAATATGCGTTAAATGACATACTTCTTGCATTTTCTTTGATGTAAAGCAAAACATCTTGTTCTGTCCAAAAGCTCATAGGGTTACTATGCGGTCTTGTGACATTAAAAGCATTACAGCCGTCCTGTAACCATTTCTGCGTACGCATAACACTTTCACTTGCCATAGTTGCTATAATTGGCTTTCTACCTGTTTTCTTTTCGTAATCGTGTGCAGGCTTTTTCTTCATAATGTCACAACATAAGTCACTTATCTCAAATGGTGCATCAAGAAAGAATTTGTATTTTTCTTGATTAAACTGACTATAATTGCCTTTACTATCTGTCAGTTCTCCATTCAGTCTGCGTAACCTATATTCTGAACCGCTAGGGATAACTCCCATCTGCAAACTCTTGTACTGTTCGTTGTGCTTGTTTATTCTCCTGTCTATTCCTAGCAGGTCTGCCATGTAGCAAGCATACGGAATTGTCTGTCTGTCTGTCTGCCAAGATTGTGTTATTAGATTTTTGGCTGTCAAGGTATTTAACGTATTTTCTCGCACCGCTTACGCAATTTGACACTTCCTTGCTAATCATTGGAAATCCATACTTTTCACAAACCTGTGCAAATGAAATCTTTGGTTTTAAAATCACAAGATTATCAAAAGTCTGTGCAAACTCCTTTAACTCTGGATATTGTGTCGGAACATCTACGAACACAAAAGGAATATTTTTATATCCGCAAACTTCTCTGATTATATGTCCTAAAACTGTGCTATCCTTACCGCCGCTAAATGATAGATACACTCCGTCTTCGCCAAACTCATCAACCCAGTTTCGTACTCTCTCGGCTGTCATTAAAACCTTGATATTAAGTGGTAATGCCTGCCATTGGTACAATTCTTGCATTGTATGTTTATTTTCTGCCATAATTACACCTCTTAATTAAATGGTAATCCCTCGTCAGCTACACTATCCGGAATAGCCATAAAGCCATCATTACTGCTGTTACCGCCCATAATTCCATTATTGCCACTCTGCTGATTAGTACGGCTTTCGCAGAACTCGTGTCTTTCAACAACGCAATCATTAGTGTAAACTTTCTGTCCGTCTTTGTTGGTATAGTTGCCTGTCTGCCATCTGCCCTCAACGATAATCTTAGTGCCTTGATGTAGATACTTCTCTGCAAACTCTCCATTCTTACCAAATGCGATACAATTAATAAAGTCTGCTGCCTGTTCGCCCTCTTTCTTAAAAGCTCTGTCAACAGCTAATGTGTATCTTGCTACTGCCATACTTCCGTTGTTGCCCTGTGCGTATCTCACGTCAGGATTTCGTGCCACTCGTCCACATAAAATTACACGATTCATTACTTTTCCTCACTTTCTTCTACATAATCATCCCAAGCTTCATTAAGCACCTTGGCTCCATCATCGTCATCCGTAACAATAATCGTGTACTCGCCTATCTTAGTCGAGATAAATCCTGCATTGCTATCTTTAAGCATTTTAATTAATGAATCAATTAACCCACTCATCTTTATTCCTCGCTTTCTAATAACTCTTTATTGTCAAATATGTTGCCGATAACCTCTACTGTGTTTACCGAATCATCCTCATCATTAAAATTCCAATAGATTTCCCACAATGATATATAATTATCATTTTCGCAAGCATATAAACGATTATCGCAACCGGTTATTGGCTTAATATTTGCTTCTATTCCATTCCAATCTATAGATGTTTTATATGCAATGCCAAAACTGCCACATTCAAATACGACAGTCCCTTTATGCCCTAAGAAGTCAACAATATCATTCTCCCAAATCAGATTACCGTTCTTATCTTTTAAGCCGGTGCATTGGCAGATTGTGTTCGAGTCTATCTCGTAGAAATTTATGCCGGTAACAGCCCAATCATCACAAGCAGTTCCATTGTATTTTTCAATGACAAAACCACCTACAAACACTCTCCCATTTTCAAATCCATCATCAAACAAGCAACCCTGCACCCATTGTTCGTCTTTTGGTAATTCCTGCTAGTTTTTCCTTTTTGCTTTAAATAAGTATCTATCTTCCATACTCTCTCCTATTCCGCTTCTGATTGAAGTTCTTTTATCCATCCATCATAATCCCATGAACTTCCACATATAGTGTCGCTTGTTACGGTTGCTAGATAATCGGCTAACTCTTCATCACTCATATTTCTAATTCTGTCAGCGTTAGTTATTCTGCTGTCACATCTGCAACAAGGCTCATTATCTCTTGAATTGTTGTTATGCTTGCAGTTACAGTTGTGTGTCTTTTCCTTTGTGGCTAAGTCAAGGTAATATTTCAAATCTTTTATCAGACTGATAGTTCCGTAGAGTTGTTTTTCTTCAAGCATTTCAACAACTTCCGATATTCTTCTATCAAAATCACGCTTGTTTACACTTTCAAGAAGCTTACTCATTTTCTCCACCTCTCAATTCTTTCAGTTTTGCTTCGGCTTCGGATTTTGTGAGGAATACTGTTTTACCAAAATCGCATTCTCTAAAATATGCTCCTATAAAATGATTTGTTGCCTTAGCATACATTCTATATTGTTCTCCACATTCATAAAATGTTATACTAGAAACATAAGATTCATAGACTTCGTCTTTCATATTCTCATCATATTCAATATCATCAAACACATTAAACGGAGAAGTGACTACATAAACTGTATCCCCCACCTTACACGGCAACTTAATAAGTCTGCCCTGTTCTTCTAAGTCCTCATATTCTTTCAGATTTTCTCTTAAATCAGCCATAGCCCATAAATTGCGATAAAACAAGGCTAACAGTCCTATCTGACTATCCACTTCAACCGACAGCATTTCAGCCATATATTCGTCAAATTCTTCATCTGACATATCGGATAAATCTTCATCGCACATATCTTTTACAAGATTTTTGACAAGCTCTCGGCTATCAATATCAAGTTCATAATCTCTATACCTTGCATTATGGTTTTTATCTGCATAACAGCTGTTATATGCCAATTCAAGCACATTCATATCAGATACTTTTTTATTGCTTGTTAATCTCTCCATTCCGTTCCTTTCTACCACACAGGGTAATAATTTCCTTAATTGTTCGCTGTACCTCGAAATTTAATATTGAAAGTCTCTATTTGAAATAAAATTCTTGATTTGTTCATTTTCGATGATTACAAATTCCGCTAAGAACTTATCCCAATCTTTTATTGATTTATCAACATAATCATCTGTTTCTTCATCATAAACACTGAACCAAGATTCCACATTGTCATCAACAGAAGTATTCTTAAAAACAAAATAAGGATATTCTTTCTCGTCTAAAGCGGATATGTCATCTGCAATTTCGTTAAATCTTTCAATAATATGTTCTCTTTCTAACACTGATAAATTATCTTCATCAGATTTATCATAGCCCTTATTCTGTTCAACAAATTTGCGGATATTGTAAGCAATACAATCTTTGTCTTTTGTAAAGAAAATCTGCTGATTGCTTAATTCCCAGCAAATTCGGTCTGATGTATTTGTAGAATTGTTCATTTTTGTATTTATTTTCTTCCAAACATCTGCACCGTGTATTCCGATAACACTTTGAATATATCCCATAACTTTAGGAAGTGTCTTGTCCGAAAGTACACTCCATACAACAGGACTAAACCACCAAGAATTTTTATACTCACAAAGTATTTCGCCTGTATAATCAGCTTTAATTCCATATAAGCTACTACAACTCATATAATCTCCTTTCTAAAACGGACAACTGTTTGGATTTTGCAAAATCCAACTCTTGCCCTGTTCCGCAACGTCCACATTCGCCCCATTTACAGCATTTTTCATTTTCTCAATAAAACTATCCTTATCGGCATTTTCACTCGATAAATGGCACATTATGACATTCTGCAAGCTATCTGAATCGTTAGCCTTAACAAAATCGCAAGCGGTATCAATGCTTAGATGACCTCTGAAAACGTGATTAGCTTTCGGATTGTCGGTGTCAACTAAATCCTTGTCATAATTCACGCCTAACAGAATGTGGTTTATGTCTTTAAACTTCCACTTAATAACTTCACAATCCGTTATGTAAAGCATTCTCCCCATTTCGGGATGCATAATCAGAAATCCGAATATCGGGCAAGGCTCGCCATTTGCGTCTGTGTGCGTCCAATTTCCGTCTATTGTCGTTAAATCAAAAGGTTTTACTGTAAATCCGCCCATATTCATTGACATATAATCAATCTTCAAATATGGTGCATAAATTGGTATTCCCATATCCTTAAATTCGTTTAATGACTTTGAATGGTCTAGAGGTGGGTGTGACTTATAATCACACCCTTTATCCCCCTTATGTTCCAATTCAAACCTTTCTTAATCTCCTTAATCGGTATTCCGCAATCAAGGATAAGTGTTTCTCCATTGTCTGCCTGTAACAGATAGCAGTTACCTGCTGATGATGAGCCTAAGCAAGTTAATTTCATACTTCCACCTCATCATCTTTCGGGAACTGGAAATAAATATTTTCCTTTATTCCCTTGACAATATTTGCTGATAACTTTAGATTATCCTCATTGTTATCTACAAATATTAATGTCTGTGTTATTCCTTGTGTAGTTGTGACGGTTGCTATATATTCTCTATATGCTTCTCTAAGCATTTCCATAGCCTTTAAAGCCTTTTCTTTGCTTGAATACTCTGCTAACTTCGTGCCGTGTGGTGATGATAAATTATAGCAATAGATATATGCTACTTCTACACCTTCATATTTCCCACTAGCTACAGATAATAAAAAATAATCATATGGAACATCTATTGTTCCGTCCTGTGAAATTACTCTCATCTGTAAAACTCCTTTCTGACATCAACTACCTTACACTTTAATTTGTAACCCCAATCATCAATAGGTGGTCTCTTGCTTGGACAGCAGATAAACTCTCTACAAATCCTTGGTCTAACTGAATAAATCTCGCACTTTTCTTTTGGCTTATCATCATTAAGAAACGGACAAGTCATATCCATTGTTGGTGTAGCTGTCGGATAATTATGTCTATGTTGCTTGATATGATGTTTTTTGATGTACCTGCGGATTGTTGCAATTTCATCTTCTGTCATAGGAAGTAAGTTACTACAACAATTACCGCATTGAGTACATTCTCCGTTACAAGTCAAGTCATAAGTGCCATTATTCATATCAGCCATCATCTGCTCTAAACTTGCTGATTTCATAGGCTTACTCCTGTAAGAATGGTGGCAATGTGCTGTCTGTTTGTTCTTCTGTTGCTTCTGTGGCGGTATCTTCAACCAAAACATTAACAACATCGCCCTCGATAAAATCTACGCTGTTAGCATTCTGTTCAATGTCATTTTCAGCTAACTTCTGTGGGTCGGTTTCAATCTCCATTCCGCTCAAAAATGTGTTCTGCTGTGTCGGATTTTCAAAATCTAACTCAATGTGCTTGCAAAGCCTGTGAAGCACAGTTTTCTTATACATCTCACCTGTAAAATTCTTCCAAGCTGGGCTATTGCTTGCCTTACTTGACTTTCTTGTATTTTCAAGGTCTGCAAGGCTCATTGTGTCATACTGCATACCACCATCAGCATATAAGCAAACAGCAAATGCACCGATTATTTTTCCATCATTGAATGGAAGCGGTTTGAAATCAAAAGTCTGTTCTCCACTTACAATCTTTTCCTCAAAACTGTCTCCCGCACGAACCAACTTTGCGTAAATGTCCTTAATTGGTCTGATAGAATACTTCTTTGCCAATTTCTTAGCGCCTCTGTAATCTGTCTGATAGTTAAGCTGATTTTCATAAGGCACCAAGTAGCACTCCTTTGAGTAAAAATCCAATCCAAGATAAGCGCCTTTTAAAAGTCCGGCTGTAAGCTGTGACTGGCTATATTTCTGTAATGCTGGGTTATCATTAATGAGTGCTAATGCATTCTGCACAAACCTAACCTTGTTAAAATCCTTTGGTAGTGCTTCCGATACGTTGTCGAGCTTATCCGTTAGCACCATGCTAAATGTTTTCTTTTCTGCTACTGCTGTTGTTTCTGCCATAATTAGTTTTCCTCACTTTCCTCGATTACTCTTAATACTTTTTCCAACCGGTCTAATTCCTTTTTTGCGTTTTCAATCCTAGTCTTTTCTCTGTTCTTAAACATTTCTTTTGCACGTTCAAAACTAGGCTCTGTAAAAGCTACAAGATTTGAACCATAGCTGATAAAATGTCCTATATCATCTTTTCTTAATCGACCTATGTAATGGGGGAATCCACTACCATTAATTGGCATATAAGTCTTTGGGCTTTCTTTCGCTTCACATTCAGTACAGGATATTCCTCTAGGCGCTCTGCCGTATCCATATTCATCTAACTCATAAAAATAAAGTTTCATATTATCCCTCCACAATCTCTAATTTCTCGCTATCATTGACAATCAGCATAATCAACTGACTATCAACCATTTCGGCAACTTTCTTCTGATTATTGCTGTCAAGGCTCTCCGTGTCGTCCAAGATTATAGGCACTGACATACCGCTAATCTTCTGAATAGAGTTGCAAATATCTACTCTGCCTAAAATCCTGTTACCCTTGTTACTCATGGTTGTTAAAATGCTCTTTCCGTCAACGGTAGGTATGCAACAACTCTTGTAATTGCCATTCTTAGCATATTCAAACAACTGCCACTTAACCAAACTAAAATGACTATTTACGGCTTCTGTTAAGGCTTCATTCTTTGCTTTGTCTAATTCGTCAAGTAAATCAAGTATTTTCTCGGCATTAGCCTTATTCTGTTCAGAATCAATCCTTGTCTGCCTTAATTCTTCAAGTCGCTGTTCGTCTTTTTCTGTGTTACTTTCAGCTATCTTTCGCTCACATTCTGACAACTGCTGCCTAAGTTCATTTTCCTGTGCCTTTAATTCAGCCTTGACACTTGAAATATCATTAGCCTTGTGCATAGCTTCTTCTTTTTCAGCAATCTGCTGTTCAAGTGCCTTGTACTCTTCTGTGGATGTCACATCAATTTCCTGTGGAAGTTCGGATAACTGCTTTTCAAGGTCTGCAATGGCTGTATTCAGCATTTCAAGGCTTTCTCTATGCTGTGGTAACTCTTTTTGTAAATCTTTAAGAATCTTCTTATTCTTATCAAGTTTGTCTTTAAAAAGGTTGCCATTGTATGTGATAAGCTTTAATTCTTCTGCCTTGTGGCTATCAAAATCGGCTCTTAACTGTTCTTTCTTATCCTCTGGATATTCCTGCCCGCAATAACTGCAAATAAGGCTTGCTTCGTCAAATTTGCGTTCATTCTCTGCTTTCCATTTATCCCTTATATCCTGCAACTGCTTATTGATAATATCCACAGTAGTCTGCTGATATGTAATGTTATTTTCTGTATCAGTAATAGTCTTTTCTGTCTGCCTAACAAGGAACTGCTTATCAGAAATCTTTCCCTCAATCTCTCTCCTAGCCTTAACATTTTCCTCATTCGCCTTGCGTGATAAATCTCCCTGCTTAAACTTCAAATCGAGAATATCGGCACTAGCCTTATCATATTCAGCTAACAGCTTGTCATTATCAGTCTGCTTTGCAATGCAATCAGCAATCTGCTCTTTGAGGCTGTTTCTATACAGTTCAAGGTCAGATACATCTGTGTCCTGCTTAATCTGAATATCTCTTTCCTTTTCCTTAATCTGTCCGTCAAGGATAGGCAAATCCTTTGTGATTTTAGCCTTGGTAGCCTTATTCATAGCGGATAATTCTTCTGCCGTGTATTTCTCTAACAGCGGTACTAACTCTGCTAATTCAGCTTTCTGTGAAGCTATATCAAGGTCTGTAACGTCTCCTACAAGACCGAATAAGTATTCTCTCATTTCAACCGGCTTCTGATTAAGAAAAGCATTTAAATTACTGCACACCTTGAATACATTCATATCAATATCAAGATATGCGTTGAAATCCTTTAATGTCTTAGGCACATCGTTGATGAAATACTTGTTATCGTCCTTATAGCTGCTGCCATCTTTGCTGTAAGTACGCTTCTGAACTTTCTTCATAGTGATTTCTTTTCCGTCAACATCAAGTACAAGTTCGACCGACACGTCCATATCATCAACTGATACTCCGTCAACTTCTCTTCTGACTACTGGATTATCCTTTAACTCATAATCACAGTTGAACAAGCACCATAAGTATGCTGTTGCTATTGTTGACTTACCTACGCCATTCTCAGCCATAATCTTTGTTATGTCGTAAAAATCAAATGTTCTGCTTGCGTAACACATAAAATTCTCTAAAACCGCTTTTTTTAAAAATGTTTTCATAAACAATGCCCTTTCCTTATTTATATATTCATAATGAATACATCATCTTCTATTGAGAAGTTGTCAACTGTCTTGTCTGCAAGATAATGCCGTCTGTCAAGTTCATCAAACGTGCCATCAAATATAACACCTTGGACTGGATGCCATACTTGACAACGCTTTTCATTGTCTGCTGCCATACTAGCTAATTCTGAAACAGTAATATCACTATTCATCAGTATTCTCCTTTTCTTCTATAACCTCAATCTTGCTTACCGATACTTCATAAGCAGTTCTTGTTTCAACTTCATTGTCGCTTATCTTCTTAGCGTATTCCCTGCTCTGGAATCTACCCTGAATCTGGATATGTTCCCCTGTTTCAAGTCTGCCTGCAAATTTTGCATTTCTTCCCCATACTATACAAGGTATGTAATCTGACTTGCCATAGGTTCTATTGACAGCTATCATAACGTCACAAATTTCTCTGCCTTGCGGTGTTGTTCTATATATAGGTGCTTTGCACAAATACCCTACGATTTCAATTGAATTGTTTACATCTAGTGAGATTTCATCATCCTCTAATATATCAATCTCCCTAGCAAATATACTAAGTATAAGGTGGCTATGTGTGTCATCTATGTGTTGATTGTATGACCTAATCTGTCCGTTAATTACTACAGTTCTGTCTACATCTAGTCTGTTAATATCAACAAATCTTTCAGATACAACGACTGGAAGTGTATCTACATTGCCGCTTTTTCTTGGAGCTTCTATGTAGAAAATATAGAATCCCTCACTATATACCTCGTGAGAAAATACCGGTTTCTTAGCAATCTTACCTATCATATAGACTTTATTATTTGTTATCATTCCTTTTCTCCTCTCTTAACGAATCCAACGACTTTAACTTTCTCGTTTACCTGTTTCATATTGTTCTTTCCTTTCTTCTGCATTAGTTCTTATTGTTGCAATAACGGCACAAACTGTTGTGAGTATTATGCCGAATATTATTCCTGCTATAAAACCTAGTATCATAGCTTATATCTCTCTTTCATTATTGTAGGCAGTTCGTAGCAGTCGATATAATCGTGAGTGTCTGCTATGTACTTCTTTTTAAGCTCGCTCAAACCACACCCGTATTCGTGCTTTAACTGCCCTAAAATGTCCTTTATAACTACTCTTCTTAAGAGTTCACAATTCTTATTTCTTCCTAAGAGGCAACTTGTTCTTCTGCCAATATGTGAAAGGATTTCAAGTTTTTCCACCTCATTAATCTGCTCTCTTTCGCCTTTTTCAGAAATAATAAATATCAATCTGCTAAAACTCCTTTCTAATTAATAAGCTGAAATATCATTGACACAATAAATAATATTGCTGATAACATCCATAAATATTCAGCTATCCTGCTGTCTCTCTTTGCTTTCTTGTATGCTGCAATAGAGACTTCTAAATTGTTTCTTTCTGCTATCAGTTCCTCTACTGATATGCTATACTGTGGTGTTGCCTGTATTTCCTTATCCATAAACAATCCTCCGAACCATCAGTTCTCAAAATTCATCTGTGCATTGCAATCTTTTATTAACATCATTGTGTTAGTGCTTGGCATCCAGTTTTTAACATACTCAACTGCCTGCTCATTCTTAAGTCTTGGTGTGTTGGCTCTTGAGTTGACATTGAAATAATCCTTGTAATCGTGATTAATCTCTGCAAATACTTTTTTGCTTATTTCCTTGTAAGCATTACTGTCTTTACCGCCTAAAATTTTTATCACTCTTGCCGATACTAAGTCATTAAGTACTTTCTGCTGTCCATAATCAATGTTCATTGTATTTTCCAGCTTAGATACTCTGTCTGACACATCATCTAACATACTCAGCTGTATCCTCATCATTTCCTGTGGAGATAGCTGTTTCTGATAACTTCCTGTTTTTCTGATTGACGGAAGCACCTCATCCATTACCCAACTTTCAAATTTCTCTGCACTAGGTAATTTTGATTTCATAATAAGTCGGTATAAATCACCCTCATTTATGTATGACATCTGCTGAACACCACTAGATGTAGGGGTGTCACGTTTCGTTACCCCCTTACAATGGTCGTTCACAGCCTTTCGTGGATTTATATATCCAAGTGCGGTTGCCACATCTGTTGCTACGAAATATGGTTTTCCGTCAATTTCTGTCATTCGGACTTCTCCGAATTCTTCATTACTAAAAATCTGCAATTCCATAAACGTACCCTTTCTTATCTGACCCATTTTTCAACTGGAATTTTTGTTGCTTCTGCGATTTTTTGTACTGTAGTTAACGCCGGTAAAGAATTATTATCTTTCCACCTGCCCACAACTCCATTACCAAGACCGCATTTTTTTTCAAATGCGTGTATTGATAAATTATTTTTTTCACAATAAGCGACAACATTTTGATAAAACATAGACTTCTCCTTTCTTTATTTAATAAAGATTTAGAGAAAAGCTTGACAATCTTTAGAGAAAGTTCTAATATATGAATTGTCGAGAAACATATTTTGAGAGCACTTCCCTTTAAGTTTATTTTTAGGCTTTTCCCTAACCTTTAAACTCATTATATAGAGTGTTCTCTAATTTGTCAACACCTTTTTTAGGTGAAACTCTAAAAAATGGAGGAAAACACAAATGAACACGGTAGAAAGAGTAAAAGACCTATGCAAACAAAGGAAGATTTCAATACATAAATTAGAATTAGAATGCGGTTTTGCTAACGGATATATAGGTCAGTTGCGTAAAGGCACATTACCAGATGATAGGTTGGGAAAAATTGCTGAATATTTAGGAGTATCAGCTGAATATTTAAGAACTGGCGAAGAAGAACAGCTTATTTTGTCTGAGCAAGCTGATTTGTGGATTAAAATTAGAAATGACAAAAGATTATTACACTCATTAAAAACATTTTTCGAGTTAAGTGACGAACAGCAAGAATATGTCCTCGGCTTAATTAATTTATTTAAAGGAGAGTTGTAATAAATGATTGAATCGAAGGATTTTTTGAAGACTATAGTAGAGAAAAGAGATAAAAATGGCAACACTAACTATGCCGACATTGCTAATTGTCTTGGCATTGATACGATTTCAATGTTGCCATTTATGAAAGAACTTAGTAGTAAAGGCTACATCACCCAAACCCTTGAAGATGTAACTATTACTAAGCTCGGATTACTTGCTTATGATGAACTTTAATTAATACTCACGATTTATGAAATTGCGATAAAATCTTTTATTCTTTCAAGTGTACTAGTGCAACATTATGTTGCACTAGTTTTCTTTATATCTGCTATTATTTTATAGATATACTCTAATACTGCATTATCGTTGGTATTTTCTACTATTTCAATAATTTCCTTTTTGTAATCATTGTTATTCACATTCGCACTTCCCCTCTTTTACTATTGTGACGATTTAATTATTATAGAACACACGTTCTATCGTGTCAAGTGTAGCGGCGATATTGCCAACGCCAATCAAACAATATCGCCTGCCAGAACTTGAAAATGTTTAAGGGTCTTTTCTCAAAGACAAGTTCATTATACATTTATTTTTAGTATATTTCAAATATTTTCGGTTGACTTATTTTGACTTTATTCGACAACTATCTGAAATTTGTCGATAGCTTTGCCGAATTCGCCAGCATATCCGTCCATTCCGTTGCTAGTTTCGTTGTCTATCTGTTCTGGGTAGAAGTTTCTTAAGCCGAATGGCGATACCATATATCTTGCGTACTTGTAATCTTCTCCGCTAGGTGTATAGTAAATAACTTCGATAGCGTCAATGTCGTGCTTCTTATCACCGGCATATCCGTTATCAAAATCATCATAGTCGCAACCTGTAACATAAGGTAGCCAGCCGCCGTTTAGTAAATGTACTCTATATTTAACCTCACCACGACTAACTCTAATGGCAATAGCCTTAATAGCTGTATCGTCACCCTTACCAGCCCAATCACTATCGTTAGTTACTTCATCCCACCACCTATCAGTATAAGCGGCATATGTAACATCAACAGGCTTATTACTGTTATCTTCTGTTTCTTCCTCTTCTGTATTGTCACTATCTTCTGTTTTTTCATCTTCTCCGTAGAATACAGATAAGTCGCATACTCCATCTACTCCGTCCACAACGCCGCTAGAAGTATACTGCCAGCCTACAAGATTTCTAGCAACGCTAGGTTTCTTATCTTCGTTAGGGTCTGTATCAAGTGTCATTTCATCATATCCAAGATAATACCTTGCTATCCAGTAATCGCAGTTAAGAATTTCTTCGTCTGCATATGGGGCAATGTAACTGCCATACCACGCCATACCTGTATAGATACCAAATTCATAGCCAGCATCTTCTATTGTATGCTTATATGCCTTGATTATGTCAATAAGTTTATAGCCTAAGTTCTGCATACAAGTATCTTCTATGTCCATCCATATCTTGACTTTACGTCCGTTAAGTATTTCTAAGACACGCTTAGCCGCTGTTACTGCTGCTTCTACGTTAGGTGTGTAAACATAGTTGTAAACTCCACAAATATGTACGCCAGCTAACTGACACTTTTTCCAGTTGTTTTCAAACTGTTCATCTGCATTAAGGTCACGTCTGATAACCTTAAGAATGGCGTGTGTAAGTCCTGCCACACGCATTTTGTCAAAATCTAAGTTGCTACCATTCCAAGCCGAAAAATCTCCACACTTAATCATAACTAAAATGCCTCACTTTCTACTGTTCCTGTTACATCTGAACCAACTGTGCTATCTTCTGTGCTGTATGTTGCCTTGTATGTGTTTTTAACACCATCAAGAAAGCTCTTAAGCTCGCTGTCTAGTGCTATATCATTTGCCAAGTATGCCGCAAAGTCATTGAAGCTAGCTGACATACTAACTGTGCCGCTTTCGCTGATTGTAGCTGACAGATAAGCTACCTGTTTAAGTGCCCCGTCTGAGTTTTGAACGGATAATGTTCCGTTCTTCTGAATTGATGAGTTGATGTCTAACATTGTGTTTTACCTCCTAATTCGCATTAAAAAGGACACCCGAAGATGTCCTTAATTGCTTAATTGCTTTTCCAATTTTTTAATACGCATATTCTGCGATTGTACAGTCGCAACTATATCCGCTATTAATTCATCATAGCGTAATGCGTATCTTGCTGTTAGCTCTTTAGTTGTATTTCCGTTTTCGTCTGAGACTTGTGTTTCGTAGTTATCATTATTAATCTTTTTATCGATAAATAATCCCCAGTCATCTTTCATAGTTTCTTTAACCTGCTGTGCAATAAATCCGTGATGGTAGCGATTAGAAGTACCGTTAATCATTTTAAATTCGCAAGGTTTTAAATTGTAGATGAATTCAGAAGACTCTTCTGAATTCAATAAATGAACATCTTTTTTTACGTTCTCGTCTGAATCAGAAGCGATTGTTCCATAAATTGACCCGAAACATCGCAAATCATATCCTATGTATGTACTTCCATATACTGACAGTTCACAGTTCTCGTAGTGTCTGTCCTCTGTATTTGTAATTCTGACATTTTGTGTGTCTTTTCCTGAATTTGGATTATAGCAATATACTGTAAGTGTCGTTGGTTTTTTAATATTGTCTTGGTAACCGCCATTCATCGAAATATTGGGCGAAAAAAACTCTAATGATTTGTTTAAATCGTCGTTTATTCTTATAATGAATTCGTATTCCGTATTTTCTGTTTTATTCTTAGTGCAATTTATTCCGACAACATCTCCATAATCTGCATTGAGCACTAAAGCTCTTCTTACTTCATTATTGCTAGTATAGTATCTTGTTGTAGTTATCGAACCTACATAATTTTCGTAATCGTCGACCCAAGAATAGAATTTAATGTAATTTTGGTCTATCGACATTCCTTTAATTCCATTATTTTGATATGTCGACAATATACCATTATCAATTGAGAAATTGCCAATTTGACCTTTAGAAGCATACATATATCCATCCGCACGAACGTACCAATTACCATAATATGCCCCATCTCTTTCTTCTTGGCAAGAGAATGTCCAAGCTTCGGAATTAGCGGGTGCCTGTATATAAGTTCTATATTTGCCGTAATCTTTATAGATAGAAGACTTGCTGATGTCCCAGCCTCCAATCGTGCCAGACGAAAAATAGCCGCTTCCTGTAATTTGTGCGTTAGTTGCATATAGTTTACCAGTTTGACTTATATAAAAATTAGGACTTTTGCTGTATCCCTCATCTTCAGTTCCGTGAAAAACCGAAAAAACATATGGTGTAATATCACCAGGTATTTGTAATGCAATTCTGAATAAGTCATTATTCTGCTTAAATATTGTACTTATTGAATCTTTAGACACTTTCCAGCCGCCAACGTTTCCGCCGTTGGCAATCAGATTGCTACAAGTTATAGTTCCGTCTGCTGTAATGCTGGCGTTCGTGCTGTTTAATGTAAACCTGTTGCCACTTAAATTAAGCCCACCCCTTGCAGTAATATTTATTGTATCTGCAATAGCTTCGATAGCACTCTTAAGCTCGCCTGTTTTAGGGTCTTTTTTGATATATAAATCAAGGCTTGTTTTAGTTGCATAACTTTCTAAATCGCTTGACTTAGCGTAAGTTCCACTAAGTGCCAAACTAATACTTGAACCATTATCATTAATTTCCTGCGTAATTTTGTTAATCATAGTAGTTGTTGTACTATAATTATCTGTCAGATTTTTCTTTGTCTGTGTTAATTCTGTTGATATGCTCTTAAGATTAATCTTAAGACTAGCGTTCTGATTAAGCATATAGGCTAATTGTGTGTTAGATACCTCTTTCCAACCCCAATTACCTTTACCATCTTTAGCCCAACGCCAAGTTTTATGAGCTGTTTCGTTGTATGCTATTGCCCCGTGATATTTTGCGTATTCATCATTGCTATAAGTCCAAGTAAGATTATCGCTTGGAAATAAATCATCTGACGGATAAATAGGTATGAACCAATCAATAGCTGGGTAATTATCTTTGTTAGGTGTTTCTGTAACTGTATACACCATAAAATTATCGTTCGTTTGTTGGTATAAGTCGGATAACGTGATTTCGTAACTATCTAGTTTCTGATTAACAGTAGAAAACTTAGTCTTAATGCTTTCGTTGTCAACATTTTCAGTCCACCACAACTTGTTAGTGATAAAATCACTAGCAACTTTCATCATACCGCCCCATTGAGTATAATCTTTGCCAGCACCACTTGTTATAGCTTGCATAATGACATTAAGTGTCTGCCCCTCGTTGTCCAGATAAATTTTATTGCTCTTAAGTGTATGGGTGTTATCGTTATTGATAACACTAAATAGTGTTTCAATATCCAGCTTGCTTGCATTGATATTAGCATTATCTTGAACAACATCATCACGAACAACTTTCCTCGTAACACCTTTTTCAGTAAGTCCTAAGGCATCAAACATAAGATTGCCAGCTTTATCCCAGACATACATATTGTAGTCCGAATTAGCGTCTTTACCTATTTGAACTCTTGCAACCTTGTTATCATCTTTTATCTGTATCGTATTGTCAGCTATATCAAGATTTCCGCTTTCGCTTAGAATTTCAACAAGGTTTGTATAAATCTTCCCACTTGTAATCTTATCTGCGGCTATACTATCAATCATAGCAGATTTTATCTGTGCATTGCCAATAACACTTACAACTGCATTAGCGAATTCTGTTGTTAAACTTTTACCTGTCGCAGAACCAAACATTAAAGTCTTAATGTCTGCTACGTCTGCGTTTAATACACCTATCTGTGCATAATCTGCTTGCAACTTAGCGATATTAGCTTCATTAATCGTAGCTTTATTTGCCGTCAAATTAACAATATTTGCTGTAATAGTTTCAATCTTATTAGCCTTTAATTGGTCGATATACGCTTGATGTGCTTTTAAACTCTCAATATTAGCACTAGTTATATCAGCATTTTCGATAACTGCCTTGTTGATTAAGACTAAATCAGCGTAGTATCGTTCCATTTGCTTTGTTATCGGACCGCTAGCAATATTACTGTTTTCTGTGTCAGATTGTCCGATAGATGTAACTGTGTCCATTAAGCCGCCATCACATTCGTGTGTTATCTGCATTATAGGCACTTTGTAATCAACGCCGCCCTTATTAACAGTTATAATGTCGCCTACTTCAAGCCGCCAGTCACCGACAAACTTAACTGTAAGCGGTCTAAACTGAAAGCCGCCTATCTTTTTATAAATCTCATTTAAGTTAGCTTGTGTCATAAATGGATTAGCAAAGCTAAGTCCAGTTGTACCACTGCCGCTAGTGATTGTGCTAGTTTCCTTATCACCAGACTTTGTATTGTTACAAGTCAGCTTTCTTATCGTAAAATCTTTGCTAGTGGTAAAAGTAACCCCTTGCTGATAGTATTGATGTCCGTCAAGCACATAATCGCTATCTTTGTACCACTTTATTTCAAGGTTTCCGTCAGAATTAATAGCCGCATTTCCACCTTGTAGCATAGCCATATAACCTATCATTTCACGCATTGTATAGCCTTGCGGCTTATCTATGATTGTATGTGTGTTTGTTATGCTAGTCGCTAACTGTATGCCTAACTTTGTACAGATTTCCTCTAAAATAGCCTTATCCGTACTAGGATAAGTCAAAGCTGAAAAATAACCTTTTTCAGCTTTGTACATCTTGTCATAAGCTGTGTACTTAGTGTATTCGCCGTTACTTTCTTCTTTAGTTACAGTAAATATGCCTATCTGTACATACTCAATGCCGCTATCGCCCTTAACACCCTCAAAAATGGTTATATCCTTATTTTCAAGCGTGATTTCTGGATTATAAATAGAAAAGGTAACACTACTACTGCAAGTGTTACCTATGGAAATGCTATTGTTCGGATTGATTATGTTGCTGTACTTAAACTCATTAAGTGTCTGATTGTATTCTTTTCCGTCAACTAAATATTTGCTGTAATATCTTGCATACAGCAAATTGAAATCCGCACCCCAATTAATATTTTTCATTAGGTTGCTCCTTTCTGCTGATTAATTGTTAATCATAAAGCTAAGTGCGATAATCTTAGCTGGCTCAATGGCTTCGCAACTATCAAATGCACTTATATCAACTTTTGTGTATTCAGATACTTCTATTTCCTGTTCTCCTAGTTCTTCAAGTTCTGATTTTATCTTATCGTTGTTATCTTTATTTTCCTCGCGTATCTTTTCTATCGTTTCTACTACCGCTTTAAAGTGTGGCTCTAATGCCTTAATATTAGACATAATGGCAACTGCTAATCTGCCACCCATTTTAAGCTGTGCTACACTTGCAAGTGCTTCATAATGTGCTAAAACTTCATTTCCTGTTATTTTCATAGTTAATCTCCTTATTTCTGAATTAAACTTAATTTTGCCCCGACTATTAATCCGTCCTCATTTTTTGCTCTCGTGAGATACGGATATGTCACATCTCCTGTGTATATTGTCATTTCCTTTTGTGTACCGCCTAAGAATAGGACTTGTGCTGTCGGGAATGGGTTATTTTCATCACTAATCACATTATCAAGTAACAATGCCTGTTCGCCTGTAAGTGGCGGTAATTGCAGTTCTACTTTGTCTTTAATAGCCACGATTGTGCCTACCATTTCTCCATAATCGTTTCTTCCTGTGTTCTTAGACCATATCTTATTTCTGCTGTATGTGTAGCCGTTATATGCTACTGGGAATGTTACTCCCTCGATAATTACAGCGCTTATCATTCAATCGCCTCTTTTCTATATATTTACTTCAATAAGCCCAGACAGACTTAACCATATGGAAGACGGAATTAAGAATAATAACGATATGATAAGCAAGCTAAACAGCAATTCTTATAATTTATTTAAAGTAATCAAGGTTAGTTACGATAATGCAGTAATTGAAGCTAACAAGCCGTTCCTAATAGAAAAGGAATTCACGCTACCTACCGGCTATAAAGCAATAGGTATATGTGGGCAACACTTAGGAAGAAATGCTGGTATTACTTACACAATGGTTGGTATATCAGATGGACATATATGCCAAGTTGGTGGGTGGGCAGGTAGTAACACATACTTTAATGGCTATGTGGAAATTTTATTGTGTACAGCTTTATAATTTATTTTTTTCTGATTACCCTAAAGTTTAATAATTAAAAATTGGTAAATAGTTAATTCAGATAAGTACGCAACTGTCTTGTACATATTCAATCGCATTTGTTGAACTTGGTGCATATGCACTTAGAGTTCCATTTATATATGCAAATTTTATTATTTTTCCGCTAGTATTAGCGGCTAAGTGTCCATAACCTTTGTAATTTATATTGCTTATTTCACCAATTGTGGTCCATTCTTTTGGAAATGCTTGAGTTAATCTGCCGCTGGAATGCAGGTAACATATGCCCAATTTGTGGTATATGATTAATTCAAGACCTAGGTAATTAAATATTCCCTCAATGTCACTATTAGCTATATTGCTGTTTAGTTCACTTATCATATCATTATTACTCTTAATTCCGTCTTCGATATGATTAAGTCTGTCTGGACTTAATGGAGTACCGCCACTAGTGCCAGCTTTCCACACTTGCTTTACATATTGAATAAAATTCATAGTAAATTCCTCTCTTTCTAAGCACACAAAAAGGACACCTCACAATTAAGTGAAATGTCCTTGTCATTTTGCTATTTATTTGTTATTATTGGTATGAGTTAATTTACATTCACTCATACGTGCTAATCAGAACAGGTCTACCCAACTTGTTCTGATTTTTTTATTCTAGTAGAGCCAAGATTTCGGCGCTACTGATTTAATGTCTTCCCCACTTGTGGAGAAAAGTGTTGCAACTTCCTGCAACAGCTTCCCAACTTCTTGGGAATACTTTCATACACGCTTGTGTGTATGCTATGCTGCTATCAGTTTCCTTGCTGGGTTAGTTATAAACTCTTTTATTCTTCGGTCAGAATGATAGTTAAACCCAAACTATTGTTCTGGCTATTTACTTTTTTATTCTTAAAGTTCTATTAACTAACACTTTCCATGTATTGTAATCATCAATAAACTTATAAATATCCTTATGCTGATTTAAAAAGGCGTATACTGCAAAATAATTAAATCCTCTAATATATTCTGGTGGTGGATTATCTTTCGTTTTTCCATAATCACATATTGCAAAAAAATCTCCATAATTTCTAACAGTAGTGTCGAAAACATCTTGCTGTTTCACCATTTTTCCTGCGCAACTATTGTAATAATTAATTAGCTTGTCTGCTGTTTCTTTTTTAATCGCTGGGTAATCATATTTTTCATTGTACTTCAATATTTCCGTCATTGAAATGTACGTTGCATGGAATTCAGACCAAAGCCTTATATAATCATTTTCGGTCAATTCTCTTTTGTTCTTTATCCCGAATTTTTCTCCAATAATAGTAAAGTCATCAATATGAGTTAATTCATGATGTGTTGTTGATATCATATTTACTAAATCATTGTCATACTTAATGTATACTTCAAATTGATTATTAATCGTTGGGTACACTAGCCCAAATTCTTTCCCACTAAGTATTTTAGCATAGTCACTGTCAATTTTATTAATAGCCTCATATATATTATCAACAATTAATATTGATTTATTCCAATCTTGAATATCACTTTGTATATTACGTTCTTGTGCCGTTATAAGTGTATAAGCTTTAATTTCTGCTTTGCTTATCTCCATATTACTTTTCCCTTTCCTTTTTATTTCCAAAATAGCAACATGCCATTGTTCCACTAACGTATATCACTATAACGAATCCAAGGGATAAATCTTCTCTCCGAAACCATTCAGACATATTATAAAGCTCTTCATTTATAAAGTTTCGTGTTGATACTTCCGCGCTTGTTTCTGTACCTTTTTCATTTTTCTCTGTGCAAAACTCCAAATAATCTTGAATTTTACCGCCTGTTCTTCTGCCACTATCCTGTAGATACCATATAAAAGTCGCAGATAATAACACCCAAATAATTAAGCATATCGCTTTCCTTTTCATTGTGATACACCCCCTTGCTATCCTAATGGTTAGAGTGTATCACAACATTGTATTAAATTCAATTATATGTTATATGCAGGCAACCCAGTCATTGCTGTGTACATATCTGCTTGCTTTTGTGTAACTCTGAATATCTCTTGTCCGTCAATTTCTATTGTTCTTCCATTTTCAACAGCGTATATTAGTTGCCTTAATAACATATTAGTTTCTGTTGTAGCGCTATTATCCATATTAATCTGTGGCATTGTAGGTATGCTAGTATTTGCATTAAATTTACTTGCTTTTGTGCTTTGAATAATATCGCTAGTAAAGTCGCCTAAAGAAACCTCAACAGGTTTGTAATTAAGCTCCATACCTTGTTTGAAGCCCTCTATCGTGTATTCACCTATCTGTTTCATAACTCTTGATGGACTATGAATGTCTAAGGCATCTCTTATTGTATCAGATACGTTATCTGCGATGTATCTAGCTTCGCTGAAAATACTGTTTTCCATACTTTCTAAGCCATCATAGAGACCTCTGCCTGCATAATGGCCTATATCCCATAATGAATCATATATGCCATCAAAGCCGGATTTAACATTGTTAACGTAATCATCAATCGTACTATACGTGCTACCTAAATTGTCAGATAAACCATTGTTAAAGCCCTCAACAACCCATCTTCCGTATTCTTCCGCACGCCTTGATGGTGAACCAAAATTCATTGCACTATCGTGAATATTTCTATCTAATTCATCCATCCAATCTCTTACAGCATTGTTGCTTCTATCAACATTATCAACAATTCCGTTAACAAAGCCATCTACTGTATTTCTTCCATAGCCCTCTACGTCTACTGCTTCTCCTGCTTCATTTAAAGCAGAATCAAGCATTTCTTGCCAATCTTCCTTAAGTTTAGGCTTTGTGTTGTTAACACCAACATTGGAATAAACTCTAATACTATCAAATAGTGATGTTGTGAGCTTGTCTGCCGCTTCATCAGCGTACACGCTTCCGTCTATTCCTAACTGATTAAAGCCATCTTTAACAGAATCAAGTGCTGGGTCTAATGTGCTTTTACGCCATTTCTCAATAACGCTTTTAATATAGTTTTCTTTTGTTGTGAATATTTTAGCTATTGGGTTTAGGTTTTCATAGTCTTTTGTTGCTTCTTCAACTACTGATGGAAGTTGATTGAGTAAGTTATACTGTACTTGATTAGCATATTGCATATATGCCGCGTCTATTCTTTCTGTGCCTTGTTGTACTTGCGTATCACTAGCACCATATAAACTTGACCAATCAAATTGACTTGCATCTATTCCTAAAGCAGTAAGTCTATCTCTCATATCCGTTATAGCTTGTGACGATTCCGTTCCCAATGTAGATAAGTTATCTTTTCCGTTTTGTGCCGCTGTTACAACTTCATTTACAGCCTCACTAAATCTTTGAACATCAAGTCCGGATTCTGTCATATACTGTGATATATCTAATGCGCCGCCAAATCCTTGAATAGCAAGTGTCGCATTATCAACCGACTTGTCACTATTAATAGAAGATATTTTATCTATTAAAGGCGTAGCCGCATTTAAGAACTCTTCTTCTGATATTTTTCCATCATTAAACTGCTGTATAAGTGTTTCTAGATCTGAACTCATACTTGTAAACGATTCATTTCCTTTGTCGCGTAAACTTGCTAATTGTGCCACATACTCTGGAATTGCAACGCCTTGCGCTTCAAGAATATCTTTCCAAGCGCCTACAACATTACCAACGATAACATCATATTCATCATTGAATACATTTTTAGATTCACTTAATAAGTTTTGGAATTGTTCTATAATTTCCGGCATTTTTTCATTAGTTGTGTATGCTCCATCTTCAACCGCTGTTTTTAAAAGATTTACATTATTTGTTGTTTCTTCAAGATTTTCTTTTGCTTCTGATATATTTTTTAGTTTGTCTGTGGTTTCAGTTATACCATCTGTTATTTTTCCAAAAGAGTCTTTGGCTACATCGCCTAATTCTTTCATTGTAACAGTTCCAGTATTTTGCAATGCTGTAAACATGCTATTAAATTCTGCTTCTTTTACAGCTTGTGAGATACCCACTATTGACGATATTAAGCCCATAGCACCTACTATTAATGCTGTGAATGGGTTTGATAAGCCTATAAGTTTTAATGCCGCTGTTGCCACACCTACGCCACCTGCTATTTTAGCAATAGAAGCTACAAGGTTGTCGCTCCCTACCGTCAGTTCATAAAAGCCGCTCTTAACAAGTGAAAACTCTGCAAATACACCTATAACGCCTATTGCACCTTTCTGCAATACTGACATTTTACCTCTAATAGTTTCAATCCCCTCATTAAACGTAGCAAAAAAGCCATTGTCATTCAAAGATGTTTTAAGGGCATTAAAGGTTTTATTAACATCAGTTACAGTTTTAGCTGCCTTTGGGTACATAAATGTTAGTGCCGAAGCCGCCGCCTTATTTCCATTAAGTGCGCCTGTTGCCGCCGCTACTGTTGTTGCAAATTTATCAAGTGTCTTGTACGTTTTTACTATACTAGCTACAACTGCCGAACCACCTATCGCCTTAAGCACTTTAGGAACTGCCACAAGCGATATAAGAAGTGTTTCTATAGGTGCTTTAGACAGCATACCCAAGTACAACTCAATAGCCGCTTTTAAGCCTTGCACAAGCACTTTAGCCGCCGATTTAAATACCTTAGTCCAATTAATGCCTGCAAGGAAATCTCCCATTTTCTGACCGATTTTAAACCAAGGAACATCATCTATAGCCTTTGCAAACCAATTAAAAATTCCTGCCACAAGGTTAGATGTATCTTGCCCTGCCTTAAAGAAATCACCAACCGCAAAATCTTTAAAAATCTGTTTAACAGGCTCAAGTGCCTTATCAATCCTATCAGCCCACGCAATAGCCGAATTTTCCATATTGGCAAATGCTTTATTCCAAGCCGCTTCATAATCAGCCGCCGCCTTAGTAATATCATCTGTTAAGTCAATACTGCTACCGCCGCCACCGCTTGAACCCTTGCTTGAGCTTGTATCGTCTTGTAATTTATTTATTTCGTCAAATCCCATAAGGGATAGCGTAGCTTTCTTTGCTGAATCCGCTACATTTTGGTATCCGTCCGAAATGTCTTCCAGTCCGTCAGAAGTATCTTTGTAACCGTTTTGTCCGAAGCTCTCAAAGTCAATCTTAACACCCATAAGGCTTGCAAGGTTTACTAGAAGTCGCTTGATTGCAATAGTAACGCCGTTTACAACTGGCATAACCTTTGAAAGAATTGGGATAAACAGCTGTCCTGCCACCATTCCAACTTCTTTCATATTGTTGCTGAACTGGCGTAACATATTTGATGGGCTGTTAATCGTATTGGCTAAATCGCCCCAAGATACTTTACTTTGGTCTAATATTGCCAACACTCTTAATTGCTGTTTTTCCATCTGTGTCATTTCTGATACAGACTTAGAAATGCCTAAATTATAAGCGTATGTTGCCAATGTAGCATTGGTAATATCAATACCATACTTGTACAATGCCCTTGATTGACCGATTAAGCCGCTCTGTAAGTTCTGTGCAACTGTTGAATAGTCCACATTAAAAAGCGAGCTTATATCGCCTGCAAGCATTGCCATTGACTTTGTTATTGCTGTTGTCGCTTCGCCTGTCTGTCCTAATGAGTTAGTGACAGAAGCTAACTGTGAAGCGTACTGCGTTATCTCTTGTATATTAAGTCCTAAGTTTTTTGCTTCGCTTTCTTCAAGCAAGCCGCCTTGAACATTAACTTTTAATCCAGATAACTTTCCAAGAGTATCATTTACTCTATTCTGAAAGCTTTCTGCGTATGCCGTAGCATTATCATATCCGTACTTTTCATAATCCTTATCCCATTCTGAACCGATTTTACCAAATGCTACCGCTTGATAGTTAAACGCTTCAATGTAATCTGTTGTTGATTTTATAGCTTCTATAAGTTTCTTACTGCCACGAATTACCATAAAATAAGTGGCATAAAACTTGCCTATTGCACTTGCTAAGTTCCAACTGCTTTTAGTTGCTGTTCTAGCACTTGTAGAAACGCCGTATAGCGACTTTTGAAGTGAGTTTGAAGAAGTACCCACCTTGCTACCTTGACTAGCAAGATTAGCCAATGCGTTAGTCATAGCAATAACATTACTACTTACATTAGGTGCTCTTGATAATGTGGTCATTAAACCATTCAGCGCATTACCCAGTTTAGGGATATTCACTGTGGCATTTTCAATACTCTTACTGCCTAGCTTACCTAATGATTTTGCAAATTCTGTAACCTGTGTTGCGTTCTGTGGTATGGCTGATATGCTTGCAACTGCTTTTGTAACAGCTTCAAGTGATGTAGCTGTATTAGCAAGTGCAGCTGAATCAACAGAGCTTATCTTTGCGATATTCTTAGCAAGCCTTGTGAAATCAGTTGTTTTTACATTCATATTCTGCATAGCAGAACCTAACTGACTAACACCACTCGCAAGGCTGTTTAGTGATGAACCATTCACAGTCGCAAGTGATGTAGATAGCCTTGTAAGCTGATTTATCAGTTTATCAACAGAATTAATAGCTTTAGTGGCAGTGCCGGTAATTTTAACTTCTAAACTGTCTAATTCCACGATTTATACCTCCTTTTATAGGATTGTTGGCGGTAGTCCTCTCTTTTCAGTCTGTGCCGCCCATTTTTGCTCATTGAGCAACATCAACTGTAACTCCTTATCGTATGTATCTTCTTCACTTTCTTCTGTTTTTTCTGATAAAACAGCTTGTTTAGGATATTCAATGTGTACATCTTTATTAAATGCCGCACCTATTCCGCAAGAAATAGCTGGAATTGCATAAACTAAAAACCAGTTATACATTTCTGAGTCGCGATTTTGTCTATCAATTTTTTTGCCTTTTGCATATAGTAATAATTTTGTAGGTGTCATTTTTAAAAAGTCCGAATAACTAACGCCTAGTGAACTAGCTAAGACAAAGTATTCTTCCCAGATTATTTTGTGGAAGTCTGCTTTTTCTTGTGGTCCTGTGGAACTACTGTCGGTTTCTTCTGTTCCTGTGTCGCTTCTTCCACGTTGTTCGCCATTTCCTCTAACATCGCTGTTATTCCGCTCAACTCGAAAAAACCATCATCTTCCATCGCTTTCTTGATTTCCTCGAATAATGCTCTGTATCCGTAACTCTTATCTGTCTTTCTCTTCTCTGTAATATATGCTCTAGTGAGTTCCTTTGCTTCATCCATTGTTACAGGATTGTTGTCAATACAACCTGCATAAATGGCTGTGACGCAAATTTCCGATACTTTTGATACAGCTTCGGCAAGAGCATCAAACGCAAGTTTTGCTGCTTCACTTTCACTCTTTGCTGTTTCGGCGGAAATCGTAGACAAACAAGAAGAGGTTATATATTCAAACATCTTCTGTACTATTTCTTTGCACTCTGCCGCACCAAAAGAGAACTCAACTTTGTATTCTTTTCCGTTTACATTAATATTCATCATAATTTTTACCCTTTCCCACCCTATCACCATATAGGGAAAGGTGCGGATTTTACACCGCACCTACCTTTTAAATTGATTATTCTGTTACATCATCAAGATATGATGTGTAGTCGGCTGTTTTGGCGTTTGTGCCACCAATCGACACAGCCTTTGATTTAGTCGATTGGCTTATTATTCCCCCACCTTTGTTACTGTGAATGTGCCACCAGCACCCTCGACAACTTGAAGCTTGTCTGTGCATTCGATAGGTGAAGTATTAGGAACTGCTGTTACTGTCATTTCAAGTACCGAATCAGTACCAGAAACATCATTAGGCGTTGCTGTTACCTGCCCCACAAATGCGTACTTAGCAACCGCACCTAATCCGTCAGAACCATATAACTGAATAATATCTAACTGCTTACCCTCTGCTTTGATTAAGTCCTGCAAATAAGCCTTTTCAAGGTTTCCTGTGTAAGTCTTAGCGTCAGATGTTTTGATACCCATTAAGAATGTCTGTGAATCATCTTCAAATGTTGTACTTTCAACTGTGTTAGGTGCTGATACTGGTGCTGAAATCGACTTAGCCGCAACCATTAACTTGTATGAGCCTGCAAAACCATCTTCGCTATGCTCCTTGTAGATAACCCTAGCTTTATAACTTGTACTTGCCATTGCTTTGTCTACCTCCTAAAAATTCGCAAAAAAATAAGAGCATTTCTGCTCTTTGTTACATTAATCTGTCATTTGCCGCTATCATTCGTCTGAATCTAGCGGTGCTCTTATGTACTTTATTGCTGATTGAGAACTCTGGCATTGCATTGCCTTGAAATCTCATTGTCTTAAATACATCTGTAATCGTTGCCATAACTTTGCGGCAATCAGACTTATTTGTGTTAGTTGTAACATCTACTTGGAATGTTGCTAACAATGCGTTAATTGCCTGTCCGTCAAGCGTTTGTCCTTGCTCTACCGCTGACAACAGATGTATGTATACTGTTGGGAATACTGCTTGACCGCTGTTTTCCCCCTCATTTGTTATAACTATCTTGGGGTACGCTTTCTTTAATTGTGTTAGGGTTTTAGCCTTGACAAGTGCTGTGACTGTATTCTCGAGGTCTATCGCCCAATCGTTTACATTCGCCATTAACTAAACACCTCTCTTGCTATCTGCTTATACTGATTAATAATTTCCATTGTGGCGTTATACATAGGCATTGTAGCTTTAACGCCGTGTGTGTAGTGCCATTGATTATCATTACCTAAGTAGTACCAGCCATCTTCAAATGCGTGTATCTGCCCTGGGTATGTTCCTACGCCCAAGCTAAAATCATTAGCTTTTGGGTTCTCGTTGCCGCCGTTGTAATAAATACCAGCACCAAATTCAATCGCTAATAGCGTGTAAAATGGCTCTCTATCTTCTACTTCAATAGTTTTGCCAGTTGCGATTAAAATAGCTTGGTATCCGTCTTGAATAGGCTTTCTGTCAACTCTCAATGTTACTGTCCTACCTAATGGACTTTCGTTGATACTCATAATTGCCGCTTTGTCGCCTAATTCTGCTAATCGTTCAACAAGCAATTCACATTTGTACTGTAATGTTTGCTTATATAGCTGTAGCTGTCTTATTGCCCCTTGTATTGAGCTTTCCGATAAAGATACATTAATTGTATGTTTAGCCATAGTCACCTACTTTACAACTGCTTTAAGCATATACTTAGTTGAGCACAATGCTGGTTTCGTACCTACAATCGTGAAGTCCGCTGATGTTTCATCAACGAGGCTATCATCTGTGTATGTAGGCTTGCTATCAAGCCAGATAAGGTCGCCTTTTTGAATAGGTAATGTATTCCTATCTGTCAGTAAAATAGCGTCAAAATCAGCGGTATCAAAGCCGTATTCTTTACTCTGCGCTTCTCCACCACTGAACGATATGTTAGCTTTGAAATCAACCGGCTCTGAAAAACCTGTTTTCTCTTCAAGGACTTTGGGTATCTTATTTCCCTCATCATCAAGATAAGGAATAAAATTACCTTCTGTGTCGGTATATCCCTCATAAAGGATATTGCCCTCATCATCTCTTTCATAGATGGTGACAGTTTGTCCTTGAAGCGAATACTTCATAGCCTGCTTATTAATGTCAAGCATTGTTCTTTACCTGCTTATAAATCTGATTTACGCCAGTACTTGACAATCCAGACACAATTCCTACTGCGATTGCATTAAGAATGTCATTTGCCGGAAAATCCGGTATTACATACATACCTATAACGCCTAAGATACCACCTGCAACGCCTACAATTATAGGAATGTAATTATCCTTAATGTGTGGAATTGCCTTAGCTCCTAAGCCTATCAGATATGTTATTACAACGATTGCAACTACTGTTGATACTGATGTTATATCCATTCTGCTATACCTCCTTGTCATCATTAAGTCTTGTCTCTATGCCATCAATTCTGTGATGTGCTGACTTAACACTTTCTTCAACTTTAACTATCCTACTATCGTGAGAATTAAGTTCTTTACGCATTTCTGTGACTTCGTTCTTAATCTCCGTTGTATTGTTGGATATTGCGTCAAGTTTCATATTTATTCGCGTGTTCTCTTTCACACGTTCTTCAAGTTCTACTCTGTCACTTCGTTTATCATTCTTAGAGTTGAATGATAAACTGAAAAATCCGAAAAAGACGGAAAAAGCAACTGAAATTATGCTTATAATTACTGCTATTGGCATTGATATACCGCCTTTCATAATTAATTAATAGGCACACAGCCCACCACCCTTAATGTGTGCCGCCTGCTAACATATTGCTGACATCAGCAAAATGCTAACGCACAGTCTTCTATAACACTTTAGCAAATGGAAATACCCCAACAAATAAGCTATCTCTGTCTCTCCAAGTTCTGTTTATGCCATTCTCATTGTAACTTGACATAAATGCTTCGCCTGCCTGTGAATGGTCGTAGACAGCCAGATTAACAATAACACTCTCAAATTTCTTCAAGTCCTCGGTTATCATTTTATCCGTGTAGCTGTCGGGATAGTTTCTTCTTGCTTTTACATCTTCTGTAGCTTGCTTAATGAGCTGTTCGATTATCGGATTATCTTCTTTGTTATCGAACACTACCACATCAGATGTTGTTTCATCATCATTTGTGACTGTATCAATATGAAATTGTTTAAGTCTGATTTTAACTTGCTCTAATGTGGTGTATTCCATAACTATCTCCTATAATCCTAATTTCTCAATTAACAGCTTCTTTAATTCTGCGCCTGTGAGTTCTTCTGCATTGTCTATGCCTTGTTCTGTGGCAAATGCCTGTAAATCAGATGTAGACATACGATTTATGGTTGTTTTACTATAGTCAAAAGAAACACCAGAATTATTGTTTTCTGGAACTTCTTCACCTGCGTTATACCATTTACCATTGTGAACTACTATATATGGATATTTCATAGTTGCACCTCCTACTCTTCGCTATGAACCTCATATACGAATGTGCTATCCATATTCTCATATGACGGAAGAACAACCTCGGATGCAAATGTTGACATCTTCATAGGTGGTCCATACTCTGTCTTTGTAGCGACTGTGATACCTGTGCCGTATACTGTTACATCTACATCAGCCACCTGTCTTGCTGTTCTTTCTTCTGGCGTAGTTCCGAACCAAGTATTGCCAAGACTACCTTCTGGAAGAAGTGTAACCTTGTTATCTGGGTAGAAGTACTGTTCCTTGCCATCATCATCAATGTACATCTTATCGTAAAGCACGATAGTGAGCTTTGTTCTTTTCTGCACTACTGAAATAACAGTATCATCATCAACCTCAATAGTTGCTGTAAGGTTCTGTGCAAGTATTGAGTTTCTTATCTGTGCATTATCAAGCAAGTACTGGAAAGTATTGCTGTTCATCAGCACATATCTAGCAATCTTGCCCTGCTTCTGTAACTTCTTTCTCGCATTATTAAGGTCTGTGAGTGGCTTTGAATTAGCCGTGTCACTCCACATACTTGTTCCGGTTAACTTTGCGTAATGGTCTTTTGCGTATGAGCCGTCTTTGTCATAATCATAGGCATACTGAACGCCATCACTCACGATAGCAATTACTGGATGTCCTGCGTTTGTCGCAAGAAGTGACATTCTCATTCGCTCTGGTACAACTTCTGCACCACTTACAAGATTATTTGTATCGTCATACACGCTTGATAAAGCACTAGCAAGATATGGGTCGTCCGCAGACTGAATACGCTCGATTTCAAGCATTTCCTCTTCGCCAACTGTCATTCCCTCGCGGAAAAATGCCATCTGTGTTTTTTCCTTGCTTAATCCCTCTCTAGCTCTAAGCGTTGGGATTGTATCAAAGTTAGATGGTGCAAGTGATACTGGAAGTCCTTTGTGTGTCTTAATCCAGCTTAAATCAAGCCCCTGCTTCTTTCTTTCTGGAAACCACTGTAAGCCAAGATAAGGTATCTGATTACTAGCGTTTTCTGTTGCTGATAATGCAATAGACTTACTGTCTAATACTTCATTAATTAACATCTGTTTACCTCCTGTTATTATTCAAATACAATCATTGGAAGAGCTGTCTTAACTGCCTCTTCATATGTAACGCCTGAGTGTGCTTCTGCCACCTTTGTATTAAGGTATGCTTTTTTAAGCAATACCCCCTGTGGTCTGTCCTCTGTTACATCGAACCTTAAAATGCCTACTACTGTGGCTGTATTGTCAGCCTTGCCATCTGCTCCGATTGGAGTACCTGCTTTGACAATCTTCTTGCCCTGTGCGTCTTTAGTTGTTACGCCATCAAAATCAAGTGTTAATGGGATTGCTTCGTTAGGCTCTCTCTTTAAAATCTGAACATCTCCTGCATATGAAGTTTTTTCATACTGCATATTCATTTCCTTTGCCATTTCTTACCTCCTGTTATTACTGAATGTAATGTGATAAAACGTCATTGTTCTTAGGTACATTAGATATAAGGTTTTCTGCTATCTTTTCAGCATTTGTCTTATTGTCTGCACCGCCTTTATTACTGCCGCCGCCCGGAATATCCTGATGTTTTGCAATCTCCTGTTCCTTAGCCTGTGCCGCAGCGGTTTCTTTTTCGGACATAATCTTGCCAAGTTCGGTGTAATCAAGGCTTCCATCATCTTTAACAACCGTCTTTGCCTGTTCAGCAGTAATCTTAAAATTAGTCATAGCTGCTTCCCTCTGGTCTCTGATAGCGTTAGATTTCTGTAAATCTGCTATCTGCTGATTAGCTGTATCTAATGCCTTATTTGCCTTTTCAAGCTCTGTCAGATTGCCAGCCTGTATTTCATCAAGCTGTTTCTGTAAGTCGTCTGCTGTGTCAGCCTTAGCTTTGTACTGCTTTGCCTTGTTTTTCTCCGTAGCAACTTCTGAATTGTTCTGATTAAGAAGATTTGTAATCTGTTCATCTGTTGCTTCTGGGAAAAGTTTTAATACATCTTCTCTTGTCATAATTACCTCCGTTAAACACACGCTTTTGTTACCGCAGGTCGCTCCTGCTGTGTCTTCTGCTATTTACCGCATAGCTGCAAAATGTATAAAATAAAAGCAGCTACCGATTATTCGATAACTGCTTTATTTTGCTGATTATTAAGTTGATTAACTATCTCTTGCGCTTTCTTTTCTTGTTCTTCTACATCTTTAATAGTTTTGTATAGATTATCTAAATATGGCTTAGATAATACATATGTTTTTTCAGAATCGCCCCATAACCCAACTGTCTTAATTGCAACAAGTGGATGTATGCCAGCTTGTAAAAGTAAAAGCAATGTCTGTGCCTTAGTGTACATATTGTCTTGTGGGCTATGATTTATCTGTACATCAAAATCTCTAACTGACAGCTTTAAATCTTTTCCGGCAAGTCTTAGAATATTAAGAACTGCCACAGCTAATCGCTTTTCGCACGATTTAACAATAGGGTCTTTCAACTTTGCTCTTGTTTTAGAAAAGTCCCAACCATTTCTTAATTCAACTGCCCCCTGTGTATCTCCGCCGGTATTACCTTGTTTGTTAGGAATTGCCAATATTGATAATGTGTTATCCCATAAATCTTCCTTAGCAACTTGGCATTGTGTCTGATTAAGCTCCTGTGTCATAATCTCAACATCTGATTTATTATCTTTGTTGATTGACTTAACCGTAAGGGCGTGGTTCATTTTCATTTTTTCAAATGTTTCTGGGTCAACTTCACAATTAACAAACTTGACCCAATACTCAACAAACTGCTGTATGCTATCCATTCTGTTAGACTGCATATTATTAATAGCATCCAACATACCTATTACAAGCTCAATATCGGATATTCTTTCGTGATTATTAGGGAACTCAACAATAGGAATTTCGCCGTATGTATGTAGCTTTGCTTCAACTACTTTGCTGTCAATAATTCTGAATGACATAGTGTCGGAAAATGCCATCTTATACCAGTTTCCATCCTCGTCTTTAAGTTCTTGCACAACAAGCATAGGTTCTTCTGTGCTTTCATTGTAGACAGCGTAAGTATTCATTGGTGTAGGTGCTACAATTCTAAACGGCACATCACCATTTTTAGGTTGAACTGCCTTAAAGGATGTTCCTGTTGCCGATTGCCACTCTCCAGCCTTAATGTCCTTTTCTTGTTTATTGGCATCTGCCATAAAATCATTAAGCGTATCAACAGCTTTATTGATAGTTTCATCATCTTTGCGACTTATAAACTGAATCGGTTCGCCATATGTCTGTCCTACTTTGAATTGAACAATTTCATATGCGTGGTTTTCTACAATCTTATTTGTAATATCCTCGTTAGTTAGCTTATGTCTATATAATATTGGTTGGTCGCCTTTGTAATAATCCCACAGATACTTAATAACAGGCTTATTCCAGTTGAATATTCCAACTGTACTTCCAATAACCTTAACAACATTGTTAGCAGTTATTGTATCTACATTTGTGTATGCAATTTTTCTACCATAACAGCCTCTAATAAGGTCTTGAAAATACATTGTGTTCATATCTTGCTCCTAATAAAATGTCATACCGCTTGAACTTCTGCTGTCCGGTATTTCTTTAATTTGAAAATTATCATCATCATTCGGCACATACCATATCCATTTATGACAATGTTTGCAAGCTAGCTTATGTGTTCTTGGGTCTCTCTTGTCTGCCTTAGTTAAAAACTTTCGGCAGTTAGGACACATAATTGATTTGTCTTTATTTTTATAAAATTCCATATATTACCTCGCAAAATAAAAAGCACCACCACAATTAAGTGATGATGCCTTTTCTGATAAGGAGAATTATTTATGTTCGATTTTTACATTTTAATAATATAACATTTGCAATATGACATTCTATGACATCTTAATATATAATCTTCCATATTCCTTTTCGAATATCTTAAGAGCTTTTCCGTGAAGCCTGATAATCTGTCGCCACGAATAATTCATTTCTGTAGCGATAACCTCAAAAGTCTTTTTTTCTATGTATCTTGAAAATAATATATTATAGCAATCTTCATCTTCTATACTGTCTATTTGACTTATAATCAAGTTTTTCTTGTCAATATATTCATCTATCATCTTGTCAAGATTACGTTCCATTTCGTCAATTTTGGCGTATGTAGTGCCTATTTTATCTGGGTCTGATGATGATAACACTCTTTCTTCATTCTTTACTGCTGATATGCTACAAGAAAGCTCTCTAAGCTGTGCTATCTCTGTTAGCTTGTTATTTATCATACGATTAAGTCTGCTGATTTGATTAAGATAGTCCTTGGTTGTCATAATAGATTAATACCTCCTAAATGGGTTTATAGCAGCTTCAACCTTTGCTACTCTATTACTCTGTGTCATCCTCAATGCAAAGTTTGAAAATACATCTGGAACGTCATCCAACTGCTTTTTTCCAGATACTGAATACTGTTTTAGCAACGACATCATTATTCCGTATTGTTCATTAGGTTTGTAAAGCGATGAGTCTTTAAAAATAATGTGTTGCAAAATCCAGTTAGAGCATTGAAAAATCCTTGCCTCTTTGTTTGTTTCTGTAGGCGTATCTGTAATATTACATATCCAACCTACGCTCTCAACGCGCTTATTAACTTCCATTGCAACCCTATCTCCGCCGGCATTGCGCTCAAATTCGCACTCTTGCACTTTGTTATTTACAAGTACACCTGCGGCATTTCTGTATTGTTCTTCATAATCTGCTGTGTTGTCACATACGCAATCAACGCAGTAATAATCTTCTCCGTATTTTTGCAATACAGGCAGCACAAAATAATCCGTACCTTTGCCCTTTGTATCGCATTGAGCTGTGATAATTTCTGGTTCTCCGTGTGGTAGATTAAGGTATCTGCGGATTTTATCATCAGGAAATAATAATCCCTCACGTTCGATAGGCTCTTGTTTGTATAAGCACCTATAAGAAATTTCATCCATTAAAAGCTGTTGGTCTGTGAAAAATTCTTTTGTAAATCCACTATATTCATAATCAAAATTGCTCTCGCCTGTTACAGGGTCAACATCCGGCACAGCGATAGTTTTAACTCTTTTATTCCCTGCGTACATATTTTGTATTCTGCCAATAACATCGTGTACGCTCCAGCGTGTAGCAATATGTATTTCTTTGCAGTTATGTCCGTCTGTATCTTGAATTTTACGTTGTCTGGCATCTACCGCATATTTATCCCATAGCTTATCAAGTACCATAGGATTAAGTGCCTCTTCAATACCACCAATCATATCGTCTACAAGCAAAAATTTGCTTGCACGAACTTTACCAGCATTTTTACTACCGACAGATGTGCATTGTATACTAGGGAATGGTTTGTATTTACCCACATTGAACTGTTCCAGCTTTGCATTAGTGCTTGTGACTGTAAGATTAGGGAAAATTTCATTCCACGCATATTCGTCAGAATTTGTAACAATGTCATACACGCCATCGTAGTACATTCGTGTAATGTCACCCGAATGAGAGTAAAAAAGACAAAAGTCATTAGGAAACCAGCCAGCCACTAAAGCATTGAACATTTTTTCAATGGTTGTTTTTCCTGCTCCTGGTATTAATGACACACACAATATATCGTATTTATTATCAATCATACCTTGCAATGCTTCTGTTAGCCCCATTTTTATAAACTGTTTGCGGCGTGGCATATAAAATCGCTCCTTAGGTTCTCTTTTCTTTTCAAGATACCTAAAACCGCTGTCAACAACTTTGTTTTGCGCTTCAATCAGTAAAATATCGTAAAACCAATTAATCAGCTCATATTCCGTTTTATTTGCAAACGCATACTTCTCTAAATCCCATATCGTTCCACCTGTTTTAGCCGTGCAGAAGCCCTCTATAAGCTCTTTTGCCCTCTTAGTGAGCTGTAGTCCATACTTAATATCTTTCTCGCCGTTTATGGCTACACTGCAAGCGTCTACATAGGCATTAATTACCTGTTCATCAATACCTTTTCTCTGTATGTAATTTTCATATCCATTAACTGTGGAAATAAGGCTCTGACTAGCCATAAAGAAAAGCACCTCCACTTTTTAGCAGAAGTGCCTTATAGACCTCTGCCTATAATTGTTTTAGGGTAGCGACTAACTCTGATTGTTAGCCGGTAATTTTTTTATTTTAACTCATCTGCTGTAACTATATGCAAAATTCCATAATTGCCTTTATCAAAACTGTCTCTTGCGCTTTCGTGACATCTTGTGCGTAGCACATCTAATCTACTTTTAATACTGCTATTGCAAATAGCCCTAGCAACATCAGAAAATGGTTGTGGATTATCCAGCCTTGAATTAGCTTCTGCTATAGAACAATGCTTGTATTGTATTATCGCATCCATCGCCCAGTCTCTCGTGAGGTTTACACCCAAAAACCTATCCGTAACCGTATTCCATATTGCATACAGATTATCTACATCATCTTGCAATGCAACTATTAACATAATCTCACTCCTTGTCCAGTTTATCCGCATACCTTGTCATTTCAATCTGTGTTCCGTTTTCATCCCTTGTACCGACAGTTACATATCTGTTACTTCCACTTATCATATCCCCAAGTCTTATTTCCGTCTTATCGTCATCAAAGTTGTAACATTTTCGCATTTTTTCAATGCAGTTATTCATTTCAGTTATTTTCATAACCTCATTCCTTTCTCACGCTATTCGCTAATGCCTTTGTTTCCTCTAAGATTTTCATTGCTAAAGCTCTTGAAAACTCATAATTATTTTCCGGGTATCTTCCTAAGATTGATTTTGCGTACTCATTAACTGCATCAACAGAAACATCGATACCCATTACTTTTCCAGACACCTCAACACATTCCGTTCTCTTTTCATCATTTGTGCATTTGTTGTCTTTGTTGTATCGGCAGGTGGTTAAGTTGCAATCATTCATTTTTAACACACCCCATTCTGCCAGCTATATAATGACTTCTTGCATCGCAAACTGTCCTACAATCAATAACATTGCCCTTATCGAGGCAAATCTCAAGATGCTCGCATTTATCGCACTTTGTATCTTTTTCTTTATATTTTCTCGGCTTGTATTCCTTGAAATCCTTACACTCACAGTCTAAGTTTGTGTCGTTTCCTTTGTTGCAAGTATAAATGGGATATTCTTCTCCTATTTCTTCATCGAAAATATAATCTTCTTCGCTGAATTTGCATTTTGAACAATCATTCATTCTTCATAAACCTTTCAAAATCTTTTCTGCACTTAGGACATAGTTCATACTTGTGATTATGCAATCTAAATGTATGAATATTTTCAACTTCTGCCCCTATATCACCATCTTCAAATGTTGGTTCTAAACTTGAATATCGTGCAATCCAAGTGAATTTTATCTCGTTTCTTGGTTTTATCTTTATCTTTTTTTCGCACCTATCGCAAGTGTGCCATTCTTTTTGATGTTTCATTCTTCCACCAACTTTCTACCACAGATAGGGCAAAAATTAACTTTTATATATCCAAGACAACCACTATCTCCTGTGTCGATCAACAAGCCAAATCCATTTTCGTCTTTGAAAATAAAATCTCCACCAGCGTATCTTTTTTCGTAATATTCATCATTATCCATTGCTATGTTTTCGCAAAATTCACACATATCACTTCTTCCCCCATAAATTATCTGGCAATTCCTCGCCGCCATATATCTTGTTAGCGTATTTCTTAAATGTCGGTACACTACAACCTGCTACTTTTGCCGCCTTTACCTGTGAAGCCTGTCCTGATATGTACAAGTTAATTGCTTCATAGAATTTATCTTTGTTTAGTGGGTGTACACCTGCTGCCATAATAATCACTCCTTGTCTGTTTTACATCATTTTCTGTATCATAATCGCCAATATACCTGTCAGTAAACATATTATTATTGACATTCCCTCTTTAATGGCTGTTGCAATAGATATATCTTCTCTTTCAATGTATTTGATGTTGTAATAAACCCATATCAGTAACGCTATGCCTAATATTAATTTCATAAACATTGTTCCTTTACATCTCTATAAATCTATTTGCCAGCTTGCCAAGATATTCAGCATTGGCAAAATGTGTTATTGAGTAGTTGGTGCTTTCTCTATGTTTTCTGATGAAATGGTCGTTAATCATCCTCTGTAAAACCGTAATACCCTTATCGTCTGTTTCGTATATAGCGTCAGCGTCGAAATGTCCGTGTTCTGTATCTGTAATAGTTGATAAGACAAAACATACATTCTTTAATGTCTTATCTGTAAGTATTGGGTGTACTTTGTGGAAATAGATTCCATATAACTGCATATACATCTTAAATCCATCCTTAACGCAATCACATATAGCTGAATTATCTATATCGTTGCCACAGATGTTATTGAACCTATCAATCATATCTTTTTCTTTAAGCAACATTTCATCTCTTGTGACAGCTCTTGCCGTCGGTTTCTCTGAAAACGATGTATATACCTCTCCATCAATGTTAATTGATGTATTATCCTTATTAGTAATTTCTGAATTATAATCTCTGTTTATATTTTCTGTAGTAATCTCTGGTAATGGTCTGTCACTTTGTCCTTCTCGACAGGTCATTTTGTCCTGTCGGTCTGTCATATTGTCTTGTCGATTTGTCATTTTGTCCTCATCGGAATTAAATTCATCCACAAGTTCTTGTAATTTTTTAGTATCTATTGTGTACCACTTTGTTTTATCAATAGCTAATTTGTTGTAATTGGCAGATAAAACGACACCTTTATTTTCAAGCCTTGTGAATGTTCTCTGTATCGTTTTTTCACTCCAATATGGAAAATTATTAATTCTCCAATCACTGTATGAGTTGTAAACCCAATATTTACCATCAACAAGGTTCTTTTCAGCTTTTTTATTAATTTCTAGCCAATAATTTAATTGATTTAACACTATCGCTTCGTTTAAATCTCCTAAAACAAATGCTAAATCGGTGTTTACAATAAGTGTCTTTGATTTGTCAATAAATAATTCTTTAAAATTCATCTCCAATACCTCCGCTTGATATTATTTATGTATGCCCGTGATACATACTCCGCTTAATTGATAAAAACAACAAACAGGCACAGCGGAAGTGCTTTTCGGTAGCTAACCTAGTTTGTTGTAATCGGATAGATAGGACTTGAACCTATGACTTTCTTTGCACGCAAAGTGTTCTCCCGACTGAACTACTATCCGTAAAGGCGGCAGTAGTAGTGTTACCACCGCTTTCAAAATTGCTTTTGCCACTACATTGTACAATTTTATGCGGACTTTCTACCGCTTACGGCAAGGTTCATTTAGTCTGTCGTAAGTTTAGCGCCGACATCGTGAATCGAACACGAACAACATTTCTGTTGGATAGCTTAGCAAGCTACTGGAATACCTTTATCCCATATCGGCTTAAATAAAAAGACTAGCACAGAGAGATTAAACAATTCACATTTATAAATTACTTTGGGGGTCATTTATACGCTTAAAAATATTGTTTTTGAGGGGATATAAAGTGCTAGTCTTTAATGACAGTATAGGGTATGAGCCTATAACAGGTCGTCGCAAAGCTGGATGTATCATTCTACCCGTGCAGTTGGGTTGTTCAAAGAAAGTGGCTTCGCTCGCTGTCTATCCCTTATGGATAACTGCCTAATTATAAGATCATTATTACGTGTTGTATTACACGTAAAACCTCACGGACTTTCTGACGGTCCTTAACAGCTCTTGCTATGAGGTGAAAGGAGAACTTAATGTCATGGTAATTCCACCAAACCAGTAAGTTCAAAGGTGCAAGTAACGATTAAGTACTTGCGAACTACCCCTATCAGAATCGAACTGATGATGTAAGAATCAAAATCTTATGCCTTGACCGCTTGGCTAAGGGGCAATTAAGCTACTCTTTATCTTCAAAGAGTGCTGCAATATCATTTGTGCTATCAATCTGTTCTACAAAGTTATCTGTGCCGTTAGGATGTGTATCTGGATTACCATTGCAATTTTTGCAAGGCGTTTCAAACCACATTTTAAATTTATATAAGCAATTACAGCAATCTTCCTCTGGCTTAAGCATTAGACATCACCTGCCTGCCTATGATTAGCTCTGTAAGAATCAAAGCCGTCCGGATAACGTGCTATAAGCTTATCTATGTTTGTCTGCATTACATCATCAAGATTAAAGCCACAAGCTTCACAAATCATAGCAATGTACCACATTACATCGCCGCACTCTTTCTTGAGGTGTTCCAGGTCTATGCCTTTTTCGTGGAATATGCCCTTTTTAACAAGGTCTGATACTTCGCCAGCTTCGCCAGTTAAACCTAAGACACCATTAAGAAGTCCTGCTATGTCATTTATGTTGCTACACTTAGCATTGCTTTCTGTTAGAGGACTAAGTGGAAACTTACCAGTTAATTCAGCACTTAATCTATGATGAGCCTTTTTATCGTTAGTGCGCATAGCCAAAGCCTGATATTCATTGCCCTGCATTTCTAACCCCTTTTTTATATTTTAAAATTTTTTGGAAATAGCCCGATTGAGTAATCGGTATCTGATGTGCGTTTATAAAATCATTAGAATTAAATTAACTGTGTTTATTATACACCTATCTATAGGATTTGTACAGTAATTATTGACTAAATTATATAGGTTTTATTAAGGCTATATTAATAAATATATTAATTATTGTATATGGGTTAATAAGTTATTAATTATTGGGTATATAAATATATATAAATAAATGTGTATATATAGATATAATAAGCTTTTTTATTTTTGAGAATATTTGAGCGACTTAGTTGGGGCAAAACCCTGGAGACTAACAACCCCCAGCCCCTATTTATAAAATTGTGTCTGTTTAGTACTGATATTTCAAACAATTAACACAATTCACACTATATCTGCACCATAACGCCGATAAACCTTAATTTATCAGCGTTATATAAATACTTAACACTCATAAACCCAGTATTTAAGCGGTTTACAAGCTGTTTAAATTGTGTCTGAATTGTTTATAGTGTTTATATGCTGGTTATCTGTTAATTGTGTATTGTTTTGGCTCAATTGTGGGAGTTCTGATGCGGTCTTAATGACCTTTGCGGTGCTTTCTCTACTAACTCCGGGAAGATTCCACGCAAAATGTCGGTTAAGTATTGCAAGGATTCCAACAGGATTTTTATTGCCAGTTGCGAGCTTGTTTGATAGGCTCTCTTCACGAAAAAGCCGCAGTTTTTGTGCGATGTCGAAGGCTTTTGTACTTAGTTTTCTTTCATTCGCTCCCCAGTCTTGCAGTGTATCTCTATTAATTCCAGTTAATAAACTAAAACCCATTATACTACATTCTTTATCATACATAGCACATAAATAATAATATATATATAATATATACTCTAATTTATCATAATCATACATATAAAAATTACTATCCATAATACAATTGGTATTATTTTTATTAATATTCTTATTTAATTTTAATATACTTTTATCACTAAAAACATATTTATTTATATACATCAAGGCAGCGTTCCATCGGCTCTGTGGCTCCTTGGTCATATCTTCAATGTTGTGTTCTTCGCAGAACTGCGATAAATACAGCTCTATGTCATTTTGGAATACTTCGGGCGTTTCTGCTGTTTCCTGTACTTTCTCCATTCGTTCCCCTTTCTGCCGGAGCTTATCCAGCCTATTATTGATATATACTAATAACATAAAAATAACCCGGTAACAATATTAATATTATCGGGTGTAAATCTTATATATTTAATTATTAAAATAATATAGCATAAATATATTATAAAGTCAATTTTAATTTTAAGCTTGACATAATATAAAAATCTGTTTATTATGTTAAGCATAAACAGTAACAAAAATGTATTGAAATACGTTATTCTGTATTTTTAAACAACAACATTGGATGTATTGAAATATACTTTTTGTATTTCTTAAATAGTAACGCACGGCGTAGAAAAAAAGAGGGCTTTAAGCCCTCTTTTAATCCAACCACTTAGACCACTATTCTTGTATCCAAACATCTATTATCGCTATCGCAATTTATGACGAATGACGTTGAATGCTCGGCATCTATGGATGCCACATAAGTGTAATCCTCTTCTGTCATCTCCATTTCTGGGTAATAATACTCCTTAGCTTCTTCTAAACTCTCAAACTCTGCTTCTTTGTCAAAACTGTTTATCATTTTCATAATATTTCACCTTTTAACCTTTCTTATTCTTCTATTCTTTCCCAATATGCTCTTACAATTTCAATCTCTTGTTCGTCGTTAGGTTCTCCATTTAGATTACACAAAATTGTATAATTAATCAAATCAACCTGTTGATCATCTTCATCAAAAAGATAAAAATGCTCATCTATTATCTTTTCGGCTTCTGTACTGTAACAAGGGCTTTCGTCGCTCCCCTGTGCTACATATCCAGCACTTAATAAAAATGCTTTTCCATCTTCGTAGCTCATTTTCTCGAGCTTGTCAATGTTTGCGATTTTCATCCTTTTCACCTTTCAGCCTTTCGGCTGCCCCTTCTTTTAATGTACCTTGATTATATACCTATAGCGTTACATTGTCAACACTAATTTTAGTGTTATTTAAAAATATTTTATCTTTTCGTCGTCTGTTGGTACTATCTCTATTATATCGCTCGGCTGACATCTTAAAATAATACATAATGTATTTAATGTTTTTGTATTAATATCGCTTTTATTCCTTAAATTCTGCATCGTGCTCTCACTCAATATCTTCTCTCTCCTCATTCTGTTTGCGGTGTAGCCACGCTGTGCCAGCTCTTTTAATACATCTATTTTATATGTAAGCATTTCGCAAGCTCCTTTCTGTTTTGTTTTTTCTATTATATATAAAATATCCCTTTTTTGCAACACTTAAAAACAAAATCAAAAAACATTTTAAAAGGTGTTGACATACACCATATAAGATGTTATTATTAAGCTACAAAATAAATAAGGCGGTTGACATCCTACCAAGACAAGCAACCGCCACCAATCAAAAAAGAAAGGTAAGCCGATTATATCACAATCGGCGAGATGGTACAAGGTTATGACAGTTTACAGAATTAAAATCACAGGCACAGAATACAACGAAGAATATACATTCACAGAGCCAAAAGAGGGCAACATAAAAGAAGAAATTGCTGCAGCTTTGGAAGAGATGAAAAAAGGCAATATTGACAGTTTAGAAGTTAAAAAGGAGGATTAAAATGATTATAGGAACATTGATTGACGGCGCAAAATGCGTCTACGATTTACCAAGCAACATAAAGACAGCCGAGGAAATGGAGAGTCTTATATATGGCTACAATAACGGAAGAATGGCAGAAAGCCAGAGGGAAGAACTATATAACCAGCCTAAGTTATTAGGCTTAAATGGTCCTATGTGGAACGGCTGGGGAACACTTGCAAGCACGGGCGAGACGGTAGCGGTCATCCGCTATGAAAAGCCTTGTAAATATTAATTAATGAGACAGGATGCACAATGAAAGGATGGTTGATTATATGAAGATTTTACTTGAAAAATTGGAAAAGTTGGAACAGCTGGAAAAAGTTGCAGACGAAGCAGAGGTAAGATATACAGAAGAGCCAGAAAACGAAAAGCTTGAAAGTGCCTTTGATGAGGCATATAAGGCAGAATTTGACGCATATATCAGCGCTGCGAAGTATATCGAATATATGACAGGCGGCGCGGTTGATTTTATGAAAGCAAAGGAATTGATACAGACTAAACGCGCGGAGCTTTTGCAGCTCTTAGCATAATTAGCAAGGCTGGCTTTTCCGGGGTTCGATTCCCCGTCTTGCTTTTACCCGCAAGGGGAATATTAAAATGTGGAGGTATATTTATATGAAAAAAGAATTATTAAATTTTGTTAATGACGATAAGGATGAAAGCCGTTTTCGTTTGAATGCGATTTCATATTTGGAGCATTACACAAAAAATGCTTTTGGTAAGAAAATTGATAGGATTACAATCGAATTTGACCAAATCTTTGGTCATTACTGCTCAATATGTAATAATGAAATAATAAGCCGCGATTTTGAAGGCATCTTAACGGAGTGCCAAGAAAAAACAGAAGAATTTTTAAGGGATGTAAGTTATATATTATGCAGAGAGTTAAAGGCTGGGCATAATGGTTACGAACATTCAAAGTTTAAAGAGGCACATAATACAGTAAGCGCACCTTTTTGGCTAAGAGAATTGCTTGAAAAATCAGAAAATGAAAATAAATAGATGTGTCAAAAACAAAAAAGGCTACAAATGTAGCTTTTTTTGTTGTATAATAAATCAAAAAGGATAAAAAGATGAAAAATATAAATAATAATATATCTGTATCGTTTGAGTGTACAGAATTAATAAAAGAATTAAGACAAGATATTGCGGATTTTGGGGAAAATTTAATCGTAGAAGTAATTGCAACGCAACTATACGGCGCTACGATTTACAAAGACTATAATTTTATTTCTGACGATGAAAACACAAAATTTGAATTGAAACAAAATGAAAAACTTGTAAAAATGCCAGCTGTTGAATTACTTAAGTTGTACGAAAAGGAGAACAGATTGTTTTAAATGCGGACAGATAAACAAATAGAATTATTGAAAGAACAAAAAGGCAAAGAATTAGCCACAAAGATTAACGATTTAGATAGTATTATTGTTAATTTTGCAGATACAATCCATTTTTTAGAAAATATAGAAGAAAATGCAGAGCTTATCCCTATACCAATTATTAAAAATGGAGTTTTGATTGTTAATTATCCAGAATTTAACGGCTTTATTTTGTTTGATACAGAACTCAAAGATGATAAAGCTGTAATTAATGCGGATATTTTTAATAATGCTTTTAATGCATATAAATGGGATTGCAGTTTGCTATGTGAAATGCCTTATATTTTCTATGGATTGCATTCTGAAAGCTGCGATTGCGTAGAATTTAATGATGCAACCGCAGAAATATATAAGAAACAGAAGCGAAAAAGTGAAGAAATAGAAAAATACAAAGAAAATGAAATGATAACAGCGTGTGACCCTTTTAAATTATTCTTAAAAGTAATGTGCTGGCTTAACTGGATTATGCAGCATCCAGAAATCAAAGAAGTTAAAAGACAAGAAAAAGCGCACACAAGTACGAAGAGCAAAAAGAAAAACGGCAACAGCAAAGCAAAAGCAGATAGCAATGTTGTAAAAACTGTTAAAATTAACAATATTAAAATTAAAACAGTTAACAGCAAACTTATAACAAAAATAAAAAGCAAAAAAATACATCGTATAGCGGGGTGCTGGGAAGTTCGGGGGCATTTTCGCCATTACAAAACCGGCAAAGTGGTTTACATTAAACCTTACGAAAAAGGAAAAGACAGCCACAAGCGCGTTAAAAAACAATATATAATATAGGCTGGGCTTTGTTTGCTGTACTTTGCTTTGTTAAAGTTCTAAAGTTTTTCATCAATTTTTCGAGGTAAATCTGAACGAAATCAGGGGCAAAAATTGAAATTCTGTGTAACCGATTTTTGGATTTCAAAATTGCATATGACGGGGGTATCAAAATTTTTGCATTATATTTTTGTGGGAAAATTTTTCATTTTTTTAAGTGGGATTTGAACGAAATCCAAAGCAAATTTTGGAAATTGTCAAAATCGAAATTATGAATATAAAAGAGAACCCCACGGAGGTAGCAAAAAAGTTGCATTATATTCCGTGGGGTTTAAATTAATCTATAAAAATAATCGGTTTATCATCATCAAAAAGATTACTAACAACTTCCTGCCCTTTATCCACTAAGTAACAAGAAACTTTCTGGAATCGCCTAAAACCTTTGATAATTTCATATTTATTATTAATTCTATATATAGTTCCTGCGAAATTGCCTTTATTAACAGGAATATAAGATTGTGTATCTAATGGAGCTGATATGGGTTTGTCAAGCTCCTTAAGTTCTACAATATCTACTGCTTCAATCTTGCATAAATCGCCATACTCACCTAATGATGGATATACCGGTGGGTTTAGTAACGCATGGTATATATCATCTATGTCACTATCATCAGCTTTGATGTATATAGTTGTATATAAATCAACTAGCATTAGATGATATTTAACTGTACTAACCCAGCCGGCGTGGCTTCCGTCTGCATGATCTGTTATAATATCCCAACGATTAAGCATTTCATCGCTAACTTTGTTAAAACGCTTACCACCATGCCATTCTTTCTGCATTTTGGTATTGTAAACGCCCTTGCCAGTAACAAAATAATCTAATTTATGATACTTTTTCCATTGACACATTGAATGAATAAACCCATTAACTGTGCTAAATGGTGGCAAAGGGTAGCAATCTGCACCTCTTGGCGCTGATGGATTATTAAACCTAGCCATTTCTTGATACATTTTTAGCCTAATAACTCTCATAGCAAAACCTCCAAAATAAAATAAGTTGCACCTATACAAAAATGTATCAATGCAACTTTCCACTATGGTTCTATTAAGGTAAAATGATATAATAATTATCTATTGTTTACATCTATTAAATAATAGCATTTTTAAGCATTACTGTCAATACAACATTTTTCTGTATAAATCAATGCTTTACTTGAATACCGGCATTGACTAAGCTCATATATCAACAATTCTTTAGTCATAGTCGGATTAGTCCTTTGAATTATTTCCAATAACTCATCAATACTCATTATCCCACTCTCCTAACTGCTCCAAGAACCATATCAACAATATCAAATATTTCATCTCCGTAAGTTGCTACAAAATCGCACAATATTTCTTCCTGCTCAATCGGTAAATACACATCATAAGACATACAGATTGCGTGGCATACTTCGTGTATAAGCACTTTGCGTTGCATAAATCCCTGCAATTTGTCTGACAGGTATATTGTATGCGTGTTTCTGTCAGTTACACCTAAGCTAATTGTGTTGTCTGACCGCCTTAATTCACTTGAATTTGAATTTTTATATTGTATGTGCCAGATTGTACCATTGATTATAAAAAACATCTGTATGCCTCCTTTCTGAATAAAACAGGCTATGAATATTGCTACTCATAGCCTTTAAAATCAAATCTTAGATACAAGAGTGCTTAACTTTGTTCTAAGTAAATTTTTCTCTTCTGCTGACATATCAGCAACCATATCTGTAATGTCGCTTGCAAGTTCCTTAGTGTAGCTGTCAAGAGACTTCATCTTATGCTCCTTGTCTTCTGGTGTATTAGCTTTGTGCATTTCTTTAGTTTCTGTGTACATTCTCTTTGCTCTGTCATAGCCACTTTCAGATGTATGTGTGGCTGTAGGCTCTGTATAGTACATCTTGCCATAATCCCTATCCATATCCCTCATATGCTCTGTTTCTGGGTACATGTGCATATAAGGCGGTTCTTCATATCCTCTGCGATATGTTCCCTTGCCTTTAGGGGCGAATCTGCCATTTGCATAGCGGTAATGGTCATAGTATCTTCTGTCCGGATAATCTTCGTACTGTTCAAGCATACGCATAATATCCTCATTATCTTCTGACTTTTCCATAGCTTCAACAATTCTGTAATCCTTGTCAAAACAAGCTATGTTCTTCGCTATTTCTGTAAAATCCTTTAAATCGTCAAGGTTCTGCCCCTCAAAGCTATCTAATCCGATTGCTTCAACCTTAGCCTTGACACATTCCATAATCTGTTTAGCCCATTTGTGCATAATATCAAGCCTCCCTTACTGCGATTAAGTTACTATTCTGCACTTCAATAGCCTGTGTAGATGTATTCTGCACCGCTACAGTACTGCAACAGCCACAAGGTACATCAACATATGCCTGTGCCGATACGTTAAATAAGTTTTCAACTGCGGCTGGTGTAACGATCATTCTTGTAGACTGTAAAGGTTCTCCGTCCACTGCGATAGCAAGTGAAATAGCTTCTACTGTGCCGCCTGTAGGTATCTGAATGTTGCCGGAATACGACACAAGGAATCTAGCCTTGCACTGATTTGTAATACCTCTTAACTTGATAATTCCACTGCCCTGTCTGTGTACGATACACTTACTACCGCAAACTGGTGTTTCTGTAAATGCAACATCTTCTCCGGCGGCAACTGTTTGTAATGCAATTCCTGTAATCTCCATTGTTTTTACCTCTCTTTCTAAAAAATAAGGGCAAACCATACAAGTCTGCCCTTTAAATTTAAGTAATACTGCTTAGCAGACATAATCTTTCGATTAAGATACTTGATTATTCAGTTGTTTAGCATCCACAACCTGTATTGCAACCACAGCCATATGCATAACCATAAAGGTTAGAAGCTGGGAATGATGGTACTGGTGTAGGTCTTACAGCGTCGATTATCTGATTTGTCTGTGCTGCCATTGTGGTAGTCAGAAGTGCATTCTGTCTATCCTGTGAAGCAGCTCTGCGTAAATCATTGTTCTCTGCCTGTAATGTTGCAATCTTGTCATTAGTCAGGAAATCAAGAATAGCTCTCGTTCCTGCGTTCTGGCTGTCAATAATATCTCTTGTATTATTATTCATCGTGTTTTGTAAAGCACAGGTGTTAGTTGCCATATTGTAGTTTACACCCTGTATGGCTTCTCTTGTCTCGCAGCAGCAGTTAGCAAGCTGTGACTGTAAAGCGTTTGTATTCTGCATATTAGCGACTGTATCAGCGTTAATAGCCTGCTGGATGCCGTAGCCTGTCTGCATAATGTTTGTATTTATGCCATTAAAGCCTGTGAGCATACTGTTATTCATAGCATAAAAGCCATCACAAAGTCCGTTGGAAATGCCATCTAACTTGCTGATAACTGCTGAATTATCAAATCCTCTCTGAATATCAGCCTGTGTAGCCGCTGTCGCAACATAGCCACCGCCATTGTTGCCACCAAAACCGCCAAATCCACCATTACCCCATCCAAAGAGTAAAGCAAATACAACGATTATCCAAAGCCATCCACCATCAGCCCATCCGCCGTTATTGCCGTTGCCGTCAATATTAGCGACTAATGGTACGCTGGCACAATTTGAATTAAACATATTAGTTACCTCCATTAATTTATTCATAAAGATGTCACCCAGGTAATTTGCAAAGACATCTAATATGCTATTAATTATTAAATCTGCTTTTTATTTGATTAAATATATCATCTGCATTTAATCCTTTTTCCTTACATAAATTTCTAGCCATCTGTTCAATGCCTTGCATATTGCCTTGCTGTGCCATTTGCATTGTATTCTTCATCATCGGATTGCTCATAAGTTGATTGTTTCCCATTATCTGCTGTATAAATTGTTGAGGACCGCCTCTCATCATCTGAAAAATGTTAATTGGGTTCACTCTTCATCACCGCCTTTGCTCTGTGTTCGTGAAGTTTTTCTTTGTGCTCCTATAGATTTATCAAATCTATTCTCTAACTGCCCTATCTTTTCTGATAGTTCATCAAACTTACTCATAAACAGCTCTGTGCTTTCGTCTGATAGGGTAAATTTAGCGTTTTCTGCGTTAGCCATAGAATTTATTGTCTGATTATTAGGCTCTGTATAAGGCTTATACACAATCGTATTAATAGTTCCATTAGCATTCCAGCCTTTAACATAGATTTCTGATAAATCCTGTTTTGGGAAAAATGCCATTGAGCCATCCATAGGCACTTCATTAGCGTTAATGTTTTCGACTGCTTGTACAATTCTTCCATTGATACCAGCCGGTTGTTGCGGCATAGTCTGTTGATTTGCCAAAGACATTTGCATTCCTGCCACTGGTTGTTGTAAGCTCTGCTGATAATTCTGCAAAAAGTTCATTCTATCCATATACGGATTTTGAGATTGCACATAAGAATTATTCATTATAGGTGTTTGATATGGATTGCTCATTGTCTGCCTCCTCTAAAACCTCTTCGATTGCGTGGATAACAAGAGATAATGTCACTAAGTCAAGTTTCTGTAATTCTTCTTTACTTAAAATCTTTTCTCTAACTTCATCAGAAAACATCTGCATTACCTCTCTTTCTGATTACATTTTTGCATAAAAAAAGAGAAGAACATTATCAAGTTCTTCTCATATTTATGTCATACATCAAGGCTTTATTTAGTTTTAATTTACTACACACTTTTTATCTTGTTACTACACACTTACTACACACTTTTGCTATTGAAATACATAGAAATACATAGAAATATGTGGAAATTGATAATCGGTCTAATGCCGCTTAAAATCCCTTAAATACTGCATTTATCGTGCTTTCTCATTAAGGTCATAAGGGGTTGTCTGGTACACATAATAAGTTTTCCAAGTTA